>Ga0224505_10000656_pt1 | contig 23306 bp, 27 predicted proteins | sample SF_Jan12_sed_USG_FD_169102 | JGI IMG/M metagenome (GOLD analysis project Ga0224505, IMG submission 169102) | Sediment microbial communities from San Francisco Bay, California, United States - SF_Jan12_sed_USGS_4_1 | ecosystem: Environmental > Aquatic > Marine > Sediment | place: USA: California... | reverse complement strand
GAGATCGTGGTCCAGCAGCTCGACGAGTTCTGGCACCGCAAGTACGACATCACCGACGATGGCACGGTCGTTCGGGTGGCCAGCGACGAGGAGGTCTGCCAGGACGGCAGCGCCACCAACGTGCATCTGCCCTCACCGTCGTACTGGCCCATCGTGTTGGCCACCGGCCTGCCCATCATCGGCTACGGGCTCATCTACAACCTGTGGCTGTGCGTGATCGGCGGTCTCATCGTCGCCGCCGCTGCCTACGGCTGGGTTTTCGAGCCGGTCGACGATCCCGACGCGCACCACGGTGATCACGGTGACGATCACGACCCCGACGACGACCCGGACGAAGACACCGTCGAGGCCGGTACCGAGAACGAGGAGGCCCCCGTTGGCTGACACCGCGACCATCGAGGCGCCGCCGGCCAAGGCCGGGCATCATCAGCCCGGCGCCACCGGCATGTCCAACCAGAAGCTGGCCATGTGGGTGTTCCTGGCGTCGGAGTGCCTGCTGTTCGGCGGTCTGATCTCGACCTATCTGCTGTATCGCGACACCAGCCTCGACGGGCCCACCGCCGGAGAGATCTTCGACATCCCGTTCACGTCGGTGTCGTCGTTCGTGCTGTTGATGAGCTCGCTCACCATGGTGTTGGCCTTGTCGTCGATCACCCGGGGTGATCACCCCCGCGCCCGTCTGTGGTTGCTGACCACGGCGTTGCTCGGCGCCATCTTCATCGGCGGCCAGGTGTACGAGTTCACCACGTTCTACCGTGAGGGATTGGGCTACACCACCAGCCCGTTCAGCTCGGCCTTCTTCACCCTCACGGGCTTCCACGGCGTGCACGTGAGCGTCGGCATCGTGATGCTCATGTCGCTGTACATCTCGTCGGTTCGGGGAAAGCTCCGTACCGAGAACGCCGAGACGGTCGAGATCGTCGGCCTGTACTGGCACTTCGTCGACCTGGTGTGGGTGCTGATCTTCACCATCATCTACCTGACCGCACGGGGGATCTGATGTCGGACGCGACCATCGAGGCCGAGTCGGCCGAGGCCCATGACCACCCCAGCGACCTCGACTACGTCAAGGTGTTCGTGGCTCTGCTGGTGCTCACCGGCATCGAGGTGGCCACCTTCTTCATCGACCTGCCCACCCCGATGCTGATCGGGTCGTTGGCCATCCTCATGTCGGTCAAGATCTATCTGATCGCTGCCTGGTTCATGCACCTCCGCATCGACAATCGGCTGTTCTCCCGACTGTTCATCACCGGCATCTCGTTCGCCGTCGTGGTCTACCTGATCATGCTGAGCACGTTCCTGCTGTGGGACCAGTTCGACTTCTGACGCCATGGTGATCGCCGAGGTCAACCCCTGGGCGTTCCAACCACACCCGGAGGTGTGGCTCCTGATCGCGGGCATGATCGGGCTCGGCGTCTACTCCGTGCGGGTCATCGGCCCCAAGGTCGTCACCGATGGCCCCGTGGTGACCGGCCGCCAGAAGTTCGTGTTCTTCCTGGCGGTCTTCTTGTTGTGGTTGGCCGCCGACTACCCGATCCACGACATCGCCGAGAACTACCTCTACTCGGTTCACATGGTGCAGCACCTCCTGATCACGTTCCTGGTACCGCCCCTGTTGCTGTACGCCACGCCCGAGTGGCTGGCCCGCCTGGTGATCCTCGACGATGGTCTGGCTTCGCGCATCCTGCGCCGACTCACCCATCCGGTGGTGGCCGGCGTGATCTTCAATGTCTTCGCGGCCCTCACCCACTGGCAGACGTTCGTCAACACCTCGGTCGAGAACGGTGCCTTCCACTACGCCGCCCACGTGGCCATGTTCTTCTCGGCGCTGCTCATGTGGATGCCTGTGCTGAGCCCCCTGCGCGAGCAGCGCCTCAGCCCCCCGGGCCAGACCGTGTACCTCTTCCTGATGTCGGTGATCCCCACCATCCCGGCCGCGTGGCTCACCTTCGCCGAGTCCGCGGTGTATTCGGCCTACGACCAGCCCTACCGGCTGTGGGGGGTGAGCGTGGCCTCGGATCAACAGGCTGCCGGGCTCATCATGAAGATCCTGGGCGGGTTCTACCTGTGGCTCTGGATCGCGGTGATCTTCTTCCGCTGGTCCACCAGCACCACCAACGACGACCGGGCCTTCCGTCGCCACCGGCCGGTGACCGACGCCGCCGAGCCCGAATTGCCCGACGAGCTCACCTACGCCGATGTCCAGGCCGAGTTCGACGCCACCGAGCCGGCCACGACCGACAGCTGACCCGGTCGGTCACTCCGCGGCCGGCGGGACGATGAGGTCGAGGCCGCAGTAGGGGCGAAGCACCTCGGGCACGACGAAGCTGCCGTCGTCCTGCTGGGCGTGCTCCATGAGGAACACCAGCATCCGTCCGACGGCGCACGCGGTGCCGTTGAGGGTGTGGGCGAACTCGCTGCCGCGGTCACCCTTGACCCGGGTACCCAGCCGACGGGCCGAGAAGTCGGTGTAGTTCGAACACGACGTGATCTCGCGGTACTGGCCCTCGGACGGCAGCCACACCTCGCAGTCGTACTTCTTGGCCGCCGCCGCGCCCAGATCGCCCGAGGCCACGTTGATCACGCGGTAGGGCAGCCCCAGCTGGTCGAGGATCTCACGCTCGATCTCGAGCAACAGCTCGTGCTCGGCCCACGACTGCTCGGGATCGGCCCAGATGAACATCTCGACCTTGTCGAACTGATGGACCCGGAAGATCCCCCGGGTGTCCTTGCCGTAGGTCCCGGCCTCGCGACGAAAGCAGCTGGAGAAGCCGACGTAGCGCAGCGGGAGGGTGGTCGCATCCAGGCGTTCGCCCCGATGGATCCCGGCCAGGGGCACCTCGGCCGTCCCGACGAGGAAGAGCTCGTCCTTCTCCAGCTCGTAGACCTGGTTGCGGTCGGTGGGGAAGAACCCGGCATCGACCATCATGTCCTCGCGCACCAGCACCGGCGGCACGATCGGGGTGAACCCCCGGCCGACCAGCTTCTGCATCGTCCACTGCACGAGAGCCAGCTCCAACAGGACGGCCTCGGCGCGCAGGTATGCGAACCGACTGCCCGACACGGCGGCGCCTCGCTCGGCATCGGTCCAGCCCATCCGGTCGCCGTAGTCGGCGTGGTCGAGAGGTGGGGGAGAGGGTTGGCCGCCCACCACGTCGATCACCTCGAACGCCTCCTCGGTGCCCGTGGGGACCGACGGGTGAGCCGGATTGGGTATCGCCAACGCGGCCTCGTCGACTCGGGTCGACACGGCCTCGAGGACTGCCTCACGGTCGCCCACGCGGGCCTTCAGTTCGCCGGCTGCGGCGATCTTGGCGTCACGCTCGTGGGGGTCGGCCCGGCCGATGTCCTTGGAGGCCGCGTTGGCGTCGGCCCGTAGGCGCTCGACCTCGGCCAGCAGCTGGCGTCGTTCGGCGTCGTCGGCCAGCAGCCGGTCGAGGGTGTCAGCGGTGGCGCCCTTGGCGACGGCCCCCTCGCGGTAGGTGGGGTCGTCACGGAGGGCCCGGAGGTCGATCACAGCACAGGAGGTTACCGGCGGGCGGTGGTCTCGACCGGGGATCGGGCGCCGAGCGGCGAACCGGTGGGCCCGGCAGGACCCACCGGTTCACCCACCGATCGGGATCAGCTGGTGACCAACGTGGCGAGCAGCTGGCCGAGATCCTCCAGCTCGATCTCGAACTGGCCGGGGATGGCCGCGGTGAACGTGACTTCGACGGTCTCGCCGGCGGCCACGACCGCGGTGGCGTCAGCGCCGTGGACGTGGATCTCGTCGTCGACGTCGGCGCTCACCACCAGGGTCACGACATCGCCGGTGGCGGCCTCGATGGTCGCCGGGCCACCGACCACGGCCCCGTCGGCGTAGGTGATCTCCACCCGGTGGTCGCTCTCGGCCATGGTCGGGTCATCGTCGGCGCCGTGATCGCCGTCGGTCACGTCGCCGTCGTGGGTGTCGTCACCGTCAGCGATCATCTCGGTGGTGCTGGTGAAGGTGGCGGTGGCCTCGATGATCTCGCCGTCGATGGCCAGGGGCGAGTGGTCGTTGGCCGACAGCTCCACCCGCACCTCGTGATCACCGGCTCCGAACGTGTCGGGCAGGTGGTACCACTCGCCGTACAGACGGGTGAGCTTCTCGCCGTCGACGTAGATGTGCATGTGGCCTTCGCCCTCGATGTTCTTGCCGTTCACGTTCTCGGGCGTCAGCGTGTGGTTGCCGGGTACCGCACGGAGATTGAACCCCGACTCGGGGTCATCGGTGACCGTGATCTCGACCGACGGGGCAGGCGCCGAGCCGCTGACGTCGACGGGGTCGGAACTGTGGCCATGACCCTCCCGCTCGGGCTGGGTCACCGTCACCGACCGATCGATGATGGTGTCGCCGATGGCCAGGGGCGAGTGGTTGTTGGCCGAGAGCTCGACCCGGAACTCGTGGTCGCCGGGCTCGAGGTCGCCCACGTGGAGCCACTGGTTGTAGAAGCGCGACACCTTCTCGCCGTCGACCCACAGGTGCAGGTGCCCCTGGCCGGCGACGGGATCGGTGGATGCCGCCTGGGGGGCCAGCTCGAAGTCGGCGGGCACGGCGTGCACGTTGAATCCGCCGACCTCGTCGACCCGGACATCGAGCTCCAGGGACGGGGCCGGATCGAGGTCGCTGACGTCGATGGGCTCGTCGCCGTGGGCATGATCCTCGCCGCCATCGTCCATGGCGTCGGCCGCGCCCTGGTCGGTCGTGGTCCCGGTGGTGTCGGCCGAACCGGCGTCGTCGGTGGCGGCTTCGGGGTCGTCGCTGCCGCAGGCCGCCAGCAACAGGATCAGGGTGGCGCACAGGGCGGCCAGGCGCAGGGAGGCGCGTCTCATGGTGTTCTCCTCGTTGTCGGGTGCGTTGATCAGGGTTGGGTGGTCAACGCCGACGGGGAGGACCACGCGGTCCATGGGCCGCCACGGTGAGGGCATGGGGTGTCCACGCCACCGCCGGGGCGAAGGGGAGAATCGATGGGCCGGGGGGCACCCGGCGCCGAGGCGGGGCCGAGGCCACGAGGGCCGCCGCCAGACGCACCGCGAAGCGGATGACGAAGGCGACCGGGAGCTGGGCCGCCAAGCCCAACAGGATGGCCGGCTCGGTCAGGAACTGCGTGAGGGGCAGCCCGGCGCCGGCCAGCTCGACCAGCTCCTGGGCCACGAACACGGCCACCTGGAGGGCGATCAGGTGGCTCACCGACAGGTCGGCCAGACCGACGCGGCGGGCGCCACGGAGGGTGAGCCATGCCGATGCGGCGATGGCTGCGGGCGTGAGCACGATGCCGACCGGGCCCAGGTAGCCGTGGTCGACCAGTCCGCTGGGATCGGCCAAGGTGGTGCCCGTCCAGTGGCCGGTGAGAGCACCGGCCACCGCCAGCAGGGCGACGGCGAACCCGCGGGGTGACAACACGACGCTCAGGGTATCGCTCGGCCGGAGTGCGGTCGCCGCCGCGGACCCACGTCGGGACCTTCGTCACGCCCCGAGGCGCAGACCCAGGTCGGCCAGGAAGATGCCACCCCCCACGGTGAGCACCACATAGCCCGCGGCCAGCCGTTGCCGCCCCCCCTGGGTCAGCTCCACCATGTCGCCGATCATGGTGGAGAAGGTGGTGGCCGCTCCCAGACCCCCGACACCGACCGCCGTGATCACTGCGCCGGTGCCTCGGCCGACCACGAAACCGGCGGCCAGAGCGCCGGCCAGATTGACCGACAAGGTGGCCAGGGACACGCCGAAGAGCGTGCTGGCCGACGACCGGACGAGCCAGCGCACCAGGGCTCCGGCTCCGGCCAGGAGGACGAATGCCAGCGCGGTCACGGCGCAGGGCGGACGGTCCGGGCGGCGAGGTAGGCCGTCGTTCCCCCCACGATCGACGTCACCAGATACGTCCACATGATCCCGGCGGCCTCGGAGCGAAGGATGGCGAGCTCCACCGCGAACGTCGAGAAGGTGGTCAGCCCACTGCAGAAGCCCACGGTCATGGCCAGCTGGATGTCGGTGTCGGCCAGGGGGCGGGTGGTGAACCAGCCGAGCAGCGCGCAGCCCACCAGGTTGACCACCAGAGTGAACCAGGGGAACTGGGTGTGTGGGCTCACCGTGAACACCCCCCAACGGAGGGTGGCGCCGACGACCGCGCCCAGGGTCACGAGTCGGACACCGCTGCGGCTCACGGGATCCGAGGTTAGGACACCGGTCGGTGTGCAGACCCGATGGACCACCGTCGCGCCACTGTCCGAGCCGCCCACTAAGTTCACCGCTGATGCTTCGTCTGCTGCTCGTCCGCCACGCCCAGAGCGAATGGAACGCAAGCGGTCGCTGGCAGGGACAGGCCGATCCCCCGCTCAGCGACCTGGGTGTGCGCCAGGCCGCCCTGGCTGCTCGGGCCGTCGGCGCCGTCGACGGCATCGTCGCCAGCCCGCTGGAACGGGCGGTCCACACGGCCAGCATCATCGCCGAGGAGGTCGGGGTCGGGCCGGTTCTGACCGCCGACCATCTCATCGAGCGGGATGCGGGTGAGTGGAGCGGCCTGACCCGCGCCGACATCGACGAGCAGTGGCCGGGGTATCTCCAAGCCGGCCATCGCCCACCCGGGTACGAGGACGACACCCGACTGCTGGAGCGGGTGCTGACCGGGCTCGGCGGGTTGGCCGACCATTTCGGTACCCCGGCCGAGGTGTTGGTGGTCGCTCACGCCGGGGTCATCTACGCCGTCGAATCGCACCTGGGCGAGCCCTTCGAACGCATCCCCAACCTCGGGGGCCGGTGGGTCACCTACGACGGTTCCCACCTCCAACTCGGGCTGCGGGTGGAGTTGCTGGACGCCGAGCACGCCACGGTGCAGGCGCCCGATCAGCTGTGACCGTCGAAGGCGTCGACCATCCGGTCGACATCGTTCGCAGCGCCCGGCGCAAGAAGACGGTGCAGGCCCGTCTGCGTGACGGCCGGATCGAGATGCGGGTGCCCGCCGGCATGAGTGACCGGGAGATCCAGCACCACCTCGCGGCCCTGGTGCCGCGGCTCGAACGACAGCATCGAGCGGCGCCGGTCGACCTGATCGAACGGGCCGAGCGTCTGGCCCGCAGGTTCGATCTCCCCCGGCCCCACACCATTCGGTGGGTCAGCAACCAGAGCAGTCGCTGGGGTTCGTGCACCTTCGACGCGGGCGCCATCCGCATCAGTGACCGGTTGGCCGAGGTGCCCGACTTCGTCCTCGACTACGTGGTCCTCCACGAGCTCACCCACCTGGTCGAGTCCGACCATGGACCCGGGTTCCGCGCGCTGATGGCTCGCTATCGGCAGGCCGACAAGGCCGAGGGCTACCTCATGGCGCTCTCGCGGCACGGCCTGGTGTGATCAACGGCGGGCCTCCCGCCACGCTGCCTCGGCGCGGCCGAGGGCCGTGCTCGGCGGCGCGTCGAGCCGGTACTCGTCGAGGATGGCCCGCCACCGGTTGGTGGCCCCCAGCCGGCCGAGGAGGGCCGACATGCCCCACACCACTCGGTCGAGGACCACGAACGAGGCGGGCATGTCCAGGCTGTTCATCACGTCCTTGTACGGGCCGCTCAGATCGAGCAACGTGGCCAGGACCTCGGTGGTGAACGCCGGCGTGAACGTGAAGGACTCGTCCAGGTAGGGCAGGTACGGGCGACTGACGTACTCCCAGACCATTCCCGGATCGAGGCCGTGATCGGGTGCGAGGAACCCCACCGACTCCATGTGTCGCAGCAGGGTCTCGTGGTCACGATCCAGGAGGGGATCGATGAGCGGCAGCAGCGACTCCAACTCGCCGGGCGCCCACCGTTTGACGAGGCCGAAGTCGAGGAACGTCACCGTGCCGTCGGCACCGAAGCGGTAGTTGCCCGGGTGGGGGTCCCCGTTGAACACCCCGGCCCGGTAGATGGCGCCCTGGATGAACCGGAAGAGGACCTCGGCCGCCTGTTGGCGCTCGGCTTCGGTGGCGCGGGCCAGGAAGCGGTCCCAATCGTCGCCCTCGGCCCATTCGGTGGTGAGGACCCGGGCACTGGAGTACGAGGGGACCACCCGCGGGATGCGGACGAAGGGATGATCGGCGTACCGGTCGGCGAAATCCGTCTGGCACGAGGCCTCCAGCCGGTAGTCGAGCTCGTCGAGCATCCGCCGCCGCAGCTCGTCGACCAGCGCCTCCACATCCAGGCTCTTGAGGGTGACCGACGAGAACAACGCGTACAGCAGCTGCGCGTTGGACAGGTCACTCTCGAGGGCGTCGCCGACACCCGGGTACTGCACCTTGACCGCCACCTCCCGTCCGTCAGGCAACGTGGCCCGGTGGACCTGCCCGATGGACGCCGCCGCCACCGGCACCTCGGACCACGTGCGGAACACCTCCGTCGGGTCGGCTCCCAGCTCGTCACGAACCACTCGGGCGGCCAGGGAGGGGGCCATCGCCGGAGCGTTCTGTTGCAGTGAGGCCAGGGACTGCTGGGCTTGCTCGGGGAGTCCGTCGATGATGAACGACAGCATCTGGCCGGCCTTCATCATCGCCCCCTTCATGTGTCCCAGCTCGCGGGCCACGTCCTCGGCCGACCGGATGAGGAAGTCGGCATCCATCTGCTGCCGACGAGCTTCGGTGGCCGCCAGCCGGCGGGCGCGGTGGGAGGCGAACCCGGCGGCCCGGCGGGCCCCGAGGCGAGCCAGACGGGCCCCTCGTTCGACCCGATGACGATGGCGGCGAACCAGCAGGCCGATGCCGGCGGCTCCGGCGGTGACGGCGACGGCCGCCACCAGCCGACGCGGCATCAGGCGATCGAGGGTGGTACCGTCACCGGCTCGATCGCCGCCTCGTCGGCGTCGTCGGTGAGGTCGATCACCATCTCCGCGTCCGTGAGCTGGGCAACGATCTCCTCGGCGCCGTCGAGGTCACCCGCGTCGAGCGTGGTCAAGGCCGAGTCGACCAGATCCAGATCGGACTCCAGAGACCCGATGTCCACCGATGACGAGGCGGGGTTGCCCGGTGGGGCCGGGTGGACCGCAGCGGTGGGTGCCGGATCGGCGCTGGTCGGATCCGTGTCGACGCCGGCGGTCGGGGGCTCGACGATCTGGAAGGGTGCGTTGGCCGTGTCGGAAGGCATCGGTGGCATCGTAGCGACCGGCGTCGATCGGGCCGGTCATGGCGCAGCGACGACGCTGACCGTGTGGGCGGCCACACCCAGATCGACCCAGGTGGATGCGGTCGTGTCGATCAGGATGGTGGAGTCGCCCGTGGCCACCACCACATAGCCGGCGTCGACATCGAGCCCGGTGATGTCGGTCGGGCCCGCATCGAGGGCCAGCTCGACCAGCTCGGAGGAGCCGGAGGCCGATGTCAGCACGGTGGGTGCCCCGTCGGGTGCGACGTGGGCCACGGCGAGGAGCGAGCCGTCGTCGGCCAGGGCGACGCTGCCGAACCCCGGGACGCCGTCGTTCCCACACATCGGCTCGGGGACCGCGGGGTCGGCGAGCGGCTCGCCTGCGTCGTCGAACAGCAGCACTTGGACACAATCCTGTTCCACCTGGGTGACGGCGAAGCCGTTGGTGCTGGCTGCGGCCGAGATGGCACCCGAGTCGGCATCGCCCACCGACCGCACGGTGCGGGCCGAGGTGGTGGCCAGGTCGAGCAGGTCCAGTACCTGGATGGGTTCGCTGACGTCGATGGGCGAATAGCTGATGAGCACCCCCGGTTCGCCGTTGCGCTCGGTGACGTCGTGCAGGGCCAGGCCCCCCTGACTGCGCAGCAGCAGGGGCGCCCCATCGGCTGGCCACCACCAGACCTGGCCGAGCAGTTGATCGTCGACGGTGAGCCCGACCACACCTCCGGCGCCGTCGTCGACCGCGTGGCGGACCCCTTCGGCCAGCTCGCGGACCACCATGGGACCGTCGGCGGGCGTCCACCGGGTGATGCCGGCTGCGGTGGCCAACACCAACGCCGGCGCATCGGCCGGGATCGTGTCCACCTCGGTGAGCTCCACCCGGTTGGCGTTCGCCACGGTGGTCGCGACCCCCGTCGAGTCAGGCACCAGGACCGGGTCTTCGCCCGAGGAGCTGCAGCCGACGACGCAGATCGCCGTGAATCCGGCGATGGCCAGCCCGCGGTGGAGCACGGTCGGCCCGCCCTCGCATGCGGCCTTCCCGACGTACGGCATCCGACCGACGGTAGTCGCCGGGTCTCGGGTGTTCGGGGCGGGTGTGCGACCATCGACCCATGGAAGTCGATGCTGCCGTCGTGGGCTCGGGGCCCAACGGGCTGGCGGCGGCTATTCGTCTGGCCGAGGCCGGCAGGCGGGTGGTCGTCTACGAGCGCAACGCCACCATCGGTGGTGGTAGTCGCACAATGGAGTTGACGGGTGGCTCGCACTTCGACGTGTGCAGCGCTGTCCATCCCCTGGCCGTGGCCTCCCCCTACCTGTCGAGTCTCCCGCTGGCCGCCCACGGGTTGCGCTGGCTGCACCCGGAGGTATTGGCCGCCCACCCCATCGAGGGCGACCGATCGGCGCTGCTGCGGGCGAACCTCGACGACACGGCGGCCGGGTTGGGGGTGGACAGCGAGCGTTGGCGGCGGATGTTCAGGACGGTCGTCGATCATTGGGACGACCTGTCGGGGTCCCTCCTGGGGCCTGTGGTGAGGTTTCCCCGGCACCCGGTGGCCTTGGCCCGCTTCGGCCTTCGGGCGATGGTGCCGGCCACTCGCACCGTGGCCCGGTTCGAGGCCGAAGAGGCCAAGGCGCTGTTCGCAGGCGTGGCCGCGCACACCATGCTCCCGTTGGACAGGCCGCTGACCTCGGCCATCGCCCTGGTGCTGGCCGGTGCGGCCGACATCGGCGGCTGGCCGCTGCCCGAGGGAGGGTCCCAGTCGATCGCCGATGCGCTGGCTGCCCACCTGGTTGCGTTGGGCGGTCACATCGTCACGGGGGTCGAGATCACCGATCTGCACCAGGTCGACTGCCGGGGACCGGTGCTGTTCGACACCGCCCCCGAACATCTGGCCGCCATCGCCGGCCACGAGCTGCCCTCTCGATACCGGCGCAAACTCGGCCGCTACCGCCGCGGGATGAGCTCGTTCAAAGTGGACTACCTGCTGCGAGGACCCGTTCCCTGGCTGGATCCAGCCTGTGGTCATGCCGGCACCGTGCACCTCGGAGGTACCGCCGCCGAGGTGGCGGAGGCCGAGGCGCGGACGTGGGCCGGCCGGGTGCCCGAGCACCCGTTCACGCTTCTGGCTCAGCCGTCCGTGGTCGATCCCACGCGGGCTCCCGAGGGCCACCAGGTGATCTGGGCCTACTGCCATGCTCCCCGTGGGTTCGACGGTGACCTCACCGACCACATCGAGCGTCAGATCGAGCGGTTCGCCCCGGGTTTCCGAGATCTCGTCGAGCATCGGTTCACCCGTTCGGCGTCCGACGCCGAGTCCGACAACCCGAACCTGGTGGCCGGCGACATCGGCGGCGGCTCACCGGCCGGGCTGCAGCTCCTGTTCCGACCGGGCCGGCGGATCGACCCCTACCGCACGCCCAACCCCCGTCTGTTCCTGTGCTCGGCCTCCACCCCGCCCGGAGCCGGTGTGCACGGCATGTGCGGATTCTGGGCCGCCGAGAGCGCACTCCGGCATTGGCCCCGGCCCTGACCGCACCGGTCACCCCCACCGCCCGATCACATCGGGTGCGGGCGCGGTCAGGTCCCGGCGTCGAGCAGCACCTCGAGTCGGTCGGCGCACTCGCGGACCAGGTCGAGGGGACCGTTGGTGCCGTGGCCGGCCAGCCACTGGCGGATCGACACCTCGAGGATGGCCACCACCAGCTTGGCGTCGAGCACGGCACTGACATCGTCCTGGGAGACGGATCGGCGCGCGGCCAGGGCCGGGGCCAGGCGCCCGACGGCGTTGTCGAGGGCCCAGAACACCTGGGACACCAGCTCGGGTCGTTCGAGGGCGCGTCCCAGCGCGGTGCGGACCTGCGTGTGCTGGAACGCTTCGGAGTCGGCGGCGCCGATCATCTCGACGACCGCCTGGTAGGGCGACCGGTCCTCGATGAGCTCGATGAACCAGTCGACCAGATCGTCCACCCACTCGTTGAAGGCGACCATGGCGATGTCGGCCTTGGTCGGGAAGTACCGAAACACCGTGGGCTCGGAGATCCCGGCCTGGCGGGCGATCTCGGCCGTTCGGGTGTCGTCGTAGCCGACCTCGGCGAACAGGGCATCGGCCGCGGCCATGATGTCGCGCCGAGTCTGCTGCTTGCGGCGTTGCCGGCGACCGATGTCGTTGCCGGCGACCGGAGCGTTCACGGATGCCCTCCCGAGTCAAGGGCCGATGCCGATCCAACTCTAATACTTCAGCGGCCCACGAAGTGACCGGTAGGTAACTTCGCCCCCGGTGCGGTGACCGGCGGGTGGCTACGGTTGGCCGATGGTCACGCCCCGGGTGCTCTTCATCGGCGGATGGGGTCATCACTATCTCCGTGAGCTGGCGGCGTCGGGGGCCCGGGCCATGACCGCGGCCGCTTGCTCCGACGGGAATGACGACATGGCTCGGCTGATCGCCGACGGCCTCGTCGGCGCGACGTGGTTCGACGATCCCGAGCGGGCGCTGGTCGAGTTCGCCCCGGACATCGTCAGTGTCGGTGCCGTGTATGCCCACAACGGGCGATGGGTCGAACGGGCCCTTCAGGCGGGAGCCGCCGTCGTGTCGGACAAGCCGGTGGCGGCAGGTCGCGAGCAACTCGATCGCCTGCTCGAGATCGTTGCGGCCAGGCCGGGTGCCCGGCTGGCCACCGAGCTACCGGCGCGGGCCGACGCCGCGTTCCGCACCGCCCGAGCACTGGTCTCCGACGGGCGCATCGGTGACCCCATCCTGGTCACGGCCCAGAAGAGCTATCCGTTCGGCGAGCGTCCCGGGTGGTACGACGACCCGACCGCGTATCCGGGCACCGAACTGTGGGTGGCCACCCACGCCTTCGACTTCGCCCGCTTCGTCACCGACCGCCGGCTGACGCCGGTGGCGGGTCGGTCGGCCAACGTCGGTCTCCCCCAGATGCCGTCGGTGGACGACCACACGGTGACCCTGTGCGAGCTGGAGGGCGGAGGCACAGCGGTGGTGCACGCCGACTACCTACGACCACCCACGGCCACCGGCCACGGCGACGACCGCCTCCGGGTGGTGGGATCCGACGGCATCGTGGAGGTTCGGGCCGACCGTTGCTGGTGGCTCCACGACGGCGAGCCCCTCGATGTGACCGATCCGTCGATGGCGATCGATCCGGGCGTGCTGCTCTGGGACACGCTGGCGGATCCGGCGGTCGACTGCACCGCCGACTCGCTGGAGCTGGCCGACACGGTATTGGCCGCCCGCCACTTCAGCCGGGCGTCGGGGCCTCGAGGGACAGCTCGTCCATTCCCCTGATCCGCAGGATCTCATCGAAGAGGTCCTCGACCAGGCCTCGGTGCTCGGGCGCGTCGGCCAGGTCGTTGGTCTCTCCTGGATCCTCCTCCATGTCGAACAGCATGCGCTCGTCGCCGAGCAGCTCACCGACCAGCTTCATTCGGCCGCGACGAGCCATGGGGTAGCCGTGCATGGAGTGGGTGTAGAGCGTGCGCTCGGGCGGGGCCGTTCCGTCTCGCAGTGCCGGGACCAGTGAGACCCCGTCGAGTTGGTCGAGTGGGCCGCCGGCACGGGCCAGATCGAGGATCGTCGGGGTGAGGTCGCCGGAGGACACCGGCGTGGTGATCCTCCGACCGGCACCGATACCGCCGCCCGACCCGAACATCGGCACCCGGGCCAGGTCCTCGAGGGCCACGCAGGGCACCTTCGAGAGCAGGCCACGATGGCCGCCGAAATCGCCATGATCGGACACGAAGAACACGATGGTGTCGTCGAGGTCGACGTGTTCGAGCAACCGGCCGACCGCGTCGTCGATCTGCACGATCAACGCCCGAATGTAGGTGAGCACCCGCCGGATGGTGGTTTCGGGGTGGTCGCCCACGATGCGGGTGCCGGGGGCGGCGTGGGTGGTCAGCCAGTGGCGCAGCTGCGGCGCCATGCCCTGGAGGCCCTGCTCGCGATCGGGAAGGGTGATGTCGGCGGGGTCGTATCGTCCGGCATAGGGCGCCGGGGGGTTGTACGGGGTATGGGGATGGGGATAGCTCACCTGGAGGTAGAACGGCCGGTCGGTCGGACGTGCCTCGAGCCAGGAGATGGCCTCGTCGGTGACCCAGCTGGTCGGGTGGAACTGCTGGGGTAGGGGATAGCGCACCGCGGACAGCTGTTCGCGCACCCGTTCGGCGTCGGGGTGGCGTGGCGGGAAGAGGCCGGTGGCCAGGGGCTCGGCCTTGCCCTGCCAGAGCAACCAGGCGACGTGGTCGTCGACCGGACGGGGCGACTCGTTGCGATAGAGATTGAGGTGCTCGGCCACGCGGAGGTGATCGAATCCGTGCCGGGCCCGCATCGGCTTGAAGTGGCCCTTGCCGACGTGGGCTGTCTGGTAGCCCGCGGCCCGCAGCTGATGGGCCACGGTGAAGAATCCCTCCCGCACCGAGCGCCCTCCGCCGTCGGGCCGGTCGTCACGGTGACCCCGGAAGCGGTTGGGGTACAGACCCGTGAGCAGCGACCCCCGAGCCGGGGCGCAGAGGGTGGACATGGTGTACGTCGTGTCGAAGCGGGTCCCGTCGTCGGCCAGGCGGTCCAGATGGGGCGTCTCGAAGAACCCGTCGCTCCAGGACCCCAGCTGATCGTGACGCTGCTGATCGGTGATGATCAATACGATGTTGGGTCGACCGGACCGGTCGACCTCGTCGGGCGGGAGACTCACCGACCCGACGGTACCAAACCCCCTGGGGGACGCCGGAAGCATCCTCCTCCGGGCGACCGCCGATCATCGGTGCCCGGGCCGCGGCGGTATCGTGCCCCCTTGGGCCGCTAGCTCATCGGGTAGAGCAGGAGACTTTTAATCTCAAGGTGCTGGGTTCGAGCCCCAGGCGGCCTACATGAGGACTGTCCGCTTGGGCTGGCGCGTGGTCGCGGCCGCGATCCTGACGGCAGGGTCGGTGATGGTGTCGGCGGGCCCGGCCGCCGCGCATGGCGTGGGCACCAGAGGCGACCTGCCGTTGCCGATCGGCGTGTTCGCCTGGTCGGCCGGTCTGGCCGTGGCCTGCTCGTTCCTGGCCTTCGGGGTGTTCTGGGGCAAGCCGCGGCTGGCGGCAGCAGCAGTGGGGCGACTCCTGCCCGAGTGGCTGGATCGTGTCGTCGGCGGCCTGGGATGGGTGACACGGGTGTTGGTGCTGGTGCTGTGGCTGGTGACCCTGGTGGCTGGGCTCACCGGTGACGAGAACCCGCTGCTCAACATCAGTCCGTGGGCCGTGTACATCATCTTCTGGGTGGGTGTGCCGGTGGCGTCGGTGCTGCTGGGACCGTTCTGGGGATCGGTCAGTCCCTTCGACACGGTCGTCGGCGTCGCGGAGCGGGTGGGCTGGCGTCGGGTTCGAGCGGCCGACGGTCCCTGGGCCGACCGAGTCGGCTGGATGGGCGTGCTCGGCCTCCTCGGTTTCCTGTGGCTCGAGCTGACCTACTTCGAGTCGGAGAACCCGCGGGCGATCGGCCTGTGGCTGGCGCTCTACAGCGCCGTCTCCGTCGTCGGCGGGCTGGTGTTCGGCCGTGGATGGCTGCGCGCCGCCGACGGTTTCACCGCGCTGTTCGATCGGCTGGGTCACATCGGGCCGTTCTTTCGCGATGACCAGGGCCGCCTCCGAGTGCGGATTCCGGGGTCGGGCCTCGCCGTGGTGGAGGTCGACACGGCCGCCGTGGTGCTGGTGCTGGTCACGTTGGGCAGCACCACGTTCGACGGGGTCACCCGCCAGAGCTGGTGGGGCGAGGCCGACTTCGTGGCGACGGCGCTGCGATGGGAACGCACCGCCGTGCACACCGTCGGCCTCTTCCTCACCATCGCGGTGGTGGCCCTCTTGTACTACGGCGCCATTCGGGTGATGACGCGCTACCTGACCCGGCGGGGCACGCCCTACGCCTCGGCCGACGCCGCCGAGGACTTCGCCCCGTCGCTGCTGCCCATCGTCTTCGCCTATGCCGTGGCCCACTACTTCTCCCTCTTCATGTTCGACGGGCAACGGTTCATTCCGCGGCTGAGTGACCCCTTCGGGGACGGATCCGACTGGTTCGGTACCGCCGGATACGCGGTCAATTGGACGTTCCTCAGCTCTGATCTCATCGCCTGGGTGCAGGCGCTGGCCATCGCCCTGGGCCACATCGCCGGCGTGGCCGCGGCCCACGATCGGGCATTGGAGAGAATGGACCGGCAGTACGTGCTGGGCAGTCAGGTTCCCCTGGTGGTGGCCATGATCTCGTACACGGTTGCCGGCCTGCTGTTGTTGCTGGGAGCCTGAGCAACTCATGGATCTCGCCACCGTCGCCCTGCTCGCCGGGTTCGTCGTGGTCTTCTCGCTGTTCTCCCATCGCATCGAGCCCTGGCCCGTCAGCGGCCCCATGGTGTTCGTGGCCTTCGGACTGGTGATTGGTCCCGAGGCGCTCGACATCGCGCACATCGAGCTCGAGTCCGAGTCCGTCGTGGTGCTGGCCGAGGTGACCCTCGCCGTGCTGTTGTTCTCCGACGCGGCCCGTCTGGACGTCCCGGCGCTGCGGCGCGATCCCGGCATCCCGGCGAGGCTGCTCGCCATCGGCCTGCCCCTCACCGTGGCGCTGGGGACGGTTCTCACCGCCCTGTTGTTGACCGATCTGAGCATCTGGGAGGCGGCGCTGATCGCCGCCGTGTTGACCCCTACCGACGCCGCGCTGGGGCAGGCGGTGGTCACGGACCGGCGGGTTCCGTGCCGAATCCGCCAGTCGCTGAACGTGGAGGCCGGGTTGAACGACGGGCTCATCGTCCCGGTGGTGACCGTTTTCGTGGCCATGGTCGAGGAGGGTGAGGCCGACGGGGTCGGCGGCTTCGTGACCGACGCCCTCCAACAGATCGCCATCGGCGTCGGCGTGGGTGTGGGCGTCGCTCTGGCGGCCGGATGGTTGCTGGCCATGGCCGACAAGCGGGGCTGGGTGGCGCGGGACTACGAGCAGTTGGCCATGCTGGCCATCGGGGTGGGCTCCTACGCGTTGTCCACCGACCTGGACGGCAACGGGTTCATCGCCGCGTTCGTGGCCGGGCTGTCGCTGTCGGCGCTGATGGGAGCCGGCGCCGTGCGTCGGGTGGCGTTCAGTGAGGATGTCGGCCAGCTCCTCGCGCTGGTGATGTTCGTGGTGTTCGGCGCAACGATGGTGGGACCGGCGCTCGGTGAGCTCACCTTGCCGGTGGCCCTGTGTGCGATCGGCACACTCACCATCGGACGCATGGTGCCGGTGTGGGTGGCCACCGCCGGATCGGGGCTGGCCTCCGTCAGTCGCCTGTTCCTGGGCTGGTTCGGACCCCGAGGTCTGGCCTCGATCCTGTTCGGCCTGCTCATCGTCGAGGAGTCCGACATCGCCGGGAAGTCCACACTGTTCGTGATCGTCACCTGGGTGGTGGTCATCTCGGTCGTGGCCCACGGGATGAGCGCGGCCCCGGGCGCCGGCCGGTACGCGGCCTGGTTGGCCCGCCGGGCCGATGCCGACACGATGATGGAAGCGATCCCCGCGCCCGAGCCTCGAGTCCGGTGGTGGCGCCATCGCCATCCGGCACCGAGCAGCCAGGACCCGGACCAGTGACCATGTTCGGACGCATGGCCATCATCGTCGGCGGCCTCGTGCTGGCCACCGCATGTGGTGGGAGTGACGGGCCGGCGGCCTCCAGTGGACCCTCCCCGAGCTCTGACCCCTCGACCAGCACGGAAGCCCCGCCCGAGTCGATGGCTTCCTCCACCACCGAATCGCAGCCGTGCACCAGCGACGCGCTGGAGGGCGGCTCGGTCAGTACGGTCGGCTACGACGAGATCACGTTCGGCATGACGGTGGCCGCGGCCGAGGAGGCATCCGGGGTGTGCCTGGCCGCCGACCGGCCCGAGAGCCAGGACTGCTACTTCGTGGTGCCCGTGCCGGGACCCTCCGGACTGGCCTTCCTCGTCACCGAGGGAACCATCGAACGGGTGGACGTCTTCGGCGGAGACATCACCACGCGGTCCGGACTCGGGATCGGCAGCACCCAACAGGCGGTCATCGACCAGTTCGGCGACCGCGTGAGTGTGACCCCGCACCCCCGAGGCCGCGGCAACCAACTGGTGTTCGTTCCCCAGGACGAGACCGACGCCGAGTTCCGCGTGGTCTTCGAGACGGACGGTGAACAGGTCACCCGCTTCCGGAGCGGACGACGACCTCAGGTCGACCGGCCCCGGCCGTGCCCCGGCGGCGAGGAGCTGGGATCGGTGGCGCCGTCGTCGACGACCACCGTCGTCGGAGGTCCGTAGGCCGGTCCGGCGGCCACCCTCGCGTCGGGATCAGTTCGGGACGGTCGGCGTGGTCTCGTACGACCCGCACTGGACCTGTACCCCACCCGTTCCCAGCACGGTGCCCACACCGGTGTCGATGTCGGCGTCGGCTACGAAGGTGATGCCGTCGCCCGTGATCGTCCCGGCGTCGATGGTGAGGATGAGCGGGCTGTCGAGCGCCGCCTCGATCAACTGGCCGCCGCCGGTGACGCCGATGTAGGGCGTGGTCGCGGATGCCTCGAGAAGGATGTCGGACGGTAGCTCGGAGCCGGGCACCCGACCCGATCCCCACACCAGCACGTCTCCCTCGGCGGGCTGGGTGCAGCTGACCGCGAACTCCCACGTCTGGTCGTTGATGGTGATCGACGCCGACGACGAGTGGTCGAGCACGGGACCGATGGTGGCGGCGGGCGTCGTGGTGGATGTACCCGTGGTCGTGGTGGTGCCGGTGACCGGGTCGTCACCGTCGCTGGCACAGCTGCCGGCGGCCAGGAGCAGAGCCACGCCGACTATCGCCACCGACTTCATTCCGCAGAGCCTAGGGAACCGGCCGCGCCCCGGTCGCCACCGTCAGTCACGAACCAGTCCGTGTGGTGGCCCTTCCCGTCCGTGGTCGACCACACCGCTCGTTCGCTTCCGCCCAGGCTGGCCGGATCGGGGCGTTCGTCGGTGGTCACGCCGACGGCCCATTCCCGGGGGCGTCGCAGGATCACGGCACCGCGCAGCTCGTGCTGCTGGGTGAGCGCCCGGAGGTCGGCCTCGATCGTTGTGGGGACCGGGCCCGAGTCGGCCAGCGCCGTCGCCCACGAGGCCGGGTCCTCGTCAGACCACACCAGGTGGCGGTGCCAGCCCATGGGTTGACGATGACGCAATCCGCTGGCTCGGAGGCGGGAGACCAGTTCGCGGCTGTCCACCAGTTTGGCTCCGAGCCCGAGGGCCCGGTCGAGGCGGGAATCGGGGACATCGTAATGATCGCCCTGGAAGGCCAGCCGGCGCACACCGATGGTGGCGGCGAAGCGGTGGAGCTCGTCGAGATCGGTGTCCGACACCAGGTGGGACCAGTACTCACCCCGCCACGGCCACCGGGGCCGATCGATCAGAATGCTCATGAAGTTCGGTTCCCCGGTGCGGCGCGTCGACGTCGTAGCCACCCCAGTGTGTACCGTCGGCGGGTGGTGGATGCATCAGCGCCCATACGTCCGATGAAGGCGGTCCTGGGCGAGCTCCCCGTCGGCGACGAATGGGTGTACGAGCTCAAGTGGGACGGGATGCGGGTGTTGGCCCATGTGGTGGACGGCCAGGTCCGGCTTCGGTCGGGGAACGAGATCGACGTGACCCACCGTTTCCCCGAGCTGGAGGGTCTGGCCGACGTGGTCGGGGACCGACCCGTGGTGTTCGACGGCGAGGTGGTGGCGGTCGACGATCGCCGTCGCCCGTCGTTCTCGCAGCTCCAGCACCGCATGCACGTCGGCGACCGGGTCGAGGCGGTGCGCCGTGCCGCCGAGGTGCCGGTGGGATACCAGATCTTCGACCTGTTGCACTTCGACGGGCACGACGTCATGCCGCTCGCGCTACGAGATCGGCGCCATCTCCTGGAAGAGCTCGTGGCGCCCGGACCCGCCTGGCGGCTCACCGATCAGTTCGACGACGGTGTCGCCCTGCTGGACCACGCAGCCCGGCACGGTCTGGAGGGGCTCGTGGCCAAGCAACGCGGCAGCCGATACGTGCCCGGTGCCCGATCTCGATCGTGGTGCAAGGTGAAGATCCGCCTCGAGCAGGACTTCGTGGTCGCCGGCACCACCGAGGGGACCGGTGGGCGCGCCAGCACATTCGGAGCGTTGCTCCTCGGCTACTGGTTCGAGGGTGGGCTGCGGTTCGCCGGCCGGGTGGGGACCGGCTTCGGTCAGGCCGAGCTCGAGCGTCTGAGCGGCCTGCTCGCCCCGCTGCGAACGGCGGTCGACCCCTTCACTCCGCGGCTCGGCGCTGCCGATGCTCGTGGGGCCGCGTTCGTGGACCCCAGGATCGTCGTGCAGGTCGCCTACGCCGAGTGGAGCCCCGATGGACGCCTGCGCCATCCCACCTATCTCGGTCAACGCCATGACGTCGACGCGGCCGATGTCGGGGTCGAGCGATGACGCGCCGGCGTGCCATCCTGACACGGTGAGTGACGACGAGGGGGCACGCAGCGGCGACCGGGTCCGGCTGTCGTTGCCGGCGAACAGCGCCTATGCCCGACTGGCCCGGATCGGCGCCGCCAGCCTGGCCCACCGTTGGGGATTCGTGCCCCACCAGGTCCAGGATCTGCGGCTGGCCATCGACGAGGCCATCATCTTGTTGCTGGGCGGCGACGCCGACCACCCAGGCACGATCGACATCGACTACCTGCTCGACGGTGATCGCCTCACCGTCGACGTGACCGCTCGCTTCGGCAGCGACGAGGTGCAGCCGATCCTGGGCGATGACGGGCTGGATCGATTCCGCACCCTGGCCGGGGAGCTGCTCGCTGGCTACGAGCTGGGCGCGGATCGGGTTCGGATGCACATCGATCGCGCCGGCTGAGGTCGAGGTGAGCCGGCCTCTCTCAGCGGCCGGTGCTGCCGAACCCGTCGGCTCCCCGGGTTGAGTCGGGCAGCGTCTCGGTGGGCACGAAGCGGACGTGCTCGACCGCCTGGATCACGAGCTGGGCGATGCGCTCGCCCCGCTGCACCTCGAAGGCCTCGGTCGGGTCGGTGTTGACCAGCAGGCACTTCAGCTCGCCGCGGTAGCCGGAGTCGATCAGGCCCGGCGTGTTGAGGCAGGTCACCCCGTGGCGCAGGGCCAGGCCGCTGCGGGGCTGGACGAATCCGGCGTATCCCTCGGGGATGGCGATGGCGGCACCGGTGGGTACCAGGGCCCGTCCCCCTCCGGGCTCGAGCACGACGTTCTCACGAGCGACCAGGTCGGCTCCGGCATCACCTTCGCGGGCATACGCCGGCAGCGGGAGGCCAGGGTCGAGTTGTTGGATGGGTACCTCGAGCACGGAGCGAATGTATCCCGCCGGGAACTGCCTCGTGGTCGGCCCACCCGCGCCGACCCCCCGAGGCGACGGCCATCGAATCCCGCCCCGGCGGACAGCGTCGCTACCATCGAACGATGCTCGCCTGGATGGATCTCGAGATGACGGGGCTCGATCCCGCGCGTCATGTCATCGTCGAGATCGCCACACTGGTGACCGACGACGAGCTGAACGTCGTTGCCGAGGGGCCCGATCTGGTCATCGGCTACCCCGACGACGCGCTCGAGTCCATGGACGACTTCGTGCGGGACATGCACACCCGAAGCGGGCTGCTCGAACAGATCAAGGCGAGCGAGGTGACCCTCGAGCAGGCCGGGGCCGAGACCCTGGCCTTCCTGCGCGAGCACATCACCGAGCCGGGGACGGTGCCGCTCTGTGGCAACTCGATCGGCACCGATCGGCGCTTCCTGGCGGTGTACCTCAACGAGATCGAGGAGTTCCTGCACTACCGCTCGGTCGATGTGTCCACCGTGAAGGAGCTGGCCCGGCGGTGGTATCCCGAGGTGACCAACGGCTCCCCGAAGAAGCGGGGAGGCCACCGTGCCCTCGACGACATCCGTGAGAGCCTCGAAGAACTCGTCTACTACCGCTCCCAGCTCTTCCCCGATCCCAACCGGAATGAATCGACGTGACGCACGAGCGTACGTACACCAAACAAGAGCAGCAGCCCGCGTCCGAGGAGATCAGCGAGGTGGCTCCCGACATCCTCCGTGTGCAGCTGCCGGTGCACCTGCCGGGGCTGGGCCACGTGAACTGCTATGTGCTCGAGGACGAGCGAGGCGTGGCCGTGGTCGATCCGGGTCTCCCCGGCCCCGAGTCCTACTCGACCCTGGTCGAGCGGCTGGGGCAGATGGGCGTGGCCATCGGGAACGTCCACACGGCCATCGTCACCCACAGCCATCCCGACCACTTCGGCGGGGTGTACCAGCTGCGCGACGAGACCGGCTGCGACGTCATCACCCATCACGAGTTCCGCACCATCTTCGACGCTCGGGAGGCCGGCGAGGGCCAGGACAGCGCGTCGCTGGAGCTGGCCACCGACGACGAGCTGGAGGAACTGCGAGAACGTTGGCGTCGACCGACGCCGTGGGGCGGGCGCACCGAGGCGCCGCCACTCGAGGCTGTGAAGCGGTTCATCGCCGCCGGACGCAAGGGCGCCAAGCCCTTCCAGGTGCCCGAGCCGTCGATCACCGTGGCCGACGAGCAGGTGATCGAGCTGGGCCGGCGAGAATGGGTGGCCGTTCACACACCGGGTCACACCACCGATCACCTCTGCCTGTACGACCCGGTGTCCGGGGTGCTGTTGAGCGGCGATCACGTCCTCCCCACGATCACCCCCCACATCAGCGGCCTGATCGACGACGATGACCCGCTGGACACCTTCTTCCAGTCGCTGCGCCGGATGCACGAGCTCGAGGGCCTGGCCCTGGCTCTGCCCGCTCACGGCGACCCGTTCACCAACGTCGGTCGGCGGGCCGACGAAATCATCGAGCACCACCACGAGCGACTCGACGTCATCCGGGCCGCGGCCGACGACATGGGCTCGGGCCGAGTGGCCGACTACATGATGCGGCTCTTCAAGGAACGATCATGGGGTGGCATGGCCGAGAGCGAGACGTACGCCCACCTCGAGCACCTCCGGATCCTGGGCGAGGTCGACACCACCGTCGACGCCGACGGGCAGACCACCTATCACTTCTGAGTGGCCCGCTCGCCCTCGCTCCACCGTGGCTCGTCGGCGGCGGACCGCCACGGTTCACCCACCCGATCGACGGTGCTCATCCGGGGCACCGGTTCAGGTCGGGTCGAGGAATG
>Ga0224505_10000655_pt1 | contig 23315 bp, 20 predicted proteins | sample SF_Jan12_sed_USG_FD_169102 | JGI IMG/M metagenome (GOLD analysis project Ga0224505, IMG submission 169102) | Sediment microbial communities from San Francisco Bay, California, United States - SF_Jan12_sed_USGS_4_1 | ecosystem: Environmental > Aquatic > Marine > Sediment | place: USA: California... | reverse complement strand
TATCAGCGTGAGGTCATCCGCTCTGCGCTCGCATTGAAGCTCCATCAGTACGAGGACACAGGGGCGCTCCTCGCGGCCACGACGACGAGCCTCCCGGAGTACCCGGGGTCGGGGCGCACATGGGACTACCGCTTCTGCTGGCTCCGCGACGCGTACTTCACGCTGAATGCGCTCGAGCGGCTCGGCCACTCCGAGGAGATGGAGCACTTCCTCGAGTACCTCCGCAACATTTGCGAAGAGCGCGGCGGTGTTCTTCAGCCGGCGTATCGGATCAATGGCGACTCGCACGCGCCCGAGAAAGTGCTCGAGCACCTCGCCGGATACAACGGCGACGGGCCGGTGCGGATCGGCAACCAGGCCCTCGAGCACGTGCAGAACGACGTCTACGGCGAGATGGTGCTGGCGGCAAGCAGGCTGTTTCTCGACACGCGCTTCACCGGTGAGATACCACCTCGAACTGCCGAGGAGATGGTGCAGGGGCTGGTCGACCAGATCGATGCGCGCCTCGAGGAGCCGGACGCAGGTCTGTGGGAGTTCCGCGGGAAGTCGAGGTTGCACAGCTTCTCCGTGCTCATGCACTGGGCGGGAGCGCAGAGGGCGGTCGAGGTCGCGGACGCGCTCGGGGCGGCCAACCTCGCGGCGCACGCGCATCGCGTCGAGGAGCGGGCGGCGGACATCCTCGAGACGCAGTGCTGGAACCCGGACATCGGTGCGCTGACGCAAGTCGCCGGCGAGCCGCAGCTCGATGCTGCGCTTCTGCTGGCCGTCCACCTCGGCTACCTGGGCGCGGACGACCCACGGGCGACGACCCACGTCGACGCGATCCGCGACGCGCTCTCGGTGGACGGAGGCTTGCTCCGGCGCTACACGGCGCCAGACGACTTCGGCGACACGCAGGCGGCGTTCACGGTGTGCACCTTCTGGCTCGTCGAAGCACTGGCTCTCATCGGGCGGACGGATGAGGCGCGTGAGCTCTTCGAGCGGCTACTCGGGCTGCACAACGGTCTCGGGCTCTATTCGGAGGACATTCTCCCGGACACGCTCGAGCAGAGCGGTAACTTCCCGCAGACGTACAGCCACGTCGGGCTGATCAACGCCGCGTTCCGGCTGTCGCGCAGCTGGGATTAGCCCCAGCGGTCGAAACGATCAGTAGCTCAAGGTGGTCCGGCGGAGTAGGAACGCGTGAGTACTCGTTCTCACAGGAGTACACCGTCGCACGTTTTCCTATCGATGACTGCTCCCGTCAAACACATCTGGGCCGCCCTTCTCGTCGTCTACGTCGTGTGGGGCTCGACGTACCTCGGGATCAAGATCGCCGTCGAGACGATGCCTCCGCTTCTCGCCGGAGGAAGCCGCTTCCTCACGGCCGGTGTGCTCCTCGCGACGGTCCTCGCCATTCGTCGCAAGAGTCTTCGAATAAGCCGGCGGGAACTGGGGGCGAGCGCGATCGCGGGCGGTCTCCTGCTCGGTCTCGGCGTCGGGCTGGTGCACGTGGCCGAAACGCGGATCGACTCGAGCGTCGCCGCCATGATCGCCGGCACGGTCCCGCTCCAGATCATCCTCATGCGACTCACTGCCGGTGAGAGCCCCGCTCGGGCAACGCGCCTGAGCACGTTTGCCGGCCTGACGGGACTCGGTCTAGTTGTCGCGCCGGGGCTCGGCGCAAGCTCCACGGCGCTCGGTCTCGCGGTGATGATCAGCGCAACCATGTTCTGGTCGACAGGGTCGTTTCTCTCCACGCGGCTCTCGCTCCCCCGAGACCCCTTCGTCGCGACGGCGTACGAGATGACCTTCGGAGGCCTGTTCCTGGTGTTCGCCGCCCTCGTGTTCGGCGAGCTCGGAGAGCTGACGAGCGCGACCTTCGCCCTCGACTCGGTTCTCGCGTGGCTCTATCTCGTTGTCATGGGCTCGCTCGTCGGCTTTACCGCCTATGCGTGGCTCCTTCGCGTCGCGCCCATCTCACTCGTCGTAACGCACCAGTACGTGAACCCGCTCGTCGCGATCGCCCTCGGGATGCTGTTCCTCGGCGAGCGCCCGAGCGCATGGTCGCTCGCGGGCGCGCTGGTCGTGATCGCAGCCGTGTACATCGCGATTCGCGCCGAGATGGGGTCAGGTCTTCCACGTTCCCCAAAAAGGAACGTGGAAGACCTGACCCCTATGACCCAACCTGCGAGCGCCGCGCCGACAGGAACTCCAGAAGGTCAGACCGCGTGAGGATGCCCGTCGGGCGACCCTCGCTCGCGACGACTACGGCTCCGCTCCCGCCCGAAAGACCCTCGTAGACCTCGTTCACCGAGGCGCCCGCGTCGACAGCGCGAAGTGGCGGCTGCATGGCGACGGCGACGTCTTCGTTCAGCGCGTCGGCATTTCGAAAGACCCGCTCGAGCAGCTCGCGCTCCTGCAGCGAGCCGACGATGTCCGCGAGCGAGTCCACAGGCTCGCTGCGTACGACCACGAGCTGCGAGATGCCGTACTGCTGCATCACGTCGATCGCAGCCCCGACCTTCTCGTGCGAACCGATAGTGACGAGGTCGGGGACCTCGTGCCCTTTGCGGCGGAAGCGAAGCACCTCTTCGACGGCCGGCGGCGGGGTCGTCCGCTCCAGGAAGCCGTACTGGATCATCCAGTTGTCGTCGTAGAACTTCGAGAGGTATGAGCGCCCGCTGTCCGGAAACATCATCAGGATGCGAGCGTCTGGGCCAAGCTTCTTCGCGACCTCGATACCCGCCCAGGCCGTGGATCCCGTCGACCCGCCGACGAGGAGCCCTTCCTCCCGCGCGAGTCGTCGCGCGGTGAGGAACGAGTCGCGGTCGGACACCCGCACCCATTCGTCCACGACCTCGGGGTCGAGCGTGTCCGGCCAGCACTCCTTGCCGATTCCCTCGACGAGGTACGGCCCTTCGGGATGCTCCTCGTCGGCTGTGAAGACCGAGCCCTCGGGATCGACGGCGACGATCCGCACCTCGGGTCTGCGCTCCTTGAAGTAGCGCCCGACGCCGGTGATCGTCCCACCCGTGCCGACGGAGATGACGATGGCGTCGATCTCACCCCCCGTCTGCTCCCAGAGCTCGGGCCCGGTCGTTGCGTAGTGGGCCTCGGGATTCGATGGGTTCGAGTACTGATCCGGCTTGAAGCCGCCCGGGATCTCCTCGGCCAAACGATCCGAGACCGAGTAGTAGCTCTCGGGCGAGTGCGCGTCGACCGCGGTCGGCGTGATCACGACATCGGCGCCATACGCGCGCAGCATCGAGATCTTCTCTTGGCTCATCTTGTCCGGCATGACGAAGATGCACCGGTAGCCGCGAAGCGCAGCAGCAATCGCGAGACCGACGCCCGTATTGCCGGACGTGGGCTCGACGATCGTGCCGCCGGGCCGGAGCCGACCGTCATTCTCTGCTGCTTCGATCATCGCGAGCCCGATCCGGTCCTTCACCGACCCGCCCGGGTTCAGATACTCAAGCTTGGCGAGGAGCTCGCCCGGGACAGCGCGTCCGAGCCGGTCGAGCCGGACGATCGGCGTGTGCCCGACGAGCTCGAGGACCGTTGGATACTCGCGGCGCGACATCGGGCGGAAGGGTATCGGGCCGGGCATGCCCTCCCCCTTGGAGGCGCAAGGCAAGCCTCGCCCTACACCAGCTGCCAGAACTCGCCGGTCAGACCGATGCGTTCGAGGATCGCCTGCGACTCGTCGGGTGGACGCGGGCGCCAGTCCGAATCGAGCCGCGTCCCCCACCATTCGCGGGAGAGCTCGTTCATCTTGGATGCGGATAGCGTGGCGCCCGGCTCCCAGTCGTTGTCGTCGAGCCATCGCTCCAGGTGCTCCTCCGACCGGAGGTAGACCATAGTGCTTCAAGTGAAGCCGATGTCCTCCCACCAGCGGCGGGCCGGGAGGAGGATGTGGACGAGGAGCGCCGCGCCTCTCACGAGCTCGCCGTCGCTCACCTCGAGCGCGACCGGATCGCCACAGCACGCGCACTCGGATTCGATCCGACCGTCCCCGTGAAACGCCGCGGGAATCCCGAGTGCGTCCCAAGCGCAGGTTCCCGTCCACTCCCGCCCCCTGGCCATGACCCGGTGCGGGGCAGGCCCGAAGCAGAACGGATTCGCCATCCATACGTCCGTGGTGTCGGGGAAGAGGACGAGCGCGTGCGCGTCGTGAAGACGTCGATACGCATCCGCAATCTCGGGTTCCGGTAACCCAAAGTCCTCAGACGTCTCCGTGGTGCTCGGTGGCCGGCCGTTCGCGACGACGGAAAAGTAGACATGGCGCCGCACGTCGAGATCGAATGCGTCCACTCTCTGACCCTCTCACGTTGCGTAGGTTTCCGCAGGAGACATCCGCAGCGACGCCGATGGTCGTCGCAGGGCGGGAAGGCATCCTCGGACCGTGAGAACGGCTAACGAGCACCGTCAACTGTGCACGATCGAGCTCATCGCCGAAGGTCATGCCGAGCGCTGCCCGGGAGAGGCGTGCGCGTTCTGGGATCGGGGCTGCGCACTCGAGCGCGTCGAGAGCGAGCTCGGCGGCCGGCGCGAGGTCGCTGAGCTCCTCCTCGACCTGCGCCGCGAGCTCGAGGCGGGGCGCACCATCGAGATCGAGGAAGCCCGTTCGCGCTTCGCACACCTCCTCAATGAGGACGAGGCGATCGCCTAGAGCGGGGGGTCAGACCCCGGACATGTCCCGATGAGCCAGCCTCGGGGTCAGACCCGGGGTCAGACCCCGGACATGTCCCAACGAGACACGTTGCGGCGGCTGCCCCGATCAGTGTCGGAAGTGGCGGCGGTGGGTGAAGGCCATGGCCGAACCGCCGGCTGAAACCGCCTCGATCACCTCGACGTCGCGCTTCGAACCACCCGGCTGGACGATTGCCGCGACACCGGCATCGAGAGCAAGCTGCGGACCGTCGGCGAAGGGGAAGAACGCGTCGGAGGCGAGCACGGCGCCCTCGGGTGAGTGGCCGAGCTCCCGCGCCTTCTCGAGCGCGATCCGGACGGCATCCACCCGGCTCATCTGCCCGGCTCCAATCCCGATCGTCTGTCCGCCTCGCGCAATCACGATGGCATTCGAAGCCACGTGCTTCACGACGCGCCATGCAAAGAGAAGGTTGTCCCACTGCTCGTCCGAGACCTGGCCGCACACAAGCTCCATTCCGTCCCTCGTTGCGATTGCCCAGTCTCGGTCCTGCACGAGCAAACCGCCGAGCACGCGCCGGTAGTCAGGCTCGGTGTCCGTCAGCGCGCGGCGCTCGGTGTCGTTGAGAACGCGCACGGAAGTCTTCCGCGCGAGCGCTTCCATCGCCTGCTCGTCGTAGCCGGGGGCAAAGAGCACCTCGACGAACTGGTCGGCCAGCGCCTCCCCGAGGGCAGCGCTCACAGCCCGGTTGACAACGACAACGCCCCCGTACGCCGAAAGCGGGTCGGCGGACAGGGCTCGCACGTACGCGTCCTCGATCGTCTCAGCCGTGCCGACACCGCAGGGATTGGCGTGCTTGACGATCACGCAAGCCGGGTCGTTGAACTCGCGCACGAGCAGTCGAGCAGCGGAGAGGTCGTTCAGATTGTTGAACGAGAGCGGCTTTCCGCACAGCTGCTCGACCCGCGAGAGAAGGTGTGTACGACGGCCGCGCTCGGCGTAGTACGCGGCTCGTTGATGCGGGTTCTCGCCGTACGAGAGCTCGAGCGCACGGTCGAACGCGGGGACGAGGGTCTCAGGCAGCTGCTCGTGTCGCTGAAACCAACTGGATATCGCAGCTTCATAAGCGGCGGTCGTCGCAAACGCCGTTCCGGCGAGGCGCAGGCGGCTCTCGAGCGAGATCGAGCCGTCGGTGCGGAGCTCCGCCAAGACGCCTTCGTAGTCCTCGGCCCGGCACACCGCCGTCACATGCGCATGGTTCTTTGCGGCAGCCCTGAGCATCGACGGGCCGCCGACGTCGATCATCTCGACGACGTCCTCATCCGCGACGTCGGGCTGCTCCGCCGCGCGGCTGAACGGATAGAGGTTCACGCACACGAGGTCGAACGGCTCGATGCCGTGCTCTTCGAGTGACGCGAGGTCCTCGGCGACATCGCGCCGCACCAGGACCGCAGCATGGATCCGCGGATGAAGCGTCTTGACGCGTCCGTCAAGCATCTCCGGGAAGCCGGTGACATCCTCGACCTGCGTGACCGCGAGCCCGGCCTCTTGGAGCGCAGCCGCTGTCCCACCGCTCGCAACGAGCTCGAAGCCGAGGTCGACGAGCCCTCGCGCGAACGGCACGAGTCCGGTCTTCTCGTAGACGGAGATCAGAGCGCGCACAGGTCTCCGACGACGCGGGGAAGAAGGCGGTGCTCGGCCTCATGCACGCGCACGCGCAGCGTCTCGACGGTGTCGCCCGGAAGCACGGGAACGCGCTCGGTCGCGATCACGGCTCCGGTATCCACGCCCTCGTCCACGTAGTGCACGGTCGCTGCCGTCTCCTGCGCACCAGCCTCGAGGAGATCCTCGAGCGAGTGCGCGCCGGGGAAGTCGGGCAACGGCGCGGGGTGCACATTCACGACGCGACCGGGGAATCGATCGAGGAACGACTGGCGCAGGAGCTGCATGTAGCCGGCGCAGACCACGAGCTCGACTCCAAGCCCCTCGAGCCACTCCGCCATCGCGAGGTCGCGCGTATCGCGATCTTCGTATGCGTCTCGCGAGAAGACTGCCGTAGCGACACCTGAAGCCGCAGCTCGGTCGAGGCCCCGCACACCCGCCTTGTTCGACGCCACTGCGACTACCGGCAGACCGGCGTCGAGCAACGCCTGAAGATTCGACCCTTCGCCGCTCACGAGCACGCCGATCACGCTCGTACGATCGTCCCGATTACGAGCCCGTCGCCCGGATCAGGCACGACGGCGACGTAGCCGATACCGAGGTTGAACACTCGCCGTAGCTCGTCCTCCGGGACGTGTCGTGCGAGCCAGCCAAATACCGGCGGACGCTCCCACCTGTTCCAGTCGAGGTCGGCGCGGAGCCCGTCCGGAAGGATCCGCGAGAGGTTGCCGAGGATTCCACCCCCCGTGATGTGAGCAAGGCCGCGAACGTCCGCAGTCGCGCGAAGTCGCCGGACCTCGTCCAGGTAAAGCGGAGTCGGCGCAAGGAGGTCGTCGCCCGCGTAGTCCTGCTCCTCGAGGATGCGACGCACGAGCGTGAAGCCGTTGGCATGCACGCCGACCGACGGCAGCCCGACCACCGCGTCGCCGACCTCGATTCGCGATCCGTCGATCAGCCGATCGCGCTCGACGAGGCCGACGCACGTACCGGCGAAGTCGAGCTCGTCCGCCTGGTAGATCCCCGGCAGCTCGGCGGTCTCGCCGCCGATCAGCGCGCAGCCGGCCTCGCGGCAGATCTCGGCCGCGCCCTCCACGAGCTCTACGACCGACTCGAGATCGATGCGATTGGCGGCGACATAGTCGAGGAAGAAGAGCGGCTCGGCTCCACACGTCGCAACGTCGTTGACGCAGTGGGCGGCAAGATCGGCACCGCACGCCCTGAGACGTCCACGCTTGCGCGCGAGGATGAGCTTGGTGCCGACCGAGTCTGTCGCCGCCGCGAGGAACCTGCTTCCGTCCAGCGGGTAGAGGCCAGCGAACGCGCCGAACCCGGACGCGCCGGTCGACTCGGCCGCTGCTCGCAATCGCTCGACGATCGCCTCGGCGGTCGTGAGCGAGACGCCCGCCGCAGCGTACGTCTCCTCGCCGCTTCCCACACCGCGAGTCTATTGGCTGCCGATTACGGTGTCTGACGCCACTCGAGGGACTGTGCGGGTTTGCGGCCGACGGGTGTCAGACACCGGTTCCCGAATACAGTGACGCCGTGGAGCCTTCGCTCGTCACGAGCTGGACTCTCGACCCGCTTCAGCTCGCGCCGATCGCGCTGATCGCCGGCGCGTACGCGATGCGGGCGCACACTCTTGCGCGCCGCGATCAGCCCGTCCCCGGCTGGCGCATCGCGCTCTTCATGCTCGGAATCGCGCTGCTCGTCGTCGCGCTCGCGTCGCCGCTCGCCGCCGTCGCAGAGGAAGAGCTGTTCTCGTTCCACATGACGCAGCACCTCCTGCTCGGCGATCTCGCGCCCCTTTGCCTGCTCGCCGGCCTGACCGGACCGCTCCTTCGCCCCATCCTCGCGCTCCCGGGAGTCATGCGCCTGCGTGTGCTCGCGAATCCGGTCGTAGCGCTTCCCATCTGGGCGGCGAACCTCGTCCTCTGGCACATGCCCACGATGTACGAGGCGGCCGTCCGGCACAGTGGCGTCCACGCACTCGAGCACGCCGCGTTCTTCACGGCAGGGATCATCCTGTGGCTGCCCGTCCTCGAGACGCTGCCGGCACCCGAGTGGTTCGGCACCGGAGCGAAGCTCGGCTACATCGTCGGCGTTCGTCTCATTGCGACCGTGATCGGGAACGTGTTCATCTGGGCAGGGGATCCGTTCTACGACGTCTACGACACCGGGGACGACTTCCTCGGGCTCGCTCCGGAGGCCGACCAGAGCCTTGCAGGGTCGCTGATGATGCTCGAGGGATCCGTCGTCACCATCGTCGCCATCGCGTGGCTCTTCCTGCGCATGGCGCAGGAGGGGGAGATCCGCCAGGAGCTGATCGAGCGGGGCCACGACCCACGCGCGGTGAAACGGGCGGTGAGATACCGACGCTGGCAGGAGCTCGCCTAGATTCATATACCGTGTTCGTATAACTTTCGTATAGAGTCTTCGCATGAGTCTGCTCGCACGCGTCGTCTCCGGCCGCCGGTCGAAGTACCTCGTCCTCGGGGCGTGGTTGCTCGCACTCGTCGCGGCCGGCCCGCTCGCTGCGGAGTTCGAGTCGAAGCAGCGCAACGAGCCTTCGAGCTTCCTCCCCCGAAGCGCTGAGTCGGTCGCCGTCCTCGAAGCGGCGCGCGAGTTTCCGTCGGGCCAGGCGACCGCCGCGATCGTCGTCTTCTCGCGCCCCGGAGGCCTCACACCCGCGGATCGCAAGGCCATCGACGACGTCCAGGCGCAACTGAACGCGGCGGCGACGGAGGGACTGAAGGGAGTCGGGCCACCCCGCTACTCCGCCGACCGTACAGCGGCGATCCTGGTTGCGCCGATCGTTGCGAAAGGCGCCGACGAGGTTCTTCTCGATGCCGTCGACTCGATCGGCCAAACGGCCAGCGACGGCGTACCGCCCGGCCTCGACGTCAAGGTGACCGGGCCGGCGGGGTACTCCGCCGCCGGTAGCGAAGCATTCGAAGGCATCAATTCGACCCTCCTCTTCACGACGGCGCTCCTCGTCTTCGTGCTGCTCGTGATCATCTACCGCAGTCCGATCTTCTGGGTGATCCCCCTCCTCGCCGTACTGTTTGCCGAGTCCCTCGTACGCGGCCTCGGCACTCTCCTCGCGGAGGCCGGCATCGTCATCAACGGCCAGACGGGCGGAATCCTGCTTGTGCTGGTGTTCGGGGCCGGGACGGACTACGCACTCCTATTGACCGCCCGTTACAGGGAAGAGCTACACGGCCATGAGGACAAGCACCATGCGATGCGCATCGCCATCCGGCAGGCCGGCCCCGGGATCGTCGCCTCCGCCGGGACGGTGGTCGCCGCACTCCTGTGCCTCGCGCTCGCGTCGGTGAACTCGACGGCCGGGCTTGGTCCGGTCGGCGCGATGGGAGTCGCCATCGCCGCCCTCGCGATGCTCACGGTTCTGCCGGCGATGCTTCTCATAGGGGGACGACGCGCCTTCTGGCCTTTCGTTCCGCGCCTCGGCGACCCGGTCGAAGACGGACGCGAGGTGTCGTGGCGACGCGGTTCCTGGAGCAAGCTGGGGGCCTGGATCGAGAGACGTCATCGCGCGGTATGGATCGCGACCACACTCGCGCTTCTCGCACTCGCGCTCGGCACGCTGACGCTCGACTCGAACCTCACGACAGCTAACGCCTTCAGGGGCGAGATCGAAGCCGTCGAGGGGCAGAGGCTCCTCGAGCGCTCGTTTCCCGCGGGGGCGAGCGCGCCGACGACGGTTCTCGTCACCAACCCGGAGTTCGCCGAGGCGGTCAGGAGCGCCGCAGCGGCCGCTTCTGAAACGGCCTTCGTCGGCCCGATCGAGACGGGCCCGCCCGGAGCACGATTCGAGGTCACGCTGACGGAAGACCCTTTCAGCCAAGCGGGCTTCGCCGCGATCGAGCCGCTGCGAGCTCAGCTCCGGGCCGTCGGCAGCGATGCCGTGCTCGTCGGCGGGGCCACAGCGGAGGAGTTCGATCTACGTGCGGCCGTTCGGCGCGACACGCTGTTCCTCGTTCCGCTCGTCCTCGTCGTCGTGCTCGCGATTCTCGTGCTGTTGCTGAGAGCCGTCGTCGCGCCGGTAATGCTGATGGCGACCGTCGTTCTCTCGTTCTTTGCGGCACTCGGCCTGAGCCTCCTCGTGTTCGAGCTCTTCGCCGACTTCCCGGGTGAGGATCCGAGCTACCCGCTCTTCGCGTTCATCTTCCTCGTCGCGCTTGGAGTCGATTACAACATCTTTCTCATGGCCCGAGTGCGCGAGGAAGCCCTCACGAAGCCGACCAAGCAGGCGATGCTCAAGGGTCTTGCGGTGACGGGCGGAGTCATCACGTCGGCGGGCGTCGTTCTCGCCGGGACGTTCTCGGTGCTCGCAGTGCTCCCGCTCGTCGCCTTGACCCAGATCGGCATCACGGTCGCCTTAGGGGTCCTGCTCGACACATTCGTCGTACGATCGATCCTCGTGCCCTCACTGACCTTCTCGTTGGGTGAGCGCTCGTGGTGGCCGTCGGCCCTCGCGAAGAGAGCCCGCTCGTGATCAGCTCCGTTCTGGGTCTCCTCCTCGTGGGCCTGATCCTCGCCTCGAGTGTGATGATCGTGCTCTGGATCGTGCAGGTGCGGATCGGTGATGCGAGCCATGTCGACGTCGCCAGGGCCGTCCTCATCGCGTGCGCCGCCATCCTCTATGCGCTTCTCGCTGACGGAGATGCGGCGTACCGTGCTCTCGCCGCCCTTCTCGCATCGGTGTGGGGTTTCCGCCTCGGGGCCTACCTCTACTTCAACCGCGTGCGCGGTAAGGAGGAGGACGGGCGCTACCAATCGCTCCGTGCCAAGTGGGGCGAGCGAACGAACCGGAACTTCTTCCTCTTCTTCCAGTTCCAGGCCGTCTTCGTTGTGTTCTTCTCGATCCCGTTCGCGTTCATCGCGCTCGAGTCGGAGAGCGGATTCGGCGCGCTCGTCTGGATCGGGATTGGCGTTTGGGCGATCGGGAACGTCGGCACGATCATCTCCGATCGCCAGCTCGCGACCTGGCGCGCCGACCCTGCGAACAAAGGGAAGACCGCAAGGGGCGGCGTCTGGAGCTGGTCGCGCCACCCGAACTACTTCTTCGAGTGGATCAACTGGTGTGGGATCGCGCTCGTCGCCACGTCCACAGCGCAGAGCTGGATCGCCTGGATCGTGCCGGCCGGTCTCCTCTTTCTCCTCTTCCGCGTGACGGGGATCCCGGCGACCGAGCGACAGGCGCTCCGTAGCCGGGTCGACTACCTCGAGTACCAGCGGACGACGAGCGTCTTCGTGCCGCTGCCACCCCGTCGCGTGTGACGACGTGCGACCACGGCGGCGTACTGTGAGGTCATGACCAAACGAGTCGTGCTTCCGATTTTTGCCCTTGCGACTTCTGCTCTGGTCTTCGCTGCTACGGCACGCGCCTCGTGCCTCCCGGCGACCGCGGGAGAGCAGCGGGCGCGAGCCGACGTCATCTTTGACGGAGTCGCCCTCGACGGGCCGACCGCGACCGGCGTTCAGCGGTTCAAGGTCACGCAGTATCGAAAAGGCCGTGGTCCTGCCATCGTGCGGGTTCAAACCGGGACCACCCGACGAGCCGACGGAACGGGCAGTACGACGTCGGTGGCCCTCTTCGTCAAGCGCGGGGAACGCTGGCGGATCTTCGGGCATGGATCCGCACGAAAGATCCTCCAGACCAGCATCTGCGACGGTTCTCGCCGGCGTTAGCGGCTACGCGGGCGCCGGCTCGAAGCGAAGCTTCTCGACCCTCGCGGGCACTCGCGTCGGGTAGTCGCGCGTGAAGCACGCGCGGCAGACCGAGTCCTCGGGGAGCTGCGTCGCTTCCTGCATCCCACCGACCGAGAGATAGTGGAGCGACGTCGCGCCGACGTGGACGCGCATCTCCTCCACCGAGCGGTGCGCTGCCGCAAGCTCGTCCTCGTCGGCCATGTCGATCCCGTAGAAGCACGTCGAGACCACGGGCGGCGAGGAGATGCGCACGTGCACCTCGGCCGCACCCGCGTCGAGCAGCATCGCGACGAGCTGGCGCATCGTGTTCCCGCGGACGATCGAGTCGTCGACGGCGACGATTCTCTTGCCCTCGACCTCGTCGAGCGGGTTGAACTTGATCTTGATTCCCTGCTCGCGCATGCCCTGGTCGGGCTGGATGAACGTTCGAGCGACGTACCGGTTCTTGATCAGCGCTTCGTTGAACGGAATCCCGGAAGCCTTCGCAAAGCCGATAGCGGCCGGCGTGCCCGAGTCCGGGATTCCGATCACGAGATCGGCGTCGGCAGGCGCTTCACGCGCAAGACGCTCTCCCATCCGGACGCGCGCGCCGTGCACTTCGACGCCTCCGAGTCGCGAGTCGGGCCGCGCGAAGTAGACGAGCTCGAAGATGCAGAGCGCGTTCCGGCCGACGGGTATGGCCTGCGTGCCATGAAGGCCGTCTTCGTCGATCCACACGACCTCGCCAGGACGAACGTCGCGCACGGCCTCCGCACCGATCAGATCGAGGGCACAGGTCTCGGACGCAACCACCCAGTCGTCGCCGAGTTGACCGAGCGTGAGCGGCCGGAATCCCAGCGGGTCGCGAAAGGCGACCAGCGTGCCGTCGACGAGGGCGGTCACCGAGTACGCGCCTTCGAGTCGCCGCATCGCATTCGCGACCGCTTCCACCAGTGGAGCCGGATCACGCGCGATGAGTGCCGCGATCACTTCCGAGTCGGAGCCAGACGTGAGCCTGATGCCGTCCGCGATGAGCTCCGCCCTGAGTTCCTCGACGTTCACGAGGTTGCCGTTGTGCCCGAGCGCCACCGTTCGCGCGCGCCCATGGTGGATGAGCGGCTGCGCATTCGCCCAGCGGTTCGCGCCGGTGGTCGAGTAACGCGTGTGGCCTATCGCCACCTCGCCCGGGAGCGCCTGCAGCTGCTGCTCGTTGAACACGTGCGCGACGAGCCCCATCTCCCGAACAACAGTCAGTCGACCCTGGTCGGAAACCGCGATCCCAGCCGACTCCTGGCCGCGATGCTGGAGCGCAAACAAGCCGAAATAGGCAATCCGCGCGATGTCCCGCTCCTCCGAGCGTATGCCGAAGACTCCGCACATCAGACGCTGGTCTCCCAAGCAGCCCGCAGTTGCGCCAGCTCCACTCCCAGCAGCGTAGCTCCGCCGACGACCCCGGCCGCGCGTAGCGGCACGTCGAGCTCGAGCGCGAGACCGCGGAGCGAGTCTGCGCCCTCCGGTGAGCACGAGACGACCGCACGACCACCGACTTCGCCGAAGAGCTCATGCGCTGCAACATCGAGCTCCACAGTGGCGCCACACCCGGAGTACAGCGCTGCCTCGGCGAGACAGACTGCGAGCCCGCCTTCCGACACATCGTGGACGAGCGTCGAGAGCGGGGCGGCCCGCCAAAGGAAAGAGACGAGCCGTGCCTCGAGCTCGAGGTCGAGGCGTGGGGGAATTCCTCCACCCTCGCCGTACAGCGCCTGATATTCGGAGCCCGTAAGCGAGACCGGCGACGCTTCGACGACGAACAGCGCATCGCCCTCATGCCATCCGTTCGGAACGCGGCGAACGTCCTCGACGAGACCAACCGCGCCGACGACCGGCGTCGGGTGGATGGCGCGACCGTTCGTCTCGTTGTAGAGCGAGACGTTCCCGGACACGACCGGAAGCCCGAGCGCCTCGCAGGCCGCGGCGATTCCGTCGATCGCTTGGGCGAGCTCCCATCCGATCTCCGGCTTCTCCGGGTTGCCGAAGTTGAGGCAGTCCGTGAACCCGAGCGGCTCGCCGCCCACGCAGGCGACGTTGCGGGCTGCCTCGAGCACTGCCAGCGCGCCGCCGATGAAGGGGTCGGGCCGCGCGATCCGGCCCTGGCCGTCCAGGGTGAGCGCAAGGCCACGCAGCGAGGGACGAAGCCGAAGCACCGCCGCGTCGAGCCCCGGCCTGCGCACGGTGCGCGAGCCCACGAGCTGGTCGTAGCGGCGGAACACGAACTCGCGACTCCGCAGCCCGGGCGAGGCGAGGAGCTCGAGGAGCGCGTCGCCGACCGGGGGAGCATCGACGATCTCCGACGCGACCGCGGCGCGCCGCGGCGCGCGCGCGACCTCGTAACGTGGGCACTCCTCGGTCAGCAGGGCTGCGGGTATCTCGCCGACGACCTCCCCGTGCCAGAACGCGCGGAGCGCACGCGTGCCAGTGACCTCACCGATGGCCGCGTGATCGAGCTCCCAGCGATCGAGCACGTCCTCGACGGCCTCCACCATCTGCGGTCGGACCATCGCGACCATGCGCTCCTGGCTTTCGGAAACCATGACCTCCCAGGGTTCCATCCCTTCCTCGCGCTGCGGGACGCGGTCGAGGTGGACGTCGATGCCGAAGTCGGCGGCCATCTCGGAGAGAGACGACGCGAGCCCCGCGGCCCCGCAGTCCTGGAGCGACTCCACGAGACCCGACTGGACGATCTCGATGGACGCCTCGATGAGCTTCTTCCCGGTGAACGGATCTCCGATCTGAACGGAGGGCCGCTTCTCGGCCGCGCCGTCGTCGAGCTCCTGGCTCGCGAGCACGGAGGCGCCACCGATCCCGTCGCGCCCGGTCGTCGCTCCGTAGAGAACGATGGAGTGCCCGGCCGCGGTCGCCTTCGCCCGCATCAGCCGCTCCGTGGGAACCAGACCAACGCACATCGCGTTGACGAGGCAATTGTCACGGTACGCCTCATCGAAGACCGTCTCGCCGCCGACCGTCGGGACCCCCACGCAGTTGCCGTAGTGACCGATGCCGGCGACCGCGCGCGAGAAGTGCCAGTCGGGCTCGGCGAAGCGGAGGCCGTCGAGGAGCGCGATCGGGCGGGCCCCCATGGCCACGATGTCGCGGAGGATCCCCCCGACCCCTGTCGCCGCCCCCTGGAAGGGCTCGACGGCCGACGGGTGGTTGTGGCTCTCGACCTTGAAGGCGACGGCGAGCCCATCGCCGAGATCGAGCACCCCTGCATTCTCGCCGGGGCCCTGCAGCACGCGCTCGCCCGTGCTCGGGAGGCTCTTCAGGAGCAGCGCCGAGTGCTTGTAGCCGCAGTGCTCCGACCAGAGCAGCGAGAAGACGGCGAGCTCGAAGTCGTTCGGATCGCGCCTGAGCAGGGCGCAGATTCGCTCGTGCTCCCCGTCCGTGAGGCCAAGTGCGCGATGGAGCGCCGGTTCCGCCAGGCTGCTCAGGAGGTCAGCTTAGCCGCGCGCCGCGGACGGCCCGATCGACGATGCCGTATCGCCTAGAGCGCCGCAGCGCGCTCAGCCGCGATCGACAGCGAAGAGCCGGTGCGAGCCTTCGAGCCCCTTCAACTCCACGTCACGGCTCTCGAGGAAGTCGATGCCCGGCCCGCCTCCGGCGACCAGCTCCCGCACCAGGTTGGACACCAGCACCTCGCCCCCGAGCGCCTGACTGGCGACGCGCGCCGCGTAGTTCACGGTGGTGCCGAAGAAGTGATCGGCCTCGTGTAGCGCGTCACCGGTGTGAAGGCCGATCCTGACGCGTATCGGCGGCGAGGCGTCTGCGAATTCGCGGTCGATCCCGAGCTGGATCGCCTGCGCGCAGGCAACCGCCCGCCGCGCGCTCGAGAACGCGAGCATGGATCCGTCGCCCTGGGTCTCGACCACCGTGCCGCCGTATGCCGCGGTGGCATCTCCGATCACCGTGTTGTGCCGTCGGAGGAGGTCGAGCCAGGCGTGGTCGCCGAGCCGGGCAGTCAAGACAGTCGAGTCCACGATGTCGGTGAAGACGATCGTCACTGTGCCGTCGGCGGCCAGCGTGCTCGACAGGTCGGGTTGCTCGCGCTGAATCGTCGCCTCGAGTTGCTCGAGGCTGACGGTCAGCGCCTTCCCCATCAACTCAGTATTCGACTGGGGTATCGACCAGTGGCACTGCACGAACCTCCAGTCGCCGCGCTCGAGGTGGAGAACGTACGTCGTGCGCATCTCGTGTGTCCCGTTAGGAACGCTAAACGTGAACGTCGTGGCCGCCCACCCAACGGTGCCTTCCTCCCACGCCTCGATCTCGTCCCAGGTGCCCGGAACCGCACCCAGCTCGTCGAGCTGACGCCCGAAAACGGCGAGCGCCTCATGGCCGTGCCACCACTCGGCAGGATCGGTGCCGATCATCAGCAGGCCCGGATGCGCCGGCAGCCGCCCGAGGACGGTCTCTGCATCGCCATGAGTCAGCGCGACCATCCAGCGATCGACGACGCGGCGGATCTCTTCGGACGGCTCCACGCGGCGGAGTCTGCTCGAACGGGCGACTGCGTGCAATGCCGCGCACCCGAAGGGTGCGTCCGCGCCCGAACTTAGCCTCGGCCTCGTCGCACGACCGCCTTCAGCGACTCCGAAGCCAGCGCCGGGAGCAAGGCAAGCGAAAGCACGATTCCCAGTTCTCCGCTCGTGAGAGACACCGTGCCGAACGGATCGTGAAGCGCCGAAACGTAGATCGTCGCGAGCAGAAACGCGAGCGAGCCGACGACCGCGGCTTCGAGATGCCGGTTCCGCGGCAGACGCCAGGCTGGACGGAGCTCGGCCCGGCACGAGAACACGAAAATGAGCTCGGCGAGTGCAACTGTTGCGTACGCCGCTGTCTGGGCGGCTTCTGGGCGAAGCTCCCGCACGAGCAGGAAGGCCGCCAGCGCTGCAGCACCGACGACGATTCCAACGGCCAGTAGCGCCGGCCAGATACCGCGTCCGAAAAGCTCACGCGTCGCTCCGCGACGGAACGCGTGGCGGCCGGCCGGGTCGCGCGCGAGGGCGATGGCCGGAGGCCCGTCCGTGAGGAGGTTGACGGTGAGCACCTGGACAACCGTCATCGGCGCGCCGAGCCCGGCGAGAACCGCGGCCGCGAAGAGCACGACCTCGCCCACGTTCGCCGAAAGGAGGAACGCGAGGAACGAGCGGATGTTGCCGGCGATGCGCTTGCCTTCCCGGACCGCGGCCACGATCGTGGCGAAGTTGTCGTCGGTGAGCACGATCGACGACGCCTCGCGCGCAGCCTCGGTCCCACCGCGTCCCATCGCCACGCCGACGTGAGCGCGGCGAAGCGCCGGCGCGTCGTTGACGCCGTCCCCGGTGACGATCACGATCTCACCCTGCCCCTCGAGCTGCTCGACGAGCGCGAGCTTGTCGGCCGGGGTGCACCGAGCGACGATCTCGTCGTCGTCCAGGCCTAGCTCGCGCCCTATGGCAAGAGCCGTGCGCGGGTGGTCCCCGGTGAGCATCCGTACCTCGAGCCCTTCGGCTCGCGCAAGTCGCACCGACTCAGCCGCCTCCGGCCGAAGCGGATCGGCAAGACCGACGATTCCGAGCGGCCGCGCTCCAGCCTCGAGATCCGAAGCGGACTCGTCGACGACGTCACGCTCGGCGATCGCGAGCACCCGAAGACCCTGGGCGGCCCACTCCCCTGCCACTCGCTCGAGCCGCTCTCGCTCGAGCGGCCAGTCGTCGCCGAGACCCAGCACGACCTCCGGCGCGCCCTTCACGACCGAGCGCAGCCGCTCCTCCTCGCGAACCAGAACCGCAGCGCGCTTGCGCGCCGCTTCGAAGGGCACGCTGCGCACGACGGTTCCCGGTGCTGTCAGCCCCTCCTCGCGAGCGGCGACCACGAGTGCCCGGTCGACCGGATCGAGCTCGGCCTCGGCACACGCGTAGCCCGCCTCGAGCAGGCCCGCCCGAGTCGTGCCTACCGCGGGTTCGACACGCACGAGGCGGAGTCGGTTCTCCGTCAGCGTGCCCGTCTTGTCCGCACAGATCACTGTTGCTTCTCCCACTGTCTCGATCGCGGAGAGTGTCCGGACGACTGCTCCCCGGCTAGCCATCTCGCGCGCTCCCAGAGCGAGCGCAATCGTCACGGTCGCGGCGAGGCCCTCCGGCACCGCCGCGACAGCGACGGAGACGCCCAGGAGAAACGACTCGCGAGCGCTCTCGCCCTGAAGGAGCATCGCGGCGGCGAGCCCGATCGTGATGAGGACACCGACGCCCGCAAGCCTCGTCGCCAGGCGAGCGAACCGTTGCTCGAGTGGCGTCGGCGGAGGCGATGCCTGCTCGGTGAGCACGGCGATGTTCCCCTGCTCGGTGCTCCGCCCCGCAGCGACCACAAGGGCGAGCCCGGAGCCGCGTGTGACTCCCGTGCCCGCGTAGACCATCGACACGCGCTCCGCGAGGGCGATCGCCCCGTCCGCTGGCTCGACGCGCTTCGCCACTGGCACCGACTCGCCGGTGAGCGCTGACTCGTCGACCTCGAGCCCCATCTCGGAAACGACGCGGGCGTCCGCCGGGACACGATCTCCTTCGCGCAGGCGGACGAGGTCTCCGACAACGAGGTCGCGCACATCGACGGCTCGCTGCTCGCCGTCGCGGACGACGACGGCGCGCACCTCCACGGCCTCGGTGAGCGCGAGAACGGCACGCGCCGCGCGCACCTCCTGGAAGAAGCCGAACCCGGCGTTGAGGACGACGATCGCGGCGATAACCGCCGACTCCAGACCCTCACCGACCGCGAGCGACACCACCGACGCCGCGAGCAGCAGCGCCACGAGAGGATCGAGGAGCTGATGGGCTGCGATCTGCGCGTACGGCGGACGAGTCGCGCGCGGGATCTCGTTCGGCCCGAAGGCAGTCAGTCGTGCAGCGGCTTCGTCCGCGGACAGCCCCTGGGCGGTGTCCGAGCGCAACGCATCGGCGACGTCCTCGACCGAGAGGGCGTGCGCACACGGAACGACCGGTGCGGTCATATGCCTATCGTGGGCACTTTCCGACTGAGGGGCATCGGTAGGAATCTCCACTCCGGCTGCGGATTTCTCGGCGGTAGCCTCCTCCATCTAGTGCGGAGTTACTGGCCCTCGCTCTTGCTGCTCGCCGGGATCTGGGGCGGCTCGTACCTGTTCATCAAGGTTGCGGTCGAGGACATCCCGCCGGCCGCGATGACCGAGATCCGCGTCCTCGTGGCGGGGATCCTGCTGGCCGGATTCCTCGCACTCCGCACGGGCGCCCGACGGTCGGTTCACGAACTCCGCGCGGCCTGGAAGCCGTGTGTCGTGCTCGGCACGATCAATGCCGCTCTCCCGATGAGCCTCGTCGCGTGGGGCGAGACGCGCATCGACTCGAATGTCGCTGCGATCGCACAGGCCTCGGTGCCGATCTTCGTCGTCCTGCTCAGCCTTCGATTTCTCCCCCACGAGCCACTCGGTCCCACACGCATCGCAGGCCTCGTCGTCGGTCTCGTCGGCGTCGCGCTGATCACCGGCGCGCACCCGGAAAGCGGCGCATGGGCGGCGTTGGGCACACTTGCCGTCGTGCTGTCGTCGGTCTCATACGCGAGCGGTGGTGTCTACGGGCAGCTGCAGGTGAAGGGAACGCTCGGGCCAGTCCTCGCGGCCGGCTCGATGCTCGCGGCGGCGATCATTCTTCTTCCGTTCGCAATCGCCGATCCGCCCGTCGATGCCCCGGGAGCGACCGCTGTCGCCGGATTGATCGCACTCATCCTTCTCCCCACGGTCCTCGGCCAGCTCCTCCTCTTTCGCATGCTCCGGCTCTTCGGCAGCCGCCGGATGTCGCTCGTCACGTACCTGCTGCCGGGCTTCGCGCTCGTGTACGGGGCGCTGCTACTCGACGAGCCGATCACGGCGATAGCGCTCGGCGGGCTCGCGCTGATCCTCGGCGGCGTCGCGCTCGCATCCGGACAGCGCATCCTCGGCCCACGGTTGCACGAGGAAGCTGCATGAGCGTCACGATCCGGCGCGCCCGGCCATACGACGTCGACTTCCTCGTCGAGCTCGTGACCCACGAAGACGTCGAGCCGTTCCTCGCCGCGATCCGGGCCAAGGGCCGAGACGAGATCCTCGAGGAGGTTGCGCGCTCCGACGGCGACCCCGAGGCGTTCGGCATCTTCCTCATCGAGGTCGACGGCGAGCGGGCCGGGACGATACGCTTCGAGCGCGCGAGCAAGCGAAGCCGTATCGCGGATCTCGGCGTGCTTGCAGTACATCCGCGCTTCCGGGGAGGCAAGGTGTCGGACACCGCCGCCCGACTTTTTCAACGCCATCTGATCGACGATCTCGGCTTCCACCGCGCCCAGCTCGAGATCTACGGATTCAACGAGCGCGCGATGCGCCACGCCGAGCGCGCGGGATTCGTCCGCGAGGGCGTTCGCCGAAAGGCGTACTGGCGGAACGACGAGTGGGTCGACGGTGTGCTCTACGGACTCGTCGCCGAAGACCTCGACGACGAATCGTGATTCCCGTTCGTGGTCGTCTGCGCGACGGCCAGTAGAAGCGCCTCTCGCACCCAGCGCTCGTCGGGCCAACCCGCCAATCCCCGATCCGTGCGATACACGCGATCGTCGAGCGTGAACTCGATGCGACCGTCCGGCTGCCGGTCGACGTCTCGGCCGTCGACCCGTACGGTCGGCGACCCGGGAAGTAGGTATTCCTGCGCATGAGTCTGCGAGGTCACGTCCACGACAGCGATCTCGGCGGGCACTCCTGTCTCGGCAACCGCCTTCTCGACCACCGAGATGGCCATGGCGCGACCCGGACAGTCCTCGCGCGCAAGGATCTCAATCCGTACCGATCCGTTGGATGCGGTACTCAATCCAGCTCCCCTCCCCAAGTGAGCATAAGCACTACCTGCTGACGCTATTGCTGCACGGATTCGTGGCAATCCCTCGAACGAGGGATCGCCCTGGATTACGATCATGATAGGGTATGTCCGATGATTGTCGGACAGTCAGGGCGAGGCGAAATGCCTGTCGTGGAGGTCGTTACGGGAACGAGCTTTGCCCTTCTCGTCGCTCTCGCGCGTGCATCCCGGGAGCCGCGAGATGGTCTCGAGGCAGAGCTCGCGAGAGCCCTGGACGAGCTCGGAGACCCGGTCGGCGAGACGTGGCTCAATCTCCTCGGCATCCCGCTCGATGCAGGTCCTCCCCACACCGTCGACCGTCTCCTCGGAGTACTCGAAGCAATCGATCCAGTCGAACTGCGTCGACATCTCCTCGGCCGCTACGCGTGGTCGTGGTGCACGCTCGTGGGGATCGACGACATCGAAGCAGCAGCGTCCGGCGATAGCGCGGCTTCCCGCCGCCTGCTCGCGCACCCTCGCTACTACGGCACGCACGCCCGCGACTCGCTCACCGTGCTCGTTGCGCTCGAACCCGAGGAGACGCGCCGCCGTATCCGCCGCGCCGTCGCTGCCGGTGCGAGAACACTGATCGAGGAAGGTGCCGCAGAAGCTCTCGAAATCGCAGAGGCCAGGGCGGCGGCAGCGCTCACGGGCGCCTCGCCTCTCGAGGCGATCGAGCGGGTCGCACTTGGCTATCGCTACATCCCGGAGCCCGAGGCAGAGCGCGTCCTTCTGATCCCACATCTCGAGCCCGGCCTGTCGCTCGTGCTCGCGCAGCATCGCGCGGCCCGGCTAATGGCGTTTCGGGCGAAGCCGGCGCCGGGAAGCGAGCAGCAACTCGTCGCGCTCGGCCGCGCGCTCGCCGACCCGAAGAGGATCGAGATTCTCGGGCTGCTCGCTCGAGGTGTCCAGCGGGCGTCCGATCTCGTCGATGAGACCGGCCTCTCTCGCTCGACGGTCCACTACCACCTCTCGCAACTGCGCGAGGCGGGCTTGATCACGTTGGAGGGGAACGCGCGTGCTTACCGCTACGCCACTTGGCCGGCGGCTGCGGAGAGCTTGGCGTCGCTTCTGGCCGACGTCATCGGGTTCACCGATTCAAGAACGAACACACCGCGTGAAGGAAAGGAGGGACAGTGATGCGTTACAAGCTTCTCGGTCGAAGCGGGCTCCGAGTCTCGGAGGCCGCACTCGGCACGATGACCTTCGGCGAGACCTGGGGCTGGGGCGCCTCGAAGGACGAGAGTCGCCGGATCTTCGACGCGTACCTCGCAGCCGGTGGGAACTTCATCGACACGGCGTGCAACTACACGGACGGCACGAGCGAGGAGTTCCTCGGTGAGTTCATCCAGGAGCACCGTGAGCGACTTGTCGTGGCCACCAAGTACACACTCACGAGCCGCCGCGACGACGCGAACGCGGGCGGGAATCACCGAAAGAACATGGTGCAGACTCTCGAGTCGAGCCTGAGGCGACTCCGCACCGACTACATCGATCTGCTCTGGCTTCACATGTGGGACGGGATGACGCCGATCGAAGAAGTGATGCGCACTTTCGACGATCTGGTGAGGTCGGGCAAAGTGCACTACGTCGGCTTTTCGGACACGCCCGCGTGGGTGGTGTCGCAAGCGGTAACGCTCGCCGACCTGCGCGGCTGGGCGCGTCCGATCGCCGTGCAGGCGCCCTACTCGATCAGTGGGCGCGACGTCGAGCGAGACGTGCTCCCGATGGCTCGCACGCTCGATCTCTCGTTCACGCCCTGGGGCCTGCTCTCGGGTGGGGCATTGACCGGGAAGTACCTCGAGGACACGGACGCACCCCGCCGCTACGAGGGAGTCGGTCCAAAGACGAACGGCATCGCACGCGAGGTGATCGAAGTGGCCGAGGCGATCGACGCGTCTCCTGCTCAGGTGGCGATCGCGTGGGCTCGAGCCCAACCCTGGCATCTGATCCCGATCATCGGCGCGCGCACCGAAGAGCAGTTCCGGGAAAACCTCGGCGCGCTCGACATCGAGCTCCCCAGGGAGCACGTCGACCGCCTGAGCGACGCGAGCGACTTCGACGTCGGCTTCCCGAGGGACTTCCTCGAAGACGACCATGTCCGTGGACTGATCTTCGGGGACACCTTCGACCTCATCGACGATCACCGTGCCGCAGCGATGGCACCGAGACTCGAGGCGGCTGTCTCATAGTTGAGCTCAGGGAACGGCTGCAGCCGGATTGCGGAGGAACTCGAGCAGGTGCGAGCGGACGGTTTCCGAGCCCATGACGAGGAACGTCCCGTGGAGCGCACCGGGGACGACTTCGAGGCGTTTCTCGAGTGTGCCCGTCGCGTCGAACAGCGTCTTGGCGTCGGCGGCGAAGTCGTACGGCGGGTTCTGATC
>Ga0224505_10000653_pt1 | contig 23325 bp, 20 predicted proteins | sample SF_Jan12_sed_USG_FD_169102 | JGI IMG/M metagenome (GOLD analysis project Ga0224505, IMG submission 169102) | Sediment microbial communities from San Francisco Bay, California, United States - SF_Jan12_sed_USGS_4_1 | ecosystem: Environmental > Aquatic > Marine > Sediment | place: USA: California... | reverse complement strand
CCGATTTTATATCTAATTCGGTATATTCTCTATTGAAAGTCATACCGAATTCGGTATAATCCACCAATGAATGTCAAGCTGGCTCCAATTATTTGGTTGGGCGACTCACGAGATATCATTCGCTCCTGGCCGGTCAAGGCAAAACAAAGTGCTGGCGAGGAATTATTCCGATTGCAGATTGGCAGCGAGCCTCTTCACTGGCGTGTAATGAAGTCGGTCGGGCGTGGGGTTCGAGAAATTAAGATATCAGAGGGCGGTCAATACCGTGTTTTCTACGTGACTCGCCGGAAAGAGGGTTTTGTGGTGTTACATGCTTGCGAGAAGAAGACGCAACGTACGGGCAAAACCGATATTGAGCAATGTAAACAACGATTGAAAATGATTTGACGGATAGACGCGATGAAACATGTAACTAAAGGCAATGTATTTGAAGATCTCGGTTTTTCACCAGAGGATTCGGAGCGTATGGCGCTGCGGGTTTTTCTCGGCGAACAGATTCGTACATTTGTTAGGCGCAATAATCTCAGCCAGACCAAGGCTGCGGCATTCTTCGGTGTTCAGCAACCCAAGATCAGCAAGATTATGGGTGAAGACCTCGAAGGGATGAGTATCGACTACCTCCTGAAGATGGTTGCGCAGACCGGTGGACAGTTGAACTACTCATTTCGGCAACCGCGTAAACTCTCAAGGAAAGAAGTTGAGGCTAGAATCGAAGCCGCCTAGCTACGTCTCGTGGCCGAAAGGCGACGCGCGCCATTTCCTTAAAGCAGACATTCAAGCGGCTGGTATCGGGAAAAGCTGTCGTTCAGCCCGGGCAGTACGCAAGGTTCCGCCAGCAGGTCGTTAATCCACCAAAACTGTCGTTTGGCCAGCGAATTTCGCTAATTACTAACTTTAGTGTTCCGGTACCCTGGACCGACCGACAACCGATTTACATGTTCGAATAGTTCGGTCCGCCGCCGCCTTCGGGAACCGTCCACACGATATTCTGTTTCGGGTCCTTGATATCGCAGGTCTTGCAGTGGACGCAGTTGCCGGGGCTGATCTGGAATTTCTTTTCACCGCCCGCCTCCACGATTTCGTAAACGCCCGCCGGGCAATAGCGTTGCGCGGGTTCGTCGAATTCGGGCAGGTTGTACGAAATCGGGATCGACCTATCCTTCAGTTTCAGGTGTGAGGGCTGGTCTTCCTCGTGGTTGGTGTTCGAGAGAAACACGGACGACATTCGATCGAAAGTCAGTTTGCCGTCGGGTTTCGGATAGTCGATCCTTTTTGCTTCCGACGCTTTGAGCAGGGACTCGTGATCGGGCTCAGTGTTGTGCCAGGTGAACGGCAGCTTGCCGAAGAATATGTTCTGGTCGATGAACGCAAAAGCCGCCCCCCAGAAGCTGCCGAGCTTATGCAACCCCGGACCAAAATTTCGGCCCCGATGCAGTTCCTTGTAAACCCAGGATGTTTTGACAGCGGCGTCGTAGTCGGCCAGTTCGGCAGGCGCCGCATCGCCGGCGGCCAATGCTCGGTGCACACTCTCGGCGGCCAGCATGCCGGTCTTGATCGCAGTGTGTGCGCCCTTGATCTTTACACCGTTCAGGAAGCCGGCACCGCAGCCCACGAGCATGCCGCCCGGGAATGCCAGTTTTGGCAATGACTGCAAACCGCCCTTGTTGACGGCCCTCGCGCCGTAAGCGATGCGCTTTCCGCCGTTCAGGTAGCGGGCAATCTTCGGGTGTAACTTCCAGCGCTGAAACTCATCGAAAGGCGACAGATGCGGGTTCTTGTAGTTAAGGGCAATAATGAACCCCGCAAACACTTTGTTATTCGCAGCGTGATACAGAAATCCACCGCCTTCCGTGTGCGCGTCGAGAGGCCACCCGGCCGTATGCACCACCAGGCCCGCTTCGTGAAGCTTCGGGTCGATTTCCCAGACTTCCTTGAAGCCGATGCCGTAGTGTTGCGGATCGGCATTCGCCCGGAGATCGAACTTTTTCATGACCAGCTCGCTCAGGTTGCCGCGCACACCTTCCGCGAAAATCGTGTATTTGCCAAGCAACTCATAGCCAGCCTGGAACAAGGCTTTGCGCTCGCCGTTTTTGTCGATGCCCATATCGCTGGTCGCGACACCCCGAACCCGTCCATCAGCGTCGTACAAAACCTCGGATGCAGCGAAACCGGGAAATACGTTAACGCCCATTGCCTCAGCCTTCTCGCCCATCCATTGGCAGAGCTGTCCCAGGGCCAGGATGTAGTTGCCGTGATTGTGCATGGGACGCGGCAGGAACAGACCCGGTACCGGCATCGCACCGGTGCCGCTCGTCAGGTAGTGAACCCGGTCTCCCGTAACGGCTGTGGTAACAAGTGCACCCTGCTCCCGCCAATCCGGAAACAACTCGTCGAGTGCAGTGGGTTCAAAAACATTTCCCGATAAAATGTGGGCGCCGATTTCCGAACCTTTTTCTACCACTACGACGGAAAGGCTTTCGTCGAGCTGCATGAGCCTGCACGCAGCGGCAAGACCGGCGGGCCCGCCGCCGACGATAACGACGTCGAATTCCATCGCCTCGCGTTCAATTACATCGGTCATTCGACTTGTATCCTGAGTTTGATTGAATTCAATTCTAGCAGCTCATGTGGCAGCTTCATTGCCAGCGATGTAATCTTGCCGGGCGGCCACACAGCCGAAAATACAGTTTAAGGGGTAGTTTGGACATTCGCGAAGCATACGAGGTGAGCCTTGGCCGCGAAGGCCATGTCCGGGATCCTGCCCAGGTAGTCGCCATAAAGAAACTTGCGACCCTGCAACGACGCATTGAATCGCGAGAGTCGAACGAAAGTGGATGGTTGCGCTGGCTGCCCGCGCGTTTCAAAACCAGGCCACCTGCCGTAAAGGGCCTCTACCTGTGGGGCGGTGTCGGGCGCGGCAAGACCTTCCTAATGGACCTGTTTTACGACAGCCTCAAAATTGACCAAAAAAAGCGCGTGCATTTCCATCGCATGATGAAAGAGGTGCATGACCGGCTTCGTGAATTGGGCGATATCGAAGACCCGCTGGATACGGTCGCGGCCGGGATCGCTGCAGAAACAAGGGTGCTGTGCTTTGACGAGTTCTTCGTCAGCGATATTGCCGACGCGATGATTTTGGGGCGTCTGCTAGATAGCCTGTTCCGGCGCGGCGTCACACTCGTTGCGACCTCAAATTCGCGCCCCGATGAACTCTACAAGGACGGCCTGCAACGGCAGCGCTTTCTGCCGGCCATCGATCTTATCAACGCGAATGCCGACATCCTTCATATGGACAGCGGCACGGACTATCGGCTGCGACTATTAGAGCAGGCCGGAACCTACCTGGTGCCCGACGATGCAGCGGCGACGGCAAAGCTAAACTACTTTTTTGACGAGTCTGCCAATAGCCATCGTCTCGAAAATCCTGACCTCGACATTAACGGCCGCAGTATCCGGGCCCTGCGGTGCGCAAAGGGTATTGCCTGGTTCGATTTCCTGGCGATATGCGACGGACCGCGCAGCCAGTCTGACTATATCGAGCTGGCCCGCTGGTACCCTAACATCATCGTTTCCGGTGTCCCGCAACTCGACGCAACCCGCGAAGACCAGGCCCGCCGCTTCATCGCCCTGGTCGACGAGTTCTACGATCGACGCGTAAAGCTCATCCTTTCCGCAGCTGCCGACGCGACTGCCCTGTACACGGGTTCCCGCCTGGAATTCGAGTTTGATCGTACCCGCAGCCGGCTGATCGAAATGCAGTCAACCGACTATCTCGCGCTGCCGCATCTGGCGTGATAAATTCGCGCCATGAGTAAAGACCTGAAACTCGAGAATTTCCTTCCTTATCGATTGGCGGTGTTGTCCAACACGGTCAGTACGACCGTGGCGAGAGCCTACGACAAGCGCTTCAGTGTTTCGATTCCCGAGTGGCGGGTCATTGCGGTTCTGGGACGTTTTCCCGGGCTTTCAGCCGTCGAGGTCGCGGAGCGGACGTTCCTCGACAAGGTCGCCGTGAGTCGCGCCGTTACGAAGTTGATCAAGAACGGTCGCATCGACCGTGAGTTCGCAGACGCCGACAAGCGCCGCTCGATCCTGAACCTGTCTGAAGACGGCAAGAAACTGCACGACGAAATCGCGCAGCTGGCACTGCAATTCGAAAGCGACCTGCTGGAAGGATTCAGTGTCGATGAACTCGAAAAACTGAACAGCATCATGGAACGACTGATGGCGCGTGCCGGGCTGATCGGACCTCCCTGATCCTGGTTTCTAAAGCTCCGTCCGCACCCTGACAAGGTCCGGGAATAGCTCGACGTCCAGCGCCTTTTTCAAAAACGATACGCCTGAAGACCCGCCCGAGCCCCGCTTGTGTCCAATAATCCGCTCGACCGTTTTCATATGGTGAAATCGCCAGAACTGGAAGTTGTTGCCAATATCCATTAGCGCCTCACACATCTCGTATCGAGACCAGTATTCGGCCCTGTTCTCGTAAATCTGTTTCAGGACCGCGATCACCGCTTCATCCTCACCGCGCATTTCACTGAAGTCGCGCTCAATCGACTCTTGCGGTATGCCCATGCCGCGACGCTTGAGGTGTAACAGGAATTCCTCGTACAGGCTCGGCGAATTCAAGGCCTGTTGCAGGCGCGCATACCATTCGGGCTGGTGCTTATAGACTGCCATCAGCGCAGCATTCTTGTTGCCCAGTGTGAATTCCAGAATCCGGTACTGTGCAGACTGGAAGCCGGACGCCTTGCCAAAGACCTGTCGAAATTCGGAATATTCAACCGGAGTCAGCGTGTCCAGTACCTGCCACTGGTTGTACAGCTGGGCCTGCACGTGCCGCACACGGGCGAGATTTTTGACGGCGGGAGCAAGTGCGTCTTTGCGCAGATGTTCGATGGCGGCCCCGACCTCGTGGATGACTAACTTGATCCACAGTTCCGCGACCTGGTGCTGGATGATGAACAGCATCTCATCGTGGTGCGGCGGATCGCTGAGCGGCGCCTGCGCGTCCAGTAGTCGATCCAGCTGCAGGTAGCCCGTGTAATCATCATCGCGCGAAAGATCCGTGTAGATCGTTTTCTCGAGATTTCGTTTCTTCATAATCATCAACTAATTGGGATGGTTTCGAATGTAATTACTGTATAATGCCACGCGCCATTTCGGGTCCCTAATTTTTTGGTCGGTGTGGCCGGCCGGAGCAGTTACGTGGCATCAAAAGTTCAGCGTCGCATTGGCGACACCAGGCAGGCTATCGTCGACGGTATTGTCGGCGCGCCAGTGAAAAGCAAGATTTTGCGCCAGCCATCCCAGGTCAGGCAGTTTCTTCAGCAATACGTCAAAAACGTGCCTGTCGAGGACCTGCAGGGACGCTCCGAGACCATCATGGCCCGCGTGGCGATCGATCACCTTGAGTTCGGCGCGACTCGGCGAAAAGGCCAGGCGCTCCTGCGAATCTTCAATCCGACAGAGAAAGAGCACGGCTACGTCTCGGCATTCACCATCGTTGAAATGGTGAATGATGACATGCCTTTTCTTGTCGACTCGGTCGGGGCGGCAATCAACCGCCATGGGCTCGCAGTCCACATGACCGTGCATCCGATTATTTCGGTCAAGCGCGATAGCAAGGGCCAGTTAACCGGTATCGCGAAACCGGGTGATGCAGGTGCAAAAACCGAATCCTACATTCGTTTCGGAATTGATCGTGAAACCGGCACGGCAGAGCTCAAGCTCCTGCGGAAGGAAATCAACACAGTACTGCGTGACGTACGCGTCGCCGTACGTGACTGGCAAAAAATGCGCAAGCGCATGCTTGAAACGTGTGACTTGCTTGTGAATGGACCGAAAGGTGTCGATCCGCTGTTGCGTACAGAAAGCCAGGCGCTGCTTGAGTGGATGGTTGATGACCACTTCACATTTCTCGGCTATCGGGACTACAAGTTGTCAAACAAAGGCGATCGCTACTTTCTCAACTCAGTCCCGGGTACCGGCCTCGGTGTATTGAGTCATGGCGACAAGAATTCTCAATCCATCGAACTGACCGCGGAAATGAAGCGACTGACGCGTTCGCGCGACTGGTTAATCCTGACCAAGGCAAACTCCCGCTCGACTGTTCACCGTTCGACCTTCCTCGACTATCTCGGCGTGAAGATATACGACTCCAACGGCAAGGTTATTGGTGAACGTCGCTTCATCGGTTTATTGACCTCCGTTGCCTACAATGAAAGTCCCAAGAACATTCCTTTGTTGCGCCACAAGATTCAGAAACTCTTCGAGCGCGCAAACGTGAATGAGTCGGGTCATCGCGGCAAGGCGCTTTCACACATAATCGAAACCTATCCGCGCGAGGAGCTGTTTCAAAGTTCTGTCCAGGACCTTGCGCGTACGACCATTGGCATCCTGAATCTCCAGGACCGCCAGCGCGTAAAGTTTTTCCTGAGGCGCGATGCATTCCGGCGATTTTTCTCCTGCCTCGTTTACGTACCGCGCGAGAAATACACCACATCCATTCGAAGACAAATAGAAGCGCTGCTCAAGGACGCGTTCGACGGCCTGAGCGTCGATTCCGCAGTGCAGATTTCGGATTCCGCGCTTGCACGCGTACACATCATCGTCAGGACAAACGAAGGCGAACGTCCGCGCATCAGCATTCAGGAAATTGAGCAGCGAATTGCCAAGCTCGTAGTCACCTGGTCGGACCGGCTGCAACAAGTACTACTCGAAAAGTTCGGACACGACGAGGGCCATCGCCTGTTCCAGGCGTACGGGCAAATATTTCCTGCCGGATACCAGGCCGATACGCTACCCAGCGAAGCCTGTTCCGATATCAGCCGGCTCGACAAAATGCTTTCCGAGTGCTCGCTGCGGACGGTCGACCTGTATGTGCCGAAAATTCCGCATGCCGGTAGCCTGCGTTTCTGTGTGTACAGCATGGGGCAGCCTATTTCGCTGTCCGACGCCCTCCCCGTCCTCGAGAACATGGGCGTTTCCGTTTATTCCGAACGCCCCTACGAAGCCAGGCTTGAAGCGGGCTATTCATACTGGATCCAGGACTTCGACCTGCTGGTCAATGGTGACCAGTCAGTCGACTTCGAAGCGGTTGATGCCCGTTTCGAAGAGTGCTTTCTTGCCGTGCTCGCCGGTGAAGCTGAGAACGATGGCCTGAATCGCCTCGTTTTCTACGGCGGGCTGGACTGGCGCCAGACGTCGTTGTTGCGATGCTACGCCAAACACATCCAGCAACTCCGCCTGCCTTTCAGTCAGGCCTACATGGAAGAGGTACTGGTTGCGCACTCAGGTCTGGTACCGCTTCTGGTGAAGCAATTTGAACTGCAGTTCGATCCGGCTATCAGCGCAGCACATCGAAATCGTGAATTGAAGAAAGTGGTCGAAGCCGTCCAGCGTGGCGTGGCCAAGGCCAGGAATGTAGACGAAGACCGAATTCTTAACGCGTTCGCGGGTGGCATTGACGCGACCTTGCGCACGAACTATTTCCTGCGCGACGACGGCAAGCCTAAACCTTCGATATCGATAAAACTCGACCCGTCGAAACTGCCCGAAATTCCGTTGCCCAAGCCCAAAATTGAGGTCTTTGTATACTCGCCGGAAGTGGAAGGCGTGCATCTGCGGGGCGGCGAAATCGCTCGAGGTGGATTGCGCTGGTCGGATCGGCGAGAAGACTTCCGCACCGAAGTCCTCGGCCTCATGAAAGCGCAGGTCGTCAAAAACACCGTCATCGTACCTACCGGCGCCAAAGGCGGGTTCTTTCCAAAGAAGGCGCCGACCGAAGATCGCGACGCGATCATGCAGAACGGCATCCGCTGCTATAAGACGTTTATCCGCGCGCTGCTGGATATTACGGACAACGTCATCGACGGCAAGGTTGTCACACCGAAAGGCATCGTCCGACGTGATGGCGATGACCCGTATCTTGTTGTCGCGGCCGACAAGGGAACCGCAACCTTTTCCGATATCGCGAATAGCATCTCCGCGGAATACGAATTCTGGCTGGACGACGCGTTCGCCTCGGGCGGCTCAGCCGGCTATGACCACAAGAAGATGGCCATTACGGCGCGTGGCGCGTGGGAAGCCGTTAAACGGCATTTCCGCGAGCTTGGCGTGAATATTCAAAAAGAGCCTTTTACGGTAGCTGGCATCGGCGACATGGCAGGCGACGTTTTCGGCAATGGCATGTTGTTATCAAAGAAAATAAACCTTGTCGCTGCATTTAATCACCGCAATATTTTCCTGGACCCGAATCCGGACATGGCCGCCAGCTTCCGCGAGCGGCAGCGCCTGTTCAAAACGCCGCGAACCACCTGGGAAGATTACAACCCGGAACTGATTTCAAAAGGCGGCGGTGTCTATTCCCGCCAGTCAAAGTCCATCAAATTAAGTAACGAGGCGAGAAAGCTACTCGATGTTGATGCGGACGCGCTCAAGCCCGATCAACTCATCAATGCCATCCTGAAGATGCGCGTGGATCTGTTATGGAACGGTGGCATCGGTACCTACGCCAAAGCCAGTAACGAAGGCCACGCCGATGTCGGTGATCGCAGCAACGATGCCGTGCGCGTAAACGCAAATGAATTACGTTGTCGCGTCATCGGTGAAGGCGGAAATCTCGGCTTCACCCAGCTGGCTCGTGTTGAGTTCAGCCTGAATGGCGGTCGAATCAACACCGATTTCATTGACAACTCGGGCGGCGTTGACAGCTCTGACCGGGAAGTGAATATCAAGATTCTTCTGAGTGACGCGGCAAAGAAAAAGAATCTGACGCGCGCAAAACGCAACACACTACTGGTGTCAATGACTGACGATGTCGCAAATCTTGTATTGCGCAATAACTATCTGCAGACACAATCCATCAGTATGAGTGAAACGATCTCGTCCGATCGTATTGATGAGACCGCGCGTCTGATATCGGATCTTGAACGAACCGGTTTGCTAAACCGGGCCATCGAGTACTTGCCTGATGACGTCCAAATCGAGGAACGGCGAAGCCGGAAACTGGGCTTTACGCGTCCGGAACTGGCCGTCGTACTAAGTTACGCAAAAATCGACCTGTATAACGGGCTGATAAAATCTGACCAGTCTTTGGAAGACTTCCTGGCCATCGATCCGCAACGATACTTCCCGCCATTACTGCGGCGCCGCTACCTCGATCTGATTCCAAGTCATCGTTTGAGCCGACAAATACTCGCGACGCTGGTCGCAAACGACATTGTCAATCGTATGGGCCCTGCGTTTGCGAAGCATGTGCAGGTCGACACCGGCGCAAGTATTGTTACAGTCGCGCGTGCGTATGCGGTGGCCAGGGCGATTTGCCGTGCCGGCCCGCTGTTACGCAAGATCGAATCGCTCGACTACGAAGTTCCCGCTCGCGCGCAGGTTTCAATGATGTTTGAAGTCAGCCGGACTCTGCGGCACGTTTGCTACTGGCTAATCGAACAGTACGGTGACTCGCTGGAAATCGTGAAAACCGTTGAGCGACTGATGGATAACATGGGCCTGATCTATTCTCGCGCATCGACCTTCCTGTCGCGGGCAAGTCGAACCCGTCACGAAAAATCCGAGAAACATTACATCAAGATGGGTGTTCCGGAAAAACTTGCCAATAACATGTCGGTATTGTTACTCACCCGGCCAGCGCTGGATATGGCAGACCTCGCTGCAGAGCGAAAGCGGGAAGTCACGGACGTCGCGAAACTTTACTCAACTTTCAACGATGCATTGGGATTGAATTGGTTCCACAATCGTGCAGATGATCTGAAGGTGGAAGATCGCTGGCAGGCCATCGCTCGCAGCAAACTTCGTGATGAGTTTTATCGCTGCCGACGTCACCTTGCGTCCCAGTTGCTCGCGCAGCGCGGCAAAAAAGATCCGGAGATTGTGGCCGAGGCGTGGCTGCGGAAACACTCGGTTGCTGTCGCACGCTTCACTCGCATGACTGAAGAAATGAAATTACGCGATCACGTCGATTTTGCTACTCTCACGGTCGCCGCACAGGAGTTGCGGAGCCTGGTCTCGAGCTGACCGGGGATGAGATCGGTATTTTCTGAGCAGGAGTAACAATGGCTGGCAAGCTGGTGTTGTGCCGTCACGGACAGAGTGACTGGAACCTGAAAAACCTGTTTACGGGTTGGACCGATGTTGACCTGACTGAACTCGGCAATCAGGAAGCCAGGGACGCGGGTCGACTGCTGAATGATCTCGGCTTCCGGTTCGATATTGCCTATACATCCGTTTTAAAGCGGGCAATTCGCACGCTCTGGCACATACAGGACCAGATGGACCTCATGTGGATTCCGGTTATTCGCGATTGGCGGCTGAATGAGCGGCACTACGGCGCTCTGCAGGGCCTCAATAAGGCCGAGACGGCGGCTAAGTATGGCGATGAGCAAGTGCACATCTGGCGTCGCAGTTACGACATTCCGCCGCCGCCGCTGGACGCCAGCGACGAGCGACACCCGGCGCATGATCCCCGCTACGCGGGCATCGCCGGTCTTCCTGCAACCGAATCCCTGGCAACGACGCTGGACCGTGTCCTGCCGTGCTGGACCGAAGTGATTGCGCCGCAGCTAAAGAATGGCAAGAACGTCCTGATCGCCGCACATGGCAACAGTCTGCGCGCACTGGTCAAGATGCTCGACAATATTTCGGATGAAGAGATTACCGAGTTCAACATTCCAACCGGCATTCCAATCGCCTATGAACTCGACGACCACCTCAATGCACTGTCGCGGGAATTCCTGGGCGACGCCGATGCGATTGCCAAAGCCGCGGCCGCAGTGGCCGCGCAAGGCAAGTCAGGCTAGTTTTGCGAGCCGGGCTTTGACTGGGTCCGCCAGTCCTTTGCCGGAATTACGCGCATCAGGCCTTCCTGCGCCGTTGACGCAACCAAACGCCCGTCCTCGGTAAACACCTGGCCGCGAGCCAGTCCGCGGCCGCCGGAAGACCCCGGGCTGTCCATCGCATACAACAACCATTGGTCCATTTTGACTTCGCTGTGAAACCAGAGTGCATGATCCAGGCTTGCCATGATCACGTTGTCCCGTGTAAAGGACAGTCCGTGTGGCATCGTCGCAGTGCCAAGCAGTTCGTAGTCGGACACATAGGTCAGCAGGTTCTGGTGCAACACGGGATTGTCTGGCAATGCATCCACCGCGCGTATCCAGACGTGTTTTTTCGGTGTTAGCTTTTCCGCCAGTTCGAAATTGACAGGCTCGACATGACGAAACTCGAATGGCCGCTTATCGGTCAGGAAGCGCCACATTTTCGACGGAATGTGGTCAAGCATGTCCCTCGCGATCTCCGTGAGATCTTTCAGTCCGTCAGGACCGGGAACATCCGGCATCTCGAACTGATGCTCGAGGCCTGATTCGGGAGTCTGAAATGATGCCGCAAGATTGAGTATCGGCCGACCATGTTGAATGGCGACGACACGTCGATTGGAGAAACTGCCGCCATCGCGCGCCCGGTCCACTTCATAAATAATCGGCGCCGTAACATCGCCGCGGCGCAGGAAGTAGGCATGCAATGAATGTGCAACGCGACCTTCAACCGTATTCTGGGCGGCCGACAATGCCTGACCAAGGACCTGACCGCCAAACACCTGGGAAGTACCGATATCGCGGCTGTCACCGCGAAAAATATTGTCCTCGATGCGCTCCAGGCGAAGCAGACCGATCAGATCTTCCAGTACAGGATGCATAAGGATTAACTGCCCGTGCGGCCGCCGTCCACTGCGATTCCGGTACCGCTGACAAACACGGAGTCGTCACTGGCCAGGAACAGAACAACCTTCGCAATATCCACGGGCTCACCCAGTCGTTTTGCGGCTGATCGCTTGATGCAGTAATCACGCAGCGCTTTGTCTTTGCGAAACAGATCGCGGCTGTCAGGTGTCATTACGCCACCCGGCTGCACGTAGTTCGCATTGATCCCAAACTCGCCGAACTCGACGGCCAGCGCCCTGGTCAGGTTTGCGAGGTCCTGCTCCGCACGTTCTGCTGCGCTGTGCGCATCCGCGGCGAAGCAACTGCGCAAGAAGCCCATATTAATAATGCGTCCCGCCGGACTCTTTTTCAGATAGGGCAATGCAGCCCGGCAAATGGACATCGTGAGCGCCGCTCGCGATTGCAACAAACTGTCAAGCTGCTTAGCCGCAGCACTCATCGGCATATCGAAAGCCAGAGGAAAATCGTTCACAACGATATCCAGGCCATCCACCTGGTCGACAACCTCCTGCACCAGCGCCGGAATCTTGTCCGCATCTCGAAGGTTACCGACCATTCCGGTGATTCCCTTTACGGACTTGAAGTGTCGTTCAACACCGCTGTTAATTGTGTCAGCCGCAACCACCGTCGCGCCGTGCTTCGCGAGCGTGCGGGCGGATGCTTCGCCGATACCGCTCCCGGCATTCAATACCAACGCGTTCAGTCCATAAAGTCGCAGCGGATCACCCATTCAAACTCCTCTCCAATCAAGATGCGGGGCCGGTGAGTATTCACCAAAACATCAGGCTTTCATAAGCTTGGCCGCTGATTCTAACCCGGAAATACATGATAAGCTCGCCCGATAACTAGAACCTGCAAAGGTAAGGGGGATGCATGAAATCCAATCTGTTCCGGACTGCAAGTCTGGGGTGCTACAGCATGTTGAGTTTGGCCCTGATCCTGCCCGTGATGACGGTACCGGCCTTCGCCCAGGATAAGCAGCCAGCATTTCTCGAAGAGATCGTCGTACAGGCACAACGGCGAGACCAGAACCTGTCCGACGTACCGGTATCGGTCACCCTTGTATCCGGAGCTGAAATCGAAGCCTCCGGCATCAAGGATATGTTTGACCTGCAGCAAAACGTGCCCGGCCTTGTCGTCGACCATAGCCAGACGACAACTTCATCCAATTTTGCGATTCGCGGTATCGGCAGTACTTCAAACAACTTCGGCGTTGAGTCGTCGGTAGGTCTTTATGTCGACGGCGTGTATCGCTCGCGACAGAGCTCAATGATCAACGAATTGATCGATGTCGAAGCGGTCGAGGTCCTGCGCGGCCCGCAAGGTACCCTGTTCGGGAAGAACACCGCCGCTGGCGCCATTCTCCTGCGAACGGTCGCACCCGATCCCGACAGTGCGAATGCCTTTGTTGATCTTACCGCCGGCGACTACGGTCTCGTGAGACTTGCCGCGGCTACGAATATCGGCATCAGCGACAACCTGGCACTTCGCGGCACCGTTTACTCGTCGCAAAGAGACGGCTACGTAAGTGACGTCTTTCTTGGCGACGACGTTTACAACAACCGCGATCGTTTCGGCCTGCGCATGCAATTGGCACTGAATGACGCAAGCGACGATTTCAACATGCGCGTTATCGCCGATTATTCGGAAATCGACGAAAACTGCTGTGTCGCGATTTCACGCGTAGACGGCCTTTTTTCGCAAGCCAGTCTTGCCGGCGTTCCGCAGCCCGGCTCCGACTCAGCACTCGTCGCTTTGGGCGGCCTGATTTCGAACAGCTACCCCTATCCACAGGCTTTTCTGGATGCCGTTTTCGGACCGGCCGCTGCCAATATCCAATCCGTCCCATTCGACGCCTATCGTACCGCCCAAAACTACCTTCCCGAATCGAGTAACGAAGACAGCGGACTGTCGGTTGAGATAAACAAAGGCGTTGGCGACATGACATTCTCGTCGGTGACGGCGTTTCGCACGTTTGACACCTATGACCGAATCGACGGTGATTTCACCAATGTCGACGTGCTGGAGCGCATCAACGATGCCGAGCAGCAGTCAATCACGCAGGAATTCAGATTGTCCGGCGACTTCGGTGACAAAGGCAGTTTCTTCCAGGTCGGCGTCTATTACTCGCAACAGGATCTTGACAGTACGACGCATACCAATGGCGGCCCGGGGCTGAACGCCTACGTTCTGGCGCTGCAGCCGGACCTCGTTACTTTGATCAATGGTGTGAATGCGGTTTCCGCCCAGTCAGGCGGTGCTTTGCCCCCCGCCGCTGTGCCCTTCCCGGTCGGATTTTTCGCCACCGAAAACATGGCACAGGAGCATGAAAGCTGGGCCGCTTTCGGACAGACCGATATTGTTTTCTCGGACAAGGTCACGTTGACACTGGGTGCACGTTATACCGACGAAACAAAGAGTATCAACGGCCAATTTACGCAGACTGCGTCAGGGCCGCCTCCGGACCTCGACGCTATTGCGCTCAATCTTTTCTACGCCGCGACCATGAACCCCCTGTTCGACCCAACACCTCTGTTCGCCGTCATGCTGCCGAACGATGGCTGGGGTGGATATCTTTTCGATGTCCTGGCGCCACGCGTACCACTCAACGCGGAACTTTCGGACGACCAGACCACCTGGACGTCGAAATTGTCATTCTTCCCGTCCGAGAATCTTCTTGTATACGGCTCATTTGCGACCGGCTACAAAGCCGGTGGCACGAACACGGATCGCATCGGCCCATCGTTCAATCCTGTTTTCGGTCCGGAGACCTCGGAGTCGACCGAAGTTGGCTTCAAAGGTACCTGGGATCGAATCCGGATCGGTTTCTCTTACTACCAGACGGACTATGACGATTTCCAGGCAAACTCCTTTACGGGAACCGGGTTCAACCTGCAAAACGCCGGCAAAATTGAAACCGACGGTTGGGAGTTCGAATACCAGTGGCAGCCTTTCAACAACACCACGATCAGCGGCTACTTCGCAAAGAGCACCGGAAATTTCAAGACCTTCGTTGGCGGAACCTGCCGCGATCAATACGTATTTCATACCGGCATGCCGGACCCCGGTAGCGGCGGCGATATCAACGCCAATGTGTGCGACCGCTCGGGCGATGTAATTCCCTACAACCCTGAAGACCGCGCGTTTGTAGCCGTCACGCAGGACTTTCCCATTGCTGCCGGTAACCTGTTCCTGCGCGCCGAATACACCTATGCGTCGGACTTTTTCACGGATGGCGATCTCGACCCGTTCACAATGCAATCCGGCACCGACCTGATCAATCTGCGACTGGGCATGAGTATCGATGCCTGGAATTCAGAGATTACGCTGTGGGGTCGTAACATCACTGACGAGCGCTCGTATAACGGTTCGTTTGATCAACCGCTCGGCGCCGGGCGTATGAATTCCTACCCGACAGAACCGGCCACCTACGGAATTTCCCTGGTCAAGCGCTGGGATTAGATAGCCTGAGCATGAAGGGCAGCAGGACGCACTGCGGCCCTTCATGCATGTTCACCGGAGCAACTCATGCCTGACACACGAATTTCGGTCGGCCTCGCACAGATAGCCCCCATTTGGCTCGATCGGGACGCAACAATAAAAAAGGTTGTCGGCTGGATTGAGAAGGCGGCCAATGAAGGCTGTGCGCTGGTTGTTTTCGGCGAGGCCCTGATCCCCGGCTATCCTTTCTGGGTCGAGCGCACTGACGGCGCAAAATTCGAATCGGATTTACAGAAATCACTCTATGCGCATTACGTAGGTCAGTCCGTCTCTATAGGCAGTGGCGAACTGGATCCGGTTTGTGACGCCGCTCGCAAACATAAGATTGCCATCTACATGGGGGTGATGGAACGCGCCGGTGATCGTGGCGGGCATAGCGTGTATTGCTCCATGGTTTACGTCGATACCACAGGCACGATCGGTTCGGTACATCGCAAGCTGATGCCGACACACGAGGAACGACTCGTCTGGGCGATTGGCGACGGCAACGGGCTCAGAACCCACAAGCTCGGCGCGTTTACGGCCGGCGGGCTCAACTGCTGGGAGAACTGGCTGCCGCTCGCGCGCGCATCCCTTTATGCGGACGGCGAAGACCTGCACGTCGCCATCTGGCCCGGCAATGTTCGCAATACAGAAGACATCACGCGTTTCATAGCGCGCGAGAGTCGTTCTTTCGTGGTTTCTGTTTCCGGACTGATGCGCAAGACGGATATCGGCGCAGACCTGCCGCATGCGGATTTGCTGAAGAAAGTTGCCGATGACCTGATGGCCGATGGCGGCTCCTGCGTAGCGGCACCAAACGGCGAGTGGTTGCTGGAACCGCAGTCCGGCGACGAGGCTCTGTACATCGTCGAACTGGACCACGCACGCGTGCTCGAGGAACGCCACAGCCTCGATGTCGCGGGACATTACTCGAGGCCTGATGTCACGCGCCTGGTCGTCAATCGCAAACGACAGGCGACGGCCGAGTTTTTGGATGATTGACATGGCCGGTCAGAATAAGGTCATCGAATAAGAACGGTCCGGTCAGGTAATTCGCCAACAAGCCCTGTAACTTGGCCACATCGAAACTCCAAACAGGTGATGCCATGCTTTACGCCAATATTCTTGAAACCATCGGCAATACGCCGGTCGTCAAGCTCAACAAGATCGGCCCCGCGAACGTCAACATTTACGTCAAGGTCGAATCCTTCAACCCGATGGGTTCGGTCAAGGACCGGCTCGCCCGGAATGTGATCGAGCAGGCCGAGAAAGACGGCACCCTGAAGCCGGGTCAGACTGTCATAGAAGCAACGAGCGGCAATACGGGCATCGGCCTTGCCATGGTCTGTGCTCAGAAAGGCTATCCGCTGGTCGTAACGATGGCTGAGAGCTTCAGCGTTGAACGCCGCCGAATGATGCGGTTCCTGGGCGCCAAGGTCGTTCTTACGCCCGCATCCCTGAAAGGCAGTGGCATGCTGGCCAAAGCGGTCGAACTGGCCCGGGAGCACGACTGGTTCCTGGTCCGGCAGTTCGAAAACGAGGCCAACGCCGATGCGCATGCCAAGACCACAGCCCCGGAGATACTCGCTGATTTCGCCGACCGCAAGCTTGACTACTGGGTCAGCGGCTTCGGCACCGGTGGCACGCTGAAGGGCGTTTCACGGGTCCTCAAGGAAAAAAGCCCGGATACCAAGATCATCGTTTGCGAACCGGACAACTCACCGATCCTGGGCAGCGGCATCCCGCAGGAGCGCCTGGCTGACGGGACACCCCGGGAAAGCCACCCGCTGTTTCGTCCGCACCTGATGCAGGGCTGGAGTCCGGATTTCATCCCGAAGCTGGTGGAAGACGTTGTCGATGCGAAGCTTATCGACGGTATCGTCCCGATCGATGGCAACGCCGCCCTGGCCATGTCGAAAGCGCTGGCACAAAAGGAAGGCATATTTGTCGGCATATCCGCGGGCGCCACTCTCGCCGGCGCTGTCGCTGTTGCCGAGAAAGCCGCACCGGGCGCAAACATTCTGTGCATGCTCCCCGATACGGGTGAGCGTTACCTGAGCACGCCCCTGTTCGAGGACATTCCGGCGGATATGACGGCGGACGAGCAGGAGATCGCTCGTTCAACGCCCAACTACCGCTTTGATTCACCGCCACCACCGCCGGCGGGCAAGGGCGCGCAACCGGCGAACGCTCCCGTCGTCGCAGAAGATGCCCGCGAGTTCCTGAAGTCCGTCACGAACGACAAGGAACAGCCGGTCGTACTGTTTGCACTCGAGTGGTGTGAGTTCTCATGGTCGGTTCGAAAAATGTTCGCGCATTATGAAATCCCATATCGCTCCGTCGACCTCGACTCCGTCGCTTACCAGGACGGTAACCGTGGCGGCAAGATTCGGGCCGCCATCGAAGAGCAAACCGGGCTCAAAACGATTCCGCAGATTTACATCGGCGGCAAGCATGTCGGCGGTGCCACGGAACTGTTCGATGCGGCGAAAGACGGCACGATGGGAGAGTTACTGAAAGCCAGTGGAGTCAGCTGGAACCAGGCCGAGAACCGCGATCCCTACAGCTTTCTGCCGGGTTGGTTACACGCGCGTTAGTCGCGCTTTTTCGAATTTTCTTCGTCGAAAACGTACATGCCCAGGGTTTCGGCGATGCAGGCCGGTTTCTGCTGACCTTCGACTTCGATACGCACTTCGGAGGTCAGCAGCAATGCTCCGGCGCGCTGCCTCGCCTGGAGCACAGTTGCCCTGCCGCGTAATCGCGAGCCGACCGGGATCGGCGCATAAAAACGAACCTTGTTCAGGCCGAGGTTTACCGCACGCGTGAGGTTTTCGATGTGCAGGAATTTGCCCGTGAGCGCGGGAATCAATGCAAGCGTCAAATAGCCGTGAGCGATGGTCTTGCCGTCCGGCATCTCCCTGGCCGCGCGTTCGGTATCGACGTGGATCCACTGGTGATCCGCGGTCGCTTCGGCGAACTGATCGATCCGGTGCTGATCGACCACTATCCAGTCGGACAGGCCGACCTCTTCGCCGATCAGCGACTTTGCATCAGTTATGGATTTGATAACGCGTACCATTCTGCCTGTTCTCACCTATACCACTAACCGTGCCGGACGTTAGCACAGCGTTCGCAAACAACCCAACCGGAGTCGCCGTCAGCGTAATGCTCTTTTTTCCAGATCGGCAAACGAACTTTTATTTCATCGATGATATAGCGGCACGCTTTGAACGCCTCGTCCCTGTGCTTGGCGGAAACGCCGACCCAGACGGCGCAGTCGCCAATCTCAAGCAGGCCTGACCGATGCACACAGGTCGCTTCCAGAAACGGGAACTTTTGTCCCGCTTCCGCGATAACCTTTTCACCTTCAGCAATGGCCAAGGGATCGTAAACCTCATATTCCAGACGCAAAACAGTGCGGCCTTCGTTCTCATCACGCACCCAGCCTTCGAATATGCACACGCCGCCGGAGCCGGGATTGGTCAAATGAGCGCGAAGTTCGCCCACCGTTATTGCACTGCTCGAAACCGCGAACATGTCAGCCGCCAGCCACTGGTGGAAACAACAACACGGTATCGCCGTCGCTCACCTTGGCTGTCCAGTCCGCCATCTCGTCGTTAATCGCAACCTTGCAGTGCCCGGTCGGTTCGGTCGATCCGTGGCGCGCACGCGTCTCATTAAACACGTCCATCGCTGTAACCACATCAAGTTGCAATGTCTCCTCGCCGAGACCGGCGTGCTCCCGAAAGCCTGCGAAATAACGCACGGTAATTGTTTTCATCGCATCGCCTGCAAGGGGCTTTTCTGTAAATCGTCCGGCGTATTGACGTTATCGAGTGCCCGAGGATTGGGTTGTGCCAACAGTTGCGTTGTCGAACGTATCAATATTTTCCGCGGACAATTCAAACCGTCATCGACAAAGCCCTGGATAATATCGGCACAGCCGGAACGGTAAATAGCGCAGAGCGGCTCCGGAAGGCCATCGTAGCTGCTCGCATACGCTGTAAAGGGCTGCTCCGAATCGCTTTCCAGCAGCAGGTGCCTGATCGTCGCTTCGTCAATATTGGGCAGGTCGCAGGCAACGACGAGCCAGTCGACATCCGGATATTCGCGTAGCGCCGACAGTATTCCTGCCACAGGTCCCAGGTTGTCGTACCGGTCGACTATTTGCTCGTACCGGCCGCGTTCGGAGTCATCCGCCTGATCCGGTCGTGTCGACACGAACACCTTTTCCACGCAGCGACCGAGGACTTCCACACTGTACGCGAGTTGCGACTTGCCCGAGTGATCAAGCAGCGCTTTGTCCTGACCCATGCGGCGACTTCTGCCGCCGGCCAGCACCAGCCCATAGACAGGTTTATGTGCCACGCCTGAAATCCTCTTTGCCGCCCGTTTTCGACATGAGTTTCGTTTCGCTGATAACGATGTCGTGCGACAGGGCTTTCAACATGTCATAAACCGTCAAGGCCGCGACAGATGCTCCGGTCAGCGCTTCCATTTCGACGCCGGTCTTATGCGTCACCTTGCAACGGCAATCGATCACCGCCTGATTTTCTTCGATCTCGATGGAAACCTTGCAGCTATCGAGACCCAGCGGATGACAGAACGGAATCAGCTCATGGGTTTTCTTCGCCGCCATCACACCAGCGATGATCGCTGTCGCGAACACAGGACCCTTCTTCGTCATGATTTCATCGCCATCGAGCTCGGACATGACTGCCGCGGGCAGGACGACAATCGACCGGGCGTGCGCCTCGCGTTCGCTGGCAATCTTGCCGCTGACATCCACCATCGTCGGTCGGTTCCCGCTGTCTACGTGACTCAACTTTCCCACGTCATCCACCTATTCTGTACATTTCAACTTTTCGAAGTATGTGATGCTCTGCGATATCGGGACGCCGGAGTTCGCTGTAACGATCCGCGCGTTGCAGCCAGATGCTGGTCAGGATCTGCTGCAGCTCTTCGTCGTCGGCGCCGCTACGCAGCGGCTCCCTGAGATCGGTTCCCTGGCTAGCAAAAAGGCAGGTGTACATCTTGCCGTCGGCCGACAACCGTGCGCGACTGCAGTCACCACAAAATGGCGCCGTCACCGAGGATATGAATCCTATTTCGCCTGCACCGTCGACATACTCGTAGCGACGCGCGACTTCCCCGGGGTAGTTCTTGCCAACCGCTCGCAAGGGCCAGCGTTTCTGAATCTGCGCCAGCAATTCCCGCGACGGGATTACCTGGCTCAGTCGCCAGCCATTCCGATTGCCCACGTCCATGAATTCGATGAGGCGCACAATAATACCGGTGCCGCGAAAATGGTCGAGTAGGTCGAGTACCCCACTATCGTTGACGCCCCTCTGCACAACAACATTGATTTTGATGGGGCCCAGGCCTGCGGCGACAGCGGCTTCGATGCCGGCAAGAACGGCATTAAGGTCTCCGCGACCCCCGCTCATGGTTCGAAAGATCTCCTTGTCGAGACTGTCGAGACTGACGGTCACACGATGCAAACCGGCGCGGGCAAGCTTTTCGGCTATCGGCGCCAGCAACATGCCATTCGTCGTCAACGCAAGGTCGTCGATGCGCGGCAATGCGGCAATGCGCTCGACCAGATCGCAAATATTTTTGTCGAGCAAGGGCTCACCACCCGTCAATCGAATTTTGCTGACGCCTAAGGCGCTCGCAGAAGCCGCGACTCTGACGATTTCGTCGTAGCTCAGTCTTTCCTGTTTTCGCAGAAACTCGTATTCGGCATGAAACTCGGCTTCCGGCATGCAGTACGGACACCGGAAATTGCATTGGTCCAGGAGCGATATCCGCAAGTCGTGCATTGGTCGATGCAGCGCGTCGATGACGGGCGCGGACAGCGGAGACAGGTTTTCATCGGGACTTGAGCGCGTCGACATGACGTATATTGTGCATTAAGAGCCGCCAGTAACATATAGAAACAGACTCCAAACCCCCGTTTTGGTAAGCTTGCCGGCCATCAATTTCCCAGGCTGTCTCCAAATGAATGTCACTTTTTCCGCCGGTGATCTCGCGTTTCGTGAAGAGGTTCGCCAATTTTTTGCAACTGAGTTTCCGGGAGACATACTGGAGAAACAGCGAAAAGCCGTGCCGTTGACACGGGACGATGTCGTTCGATGGCACAAGAAGATGTACGAGAAGGGCTGGGCCGCGCCGAATTGGCCGCAAGAGCTCGGCGGTACTGGCTGGAGCGCGGTTCAAAAGTACATATTTGCCGATGAACAGGCGCGCGTAAACGCCCCGCCGTTCCTGTCTTTTGGCGTCTCCATGGTCGGTCCGATCATATATACCTACGGTTCCGAAGCGCAGAAACAACGCTTTCTTCCGGAAATTCTTCAATTTAATCAATGGTGGTGCCAGGGATATTCCGAACCCGGGGCCGGCTCGGATCTCGCATCGCTCAGAACTCGCGCAGACCTGGATGGCGACCATTATCGAGTTAACGGCACCAAGACCTGGACGACGCTCGGCCAGTTTGCCGACTGGATATTCTGTCTCGTCCGTACCAACACGGATGTGTCGAGACGCCAGGAAGGCATCAGTTTTCTGCTCATCGATATGAAGCAACCGGGTGTCAGTGTGAAACCGATAGTGCTGCTGGATGGCGAACATGAAGTGAACGAAGTGCACTTCGAAGATGTAAAAGTCCCGCTCGAAAATCTCGTCGGTGAGGAAGGCAAGGGCTGGACCTACGGCAAGGTGTTATTACAACACGAGCGCACCGGAATTGCCGGTGTCGCAGGTTCCAAATACAGGCTGGCACAACTAAAAGCCCGTGCTGCACAGTCGATACGCGGTGCGCTGCCGCTGGCGAATGACCAAACATTCATGCGCAAGATCGCCGCGGCCGAAGTTGAATTGAAAGCGCTTGAGTACACGGAGCTGCGAACGCTTGCATCCGTCGCTTCCGGAAAGGCGCCGGGACCGGAATCCTCGATTTTGAAAATCGCCGGAACCGAGTTACGCCAGACTATCGACTCGCTGCGCATGGAAGCGTCTGCATACTACGCGCTGCCCTACGTTCGGGACCAGTACACGATGGACTTTCCAGAAGATGACCGTATCGGCGATGGCACTGAAACTCACGCAGCATTGACCTACTTCAACGATCGCAAGGTTTCAATTTTCGGCGGATCGAACGAGATTCAGAAGAACATCATTGCCAAGCACGTGCTTGGGCTCTAACACTAGTCAAGAATGGACTGATCAAGAATGGACTTTTCACTGAATGATGTACAACTGATGCTGGCCGACAGCATCGAAAAATTCATCACAAACAACTACGACTTCGAAGCGCGCCAAAAATCGTCCGGCAGCACGACCGGCTATAGCCCGGACGTCTGGAAAACCTTTGCAGAGCTTGGCTGGACCGCAGTCCCTTTCAGCGAAGACGACGGCGGTTTCGGCGGTGGCCCCGTGGATATGATGGTGGTCATGGAGCGTTTTGGACGAGGACTGGTGATCGAGCCATACCTTGCAAACGTTGTTCTTGCCGGAGGCGTCCTGAAGCGCGCAGCAAACAATACCCAGAAGTCCGACTGGCTGGCGCCGTTGATTGCGGGTGAATTGCAGGCCACGCTGGCTTTCGTCGAACCGCAATCGCGCTACGACATCAGCAATATCGTCACCACTGCCCGGCAGGACGGAGATAGGTGGCACATCACGGGCAACAAGGCCTACGTCCTGAATGGCGGCACTGCGGATCTGCTGATCATCCCTGCGCGAACAGCTGGCAAGCCAGGCGAACACAACGGAGTCAGCCTGTTTGGTATCGCCGGCGATGTGGCAGGCCTTTCCATACGGGACTATGAAACCGTCGACGGACAACGCGCCGCCGAAGTCGAACTCAATGACGTTATTGTGTCGGCGGACAAACTCATCGGCGACGTCAACAATGGTTACGCTGCACTTCAGGCAGCGATAGCCGACGCGACACTCGCTGTGTCAGCTGAAGCCATCGGCATCATGAGCGTGTTGACAGAAAAGACGATTGAATACTGCAAGTCGCGCGTGCAGTTCGGCGTTCCGATCAGCAGCTTCCAGGCGCTGCAACATCGCATGGTCGAGATGTACACGGCGTGCGAGC
>Ga0224505_10000652_pt1 | contig 23334 bp, 23 predicted proteins | sample SF_Jan12_sed_USG_FD_169102 | JGI IMG/M metagenome (GOLD analysis project Ga0224505, IMG submission 169102) | Sediment microbial communities from San Francisco Bay, California, United States - SF_Jan12_sed_USGS_4_1 | ecosystem: Environmental > Aquatic > Marine > Sediment | place: USA: California... | reverse complement strand
CATCAGCGACGGCAACGAGGTCATCATCGGCGGCGTGATGGAGCACATCGAGCAGGCGGGCGTGCACTCCGGCGATTCGGCATGCTCACTGCCGCCGTTTTCGCTGTCGGCCGAGTTGCAGGAGGAGCTGCGGCGGCAGACCGTGGCCATGGCCAAGGCGCTCAAGGTCAACGGCTTGATGAACGTGCAATTCGCGATTCAGAAAGATGCCCAGAACAACGGCGAGGATGTCGTCTACGTGCTCGAAGTAAATCCGCGTGCGTCACGTACGGTGCCGTTCGTATCCAAGGCGGCCGGACTGCCGCTGGCCAAGATTGCTGCGCGTTGCATGGCGGGGCGCTCGCTGGCGGACCAGGGTGTTACGCGAGAAATCGTACCGCCCTATTATTCAGTCAAGGAAGCGGTGTTTCCGTTCATCAAGTTTCCGGGTGCCGACACGATCCTCGGGCCGGAAATGAAGTCGACCGGTGAAGTAATGGGGGTCGGGGAAACTTTTGCCGAGGCCTTTGTCAAATCCCAACTGGGTTCAGGCGAACGCCTGCCCAGGTCGGGCAAGGTGTTCATCAGTCTGCGCGACGACGACAAGCCGCGCGTGCTGGATACTGCGCGCGTGCTGGTCGGCATGGGGTTCACGCTGGTGGCCACGCATGGCACGGCCAGAGCGCTGGAGGCAGCGGGGCTTGCAGTGACCCGCGTCAACAAGGTGGCCGAAGGGCGTCCGCATATCGTCGACATGATCAAGAACGGCGAGATTGTGCTGATCATCAATACGGTGGAGGAAAAGCGCTCGGCAATCCGCGATTCGTATTCGATCCGGCGGGCGGCGCTGCAGCAGCGGGTTACACTGTATACGACCATTGCCGGTGCGCGTGCGGCGGCCAACGGCATGGCTCAGGCGCGCGAGCTGCAGGTCTATTCGGTACAGGCGCTGCATCGGCGGCTCGCGGCGCATTGATTACGTGTGGGCTCCGGATTGAAGCGCTGACGCGGCGGTAGTCGCTACCGTCTGGCGTTCGTGTTGCCGGAGTGCGGCATGATCTGTTCATATACACTGCAATACCAAAAGTCAGGGCATACCCATGAATGCGAAAACTCCATTGACGGTCAAAGGCGCGGAATTGCTGCGCGCGGAACTGCAGGAACTCAAATCCGTGCAGCGTCCGGCCATTATTGCGGCCATAGCCGAGGCGCGGGCGCACGGAGACCTGTCCGAGAATGCCGAATATGCGGCGGCCAAGGAGCGGCAGAGTTTCATTGAGGGGCGCATCGCCGAGGTGGAAGGAAAAATATCGAACGCGCAGATCATCGATCCGGCGACCATCGATGCCGACGGCCGCTGCGTGTTCGGCGCGACCATCGAGCTGGAGGACATCAGCGGCGGCGGCAAGGTGACGTACCAGATCGTTGGTGACGACGAGGCCGACATCAAGGAAGGCAAGATATCAATCAGCTCACCGATTGCGCGGGCGCTGATCGGCAAGTACGCAGGCGATGTGGCCGAAGTGCAGGCGCCGGGCGGCGTGCGCGAGTATGAAGTTCTGGACGTCAAATACGCCTAGAGCCACTGCCCCGGCCGGCAGTCAGGTTGCCTGGAAACTTCGCTTGGTGCGGTGCGGACCTTTTTTGACACGCGGACCGGTTGCCTTTTTTTTGGCGCCTGCCAGTCCGGCTTCCTTGGATAAGCGCGATTTCGGCGCCGGTGCATCATCCGGCCGCGGTCTGTAGACCACCAGGATTTTGCCGATATGCTGTACCGGGGTCGCGTCGAGTTGCGTACAGATGGCGTCGATCAGTGACGCCCGGGCATTGCGGTCGTCACCGAGCACGCGAATCTTGATCAGCTCGTGACTTTTCAGGGCGAGATCGATTTCACGGATGACCGGAGGCGTCAGACCGGCGTCGCCGACCATGACCACCGGATGCAGATGATGCGCGCGGGCCTTGAACCCGCGACGCTGGACAGGAGTCAGATTGATCATGCAGGCAGTCTAAACAATGGCTCGCAACAAGACCAGCAAAGCGTGGATGCACGAGCATGTAAACGACCCCTATGTGAAGCGCGCACAGGCGGAGGGCATGCGTTCGCGCGCGGCCTACAAGCTTGAGCAACTGGCTGAACGCGACAAGCTGCTGAAGCCGGGCATGGTGGTGGTCGATCTCGGTGCCGCGCCGGGCGGCTGGTCACAGGTCGCCGGACGCGCGGTAGGTCCTGCGGGGCGCGTAGTGGCGGTGGACCTGCTGGAAATGGCGCCGGTTGCCGGCGTGACGTTTATCCACGGCGATTTCAGCGAGGATGACGTGCTGGCCGACGTTGAAAAAGCGGTCGGTAGCGGCGGTGTCGACCTTGTGCTTTCCGATATGGCACCCAATATCAGCGGTGTGGCTGGCGTCGACCAGGCGCGCAGTGTCGGTCTGGCTGAACTGGCGCTGGACTTTGCTGTCAACCACCTGAAACCTCAGGGAAACTTTCTGGTCAAAGTATTCCAGGGATCGGGGTTTGATGCGCTGGTGGCTGATATCCGGCGGAAGTTTGTCCAGGTCATGATCCGGAAGCCCGAGGCGTCACGTAGCCGGTCAAATGAAGTCTATGTTGTGGGCAAAGGGCGCAAGGCGGGCAAATGACTGCTTTTTGCCGCTTTTCTGCTGCGGTACAGAGGGAAAAAGTCTAGAATTGAAGCACTTAGGATCGGCACGACCCCTACGGGTCGGGCGCAACGAGGAGTCACTTTGAACAATTTGATGAAAAACATGGCGATCTGGCTGGTCATCGCGCTGGTTTTGATGACGGTATTTAACCAGTTCAATGTGCGGCAGACTACGCAGAAAGCAATGGAGTATTCCCAGTTCATCGACGAGGTGAAACAGGGGAAGATCGCCAAGGTCACGATCGAGGGCCGCGTCGTCAAAGGTGTGAAATCCACCGGCGAAAAATTTACCACTTACGCGCCGTCCGATATCTGGATGGTGACCGATCTGCTGAAGAACGGTGTCATCGTCGAGGCCAAGCCCGAGGAAGAGCCTTCGCTGCTGATGAATATCTTCGTGTCGTGGTTCCCGATGCTGCTGCTGATCGGCGTGTGGGTATTCTTCATGCGTCAGATGCAGGGCGGCGGCCGCGGCGGCGCGTTTTCGTTCGGGAAAAGCAAGGCGCGACTGCTCGACGAAAACAACAACACGGTCACCTTCGCCGACGTTGCAGGGTGCGAGGAAGCCAAGGAGGAAGTGTCGGAGCTGGTGGAATTCCTGCGCGACCCGTCGAGATTCCAGAAGCTCGGCGGACGCATTCCGCGCGGGGTGTTGATGGTGGGCAATCCCGGCACCGGCAAGACGCTGCTGGCGCGCGCGATTGCCGGCGAAGCGAAAGTGCCGTTTTTCTCGATTTCGGGTTCGGATTTCGTTGAGATGTTTGTCGGCGTGGGTGCGGCTCGCGTACGCGACATGTTCGAGAACGCCAAGAAGCATGCGCCGTGTATCGTGTTCATTGACGAGATCGACGCGGTCGGCCGGCAGCGCGGCGCCGGACTCGGCGGCGGCAACGACGAGCGTGAACAGACGCTGAACCAGCTGCTGGTGGAAATGGACGGATTCGAGGCGAATTCCGGCGTCATCATCATTGCCGCGACCAACCGGCCCGACGTGCTTGACCCCGCGTTGATGCGTCCGGGCCGCTTTGACCGCCAGGTAGTGGTGCCGCTGCCGGACATCCGCGGCCGTGAACAGATTCTGCTGGTGCACATGCGCAAGGTGCCGATCGCGCCCGACGTCAAAGCCGACATCATCGGCCGCGGCACGCCGGGATTTTCCGGCGCCGATCTGGCCAACCTGGTCAACGAGGCGGCATTGTTCGCTGCGCGCGGCAACAAGCGGCTGGTCGACATGGACGACTTCGAGCGCGCCAAGGATAAAATCATCATGGGCGCGGAGCGTCGTTCCATGGTGATGCCGGAGCATGAGCGCAGGAACACGGCTTACCATGAAGCCGGTCATGCGCTGGTGGCGCGGCGCCTGTCGAGGACCGATCCGGTGCACAAGGTCACCATCATTCCGCGCGGCCGCGCGCTGGGTGTGACCATGCAGCTGCCGACCGAAGACCGTTACAGCATGGACCGCGAGCAGATTCTGCAGAACATAGCGGTGTTGTTTGGCGGGCGCATTGCCGAGGAAGTGTTCATGGGGCAGATGACCACCGGTGCCTCGAATGACTTCGAGCGTGCCACGGAGATGGCGCGCAACATGGTGACGCGCTGGGGCATGAGCGACAGCCTGGGAACCATGGTTTATGGCGAGAACGAAGGCGAGGTGTTCCTCGGCCGTTCGATCACCACGCACAAGAATGTATCGGAAGAGACCATGCGCCAGGTCGATGCCGAGATCCGCCGAATCATCGACCAGCAGTATGCGCTGGCGCGCAAGCTGATCGAGGAAGACCGCGACAAAGTCGAGGCCATGGCGAAGGCGCTGCTGGAATGGGAAACCATAGACGCAGACCAGATTGCCGACATCATGGAAGGGCGTCCGCCGCGGCCGCCCAAGCCGGTATCGGCGCCGGCACCCAAGCCGCCGAAGGACAGTGCGCCGCCGGGCGCACCGGTGACCGACAAACCGGCAGCTGAGGCCTGATCGTGTCGTGAAGGGCGTATGCGTGCAGGTTGCCGGGTAACGCTGCCGGTTCCTGCCCGTTCGCATTCGTCTTTCCCTTTCCTCCATGAAGTTCCTCCATTGCGGAAAATTCAGGCTTGCGCTGGATCGTCCGCTGCTCATGGGCGTGATCAACATCACGCCCGATTCTTTTTCTGACGGCGGAAATTTTGCACGTACCGATGCCGCCGTTACGCACGCGCGGCGTCTGGTCGACGAGGGTGCCGACCTCATTGATATCGGCGGCGAGTCGACGCGTCCGGGTGCGGCGGCGGTAACGCTCGAGGAGGAGCGCCGGCGGGTGCTGCCGGTGCTCGAGGCACTTGCCGGCTGCAATGTGCCGGTGTCGGTCGATACCCAGAAGCCTGAACTGATGCGTGAGGCTGTCGCTGCGGGCGCGCACATGATCAACGATGTCAACGGTTTTGAGGCCGACGGCGCGGTTGCTGCCGTCGCCGGCAGCGAATGTGCGATCTGCATCATGCACAAGCAGGGCAGCCCGCAGACCATGCAGGGCGCGCCGGCGTATCGCGATGTCGTGGGTGAAGTGCGCGATTACCTGGCTGCACGCATCGCTGTGGCGCAGGCGGCAGGTATCACGCAGGCGCGTATCGTCGCGGATCCCGGATTTGGGTTCGGCAAGACCCTGGCCCACAATCTCGAACTGCTGCGCGGCCTCGACCGGCTGGCGCCGCCCGCGATACCAGTGCTGGCCGGACTTTCACGCAAATCGATGATCGGCGCGATCACCGGGCGCGATGTGGAAGGCAGGATTTTCGGCAGTGTCGCTGCAGCGCTGATCGCGGTGCAGCGCGGTGCGGCCATCGTGCGGGTGCACGACGTCGCGGCGACGCGCGATGTGCTGGCCGTGTGGCAGGCCGTCTCCGGGAAAACATGAGTTGCGCGTGATGGCAGGCTGTTGTTTACTGAGGGCGGCCCGCTGTTTACCATCCGAGGACGTGGCTGCAGAAACCAAAACAACATCAATATAAGAATGAAATGACGAGAAAATATTTCGGTACGGACGGCGTGCGCGGCACGGTCGGTGTTGCGCCGATCACACCGGATTTCGTGATGCGTCTCGGTTATGCCGCGGGGCGGGTGCTTGCGCGCAAGGCAGCTGGCAGCGACCGGCCCGCGGTGCTGATCGGCAAGGACACGCGGGTATCGGGCTACATGCTGGAGTCTGCGCTGGAAGCCGGTCTTTCTGCGGCAGGTGTCGATGTGCTTCTGGTGGGACCGATGCCGACGCCGGGCGTGGCCTACCTCACGCGGGCACTGCGGCTGTCGGCGGGCATAGTGATCAGTGCGTCTCACAACCCGCACCAGGACAACGGCATCAAGTTTTTCTCCGCGGCCGGCGCCAAGCTGGCGGATGCCACCGAATCTGCGATCGAGGCCGCGCTGGAGCAGCCGGTGCGCTGCGCTGCGTCGGGGCGGCTGGGCAAAGCACGGCGTGTCGAGGATGCCGCGGGGCGCTACATCGAGTTTTGCAAAAGTACGTTTCCGGCGAATCTGGATCTGCGCGGGCTGCGGATTGCACTCGATTGCGCCCATGGTGCCGCCTATCATATTGCCCCGCATGTGTTTCACGAACTCGGTGCGGACGTGGTCAGTACAGGTATTGCACCCGACGGGTTCAACATCAACAGGAATGCGGGCGCGACGCATCCTGAATCACTGCAGCGCTCGGTGCGCCGCGCGAAAGCGGATATCGGCATTTCTCTCGATGGCGACGGCGATCGCCTGATCATGTGCGATGCGGGCGGGCGCATCTATGACGGCGATGAACTGCTGTATGTGATTGCCGCGCACCGCAAGCGTACGCGCGCATTGCGCGGCGGCGTCGTCGGCACCCAGATGACCAATCTGGCGATGGCGCAGGCACTCAAAAGGCTGAGAATACCGTTCGCACGCGCGCAGGTCGGCGATCGTTACGTGCTGGAAATGCTCCATGCGCGGAGCTGGAGCCTGGGCGGCGAGAATTCCGGCCACATCGTCTGTCTCGACCGGCACACGACGGGTGACGGCATCGTGTCGGCGTTGCAGGTGCTGCATGCCTTGCTGGCGGCCAGGACCACGCTCGCCAAAGCGGTGGATTTCAAACTATATCCGCAAGTGCTGATCAATGTGCGGCTGGGCAGTGGTGCGGCGCGCAGTGTCGTGGCATCTGCCCCGGTGCAACAGGCGGTGGCAGCAGCGGAGCGCGCGCTGGGTGCGTCCGGGCGCGTATTGTTGCGGCCGTCCGGGACCGAGCCGGTGATCCGGGTCATGGTCGAGGGGCAGGCCAAGGCTCGTGTCAGACAACTTGCCGGCAGCATTGCAAAAGCCGTTGCAGCGGCGAGCTGAATTAATAACCTATTGATTTTAATGTAATAAAGTTTTGTTGACGCAAATCTATCGTTTTCATATTATTCGAAATATGAAAACGATAGAAGCTGTCACTGCACTCGGCGCGCTGGCGCATGAATCACGTCTGGGGGTATATCGGCTGCTGGTACAGGCCGGGCTGGAGGGGATGCCCGCGGGGGTCATCGCGGACAAACTGGGCTTGCCGCCGCCGACGCTGTCGTTTCACCTGAAGGAACTGAGCCGCGCCGGACTGGCGGAGTCGCGTCACGAAGGTCGTTACGTCATCTACTCGGCCAATTTCGGCAACGCGCTGCAATTGGTCAATTTTCTGACTGAGAACTGCTGCGGCGGACACTCGTGCCTGCCCGAGTGTGCGCCTGCAGCCGCAATCACTGAAGGAGCCAAAACATGAAACGGTTTCATATGCATATCGCCGTCGATGATCTTGACAAGAACGTGCGCTTTTATTCGGTGTTGTTCGGCGCCGAACCGGTCGTCCGCAAAACGGATTACGCCAAGTGGATGCTGGACGATCCGCGGGTGAATTTCGCGATTTCCTCGCGCGGCATGAAGCCCGGTCTGGATCATGTGGGCATCCAGGTCGAGAATCCGACTGAACTCGCGGATATTCACGGCCGACTTGCGCGTGCCGACCAACAGATGCTGGAGCAGCAGGAGGTCAGCTGCTGTTACGCAAAATCCAACAAATACTGGGTGCAGGATCCGCAGGGTATCGCGTGGGAAGCCTATCAGAACCTCGGCGAAGTGCCGGTATTCGGTGATGGCGCACATTCCGTACAGGCGGAACAGGGGCCGCAGGCCGCCTGCTGCGCGCCGCCGCGCCAGACCGGCGAGTCTGAGGCGAAGGTCCACGTTTAAAGAAAATCGAGCCGTATCCATCGGCAAATCAGGGAGCATTTGCATGACAGACGAAAAAATCTATAACGTGCTGTTCCTGTGTACCGGAAACTCAGCGCGCAGCATCCTCGCGGAAGCCATGCTCAATCACCAGGGCAAGGGATGTTTTCGCGCCTGGAGCGCCGGGAGTTATCCCAAGGGCGAGGTGCATCCGCTCGCGCTCGAACTGCTCGAGAAAAACCGTTTGCCGGTTGACGGCCTGCGCAGCAAGAGCTGGGAGGAATTCGCGCGCCCTGGCGCTCCGCAACTCGATTTCGTGTTTACCGTCTGCGACAACGCCGCCGGTGAGGTGTGCCCCGTGTGGCCAGGCCGGCCGATTAGTGCGCATTGGGGCATCCCGGATCCGGCCGCGGTGGAGGGCGCGGATGAAGAAAGGCGCAGAGCCTTTTTCATCGCATACCGCCAATTGAGCAACCGCTTGTCGACGTTTGTTAATTTGCCGTTGAGCAATCTCGATAAGCTTTCGTTGAAGAGCAAACTCGACGAGATCGGTAAAACCGGCGAACGCACCGAAACCGCATGAGCACGGCCGTTGCGCAAACACCGGCGAGAGTGCCGGGCATGAGCCTGTTCGAGCGTTGGCTGACGCTGTGGGTGTTCCTGTGCATTGTCGCCGGCGTGCTGCTGGGGCAGACTTTCCCGGCGCTGTTCCAGGCCATTGGTCGCATGGAATATGCGCGGGTAAATCTGCCGGTCGGCGCGCTGATCTGGGTGATGATAGTGCCCATGCTGCTCCGGATCGACTTCGGTGCGCTGGGGCAGGTGCGTGCGCACTGGCGGGGCATCGGCGTCACGCTGTTCGTCAATTGGGCGGTGAAGCCGTTTTCGATGGCGCTGCTCGGCTGGCTGTTCATACGCCATCTGTTTGCGCCCCTGCTGCCGGCGGAACAGCTCGACAGCTACATTGCGGGACTGATCCTGCTTGCCGCGGCGCCGTGTACGGCGATGGTGTTCGTGTGGAGCCGGCTGACCGGGGGTGATCCGTATTTCACGCTGTCCCAGGTGGCGCTGAATGACGTGATCATGGTGCTGGCTTTTGCACCGATCGTCGCGCTGCTGCTCGGCGTGGCCTCCATCAGCGTGCCGTGGGACACGTTGCTGACCTCGGTGGTGCTCTACATCGCGGTGCCGCTGGCGATTGCACAGTTGTGGCGCCGGCATGTGCTGGCTGCAGGCGGGCGGGGCGCACTCGACGCGCTGCTGGCCGCTTTGCAGCCATGGTCGGTAATCGCGCTGCTGGCAACCCTGGTGCTGCTGTTCGCGTTCCAGGGCAATGCAATCATCGAACAACCGCTGGTGATCGCCCTGCTTGCAGTGCCGATCCTGATCCAGGTGCTGTTCAACTCCGGACTGGCGTACTGGCTGAACCGCCGTCTGGGAGAAAAACACAGCGTCGCCTGCCCTTCGGCGTTAATCGGCGCTTCGAATTTTTTCGAGCTTGCGGTTGCCGCCGCGATCAGCCTGTTCGGTTTTGAGTCAGGCGCCGCGCTGGCTACCGTGGTCGGCGTGCTGATCGAAGTGCCGGTGATGCTGCTGGTGGTCAAGGTCGTCAATGGCAGTCGCGGCTGGTACGAGGCGGGCGACCGCACCAGCTAAATTTGCGGCCGGTGCCGCCCCGGGCACAGGACTTCCGCCGGGGACGGACGTCGGTTCCGGCATCATGGGCGAGCGGCTGGAGGTGGCGACGTCTCGATTGCATTGCTTGCCAATGCAACGGGAGCCATGCTGATCGTCCTCATGCTGCCTTCGGATCCGTATCCGGCAAGCATTTCAATCCGGCGGTGACGCGGCACACTCACTTCCTTTTTTTCGTATTGATGTCTTCAATGTCATAAAGCTGTAACAGGTCATGGCTAACATGAGCGGGTCACTCAGCAAGCGACTTCGCGATTTTGCAAAAAAGGAGCCATGAAGATGAAAGTATTCAATAAATTCAATGTATTAGCGGCCGCTTCTGCGATTGTGCTGGCAGTTCCGGCAACCGCAGCCGACATCACCGGCGCGGGCGCCTCGTTCCCGGCGCCGATCTACGCGAAATGGGCGGATGCGTATAACAAGGCTACAAGTAACCGGCTGAACTACCAGTCCATCGGTTCCGGCGGCGGTATCAAGCAGATTACCGCCAAGACCGTGGATTTCGGCGCATCGGACATGCCGCTGAAACCGGCGGATCTGGACAAGGAGGGCATGATCCAGTTCCCGACAGTGATCGGCGGCGTGGTGCCGGTGGTGAATCTGCCGGGCATCAAGCCGGGCGAAATCAAGTTGAGCGGTGAACTGCTCGGCGATATCTATCTGGGCAAGGTCAAGAAATGGAATGATGCGGCGATAGTAGCGCTGAATCCGGGCTTGAAACTGCCGGATCAGGCCATTGCCGTAGTGCGTCGTGCCGATGGCTCCGGAACCACCTTCCTGTTCACCAACTACCTGTCCAAGGTGAATGCCGAGTGGAAACAGAAAGTCGGCGAGGGCACCGCGGTGCAATGGCCGCTGGGGCTGGGCGGAAAAGGCAATGAAGGTGTATCCGCTTTCGTGCAGCGTGTTGCAGGCGCAATCGGTTATGTCGAATACGCTTACGCCAAGCAGAACAAGCTGACGCATGCGCAAATGCAGAATGCCAGCAAGGTGTTCGTGCAACCGAGCGAAGAGGCTTTCAAGGCGGCTGCTGCGGGCGCGGAATGGACCAAGACCGCGTTCTACGAAATCCTGACCAACCAGCCGGGCAAGGACTCATGGCCGATCACCGGTGCCACCTTCATCCTGATGCACAAAAAGCAGGACAAGTCGGGGCAGGCCGTCGAAGCGCTGAAGTTTTTCGACTGGTCATACAAGAACGGGGACAAGCTGGCGAGCGAACTTGAATACGTGCCGTTGCCAGACAGCCTGGTCAAGCTGATCGACACATCGTGGAGCGCAAACATCAAGGACGGTGCGGGCAAGGCGCTCTGGCCTGCGAAATAAGCAATACGCTGTAGTTTTTCCAGGCGGCGCTGAAGGAATCAGTCAGCGCCGCCTTTTTTAAGGCCGCCAAAAGGAATATCATGGAAATCACAGCCGCGAGCCCAGCAGTTCCTGTTTCCGTGACGACCGATAACACAGCAACTCCAACAAAAAGTCGAATGCCCGGCCCCGGCTCCGTCCGCAAAGGCGGACGCTTCGGCGATGTGCTGTTTTTCAATCTGACCCGTACGTTCGCGGTTTTCACGCTGTTGATGCTGGCCGGCATCATCGTTTCATTGTTTGTCAGCTCCTGGCCTTCGATCGAAAAATTCGGACTGTCGTTTCTGTGGACATCGGAGTGGAATCCGCCGATGGACCGCTTTGGTGCATTGATTCCCATCTACGGCACTCTGGTGACTTCGGTGATCGCGCTGGTCATCGCGGTTCCGGTGAGTTTCGGCATCGCGGTGTTTCTGACGGAACTCTCACCGCTGTGGTTGCGCCGACCGCTGGGGACCGCAATCGAATTGCTCGCTGCGATTCCCAGCATCGTGTATGGCATGTGGGGACTGCTGGTATTCGCGCCGCTGTTCGGGCAGTACGTGCAGCCGTTCCTGCAGGCCACTTTGGGGAACATCCCCGGTATCGGGGCGTTGTTCAGCGGGCCGCCGATCGGCATCGGCCTGCTCTGCGCCGGAATCATACTGGCGATCATGATCATTCCGTTCATTGCTTCGGTCATGCGCGACGTGTTCGAGGTAACGCCGCCGTTGCTGAAGGAATCCGCGTTCGGACTGGGGGCGACGACATGGGAGGTGGTGTGGAAAGTGGTGCTGCCATACACCAAGGTCGGCGTGGTCGGCGGCATCATGCTGGGCCTCGGGCGCGCGCTGGGCGAGACCATGGCGGTCACGTTCGTCATCGGCAACACCAATTTCCTGAGTGATGTTTCGCTGTTTTCGCCCGGCAACAGCATCACCTCTGCGCTGGCCAACGAGTTCCAGGAGGCCGGTTCGGGACTGCACTCGGCAGCGCTGATCGAACTCGGGCTGATCCTGTTCCTGATCACGTTCATTGTGCTGGCTGCATCGAAAGTGCTGCTGCTGAAACTCGCGGTGCATGAAGGTGCGAAGACCTGAGGGCACAGTGATGAATCTGCGCACAAAACGAAAACTGATCAACAAGACGGCGCTGGTGCTCTCGCTGCTGGCCATGACCTTCGGTCTGGTCTGGTTGTTGTGGATCCTGGTCGAGGTGTTTCGCCTGGGTGTCGGCGGGTTGTCCTGGGATCTGTTTACGAAGATGACGCCACCGCCGGGTACGGAAGGCGGTCTGCTCAATGCGATTGTCGGCAGCTTCATCATGGTCGGTCTGGCGACGCTCCTCGGTACCCCGATCGGAATGCTGGCAGGCATCTACCTGGCCGAATACGGTCAGCGCGGCTGGCTGGGTTCGGTGACGCGGTTCATCAACGACATACTGCTATCCGCTCCGTCGATCGTCATCGGACTCTTTGTGTATGCCGTGATGGTGATACACATGGGCGGATTCTCGGGTATTGCAGGCGTGGTCGCGCTGGCGTTGCTGGTGATTCCGGTAGTGGTGCGCACCACCGAGAACATGCTGATCCTGGTGCCCAACAGTCTGCGTGAAGCCGCTTTTGCGCTGGGCGCACATAAATGGAAAGTCATCTGCTTTGTCACCGCCAGGGCTGCACGCGCCGGGATACTGACGGGAATACTGCTCGCGATCGCGCGCATCTCCGGCGAAACAGCGCCGCTGCTGTTTACCGCGCTTTCGAACCAGTTCTGGTCGATCGACCTGCTGGAGCCGATGGCGAATCTGCCCATGACCATTTTCAAGTTTGCGATGAGCCCCTTCCAGGACTGGCAGAAACTGGCCTGGGCGGGGGTGTTCCTGATCACCATGGGGGTGCTGGCATTGAACATTCTGGCGCGCGTCCTGTTCAAGGAGGAAATCAAGCGGTGAATACACCCATGTCATTTGCGACGGCGCGTCAGCGCGACCAGTCGGCGATTACCGGCACCATGGATCCTGCGCGCGAGCATGTGCAGATTATGGCCAGGGATTTCAATTTTTATTACGGCAAGTTCCAGGCGCTGAAAAACATCAATCTCGAAATCTACAAGAACCGGGTCACGGCTTTTATCGGTCCCTCGGGCTGCGGCAAATCGACGCTGCTGCGCACGTTCAACCGGATGTATGAGCTTTATCCGGAACAGCGTGCCGAAGGACAACTGATGATGGATGGCCGCAACATCCTGGACAAGGATGTCGATCTGATCGATCTGCGTGCCCGTGTGGGCATGGTTTTCCAGAAACCGACGCCGTTTCCGATGTCGATTTACGAGAACATCGCCTTCGGCGTGTCCATGCACGAAAGCCTGCCGCGGGCGCTGATGCAGGAGCGTGTTGAATGGGCGTTGCGCAAGGGCGCGCTCTGGGACGAAGTGAAAGACAAGTTGGACCAGAGCGGCATGAGCCTGTCGGGTGGTCAGCAGCAGCGCCTGTGCATTGCGCGCTGCATCGCGGTTAAGCCCGAAGTCATCCTGCTCGACGAACCGACCTCCGCGCTGGATCCGATTTCCACGGCGCGCATCGAGGAGCTCATCACCGAGCTGAAAAAGGACTTCACGATCGTCATTGTGACCCATAACATGCAGCAGGCTGCCCGCGTGTCCGATTACACGGCTTATATGTATCTGGGCGACCTGATCGAGTTCGGTCCCACGGACAGCATATTCATCAAGCCCAAAAGCAGGCAGACCGAGGATTACATTACCGGGCGGTTTGGCTAGGCCCGGAGCCGGCTGCAGTTTTGCCCACCCGAACATGTCGGGCGGTTCCGGCAAGTACAGGTGCCGTTCAACCTTTTCCGGGTTCAGTCGTTATGCCAGATAAGGCCAGTGCCTTATCAACCGCTAGAGACCAATGACCACCCTTCGCAAAGATTTTCCCGCCGCCCCGTCCCTGGCCGAATACGGGACGGAGGTGTTGTGTGCCGGGTGGAATCCGGTTGCTTCGCTGGTGGTCTCCGGGGTGGATGCACAGGCATGCCCGTCTCCGGGCAACATCGCGGATGCGGAGTCTTTCCTCGCCCAGTTCTACCGCCTGCAGCAGGCCTGACCGGCCCGAATCCGCCGTCCGGCGCTCCCTTTTACCCGTCATCGCTGATTGACACTGAATGGTCCAGCCGTTGCGCGGTCCAATGGGTATCGCTGTATCGGGGGGCTTCGGGTACAATGTTTCGATTACGTTTCATTGCATTTAAATTTTATTAATGAAAAACAATAGCTTGGCAGGGGTTCGCGGCAGCGCCGTGGCAATCGTGACGCCGATGAATGAAGACGGCGGGCTCGACCTTGACGCATTCCGCAGCCTGGTCGATTGGCACATTGCCGAAGGTACCGATGCCATCGTTGTGGTCGGTACCACCGGCGAGTCGCCGACGGTCGATTTTGACGAGCACCGGCTGTTGATTGAAACCGCTGTAAAGCACGCGGCGAAGCGGGTGCCGGTTGTAGCCGGCACGGGCGCCAATTCGACGCGCGAAGCGATCGAGCTTTCACAATATGCCAAGGATGCCGGCGCCGAAATCAGTCTTACCGTGGTGCCCTATTACAACAAGCCGACGCAGGAAGGGCTGTACCGCCACTTCAAGGCCATCGCGGAGGCCGTGGACATTCCCCAGATTCTCTATAACGTGCCGGGGCGGACGGTGGCCGATTTGGGCAATGACACGGTGCTGCGGCTCGCTGAAGTCCCGGGCATCATCGGTATCAAGGATGCCACCGGAAACCTTGAGCGCGGATCAGATCTGTTGCGGCGCAGGCCCAAGGCGTTTCGCGTCTACAGTGGAGACGACGCAACCGGAATTGCATTGATGTTGCTTGGCGGTGATGGCGTCATTTCGGTGACCGCCAACGTTGCCCCCCGGCTGATGCACGACATGTGTGCAGCGGCGTTGCGCGGTGACGCAGCAGAGGCGGTCCAGCTGAATAACCGCCTGCTGGGGCTGCATCGTGATCTGTTCTGCGAGGCCAATCCGATACCGGTCAAATGGGCGGTGCAGCAGCTGGGCTTGATGCAGGGGGGTATCCGTTTGCCGCTGACACCGTTGTCTCCTCAGTACCATGATGTGGTGCGTGCGGCCATGAAGCAGGCTGGCGCCTTGAAAGTTGCCGGGGGAAAGCACCATGCTGCTGCGTAAACCGACGGGCGCCGTCGCGATGGTTGTCGCGGGCATGATGCTTGGCGCATGCACCCTGGAAATGCCCACCAAGAAGGTGGATTACCAGTCGTCAGTCAAGTTGCCGTCGCTTGAAGTTCCTCCCGATCTCACGCGGCCCGGTACTGATAACAGATTCTCCGTGCCGGATGTCAATCCCAAAGGTACGGCGACCTATTCGGATTTCAACAAGGACCGCGCAGGCAAGTCACAGGTGGCAACGGCGCAATCGAGGGTGCTGCCCAAGATCGACAACGTGCGTGTCGAGCGCGCCGGAACCGAGCGCTGGCTGGTGGTGCCGGGCTCACCGGACCAGATCTGGCCGGTCGTCAAGGAGTTTTGGCAGGAAACCGGGTTTGTGGTCAACGTAGAGAAGCCTGAAGCCGGGGTCATGGAAACCGACTGGGCGGAGAACCGCGCGAATATTCCCGAGAGCGCTATCCGCGGGGTTATCGGGCGTGCCTTTAACTACCTTTATTCGACCGCCGAGCGTGACAAGTTTCGCACGCGGCTGGAGCGTGGCGGTGAGGCCGGTACCACCGAGATCTACATCAGTCATCGCGGCATGGAAGAGGTCTTCACGGAGGGCGCGGAGGACGTGCGGGATACGCGGTGGGTGCCGCGCCCGCCCAATCCCGATCTCGAGGCCGAAATGCTGCGTCTCCTGATGGTTCGTTTCGGCATGGAGAATGAACGCGCCAAGACGCAGATCGCGTCGGCGAAGCTCGAACCACAGGCCAGGCTCAATCGTGGCGCCGAAGGCAGTCTGCTGGCCTTGAATGACCAGTTTGACCGGGCATGGCGGCGCGTCGGCCTTGCGCTTGACCGGGTGGGATTTACGGTGGAAGACCGTGACCGGTCGAAAGGCCTGTATTTCGTGCGCTATATCGACCCGGATTCTGATGTCAAAACCAAGAAGGAAACAGGGTGGCTGTCCAGTCTCAAATTCTGGGGCAGCAGTGACAAAGTCCAGAGCAAGGAACAATACCGGATCCTGGTGCAGGGCGGTGTCTCCGGCGCAGAAGTGAGCGTGCTCGACAAGGAAGGTATCCGCGAGAAGTCGGATACGGCCAATCGAATACTGACGTTGCTCTACGATCAGTTGAAGTGAAACGCGCCGGCGTGGACCGTCCGGGCTCTGATGCGGGCATTGCAATGTCCGTCGTCTGTGTTCATCTCCGATGGTGATGCGTTTCGCGTCGTTGGGCAGCGGCAGCGAAGGCAACGGGCTTGTGGTCGAGGCCGGCTCTTCGCGCGTATTGCTGGATTGCGGTTTCAGTATCAGCGAGACCGTGCGGCGGCTGGTGCGACTGGGCCTGGAGCCGTCTTCGCTGGATGCGGTGCTGGTCACGCATGAACATGATGACCATGTCGGCGGGGTGGCGCGGTTTTCCAGAAAATTCGGTCTCCCCGTATATCTGACCCACGGCACCCATGCGGCGGCAGCACGCGAGCATCGCGTGTTCGGTGAAATCGTCATTATCGACAGCCATACACCGTTTTCCGTCGGCGACCTCGAGGTTCTGCCATATCCCGTGCCCCACGATGCACGCGAACCGACTCAGTTTGTTTTCAGCGATGGCGCATCGCGCCTGGGCGTGCTGACTGATGCCGGATCGTCCACGTCACATATCGAAACCATGCTCTCGGGGCTGCAAGCGCTGGTCATCGAATGCAATCACGATCTCGATATGTTGATGGGAAGTACCTATCCTGAACGGTTGAAGGAGCGTATCTCGGGCCGGCACGGCCATCTCGACAACAGCCAGGCCGCGCAGATCGTGGCCAATATCGACCGGCAGTCGTTGCAGCATGTGATCGCGGCGCATCTGTCCCAGAAAAACAACCGGCCGGATCTGGCGCGCGCTGCGCTGGCGACGGCGCTGAATTGCGCACCGGACTGGGTGGCTGTTGCATCCCAGACGGACGGCTTCGACTGGCGCATGTTGTCCTGAATCGAAGATATCAGGGATGACGTGCCCATGAAAAAGCCGGCCCGCAGGCCGGCTTTTTTCTGGTGCAGCAAATGGCTTACTTCTTGACGGCGTCTTTCGCTGCGTCGGTAGCAGCGCCTTTGGCGGCGTCCATGGCTTTGTCTTTCATGGCGTCTGCGCCGGCAGGAGCAGCGGCCGGAGCATCAGCTTTCGGGGCGTCAGCCGGGGCAGCGGCCGGAGCGTCAGCTTTCGGGGCTTCCGGAGCCGGGGCCGGAGCGGGAGCAGGAGCAGGAGCAGGAGCAGGAGCAGGTGCGGGCTTGTCGCCACAGGCGGACAGACCAATTGCCAGCAGAGCGGCAACGAGGAGGGAGCGAGTCATGGTGTTCATCATCCTTCGAAGGTAAAAAATTAAGTTCAATCCAGGTTTGGTTGGCATTGCGCGCGCCGCGGAATCCGCGCTGGCGTTCTGCGGCTGCCGTCATGCCGGCGCGGATTCTATCAGCGTCGCCGGGCCTTAGAGAGGGTGATGTCACGCATTGTCACAGCCCTGCGACATTGGCGGGCAGCGGCGGGCCCGCGCACTCCTGGATTTCGTCGAAGCGATCGATCAGTTCCTGGGCGCCGGCGGCATCGTGGGTGCCCTGTGCTGCGCGCATATGGTCATAGTGAAAGCGGTGCACGTAGTGGCTGCCGTCAAAGATGACAAACGGATCGGCAACATGTTTTGCGCCGCGCAGCGTCTCGCGGATGGTGCATGCGTGACTGAATTGGCGCAGAAACTCGATCATGCGGGGGCATTCCAGCGGTAACGGCCGGGTATCGTGCAACACGATCAGCAGCCGGTTGGTGCGGCTTGCCAGCAGAAACCGCCGCAGCGATTCTATGCGCGATGCCGTGTTGTAGCCGCGGCTCAGCGTTTTGTCGAATACGCGGATGATCCGCTGCGTCAGCGGAATCAACTCGTCGATCACGCGCTCGTATTCGCGGTTGCTTTCAAAGCGCCGGTACTCGGCGTTGGGCGGATTGCCTGTGAATTCCATGGTTGTATGTACTCCGGGCCGGTGCTACTCCGGTATGCCGGGCTCGAGATAACCCGACCGGTACCACATATACAGCGTCTCCAGCGCCGCTTTCGGCAGGCTTGCGGGCGCGAGGCGTCTGCGATCGGCGAGGCGCCGGATGGCCGGGCGTGCTGCCGCCGGCAACATGCAGTGTTCGCCGTTGACGTAGAACGCGCGGTCATCATAAAGCAGGATCGATTGCGGTGCGAGCCGCAGGCCGCGCCGTGCCGCGCTCAGCGCGAATCGTGCAGCGGTTTGCGGTCGCTGTGGCGGCGTGAACACCACGTGGGGTTTCGGTGTGCTCAGATCTTCGCCGATGAATCGCAGCATGCCTGCACGATCCGGTTGCGCGTGCCTCAAGAGACGCATCATGCCCTGCACCATGTGCCGGTCGATCCTGCCCGGCTGCCGCGCCGGTTTCAGGTGCGGGTCGGTATACCGTCCCGGCGCCTGCAGGTTATCCTGCAGGTAGTCCAGAAACCGGCTGCACAGTTCCTGTGCGGACGGCGCACGGAAACCCACCGAGTAGGTGATGCATTCTTCCAGTGCGATGCCGTCGTGCGCGCAGTTTGGCGGCAGGTAAAGCATGTCTCCCGGCGATAGTTTCCATTCCTGTGTCGGATGAAAATTCCGCAGGATTTTCAGCGGGGCGTTCTCGACCAGCGTCAGGTCGCGCTGCCGGCTGATCTGCCATTGGCGGCGACCTTCTCCCTGCAGCAAAAACACGTCATAGCTGTCGAAGTGCGGGCCGACGCCGCCGCCGGGCGGCGCATAACTGACCATCAGGTCGTCAAGGCGCGCGTGCGGGATGAATGCGAACCGGTCCAGCAGATCCTGTGCGGCCGGCAGCACATGGTTCACGCACTGTACCAGCAGCGTCCAGTTGCGTGCAGGCAGGCGCGTGAAATCGCGTTTGCGGAAGGGGCCGTAAGTCACCTGCCATCGCCGGCCGTTGCGGATGATCAGCCGTGCTTCCGTATCCGGTGACTGCGCCATCTCCAGCAGATCACGGCGTGATACCAGAGGCGCGAATTGCGGCAGGCTGGCGCGGGCAAGCAGCGGTTTTTTCTGCCAGTGCCGGCGCAAAAACTGTGCCTGTGTGAGATTGTTGAGCGGTGGGTTGGGCATCACTCGTGATTATATGTTGCCAGTTGTCGTGCGCGCTTGACCTCGGCACACTTTGTTCCGAGAATCCAGACTGGAAAAATGATGAGCGGCGGGGTATTGATGTCCGTCATGACCGAAACAGGATCACAACGTGCTCAAGTCAGGTGATTGCGCACCGGTATTCGAGTTGCCTGATGCCGATTTGAATCTGGTGCGGCTTGCTGATACGCGCGGCCATACCAATGTGGTCCTGTATTTTTATCCCAAGGATGACACGCCGGGCTGCACGGTCGAGGCGCTGGAGTTCAGCGAGCTGGAAATGGATTTTGCCGATTCCGGCGCGCTGGTCCTGGGTGTCAGCATGGACGATTGCATGGCGCATGGCGCCTTTCGCGACAAGCACGGGCTGGCGGTGCAGTTGTTGTCGGATGTCGAAGGCGATGTCTGCCGCAGTTATGGCGTCATGCAACACAAGGAGTATGAAGGCGGGACGCGGGAATGTATCCGGCGTTCAACGTTTGTCATCGATCACAAGGGCGTCGTGCGGCACGCGCTCTACGGCGTGAGTCCGAGGGGCCACGCCGCTGAAGTGCTGCAGTTAATCAAGGAACTCTGATGCAGATTGCAAAGAATACGGTAGTTACGCTGATGTTTGAACTGATGGATGCGCAGGGCAACTTGATCGAAAAAACCGAAGAGCCGATTGCCTATCTCCATGGCGGCTACCACGGAATATTTCCGCTGGTCGAGCAGGCACTGGACGGAAAGGTGGCGGGCGACAGTTGCGAAGTGCGGCTGGCGCCGAATGACGCCTTCGGCGAATATGACGCTGAACTGGTGCATGTGGAAGCGCGCGACAAGTTTCCGCCGGAAGTCGCGGTCGGCATGCAGTTCGAAGGGCGCGGCGAGTCGTCCGGTCAGGGAGTGGTCTATACGGTGACCGATGTTGCGGAGAACAAGATTGTCGTCGACGGCAACCATCCGCTGGCGGGGCAGACGCTGGGCTTTCGCTGCACGGTTTCCGCAGTGCGTGCGGCCACCGGCGAGGAACTGGAGCACGGCCATGTCCATGGTCCTCATGGTCATCACCACTGATCGGCGCGGTGCGGACGGTCCTATGTCAGATGAGTGTTGTTAAAATTATCAATAAAAACAATAACTTAACTGTTTCCGTCAGATTTGTCCCGCACCAGACGGCTTAAGCGGTAAAGCAGATCGAGCGCATCGCGCGGCGTCAGTGCATCAGGATCGCAATCCTGCAGCATGTCGATCGCGGGGTGGGGCTCGGGTTCCGGCGCCGCAGTATTTGCTGTGACAAACAGGTCGCCCTGTGGCGCGTGCGCGGCTGCAGCGGCCTCCAGGCCGGCAAGATGTTTGCGCGCGCTGCGGATAACTGCGGCGGGAACGCCGGCGAGTTGCGCGACCTGCAATCCGTAGCTGCGGTTCGCGGGACCCTCTTCGACAGCGTGCAGAAAAACGATCCGGTCCCGGTGTTCGACCGCGTCGAGATGCACGTTCGCCACCTGCCTGAAATCGACGGCGAGCTGCGTCAGTTCGAAATAATGCGTAGCGAACAGCGTGTAGCAGCCGCTGCGCTCGATCAGATGTTTCGCGATGGCCCAGGCCAGCGCCAGTCCGTCGTAGGTGGACGTGCCACGGCCGATTTCATCGACCAGAACGAGGCTTTTGGGGGTCGCGTGATGCAGGATGTAGGCAGCTTCCGTCATTTCGACCATGAAAGTTGAGCGGCCGCCGGCGAGATCGTCTGCGGCGCCGATGCGGGTGAAGATGCGATCCAGCGGTCCGAGACGCGCGCGGGTGACCGGCACGAACGATCCGCAGTGTGCGAGCAGCACAATCAGCGCCGTCTGCCGCATGTAAGTTGATTTTCCGCCCATGTTCGGGCCGGTGATCAACAGCATGCGCCGCATCGCGGACAGCTGCGTGTCATTGGCGATGAACGGCTGCACCTGCGCCTCGACCACCGGGTGACGACCGCCCGCAATGTCGATCACGGCCTCGTCGATGAATTCCGGCGCGACCCAATCGAGCGCAACAGCGCGCTCGGCAAAGGCCGCCAGCATGTCCAGTTCACCCAATGCCGTGGCGACCCGCTGCAATGCGGGCACATGAGGTGCCAGTTTGACCAGCAGCTGCTCATAGAGCAGTTTCTCGCGCGACAGCGCGCGTTCCTGTGCGGACAATGCCTTGTCCTCGAACGTCTTCAGTTCCGGCGTGATGTAGCGCTCGGCATTTTTCAGCGTCTGGCGGCGGCGATAGTCGTCGGGCACCTTGTCCGACTGTGCACGTGACACCTCAATGTAAAAACCGTGAACGCGGTTGAATTCGACTTTTAGCGTGGTGATGCCGGTGCGAGCGCGTTCGCGCGTTTCGAGTTCGGCGAGAAAGGTGCCGCAGTTGTCCTGGATGCCGCGGAGCTCGTCGAGTTCGGCGTCATAGCCGTCGGCGATGACGCCGCCTTCGCGGATGACCGACGCGGGTTCGGGTTTGACGGCTGCGGCGAGCAGGGCGGCCAGGTCACCGGGCGGCTCCAGGTCCGCGGCCAGTTGCGCCAGGCGCTCCCCGGTGCAGCCGGAAAAAGCAGCGGCAAGGGCGGGCAGTTGCCGCAACGACATGCTGAGCCCGGACAGATCGCGCGGCCGTGCCGACGCGAGCGCGATGCGCGCAGCGATGCGCTCGACGTCTGCAAAACTCTTCAGTGTTGCGAGTACTGCGGTGTGATGACCGGTCGCAATCAGCGCCGCCACTGCCTGATGCAGTGTCTGAACGAGTGTTCTGTCGGTCAGCGGATGATGCAGGGCGTGGCGCAGTCGCCGGCTGCCCATGCCGGTGGCGCAGGTGTCGAGCAGGGACAGCAGCGTGGGCGCCGGTTCGCCGCGGATGGTTTCGGTCAGTTCGAGGTTGCGCCGAGTTGCCGGATCCATGCGCAGGTACGCGCTTTCCGTTTCGACGACCAGCGCCTGCACATGGGCGATTTCAGACCCCTGGGTGGATTTGGCGTAATCGAGCAGCGCGCCGGCCGCGGCCACCGCGACGTCCAGTGCCTGCGCCCCGAAGCCGCTCAGGTCGTGCGTGCCGAACTGGTCGCAAAGCGAGCGGCGTGCCGTTTCCGTGTCAAAGCGCCACAGCGGCAGCCGGCGTATCGCGGATCCCGACTCATCCGGATCGAGCGTGCTGCCGTCAGCCAGCAGGATTTCCGCCGGCTGCAGCCGCTCGATTTCGGCCGCGAGATTTGATGACGCGGTTTCCATGATGCTGAAGCGTCCCGAGGCCAGCGCCAGCCATGCGAGCCCGAGCACGTTGCCGCTGCGGTGCACCGCGAGCAGCAGGTTTTCACTTTTCTCGTCAAGCAATGCGGATTCGGTCAGCGTGCCCGGTGTGACGATGCGCATGACTTTGCGCTCGACCGGACCTTTTGATGTGGCGGGATCGCCGACCTGCTCGCAGATGGCGACCGATTCGCCGAGTTTCACCAGCTTTGCGAGATAGGGGTCGAGCGCGTGGAACGGGACACCGGCCATTTTGATCGGTGCTCCGGCCGATTCACCGCGCGTCGTCAGCGTGATGTCGAGCAGCCGTGCCGCTTTTTCGGCGTCTTCAAAAAACAGTTCGTAGAAATCGCCCATCCGGTAGAACACCAGCAGATCCGGATGGTCGGACTTGATGCGCAGATACTGCTGCATCATCGGGGTATGGGCGGCGAACGGTGTTTCCGGCTTCATGGGGTCGTATTTTACGAGATGCCCGCGGGCAATCTCCGGCGGGCATTGCATATGCACGTGTCCGGGCGACGTGAATGTGCCGCGGTAGCCGGTAAAACCGTGCCCCGTCCGTGCGCCCGGACCGCAGTCGTCTGCGGACTCCGCAGTGATGCTGTGCTCAACATATTGCACGAAAATCCGTAGTGGCTTGATTCGAAAGCGAAATTCTCGCCCTCCGGCAGGTCGCGCGTTGGCGGATGGCCGGTATCCACTTTTTGTGCGGAATGTCGTAATCCTCAGGGCGGAAGGAGGGCTGTCGCTCACGCTCAGGCGACGGGCTCCGGGTGCTACGGGCGGTGGCCGGCGGACGTGACCATGATGCGTCGTGTATCCTGTGTGTGAGTGACAACGAT
>Ga0224505_10000651_pt1 | contig 23371 bp, 19 predicted proteins | sample SF_Jan12_sed_USG_FD_169102 | JGI IMG/M metagenome (GOLD analysis project Ga0224505, IMG submission 169102) | Sediment microbial communities from San Francisco Bay, California, United States - SF_Jan12_sed_USGS_4_1 | ecosystem: Environmental > Aquatic > Marine > Sediment | place: USA: California... | reverse complement strand
CACAGTTCAGAGGTGTGAGCGATATGAATTGACGGATGAAAGAGGGGATCGTCTGTCAATACGCGTCTTTTGCGCAACGAAAGCCCGTGCCGCTGGGACGGCTGTCCATCGTACCCCAATCGCGATCGCTGGTGCGGAGGCTGGTAGCCGGTTTGAGCCATGATCCACCACGCATGGCTTTGATCGCACCTCGAACCGGACCAGTGGGGTCCGTGAGCGGGGCGTTTTGATAGTAATTTGGGTCGTACCAGTCCTGCACCCATTCCGAGACATTACCGGCCATGCTGAACAGGCCATACGGGCTTACTGCCTGAGGAAAACTGTCGACTGGCATGGTCAGGACTTCTCCCTGTATTCCTTTTTCCTTGGCCAGACGAGCTCCCTCGCCGCTGCCCCAGAAGGCATCCCAATCCGCTCCGCTTTGGAACGCGATCGTCCGTTGCGCCCAGTAGCTGGCACTGTTGGCTCTGGAAAAGTCCCAGTCGTTTCCCCAGGGGTAGCGTCGATTGTTGGTCCCTCGTGCAGCCTTTTCCCATTCCGCTTCGGTGGGAAGGCGTTTCCCGGCCCAGCGGCAGTAGGCGTCGGCATCCTCCCAGCTCACATTGATGATGGGATGGTGTTCGATGCCCGGGATTGGGCGATTGTTTATCCAGAGCGTGGCAGCTTGGGTGGCGTTCGCTGGCGCGCGATGACCTGTTGCTTGCACGAAGGCGGCATAGGCTTCGTTGGTCACTTCGAATCGGTCAAGGAAATATCCACTGAGGAAAACCCGTCGTTCCGGACGTTCGTCAGGAAAGCCATCGCTTCCCTCGGGGCTCCCCATCGTAAACTCTCCTGAGGGAATCAGTGCCATGTCTGTGAGAATTTCAGCGCCTGTAACCGATGGGTGATGGCTGATGGCAAGGAAGAATACACACCAGGAGAGGAAGGCTCGGATCATGAGAGTTGCTTGATGCCACAGGCCCGAGCGACCGCATCGCGATAGTTCAACCACAGAGACAAGCTCTTTTTGACGCATGTCAGCACTGATTGCCGAAGTGCGGGTGGTGTGTGATTGAGGACCATGTCGTAGGCATCGTGTCGATGGCCTGCTTCAACCATCTGGTGGGCGCGAATGAGGTCCATTCGGCTTGGCGAAACTCCATGATACCGGACCAAGGGATGAAGGCTGATAATGGATTCGATATCTTCCGGATGTTTGTTCTCAGGAGGCGCAAGAATCTCCTTGCGATCCTTCACGCTACCTTCAACGAAGATGGTCAAGACCGCAGCGGCAATCACCCACTGGTGATGGTTCGACATGTGCTCCAGCCAGGTGCGATAGGTTCGGGCTGCGGGCAGCAGGCGGGCGCGTTCAAAATCCCGTCGGCGGAAGCCCAATCCTTCCATCATCGTCAGGAAAAGCTCAGGATGAGATTGCCCCAGTGAGAGCCCTCCGGTTTCTTCCTCATAGATGTTCTCTGCCAACATATGGCGGACTGAAAGCGGGGGATTTGTTCCAAGGATTCGTGATAAGAAGACGGGAAAGTCTCGAACATAGACGGCGTACTCATACTGAAAGTGAATTTTGAGCTGGGCTGTGCTGAGTCGGCCTGAAGAAAAGTATTCCCAAGCCCAGTGATGCTTGTCGTCCATGATCCGGAGGAGCGATTCGAGAAACGCAGATTTCTTCATGGGAACGGCCACGATGTCTTGCCTTCTTGGGTAGAGCGTCGTTACAATTCGGATTACAGAGTAACAGCTGATGAATCCAATAACGATTCAGAATCCTGACGAAATCCTCACGGTGTTGGCCGACGTGACCCTTCGTGGGACTGGCTTTACGACCGAATCGCTACTCGACTACGTGTTAGAAGAGGGATTTACCGAACCAATCTTCCTCAATGCCAGTGGCGTGGATCCTACTGCGTTCTTCAAGGGCCAACCGAATGCCTGGGCCATTTACCAGATCCGTGAGTGGAAACGCGTGCTGACTGTCTCGGGTGGTCCGGGGCAGGAACGGCGCGCGCGAATTACAGAAACTCCGTAACTCGTGTTCGAGTGTAAAGCGAGACACGGCAAAGTGCAACCAATGGGCACGTTTCACGCATGAACGACCGATCGGCGGGCGGCTTGTGGGGATGATTCATCTCACCAATGCGCAAGACGTCGGCGAGCTCGCGATGATCAAGAGCTTGCTCGACGGCAACCGCATCGCCTACGTCGTCCACGGTGAACATGTCAGTAGCCTCTATCCGGGTGTGCCGTTCTTTGTCAGCCGGGTCATGGTTGATGCATCGGACCAGGCGCGTGCCGAAGTCCTTCTGAGCCGGCTCCGACTGTCTATCCGGGAGACGTCAGCCTAACTGCAGCTGAATCAGGCACAGTTGTCGTTCTCGAAGCCCGCTCCGCCCAGGCCCAGCGAGGCCCTCGGCTTCGCCGCGAGGCGAGCTAGCGCAAGTACACATGTGGCAGATGGGTTCATGACGGCGAGAGAGGAACGCCGACACACGAGGTCGCCTGCCTGTTGGAGGGTTACGGCTGAATTTTTGGGTGCGGTTTTTCTGCGGGGAAATCGCGGGAGCGGCGTTCGCGCGAACCTTCGTACCATCCTCCCATCAGGGTCCCTTCCTCGAAGTAGAGGTAGCGGTGACGGACAATTGCCGAGCTTTCCCAATCTTCAAAAATCCATTCTTCTTGTCGTATTCCATCCTTGGTGAACGTCGTATTGATGGTCTGTGGTCCGCCCCAGGATTTCAGTACCTGTTCTTTGGTCATTCCAACTAGGACACGGTGTTGCTCGATGTGCTTCTGAAAGTCCGGATCGCTAAGTTGAACGACCAGTGGCCAGACCACAACCATGAGGACAAACAGCGCAAGCCCAACATAGATGATGACTCGGACCGGGCGGCGGCGAATGAACGACGGTTCCTCAGTGTTGGGATCAAGGGCAAGGGGTTGAGATTCAGTAGTCATGGGGAGAAAGAATCGAATGCTAACAGCGTGGTTCCCCACGAGTCAAGGAACGGCCAGTAATCTTCAATGAAATCATAGTGGTATGTGATGCGCTATACTTAATCAAGAGATTGCTGAGCGCTCCTGCAATATTTATGGTTACACGCAACAGCCAGATGATCACAAAGCTTCAAGATCTGATCCTAATGATGTGTCTGTGCATTATACTCGGACAGGGGGTCTGCGCTGAGGCTTGGGCTACGACTATTTATTCCTACATTGATGATCGCGGGAATCTTGTCTACACCGATTCCGCGGAAACAATTCCTGAAAAGTACCGTGCGAAAGTGAAGACGCATGAGCAGCCTGATTCTGTTTCAAAAACTCCTTCCATGATGCAGTCGATGCAACAGAAGGTCAGAGAGCAAGCCAAGAATCTTGGATGGAGCATGCCGTCGTTTCACTTCGCGATGGAAGGTATGACCCCGGCTCAATCCAAGATTGTGACCTATGCCGGCGCCGCTGCGGTGGTCTTGTTGCTGATGATGTACCTCAGCAAGAGCCAGTTCATGCGGATGTTAGGATTGTGCCTCCTCATGGTGATTGGAATTGGAGCCCCGGTGCTGATCTATGTGAGTGATAGTGGTCCTATGGATGTCATGAAAAAGAAAGCCGTGTCGTCTGGACAAGTGCAGCAAGATCGACTTCAACAAGTCCCGCGGTAAGCCTCTCTCTTCCGGTATCTCTTTCAAATACTACTCCGCATACTTAGGAACTGGTATTGATGTGGCTGATGGCTTGAGGGGAGGAAATTGTTTGTCGAATTGGTGGGAATATGGATTCGGAATCCGTTCATGGGTGTGCCGCTGTTGAAGGGTCACCAACTGCAGGCTCTGAGTGCTGATCTCCACACGGTCTATCAACGCCTCGGTTGGTAAGTGATCGGGAAGCCCTTGCATCGAGAATAGTTGATAACAGAGCGTCCAATCGAGCTGCTCCTTCCCTGGCTCTCTCACGATGAAACGGGCATCAGATGAAGGGGGGCCTTTGAACAACAGCACCCAAATGTTGGATCGAAAAGCGGGATTGGTCGGATCGGTCGAAGGATGAAACTCCGGAATCAAACCTGGGAGTCGACTGATCGGCACGGCCGGGGAAAATTCGATGTCTACCAGCCGTACGGTCAGCAGTCGGTTCTCACGATGATCATTCGGGTCAACCACATAGCTGAAGGAATAGCGGACATCGATACCCTCACGGGAGAAGGTGTACACATCTTCGCCGTTTTCAGGCGACACGAGTTTGCTGAAGTACGTCGACCAATCCGTGATTGGATAATATGTGAAAACGCGCAGAGCAGATTTTCGGTCCCGCACGGCCTGCGGCCTGCCGAGTTGTTCATGCAACTCCTTCTGAGAAAGTCCTAAGAAGCCGTCCTCAAAATAGGGGGCGGCAGTGGCTGACGAGGGGAGGATCGTAAGGAAGACAACGCCGAGAAGAAAGGGCAAGGCTACGACACGGAGGATGGTGTGCACACGCATGAGGTGGCATCGTAGCCAGGCCGTTGAATTCATGTCAAGGAACCGGTGTGCTTGCTCGTTCCGAAGAGGTTCCAGTATGATCGCGCACAGTAGATAGGGAAATAGCCTGGTGATTTCAATAGGGTGACTATGTCGATATCGCACGAGAGTTCTATTGCAGCGCTCTTGCAGGAGCGCATCCTTATCCTCGATGGAGCGATGGGGACCATGATCCAGCAACGTAAGCTGGATGAGGCCGCCTTTCGTGGCGAGCGCTTCAAGGATTGGAAGAAGGATCTGAAGGGACACAACGATCTGTTGAACCTTACGCAGCCCACAATCATCGAAGAGATTCATCGACAGTACTTAGAAGCTGGTGCGGATATTGTTGAAACCAATACATTTAATTCCCAGACGATCTCCTTGGCGGATTACGGGATGGACACCCTTGGCTATGAACTGTCCAAAGCTGGCGCAGAGTGTGCCAAGCGGGCAGTCGCGGCGGTGCAGCGGGCGCAACCTGGACGGCGGTGTTTTGTTGCAGGGGCGATCGGACCGACGACGAAGACTTCGTCAATTTCCACCGATGTGAACAGTCCCGCTGCTCGTGGGACGACCTATGAACAATTAGTCTCAGCTTACGGAGAGCAGGTGCGGGGCTTGCTCGACGGCGGTGCGGATCTTCTGCTCGTGGAGACGATCTTCGACACGCTGAATGCGAAGGCCGCATTCTTTGCGATCCAACAGGCGTTTGCATCCGGCGCGCGCCGGGTTCCGATTATGGCATCGGTGACGTTCATCCAGGCCGGCAGCAATCGTGGGGTGACCGGGCAGACCGTCGAAGCCTTCTGGAATTCGATCTCCCATGTGCCATTGTTGAGCGTCGGGATGAATTGTGCGCTCGGCCCGAAAGAGATGCGTCCGTTGATCGAAGAATTGTCACAGATCGCGCCGATCTATATCAGCGCCCATCCCAACGCCGGCCTGCCGAATCCGTTGTTGCCAACAGGGTTTCCCGAAACGCCGGAAACCTTGGCACCACAACTACGCGAATGGGCTGAAAACGGGTGGCTGAATATCGTTGGCGGCTGTTGCGGCACCACGCCGTCTCATATCAAGCGCATTGCCGAAGCCGTGCGCGGGGTGAAGCCGCATGCGCTCTCTAAGGTTGAGCCCTACACGAGATTGAGCGGCCTTGAAGCCGTCACGATCAGGCCCGATTCGAACTTCGTGAATATCGGTGAACGAACGAATGTGACCGGTTCGCCGGCCTTTGCGAAGCTGATTCTGGCCGGTGATTATGAGGCAGCGCTGTCGGTGGCGCGTCAGCAAGTCGAGGGCGGAGCCCAGATTGTTGACATCAATATGGACGAAGGCATGCTCGATTCCAAGGCTGCCATGGAAAAGTTTCTTCGTCTGGTCGCGTCGGAGCCGGACATCTGCAAAGTGCCGATTATGGTCGACAGCTCCAAGTGGGAGGTGTTGGAGACCGGCCTGAAAAATATCCAAGGCAAAGCGGTTGTGAACAGTGTCAGTTTGAAAGAAGGCGAACAGAAATTCATCGACCAGGCGACCCTCATCCATCGCTATGGTGCGGCCGTCGTCGTCATGGCGTTCGATGAAAAGGGCCAGGCCGATACGTTGGAGCGGAAGCAGGAGATCTGTGCGCGCTCGTACAAGATCCTCACGGAACAAGTCGGCTTTCCTCCGCAAGACATTATCTTCGATCCGAACATCTTGACTGTCGCAACGGGGATTGACGAGCACAACAACTACGCGATCAATTTCATCGAGGCGACGCGCTGGATCAAACAGCATCTACCGGGTGCGAAGGTCAGCGGGGGGATCAGCAACATCTCCTTTTCCTTCCGTGGCAACAATGTGGTGCGGGAAGCGATGCATGCAGCCTTTCTCTATCATGCGATCAAGGCCGGGTTGGATATGGGCATCGTCAACGCTGGCCAGTTGGCGGTGTATGAGGAGATTCCGAAGGACTTGCTCGAACTTGTCGAGGACGTGTTGTCGAATCGACGACCCGATGCGACCGAACGACTGGTGAATTTTGCCGAGACGGTGAAGGCGAAGGGGAAAGCGGCTGTCAAGGACGATGAGTGGCGCCAGGGGACGGTTGAGGAGCGACTCTCCCATGCGCTCGTCAAGGGCATCACCGACTACATCGATCAGGATACGGAAGAGGCGCGTCAGAAATACCCAAAGCCTCTGGAAGTGATCGAAGGCCCGCTGATGGCCGGGATGAATATCGTCGGCGACCTATTCGGATCAGGCAAGATGTTCTTGCCGCAGGTCGTCAAGAGCGCGCGCGTCATGAAGAAGGCCGTGGCCTATCTCATGCCGTATATGGAAGAAGAGAAGAAGCGGTCCGGCAATTTTCGAGCGCAGGGGAAGGTCTTGCTTGCGACCGTGAAGGGCGATGTGCACGACATCGGAAAAAATATTGTCGGCGTCGTCCTTGGCTGTAACAACTACGAAGTGATTGATCTTGGCGTGATGGTATCCTGCGAAAAAATTCTTGCCGCGGCTCGTCAGAACAAAGCCGACATCATCGGCCTGAGCGGCCTCATCACGCCCTCGCTCGATGAGATGGTCCATGTGGCGAAGGAAATGACGCGCGAGGGGTTCGATGTGCCCCTCTTGATCGGTGGCGCCACAACTAGCAAGGCCCATACGGCAGTCAAGATTGCTCCCTCCTATGCGCCGGGCGTGGTCCATGTGCTGGACGCCTCTCGCGCGGTGGGTGTCGTGGGGAGTCTGGTGAGCCAAACCAAGAAGGAAGGTTTCGTTCGGCAAGTACAGGACGACTATGCGCGGATGAGACAAGCGCATCAGGATCGAGGAGCCAAGCCGCTTCTCTCGATCGCCCAGGCGCGCGCCAATCGGTTCATGTCCGACTGGGCGGGTATGGATATTCCCGTGCCGACGGCATTGGGTGTTCGGACGATTGCCGATCAACCGTTGGTCGAGTTGATTCCCTACATCGACTGGTCGCCCTTCTTCCATACGTGGGAACTCAGAGGTCGTTATCCGACGATCTTTGACGAACCAACTGTCGGCCCTAGGGCGAAGGAACTGTATGAGGATGCGAGACGCCTCCTGGATGAGATTATTCATAAGAAACAACTCAAAGCCAGAGGGGTCTATGGGTTCTTCCCCGCATCGAGTGTGGGGGATGATATTGAGCTCTATCAGGATACGTCTCGGAAGACGGTGCTCACCACGATCCATCATCTGCGACAGCAATCGGAGAAGCCTGCCGGCCAGCCCAATCTCGCACTGGCTGATTATGTTGCACCGAAGGAATGTGGTCGGCAGGATTACATCGGAGCGTTTGCCGTAACGACCGGCATCGAACTGGATGAACTCTGTCGGGGGTTTGATAACGACCATGATGATTACAATTCGATCATGGTCAAGGCTCTTGCGGATCGACTGGCCGAAGCCTTTGCCGAATGTCTCCACAAGCGAGTTAGAGAAGAGTGGGGATACGGGAAGCATGAACAGCTGACGAGTGACGATCTGATCCGTGAGAAATACCGCGGCATCCGTCCGGCACCAGGATATCCCGCTTGTCCGGACCATACGGAAAAGCAACTGCTGTTTGACCTCTTGTCGGCAGAACAGAACAGTGGCATCACTCTGACCGAGAGCTATGCCATGTTGCCAACCGCGTCAGTCAGCGGGTTCTATTTCGCCCATCCGGAGGCACAGTATTTCGCGGTGGGGAAAATCGGGAAAGATCAGGTCGAAGACTATGCCCGCCGCAAGGGCATGGATCTGCGCACCGTCGAGCGTTGGCTCTCGCCGAATCTGAATTACGAGCCTGAATGAAAAGTGGGAAGTACTGGGTCTACGTAGATTGTTCAGCAGGACAGAGAGCAGGCGTAACTAGTAGGAAGGTTCTTCGTTAGAGCTTCACCGTCAACCATCCCATTACCCTGGTGCCAAGGAGGTCACCGAGCGGATGCTCGCGATGGGTATCGTTGAGGGCGTTGAACACGGACACTGCCAGCTCCGCTTCCCGCACATTCTCGCCTGTCTGCTGTCGCCATAGCACATATCCAACTCTGAGGTTGAGCAAGTTATAGGAAGGGACCTGTTCGTGTGGAAGAATAGTCCCTGGTGGAAAAAATCGGGCCAGGTTCGTGAAAGCGTCGGCTAGGGGATATGAGGCTTCTCCAACATGGTGATACAGCACCTCTCCGGTGAGCGGACTCCATTTTGCCCGTAGCCCGACATTGATTTTATGGTGCGGAAACCCTCGGCGACTGAATCCAGTGGAAGATTGTCCGACTTCCTGATACGCATAGTTCGCAAATCCTGAGAGCCAAGAGGTTACGAGGAATTCCGCTCCAATTTCCCCTCCGTAGATATCCGCCACCCCACCATTCATCGGACGCACCGGATTCAACGGGTTGCTGGTTGGGTTGCGGAACGCAATCAAATCAGAAATATGGTTGAAAAACCCAGTCGCTCTGGCTTGCAGGCGGTGCTCCCACCACCAGCCTTGATAGCCCACTTCATAGGAAGCGATTTGTTCTGAGTTTACGTTGCTTGATCCGAGAATGGTAGTCGCCTGGGGTGGTAAGCCGGGAATTGTTACCGGGTTCAGGGCGTTGAGTCCAACCTCGAAAGCTGTTGGTGGACGGTATGCAAGTGAACCGGATAGCCGAACTGTATGGTTCGAAGTCAGATGGTAGACGATGGCGCCACGAGGCGACAAGGTGGGGGCAATAAAGGTATCGAGGTCGTAACGTAGGCCAGCACTCAGTTCTAGTGATGGCCACACCTGCCAATCTCCTTGAGTATAGAGTCCGAGTCGATTGTCAGCCGTCTGGTTGCCGAACACATTGGATAAACCGGTGATGTAACGATAGTTGGCACCAATATTTAGGTGGAGTGTTTCAGACGGCTTGAATTGATACCGTGTTTCCAGGTCATAACTGTTTAGGGAATAGTCTTGCTTTGTTTGGCCAAAACGGTCCGTGAATTCGAGCAGCGAGACCAGTGGAGGGTGCATGAGAGATTGGGTTTCCGAAAACACCCCATTCCACCAGCCTCGAACCAGGAGCCCGTTCTGCTCATAACTCACAAGCCCATAGGTCTGAGAAAGATGGGTATCCCCGGTGCTAACCGGACTCAGGAAGCCGTTGTAGGGGTTAGAACGTGCGAGACCTGCCTCGGCCCTGATCCTTCCATCGCCTGACAGGCGATATTCGGCGATCCCACTAAACCGTTGGCTATTGAGTGCCGGCGCACTCTGATTTGACCATCGTTGTGTCTGCTCGTGTCCCCCTGAGATGCGGTAGTTCCAGTCGCCTTTGGTTCCTGCATGGACTGCGTTGGTGAGCAGAGTGCCGACCTCACCGCCCGCCACTTGCAGCGTGGTTCCTCTCATCTCTTCAGGAGATTTCGTGATGATGTTCACCACCCCATCGAAGGCATTGAAGCCGTAGACCGCCGATGCCGGACCCTTCAGGACTTCGATTCTCTTGATCTCCATCAAAGCAACTGGGAGCTGCTTCCAAAAGACGACCCCGGACTGGTCAACATAGATGGAGCGACCGTCAACCAGGACCAAGAGCTTATTGGCTGCCAACTGATTGTTGCTGCGTACGCTGACATTGAAGTCGACGGCGTTCGTTTGCATGACCTCCATGCCTGGGACTTGCCGCAGTAACGTGGGAATGTCGGTGGCTCCTGAGTTACGGATGTCTTCATCCGTAATCACATAGACATCGGACGGGGCCTTGGAGATCGGCTGTTCGTAGCGGCTCGCGATGCTGACGGTTTCCTCTTTCAGGTAGAGGGCTTCTTCCTGGAGCTCTCTCTCTGTGGTTGAGGATGTTCGAGGAATGGGGAGAGAGGTCTCCGCCCAAAGGCAAAGTGGGTCGGTCAGCCAACAAGCGATGATGAAGAGGATTGTGCGCCAGCTCCAGCTCCTGCAGCGCAATGTCTTCGGATCGAATCCGATGCTCATGCCCGGTATTCCATTTTGAGCAGAAGCGTTCATCCGAGATGATGGCTGACGTGCAGGAATGAAGCTTGGCGAATGTACAGCAAGTCAAACGTACTAGCCATAGTTAGGAACAGATAACATTTGGCTGCAGAAGTTTGATGGCTCTTACTGGGAGATTCAGAGAAGAACGTGTGCTCGCTCATGGAGATATGAATCGAATGAGATACGGAATCTAATCAGATACAATCTTCTGATAGACCTTCTCTCTTGCTTTTCTGTCGGCTAAAGAAGCGTCTCGTCGACCTCACCACATCGTGTCGGGAGCGCGGTCTTCGCGCATAGAAACGTCAGGAAACATTATGACAAGTGTTACTTGGTGGGAGGGTCGTTATCTAGGTTCTCTTGGAATGAAACTGGCAGGGCCACTACTCTTATCAATCACATGATTGAACCAGGGGGACCGCTCCGTGGTCTATGGCATCTATTTCAACTTCACCAGCGACCGCGTCGAATCCCATACGCTCATACTCGTGTGAAGATCTTCGTAGTCAACTTGCTTTCTCATTAGGCTGGTCTTCGACTACAATAGCGCCTCACGAATGGAAACCAGGAGCGTCTGATGCAGGCTCGTATCCTCATTGTCGACGACGACCACGATATCCTCACTGCGCTTAAGAAGCGGTTGATCTGGATGGGGCATGAGGTGCTCACGGCTGAGGACGGCGAGCAGGGGCTGAGGCTGGCGGCAGAGGAGCAACCCGACCTGATGCTGTTGGATATCGAACTGCCGGGACTCAGCGGACTCGATGTGCTCAAACAGCTCGGTGAAAAACGTTCCGGCACTCCGCCGCAGACTATTCCGGAGGTGATCGTCATCACGGCATTCGGGACGATCGATCGAGCCGTGGAGGCGATACGGCTCGGGGCCTGTGATTTCCTGACAAAGCCGTTTGAACCCGATCATCTCTCCGTTGTGATCGAGAAGGCCATGGCACAGATGGCCCTCACGCGTCAGATCGGTCTCCTGCAAGCAGAAGTGGGGAGGAGGTATGAACATGTGGTCGGGCAGAGTCCGCGCATGGTTGAGCTTGTGGACACAGCGCGGCGCGCCGCCGGTTCGTCTGCCACGGTGCTCTTACTGGGTGAAACAGGGACAGGTAAGGAAGTGATGGCACGTGCACTGCATCGGTGGAGTCCTCGTGCCTCGAAGCCGTTTGTCGTCGTGAACTGCGCGGCGCTTCCCGAAAGCTTGCTGGAAAATGAGTTATTCGGACACGAAAAGGGGGCCTACACCGGAGCGGTGAAACGTGAACCTGGCAAAATTGAAGCGGCGGAGGGCGGGACCGTCTTTCTCGATGAGATCGGCGATATGCCGGTGGGATTGCAGACACGTCTGCTCCGCTTGCTGCAGGATCAGGAGTTCTACCGCGTGGGTGGGGCGCAGCCGATTCGCACCGATGTGCGTTTTGTGGCTGCGACGAACAAGGATCTAAAAGTGGCCATTCAGGAGAGACTGTTCCGTCAGGATTTGTTTTATCGCCTCAACGTCATTTCGCTCACCCTACCGCCCTTACGTCAACGAGTCGATGATCTCCCCCTCTTCGTGGAGCATTTTGTCCGCCGACATGGGACGACGATGGGTCGACGTTCGTTCGTCGTGAGTCAGGATGCCCTGGACCTGATTTGTAAATATCACTGGCCAGGGAATGTGCGCGAGTTGGAAAACGTCCTGATCCGGGCCATCACTCTGTGCGAAGGGGATTGCATCGAGCCTCAACATCTCGGAATTACGATTCGAAGGAAGTTGCCGCTTGAAGCAAACTTATCGGAGGAGAGCAATCTCAATTACCATGCCGTGATGGAACTGTATAGCCGGAGAGTGATCGAAGAAGCCTTGCGACGAACAGAGGGGCACCAAGCGAAAGCGGCTGAGCTGCTTGGCTTGCAACGGACCTATTTCACCAGGCTCATGAAACAGCGAGGTGTTCACATGAAGCCACCCTCCACTTGATGTTCTCTTTGTGACGGCCTCACACTCTTTGCGTATTGGCAATCGGAGCATATTGAAGCAACGGCAGTTCCTGTTTCGAGACAGCCGGCTGTAGAGCGAAGTAAAAACAGCTCCCTTCACCGGGAGTTGTCTCAACCTGGAGTCGGCTGTGATGGAGTTCGACGAGTAGCTTGGCGATCGTCAACCCAAGCCCAGCGCCCTTTGCCTGTTTTGGAGCAGCGGCAGCCCGATAAAAGGGTTGAAAGACTTTCTCGATCTCCTCCGGGGCGAGACCCGGACCGACATCCCGCACGGAGATTTGGATCTCGTGGTTCCGTAGCGAAGTGATCTCGATGTCGACCGGTGCGCGTGGCGGGCTGAACTTAATGGCATTATGAAGCAGATTAAGGATGATCTGGTGCAACTTGTTGGGATCGGCGGACACAGCAGGAAGGTCGGATGGGAGGGAGATCACGATTCTCACTCGGCGTTCGGACGCGAGAGGGTGAAGATCCTCGACTGCCTTGGCGATGACGTTCCCCAGAGCCACCGGTTCCAGACGCAAAGACGCTTGGCCCCTCTCGATGGTGGACAGATCCAGCAGTTCATCGATCAATCCTTGGAGATGCGAGAGGTTGGCCTCCACACGGGCCAGTGAGCACCGCTGATCGTCGGTGACGGCTCCGTCGATCCCATCCCGCACATTCGCCAAGTGGACTTTCATGGATGTCAGTGGTGTGCGGAGCTCGTGGGATGCCGCGGAGACGAAAAAGGATTTGCGTCGGTCAAGTTCTTGGAGCTTGGCATTCGCGGCGACCAGCTCCTGTGTGCGCGCCTCAATGCGGCCTTCTAACGTGTGGGTCAGTTCACGCAACTCGTGCTCGCGTGCTTGTAACGTCAGGGCCATGGCATTAAAAACTCCCGTGAGGGTCCCGATTTCATCGCCTGTGCGTCGCACGACAGGCGGCACGGTTTCTCCGGCGGCGAGCCGAGTTGCCGCTTGCGTCAGCTCTCGCAACGGCGTGGTCATTCGCCGGGCCCACAGCAGCGCGATCAGCAGTCCGGCGGCCATGATGCTGATGGTGATTGCGGTCGCCTGCCACAACAATTGGCGTAAGACGTGCTGAAGGTGTGAGGTCGACAGCCCGACTTGCACAAGAGCCGGAGCGATAGTGTGATGGATCCCTCCCGCATGCGGTTCGTCCACTCGTTCATCCAGTGTCAGACCCAGGGCAGGATCTCGAGTCGTCATGAACGGGCGTTGGGGGATGCGAACGATGATGTCGTACACGATAGGGAGTTCGAATCCACTTGCAATGCTCAGCAATTCTTCCAGGGTAAATTCAATGTTGTGACGGAGTATGGGTCGGTCGTCCTTGAGCTGGACGGCGCTGATGAATGGGGCATCGGAATCAGTATGCAGCCGAGGGGGCCACGTTACGTTTGTCAAAGAAAACCGACGCTGGCCGTTCGGCTGAACGGAGAACTGCTCCATCCACGTGCCTTTGCCAAGCCCTGCCTGGAGATCTCCGCCAGAAGAAATGATGGCTGCGTAGGTAACAGGATCGACAGCGAGAATTTCTTGAATCAGATAGTTCAGCCTCTGTGTGTCGCCGGCCACAACGCTAAATCGACCCATGTGCGCGAGATGTTGCGCGAGGAGCGTTCCGCTTTGCCTCAGGCCCTCAGCAGCCGATCGCACTTGCTGGTGAATAAACAGCCAGCCTAAGAGGAGACAGGCGACAACCAGAACGACGGCCGTACAGAGGACGAGCTTCGTTCTGAGGGTGAGAGAAAAGGGAGATCGATTCAGAGTCAGAAGCTTCACCATGGCAGCTCGCCTAGAAACCGGCGCAAGTGGCCGGTGTCCTTTCGATATGTACTAAGGAATCAAGTCCGACGATGGGCCAGGCTTCCTGGCTATCGCCCCTGGTCCACCAAAACGCTGATGTGCGAGGCGCATGGTCTCAGGAGATGGAGGAAGGCCCAAATATTCGGCGGAGCTCACGTTCACGGCTAATTGCGGCTGTTCGGGCGCCTGCATGGAACTCGTTGCCGTGTTGGGTTCCTTGAGCCGTGCCTGTGCGATCCGCGCGGCTTGCTGCCCCACCGTCCAGGCATCGACCACCAGCGCACCAAGCGCTCCTTGTCGGACTAGTGTGGACGAGAAGGTAAAGAGCGGCACTTTCGCATCAAGCGTCGAATCTAAGTAAAACGGAATGGCCGATTCGGAGATGACGGTCTGATCCTGAATTAGCCAGAGTGCGTCGATCGTGGGCAGTAACCTTCGAACTGCTTGAGCAATGTCGTCTTGTCCACGGATCGCAACGGCCACGAGCTCAAGTCCCTGCTGTTTGGCTGCACGATGCGCGTCATGGATAAAGGTGCCGCTGTGTTCTTCATCGTAGAGGACACCGATCCGACGACGATGAGGTATGACCGAACGCAGCGCGGTTAGTTGGGCCTCCGGAGGAATGCGGACCTCAATGCCGGTCATGTTCGAGGCAGGGAGCCCATGCGCGTCAGGGTTGAGCACCAGGCAGAACACTACCGGTTGGTCGAAAATTTCAAATTTCGCGGCGATGGCTGCCTTGAGTCCGACGGCCAGGATCAGATCAGGAGGCGAGGCGCGTAAGGACTTGCCAATTTCCCGTCCTCGTGCCAGCTGGCCATTGAGATTGTACTCCTTTACTCTAGTTGTAGCGGGGATGGCTGCTTTGAAGCCCTGAACGGCTTGTTCGTAGTAGGGCAGTTCCGAAGATTGGAGGATGACAATTTCTGTGGCATCCACGACACCTGGTAGGCTCACGAGCCACAGTAGGAAGAGAAGAGAAAAGACAGGTAGCATTTGGTCACCGCGCTTTATCGGCCAATTTCTCATCATAACGCATTCTCTCAGAGGACTGCCAACAGCCCAGAGCTCGGGGTGAGAGCGTGATGAATGAGATTATTAAGCAACTCTTGGGCCACAGAATCTGCGGGCGAGGAATGGTTCACAGCTTCACCGTGAGCCACCCAATCACCCGTGTTCCAAGAAGGTCGCCGAGAGGATGTTCGCGATGATTGTCGTTCAGGGCATTGAACACGGAAAGTGCTAGTTCTGCTTCGCGCCGATAGCCATCAGCCACTTCTTCCCGCCAGAAGCGATAGGCGGCGCGCACATTCAGGAGCTGGTAGTGGCCGACCCTGGTGTCGGGAGGCACGACGCCGAAAGACGTAAAATTCAGGAACGCTGGGGAAAGAGGGTACGTCGTGCCGCCGACGTAGTGATAAGCGATCTCGCCGCTGAGCCCGTTCTCCCACTGTCCGCGGAGGCCTGCATTCCACTTGAATCTCGGCGCGGCCCGTTGAGCGGTTCCCCCGAACGTCTGGCCGATCTCCTGGTATGCCATGTTGCCGAACCCGCTCAACCATTTCGCCGCGAGGAATTCCAGACCAGCCTCGCCGCCATAGATGTCGGCGACTCCGCCTTGGACGTTTCCCTCGACCGTCTGGAGGATCAGGTCGGAGATGTGATTGAAAAATCCGGCGGTGCGGACCTTGAGCCGGTGTTGGAAGTACCATCCTTGATACGCCAGTTCGTAGGAAACGATTTTCTCAGGATCGAGATTCCTGTCGCCCTGTATGCTGGTTGATGTTGTTGGCGGAAAGGGAGGAGGGAGGTTAATTGTGACAGTACTTGCCGCATAGGTTTCAAACATCGTCGGTGGACGGTATCCCACAGCCGCTGTGGCGCGGACAGTGTGGTTCGGGAGCGGCGTAAAGATCAGAGAGCCTCGAGGGCTGATGGTCGGATGGATAAACGTATCGAGGTCGTAGCGCAAGCCGCCGACAAGTTGGAGCCATGCTGAGGGCTTCCATTCATTCTGAAGATAGAATCCCATCCGGTCCTCGGTCCGAAACCGATCGATAAAGTTGCTGGACAAGGTATTATGCCGATAATTGATTCCCAAGGTGAGGCGATAGGTGTCTCCAAGTGTGATTCCGCGCTGAGCTTCGATATTGTAGGTATTGCCTTGCATGTTCTGATTTGGATTGAAGTTTCTGTCGGTGAAGGACAGGAAAGGTGCGAGAAGTGGAGTGGTGGTAACTGGTCCGTTAATATCGTATCGGTTCCAAAACGCCCGAACAAAGAAGTTGGGTTGGTCGTAGGTGGCATGGGCGTAGCCAAGAGCCGGCACGCCAGTGTTCACGACCTCTGCCGTGACGTTGCCGTCGAAGTCCTTCACATCGACGAGTCCACCTGAAAAGGAGAGCTTGGAGTCGCCGGAGAGCGCGTACTCGGTGTGCACGTTGAACTTGTCGTCACGAAAGGCCGGGGCGTTGCGGTTTCGCCACTGCTGGTTCTGATCGTGCCCATAGGACAGACGGTAACTGAATTGCTGATGGCGGTTGGCGTAGACGGCCGCGCTGCGAAGGGTGCCGTATTCCCCGCCGCCCACCTGTACCGTGGCGCCCTTTATCTCATCCGGTGACTTGGTAATGATGTTGATTACCCCGTCGAACGCATTGAACCCATAGAGCACCGATGCGGGCCCCTTCAGCACCTCGATCCGTTTGATCTCCGGCAAGGTGATGGGAATTGCCTGCCAGAAGTTGACTCCCTGGACGTCCACATAAATCGAGCGTCCGTCAACCATGAGCAGCAGTTTGTTCGCGCTGAGCTGGTTATTTCCGCGGACACTGACGTTATAGTCCGCTCCGCTGACTTGCATCACCTCCATCCCTGGGACTTGTCGCAGCAGCGTGGGAATGTCCGTGGAGCCTGAGTTCCGGATATCTTCATCGGTGATCACGTAGACATCCGATGGGGCTTTAGAAATTGGCTGTTCGTACCTGCTCGCGATGCTGACGGTTTCCTCTTTCAAGTAGAGTGTTTCTTCATGGATCTGCTTTTCTACTGTTGAGGACGGACGGGGAATGGGAATAGAAGTCTCAGCCTCAGCGTAAAGTGGAAGACTCCACTGCCAGATCACAATTACAATACTTGTCACCCATCGTATGACCGTACGGGCTAACGGTTGCGGCATGTCTCTGTGCGTATCCCCAGCATTCTTCCTCAGCTCTGTAGAGCATAAAGATTTCTATTTTGAGGCGATCAAGGAGCCGATATTTACATTGAATCAAAGTGCATAGTCTAGGTGTAGGAGAATACTGCCGTCGGGGCTGATGCACGCTATTCACTCATGGCTTTTCATGGCCTTCTTGTCGGGTGCATCAGGACCGAATGTCCTCGTTTTTCTGATCAGATGAATCCAATTAGATACTGAATCCATTTGGATACATGTTCTGTGTAACAGCGCCTCTTTTGCCCTTTGATGAGATTTCTCTTCTGGCCGGGAAGCATTTCGTTGCTCTCTTTTTTTCGCGTTCACGAGCGCGGTGTCAGCGGTTTAAGCAATCAGAGCACATCATGATGATTGGTAAGAGTTGTGAAGGATCGAACGAGGATTTCCGGAATGATTCTGGCATTGCAGTTGCTACCATCAATCCCAGGCCGAGGCCGGACTGGATCGCCCTATCCAGCCCATCTCCTTGTGAGGCCCCGGCCTGGACTGGCGAGTCCGGCGGTGATTTCCCATTATCACCGCCGGGCGTCGTCGTGATCCGTGGCAACGACACGATATGGCGGAAGGAGAATAGAACTGGGACGTATCGTATGGAGTCCACGCACAGCATCTCAATGGAAGGGAGTGCTTCCATGGCCATCACAGAGCTGTTGAGGTTCATGCTGCTCGTCTGCGTTGTGCTCGCGGCCGCACCCGTGCACGTGATGGTGTAAGTGGATGCACGCAGCAGTTCTCCATGCCGGCTCAGCGTGACTATCGCAATCAGCAGACAAGGATGGGCGAAAAACCTATCACGATCGAGTAAACGGCGTGTGGGGCACAGTGCCGCTGGCGAACGTTTTCTGAGAAAAGGGGATCAGGTCGCATGAATGTGAAGGGGTTCATCATGGAAGACGATCATGGAAAGGAGTTCATCGTGGTATGCGAGAAGCCGTATAAGCGGCCGGGGAAAGTCTTCGCTCTCAGGGGCTGGCAACGACGGCGGATGGTTCCACTGCAATGTACAGGCCAAGAGATTCGCCATATCACAGGGGGAGTGCTGAGCACACTTGATGACTTGTGTCAAAGCCTCCGGATGGGGTGTGGATTCATCCGGTAGAACCCTTGCCCATTCTGGCTTGGCAAGGTGGCTCGGCAGGAGGCGCGGGCGAGTGTTGTGCCGGTACAGTGCCTGCAGGATTCATCATTTATTAACCAAAGGAGGGTGTGGTGACTGTGAGGAATGTGGTTGCGATATGGATGGTGGCCATGGTTGTGGCAATCGGGGTGGTCGCCATGTCGAGCGGCGCCGCGCTGGCGTTTCACCGGGCGGACCTGATCGGGTCGCTCCAGGGGACTGTGGCGCAGACGGACAGCGCGCGGGGGAAGGGGTTGATGCGCGTGGACGTCATTGTGCACATCGGATCCGATGGACCAGTGCATTCCTACACCCCGCCCATGAGCCACTAACAAAAAAGGTTATCTGGGAGTTGCGTATGGATACCTATTATGGAGCGATCGATTCAAATGCAAGAACGAGCTCGGGTGGTTTTGATCGACGAGTCGAGTTTCGTGCTTGAAGGGCTACAGCTGGCCCTGTCAAAGAGCAGTCGTATTCTTGTCGCTGGCACTGCGCGCACCGAACAGGAGGCTGTCGCTCTGGTGCGGACCTGTCAGCCGGATGTGGTGGTTTTGGATGTTCGGGTGGGGCCAACGAGTGGCATCACTCTCTGCAGGGTCATCCGCGAATCCTATCCGAACACCGCCGTTCTCTTCTTCACCAGTGATGACGACAGGCACACCCTGAAGTCTGCCATTCTTGCCGGCGCCCAGGGCTACGTGCTGAAGGATGCGTCGGAGGAAGCCATCGTAAAGGGTATTGAAATCGTCGCGGCCGGCCAAGCGATCATGGACCAGCGATTGACGCCGCAGCTTCTGGCATGGATCCGGGATGGAAAATGGACCATGCGGGCGAGTGGAGATTGCTCAAGCGCCGACCGTCGAATCCTCTCGCTCCTTGCCGCCGGACAAAGCAACAAAGAGATTGCTCGGGAACTGAACGTCACGCCGGGTGCTGTGACGGCTCGCCTCCGGGCAGTCTACAAGCGCTTGAAGATTTCGAGGAGATCGGAAGCGGTGAGGTACTTTGTACAGTGGGAAAAAGGACTGTGTGGGCATACGAACCATTCTCATTCAACGGCTCATCTATAGCCCGAGCCAATTACCATACTGACTGATTGCCTCTCTGAACGATCGCCGTCCGCTAAAGCCTTGCGGGAACACAAAAGAGTCGCTCCAATGCGTGTTACCACCTTCTTCACAGTCTCCTGCCCCGATGGGATGAATCTAATTGGATACTGAATCTGTTTAGATACATTTTCTGGATCGGGTGTTTCTCCACTGTCATTCGAACGATGTTTCGATTGACTGCTCGATGTCTTGCAGATCTATCTCCACCGCGTCGTATGTTCACTATTTGCAATTCGAGCGTTAAGGGAAGGCACTCCCAGTTCAAGTGAGGCTTCCTGGTATGAAACTGGCCTTGCATCTGGGCCAATGACTCCAGGATAGAATCAGGCACCAAGCCCACCCCTTTGGTCATCATTTCAACCAACAGGATTTTTGAATGATCTTTGCGCTGACTCATAGTGCTGTGCGGATGCAGGCCATCGTTCTGGTGATGCTGTGCGGAGGATGCGGATCGTCTGCCCCTGACGAATCTGCGCGTCCACAGTCACCGCCGATAGTAAGCACAAGCCTCGCCGAGAAGGCAGGTGTTCCTCATTCGCTGCCGGTGGGCGATACGGCCATGGTTGAGAAGAACATCGAAAGGAATCCGAACGGGGCTCCGCCCGCGAACCAATCAGAACGCCAAACACCGGTATCGATTTCCCCCATTCCGCTTTCCGTGGAGAAGGATCTGCAGTCCCTGGAGGCCCGCGACCGGTATCGGGCGCTGGATTACTGGGAAGCCAAGGACAGCAAGGCGCCGCTCGACCCGGTGTTCGAGGCGCTGGAGGATGACGATCCCGCCGTGCGGACCAAGGCGACGGCGATCGTCGAGCGATATTGGGAAGCGGAGCAGGAAGGAGAAAAGAGGTGGCGGAATCATGCAGGGGTCGGAGAGAGGTCGGAGAAAGGAGAACCCGGATCGAAGAAATGATTATGGGCAGAATGTGTCTCTGGTGAAATTGTTCATGAGAAGGAATCGGGCTAATTCGAGTTACTGTAAAAAGGAGGCTTCATGAAACTCAGACGTGTATTACCTCTAGTGGCAGGGTTGCTGTTGGGAGCGAGTCAAGCTGCCGTTGCAGCAGAACCAGCTGTGACCTTTACCGTCAGCGATACACCGGGTTATTGGTTTGATGCGGGCCCTGCGTGGAATCTGGCCGGTAGCCGGTCGCTGGCAGTGGTTGCTCCTAACCAGAAGGTACGCTTCACACAGACTGTCGGGCCAAAGGCTATGGAAAGCTATCACACGATTACCAATCTTGTGTGGCCAACGGCTGCGCATGGGCCCGTGGGGCCCATGCTTCTCGAAGCCCCGGCAAATAAAGAAGATCACGAAGTTACCCTCACTGTGCCGGGTCTTTATGTCTGGGTGTGCAAGCTTCATCCCTACATGCTCGGTGCGGTCATCGTTGATAATCCAAACACACAGAGCACCCCCACATCAGACTCCACCAATGCCTTTAATGGAGCATCATTTGATCTGGGCGACCAGAACGGCGACCTGAGCCTTCTGGGGGCGGATGCGGTGGCCCTTCTCCAGGGCACACCAGGGAAAATCACTGTTAAAGACACGAGTGATGTGGCGGCTCGGCTCCTCCGTGCCTTCTTCATCGTGACGAATCCCTCCAACTGGAAAGACTATCGGAAGGCCAATTTACCGTCACCCCAAAACATCTACCAGCCGCTTTATCCCAGCGTGCCGGTCCATGCCAACAGTGGGCCCGTATCGGTCGATTTGAAAACGTACCTGTTAGGGAAGAACTATGACGGCGGGGTTATCGAAGCACAGCACAAACCAAGCCAGAACGGCATCGGCGAGGTCTGGGTGGATACTGCCTACGAGTTGTCTGCCGGGAAGGAAGAGTGGTTTCCGGGCACGATGACCGTAGTGTCGGCGACGGGCTGGAATGTCAAGCGGAAGATTGCGTTGCCTGAGCAGAAGATGAACAACGGCCACAACTTTTGGACCAGCCACGATCAAAAGGAGATCTATCAAACCGAGTGGCACGGGAATAGCGTCTATGTGATCAATCGTCATAATGGGAAGCTGATTCAGGAGATTGATCTCGTCGATGGGACGGAAGTTCAAGATCCAAAATTCAACGGTCAAAAATGCCATGACCCAGCACACGCAATGACACGGGTGGACACGCAGCAACTGCATGTGGGGTGCAATGGTGACGATGCGGTTGTGGAGTTCGACCGAGATCCCACCACGGGCCGGCTGAGCATCAATCGGTTTATTCCGATGTCTCAAAATGGAGGGTCGCAGACGCAGCCCCATGCCCACTGGATGGGGTTTGATGGAAAGTCAATGATTACCCCTAACTCGAATACGGGTGACTCGACGCTGTTTAGTTTCCCAGGAAATGCGATCTTGCGCAAAGAACTCACCGGAGGGTTGCCCATTGCGACTGGTATGATGCCGGATTCGAGCATCAACTATGTCTCCAACTACTTGGGGGACACGATTTCCGTCATGTGTGGTCAGTATCCACCCGTATCCGGGCCATATGCAGCCTGTGTTCCGGGAACGAATCTCAAGAACATCAGTCTGCTGAAGGGCTATAACCCAGGTGATGGTACCAACGATGGTTCTATTCCTGGAGGAGTGGCGAAAGGACCCTACGGAGGGTTCTCGGTGCAAACTCCTGTCAGTCCTGATGGGAAGTTCGTCATTCAGGGTAATACGTTAAGTGGAACGATTACCATCATCAGAACTGCGAAGGACAATAACGATCCAAATACGCGCGATGAAATCGTAAGGAGCATTCCCTGCGATCCTGGCTGCCATGGCGTGAACTTTGGCGCTAAGAAGGGCGGAGGATACTATGCCTATGTCACCAGCAAGTTCGCCAACCGGCTGATTGTGTTGGACTATGATCCGAACAACGACGGCAACGCGAACGATGCGGTCATTGCAGGTGCGGTGGTGTTGGCGAATGACAATGTTCCAAAGGATGACCAGATCGTCGGCAACAGGGGGATGGGTGCCCAGGGTGTGCAACCGGTACCCAATGTCTATAACGGCTGGGTGCAGGAGCTGCCGGTTGGGTACAAGGCCCAGCTCACCAGAAAACAGCGGAATCCGATCGGGCCACTTCCTGGCCGGAACCCGCATGACGAATAGAGCTGAGTAAAGCATAGGCGGCCTAGCCCCGCAATGTAACATCCCCGGTGACGATGGCTTGCTGCCATCGTCACCGGGTCTCCTCTTCTTGCCCTCTGCACAGCTCGCCCAAAGGAATTGTTCTTGTCTGGAGGATGTGTTCTCGGGAAATTGCTGAGCAACGGCATCCCTCCGACACGCTCGGTGGTCTGGTATGGGCCTGTGCTGGTGAGGTTGGGGCTGACGGTTGTCGTGCGGAGAGAGATGTGTGCAGCCTACATGGCTGATTTCAGCAGCTCGTCCTCGAATTCTGTCATCTTGCTGCGCAGCGCATGCACAAGCTGCAGGTACCGCTCTTCGGCCCAAGCATTGAATGACTCAGCATCTGGGAATACGAGGTCCCAGGCTTTGGCAGCATCTAACATTAAAAGTTTTTGGGGCTTGTGATGTCCTGGGAAGAAGACGAGGAGCACGGCGGAATTCCCAGTGAGGCTGATGTCGGTGAAGATGTGTACCAGAGAACCTGAGGGCAGCAGGACGTCTCTCGAGGCGGCTTCCACGATC
>Ga0224505_10000650_pt1 | contig 23394 bp, 19 predicted proteins | sample SF_Jan12_sed_USG_FD_169102 | JGI IMG/M metagenome (GOLD analysis project Ga0224505, IMG submission 169102) | Sediment microbial communities from San Francisco Bay, California, United States - SF_Jan12_sed_USGS_4_1 | ecosystem: Environmental > Aquatic > Marine > Sediment | place: USA: California... | reverse complement strand
CGCGGCAGGCCGGTGCGCGCGCCGTATTCACCGCGCGACATCGTCGACGGGCTCTGCATATCCGTATCTTCGAGCCAGACCAGCTCGGTATCCACGTCGAACGAGAGACCAACAGCAACGCGCGCGAAATTCGGCCACGCCTGCGGCGTCAGGTCCGCCCCCGCGCGTACCTGGCTTGCAGTCGATCGTATCTGCTCCGGACTCTGCTGCCAGCGAGGCAAGGATTGGGCTTCCGCGCAGGCCGTAGCACACAAACCGAACAAGGTAAGGATTCTCAATGCGCTCATTCTGTTATCTCCGTAGATAACTGTTTGACAGGACCAGTATGAACAAAGACATCTTCCGATTTATTGTTATCGCCATGCTCGCCGGCATCGCGTTCGGGACAATCGTCCATGCCACCCTGACCCCGGATAGTACTTCAGCGGTCGCTGCAAATCTTAAAATTGTTACCGATATCTTCTTGCGCCTGATCAAAATGATTATTGCACCGCTGGTGCTGACTACGCTCATTGTCGGTATTGCACACATGGGAGATTCGAAGACGCTGGGACGTGTTGGTCTTCGTACGATCAGCTGGTTCATCGGTGCATCGTTTTTTTCACTGTCCCTCGGCCTGGTGCTGGTTAATCTGCTGCAACCGGGAGAGGGTTTTGACCTTGCCTCTCCGGCGGTCGGACCCTCGGCTACGACTGCTGGGGCATTTACGCTGGCAGGATTCGTTACACATCTCGTGCCGCGCTCCCTATTCGAGGCAATGGCCGACAACGAAATACTTCAGATCGTCGTGTTCTCGGTCTTCGCCGGAATCGCGCTTGGTGCGCTTGGCGAAAAGACGGTGCGTGTGACCGAATTATTGGAGCAAAGTGCATTCGTTATATTGCGAATGACCGGGTACGTCATGCTATTTGCCCCGCTTGCTGTCTTCGCCGCTATTGGCGGCGTGATTGCAACGCACGGTATTGGCGTAATCGTAACCTACGGCGCATTCGTTGGGGGCTTCTACCTTTCGCTCGTCGTACTTTGGATAGCACTTGCATTTGCAGGCCGGCTCGTGATCGGTGCGCGAATCTTTCCACTCGTCCGGGCGATTCGTGAACCGGTCACACTCGCCTTCTCAACCGCGAGTTCGGAGGCTGCCTACCCGAAATTGCTCGAGAAACTCGAGCGCTTTGGCATATCCAATCGCATTGCGAGCTTCGTATTGCCACTCGGTTACTCGTTCAATCTCGATGGCTCGATGATGTACTGTGCTTTTGCGACAGTATTCATAGCCCAGGTTTACGGAATCGAGCTTTCGGTAGTGCAACAGGTCTCAATGTTGCTTCTTCTGATGATCACCTCCAAAGGCATGGCGGGTGTGCCGCGCGCGTCGCTGGTCGTCATCGCTGCGACGCTTTCCTTTCTCGGGCTTCCGGAGGATGGTTTGCTGCTCATACTGGCAGTCGACCATTTCCTGGATATGGGTCGCAGCGCGACCAATGTAGTCGGCAACTCGGTCGCCACGGCAGCGGTTGCGAAATGGGAAGGCCAGTTACGTGATCCGGAGATAGAACCGCCGGCCATTGAACAGGCGCTGGAGCCACGTGACGTGCCCGCGCATACCGCGGCCACAGGAGGCGAGACAGCGTAAGATTGCCGCTGCTTACAGCGGAATTGCGCTCACCAGGTATTCGTTGCTGCCACGGAACCGGTCGACGAAGTACACAAGATTCTCTGCAAAAATCTCGTGTTATCAAGCGGCTGCGTCGGCAATTCGAAATTCGAATTGTCTTCCGGCCCTGCGTCCCCGCTCGGGAACGGTTATGATCACCAGCCCCGCTCGCGCGAATTCCGCTGATGCCCGCAACCGCCACACCGCTGTATGACTATAACAAGTACTGGGCCGAGTGCTTCGGCACGGCGCCGCAGCTGCCCATGTCGCGCGCGGAAATGGATGCGCTCGGCTGGGATTCCTGCGACATCGTCATCGTCACCGGCGATGCCTACGTCGATCACCCTTCTTTCGGCATGGCGATCATTGGCCGGCTGCTCGAAGCACACGGTTTTCGTGTCGGCATCATCGCGCAGCCCGACTGGAAGTCCAAAGACGCGTTCATGCAGCTGGGAAAACCGAATCTTTACTTCGGCGTCGCTGCCGGCAACATGGATTCGATGATCAACCGCTACACGGCGGACAAGAAAGTGCGGAACGACGACGCCTACACACCGCACGGCGTCGGCGGAATGCGGCCGGACCGCTGCTCGCTCGTGTACTCGCAACGCTGCAAGGAAGCGTACACCGACGTCCCCGTCGTGCTGGGTGGCATCGAAGCGTCTTTGCGTCGCATCGCGCACTACGATTACTGGCAGGGGAGCGTAAGACGTTCGATCCTGCTGGATGCCAGCGCGGACATACTGGTTTACGGCAATGCCGAACGCGCCATAGTCGAGTTGTCGCATCGCATCGCCCGCGGTGACGCGATCAGGGACATCACCGACGTGCGCGGCACCGCATTCATTCGTCACGACAAGCCGGATGGCTGGTGGGAAATCGACTCGACGCGCATCGACCGGCCGGGACGCATCGACGCGATAGTGAGTCCCTACGTCAACACGCAGGATACGGAAGCCTGCGCAACGAAGCAGGCTGAACCGCAAACGGCCGACAACGTATTGCGATTCGTGCCGGATGCCCGCCGTAATCGCGAGCGCACGGTCATCAGACTGCCGTCTTTCGAGAAAGTCAGGAACGATGCGGTACTGTATGCGCACGCGAACCGCGTATTGCATCTCGAAACCAATCCCGGCAATGCGCGTGCGCTGGTTCAGGCGCACGAGCACCGTGATCTCTGGCTGAATCCGCCGGCGTTGCCGCTGACGACCGAGGAAATGGATTACGTCTTCGGCATGCCGTTCACGCGGACGCCACACAAAGCCTACGGCGATGCAAAGATTCCGGCCTACGAGATGATCCGGTTTTCGGTCAACATCATGCGCGGCTGTTTCGGTGGCTGTACTTTCTGCTCCATCACCGAGCACGAAGGCCGCATCATCCAGAACCGCTCCGAGGAATCCATCCTCGAAGAGATCGAAAAGATCCGCGACACTGTTCCGGGTTTTACCGGCGTCATCTCGGATCTCGGCGGACCGACGGCCAACATGTACCGGCTCGCCTGCAAGAGCCGCAAAATCGAAGCGGCATGTCGCCTGCCGAGCTGCGTATTTCCGGATGTCTGCAGCAATCTCAACACCGATCACTCGTCACTGACGAAACTCTATCGCCGGGCGCGTGCGCTGCCGGGCGTCAAGAAAGTGCTCATCGCATCCGGCCTGCGTTACGACCTCGCGATCAAGGACCCGGAATACGTTAAAGAACTGGTCACGCACCACGTCGGCGGTTATCTGAAGATCGCGCCCGAGCACACCGAAAAAGGTCCGCTCGACAAGATGATGAAACCCGGGATCGGCGCTTACGACAAGTTCAAAGAATTGTTCGAGAAGTTCTCGGCCGAAGCCGGCAAGGAACAGTACCTGATCCCGTATTTCATCGCGGCGCACCCGGGCACCAGCGACGAGGACATGGTCAACCTCGCGCTATGGCTCAAAGCGAACGGCTTCCGGGCGGACCAAGTGCAGGCGTTTTACCCGTCGCCGATGGCAACGGCGACCGCGATGTTTCACTCGGGCAAGAACCCGCTGCGTAAAGTGACGTACAAAAGCGATGGCGTCGAAAGTATCAAGAGCCCGGAGAAGCGCCGACTACACAAAGCGCTACTGCGCTACCACGACCCGAAAAACTGGCCGCTCATTCGAAAAGCGCTGTTCGATATGAAGCTCGGCCACCTGGTCGGCGCCGGCAAGGACAAACTTGTGCCACTGCATCAGCCGCGAGGAGTCGCAGCGCACCGCTCTCCGCGACGCAAGAATTCGGATGCTGCACATGAGAAACGCATTCGCAAGGGAAAGGCTTTGTCGCAACACACGGGACTCCCGCCGCGGGCCGAATGAAAAAAGGTCTTTGAAAAAAGGGGTCAGAGTTAATTGACGGTTCCCGTTAATTAACTCTGACCCCTTTTTTTCTTTTTTTAGTCCATACCCGGCGCCAGCGACTTGAGGTAAATCGCGATCGCTTTGCGGTCTTCGGGCGTAAGATGACTGGTGTTGTCGTCGATGACGGCAGACATCGATCCACCGGTGAAGTCACCGTCGGGCAACATGCCAATGTCGAGAAAAAACTCGATGTCACGCAATTGCCAGCGGCCGATGCCGTGCTCCGGATCCGCCGTGATGTTCGGGATACTCTCGCCATCGGGCCCGTCAGGATTGCCGGTCAATCCTTTGTCGTATTGCAGGCCGCCCAGCCGGCCGCGCGGCGTATGGCATTCGCCGCAATGGCCGACATGCCGTACCAGGTAGGCTCCGCGATTCCATTCCGTACTCTTTGTTTCATCGGGCCCGAAACGGCCCGAATTGAAGTAGGTCATTTGCCAGCCGCGCGCGGCGAGCCGTGATGACATGAACACCGGCAGGTCGTGATCCGGAATTTCCTTCGTCACCGGCTCCAGGCTGAAGAGGTAAGCTTTGATTGCCAGCAGGTCTTCGCGTGACATGCCTGTGTAAGAGGTGTACGGAAAGGCCGGAAAATACGCGTCACCGTCCGGATTCAATCCCTCGTGAAATGCGCGCAGGAAATCGTCGTCGGACCATTTGCCGATACCCGTTTCCGTGTCCGGTGTGATATTCGGCGCATAGAATGTGCCGAAAGGTGATTTGAGGGCGTGCCCGCCCGCCAGCGGCACGGCGCCCTCCACCTCTTCCGTATGGCATGTGATACAGCCGCCGGCGTAAACGAGGTATTTGCCCTTTTCCAGCAGCGCCTCGTCCGCAAGGGCCGCCGCACTGCTCAAGGCGACGGCCAGCAATACATAGCGCAAAGTTTTGACTCAGTCCTTTGGCGCGCGGAACTTGTCGTGACAACCCTTGCAGCTGCCGCCAACATCGCGAAAGGCGGCGGCGATCGCGGGCTTGTCGTCTCTTTCCGCCGCTGCTACGAATTTTTTCGTCGCATCAACGAGTTTCTCGACAGCTGCCGCAAATTCCTCCGGTTGCTCCCAGATCACCGGCAGCGCCTCCGACCCTTCGACATTGGAACCGGCTGGAAAAAGCGTTGCGATTTCCGAAGCGCCGTTGGCAAGGCCGCGAGCATGTTTGAGCAGAAACTCCGGACCGTCGACCAGGCCGCGCACGTGCATTGAAGCCGCGCCAATATGTCCCTTGAGGGACGTCATAACAGATTCGCGATAGTCGGCCGCGTCCTGTGAGGTCGTCTCCGCGGTTGCAACCAGCGATACGGCTGGTCCTGTAGTAATCGCCAATGCGGCAACAAGGAACCTCAAACGGGTTTTCTGCATGGGAATCTCCATTGATTTTTCGTTAATCGAAATTGGCTCGGGCGGGCAACGAGTATATCTTGCGATCCGGCCGAATTGTATGGTCACTCACGACAAGATCGGCAGAGCGTGTTCGTTTGTCGAATCGCTGGGTGGGCGGTTCGGCAGCAGCGTGGTGGTTTGGAGTCATTGTCTCTGCCGTGTTATTTGGATTCGGTCATTAATAAAAGGGACCACCGGGTATCGTCAATTCCGGAATGGCGGGAATCATTGGCGAATTCTCTTGTCGCATTTCACATAATTTGCGGGCGGATCGGAACTGGTTCACGAATACGGCCACTCCGGTCCCGGTTCGTGGTTCAAATTTCCTAAAATCGACTCGTGTATTGGCTCGGCCACTGTCTTCCAGCGGGGAGAAATCCGATGCAACATCTGCCCAACACAGGCGATCTTCGGGAAATCCCGATATGCAAGCTGTCGATCAGAGAACTGCTGCTTCATGCACTCGTGATTGAACGCGAGGCGAAACACCGCTACGAAGAACTTGCCAATATGATGGAGAATATTGGCAACAGGAAGGTCTCGAGATTATTCGCGAAGATGGCGGAAATCGAAGCCACGCATGCGGAATCGATCGACCGGCAGATTCGAGGTCGTGAATTGCCGGTTCTCACCCCAAGCGAATATTCCTGGCCCGGACCCGAAGCGCCGGAAAACACTGACAGCAACAGACTCTTTCATCTGATGACGCCGTGCCAGGCGATGAAGCTGGCGCTCGACAATGAAAAACGCGCCTACGAATTTTACAACGATGTCGTCGATGACAGCACGGATGAGCGCGTTCGGGAAATGGCTGCGGAATTGGCTGCAGAGGAAGAGCAGCATGTTGCCTGGGTCGAGGAATGGCTGGCGGAAGAGCTGTCCGAAGACCGATAGTCGTAACCCCGATTCGGCGTATCTTACTCTGCCACCCACTGCTCGATGCGAAATCCGGACGAATTGCATTGTCCCAAAGCTGATGCAAGCCAGGGCAGCGCCAGCTTCATCTCCTCGCGCAGGGTCCATGGCGGATTGACGACGATCATGCCGCAGCCGTACATGCCAGGATGAATTTCTCGATCGGCGATAGTCAGTTCGAGGTTCAGTACATCGCGTATCGCGGCTTTATCGACACACTGACGTAGCAAGGCGGTTCGGCGGTCGTCGAGAATCGGGTACCAGACGGCGTATATGCCGGTGGAGAAACGCCGGTGCAAGGCGACAAGCGTTGCCATGACCGTTTCGTACTCACCGTCCAGTTCGTAGGACGGGTCGATCAGGATCAGCCCCCGCCGTTCGGCCGGCGGCAGCAACCCTTTACTGAAGCGGTATCCGTCTTCGGCGAAGCAATGCACACGCCGGTCTCTTTTGAAAGTCTGCTGCAGCAACGGATAGTCGCTGCCGTGCAGCTCGCAAAGCATCAGCCGGTCTTGAGCCCTCAATAGTTGCGCACCAATCCAGGGCGAACCCGGGTAGCGAAGGAGCTGATCGCCGTCGTTGAATTGGCGGATCAATTCGAGGTATGCGGCGATTGGCTCTGGCGAGTCTTTCACATACCAAAGTTTGCCGATCCCCAGGTTGCTTTCCTCATTCTTCAGCGCATAGTCCGACTGCAGGTCGTATCCTCCGGCGCCGGCGTGGGTGTCAACGAAGCAGAGCGGTGAATCCTTGCGGGTCATGTACCGCAATAGCGCCGTCAATACGACGTGTTTCATGACGTCGGCGTAATTTCCGGCGTGAAATGCGTGTCGGTAGCTCAGCATATGGAGAGCTTACTCAAATCGCGGCCGATTGCGGCTAGAATCCGTGCATGCCCGGCACGAACCCGTTCTCAGATGCGCTGAAGAAAGCTGCCCCGATCATTCTGGACGGTGGTCTCGCCACGGAACTCGAGGCACAGGGTGCGAAGCTGCACGAGTCGCTGTGGTCGGCCGCGCATCTGCACAGTGATCCCGAAGCCATCGTCAAGGCGCACCTCGCCTACCTGGAAGCCGGTGCCAGTTGCATCATCAGTGCCAGCTACCAGGCAACGCGCAAGGGTCTGATGACCCTTGGCATATCCGCAGACGAAGCGGATGCATTGATCGTTCGCTCGGTAGGCCTTGCGCAGGAGGCAAGAGATCGGTTCGTCGCGGCCAATCCGCAAGCGCAACAACAGATACTGATAGCCGCCAGCATCGGGCCCTATGGCGCCGCATTGCACGACGGATCGGAGTACGTCGGAGCCTACGGCGTATCGAAAGCCGCGCTTCGCGAATTTCACGAGCAGCGACTGCATTTGCTTGACGCCAGTGGCGCCGACGTATTGGCCTGCGAGACCATACCGGATTTCCAGGAGATCGTCGTTCTTTGCGAACTTCTCAGGACCGTTACAACGCCGGCCTGGGTAAGCTTTTCCTGTGCCGACGGGCAGCATATTAGTGACGGCACCGCGATCAGCGACTGCGCAGCTTTGTTTATCGATCATCCAAAGGTGCTTGCGCTCGGCGTGAACTGCACGCCGCCGCAGTACATACCGGCCCTGATCGGCGAGCTCAAAGCCGCTGCAACTGACAAGGCAATCATTGTCTACCCCAATTCCGGCGAGCGTTATGAAGCCGAAACCAATACCTGGCACGGTACTTCCACGCCGGTCGAGTGCGCTCTGGCGGCACAGGAATGGCTTCGGGCCGGCGCGAAGATCATTGGCGGTTGCTGTCGCATGGGTCCAAAGCACATCCGGCAGATGCACGAGCGCATCGCCAAGCCTGGCTCGCCTATACTGTTGTCATGAAGATGCGCATGGTTCCGATTGTGGCCGGTCTTGCGCCGATCATCGCGATACATCTCTGCTACCTGATTGCCATTCAGCATTCGCTGTTGCCAGGCTGCATTCCCTATGTCGAGGGTTGCGTTTCGATCAGCGCGACCGGCCGCTACGAGCCGGCGAGCTATTTGTTCAAGGCGGTAATGCTGCCGAATTCGATGCTGCTTTTCGCGTATTGGTTGTTGAACGTAGCGTGGCTCCGCACTTTCGAAATCTCGCTGGGCGTACCTGCGAGACGCTATCGGTCGATTGCCGCACTCGGAAGTGGCGGCGCGCTGTTCCTGATTCTCTACGTCATTTTCCTCGGGTCTGCCGAACCGTTCTACGAATTCATGCGGCGGTTCGGCGTGTACCTGTATTTCGCTCTCTCGGTTTTTGCCCAGATTCTGTTGGCGAGCCGCTCGCTGCAGCTTGCGACACAGGCGGGGATCGGCTCGCTTGCGCTGATTTCGAAGTGGCAACTTGCCTTGGCCGTTGCGCCATTCGCCCTGGGTATTCTCAACCTGGTCCTGAAAGCAGCTCTGCAAGACAGCAATCAGGCAGAAAACATCATCGAATGGATTTTCGCGCTGATGATGCAGAGCTTTTTCGTGTTGAGCTATTTCTCTTGGAAACTCAGTGGGTTCCGTGCTGAATTCCAGGTTTTCCGCCGGCCGGACGTCCAGCCCTGAGCGCACCCGGCTTCGTTGACTCGGGCTGAAAGTCGAGTTAACTTGACTAAGTCCTGAAACGAAATCCGGTGATTCCCATGCAAGTAACCGTGGCCTGCACCCAGATGCATTGCAGCTGGGAAATCGAGGAGAACATCAAACGCGCAGAGTCGCTGGTGCACAAAGCGGCCGACGACGGCGCCAACATCGTGCTGCTGCAGGAACTGTTCGAAACGCCCTATTTCTGCATCGACACGCAGAACCGCCACTTTGCCCTCGCGCACACGCTGGCCGAGCAGCCGACAATCAAACGCATGCAGAAGATTGCGAAGGATCGGCAACTGGTGCTGCCGGTATCTTTTTTCGAACGTGCCGGCCCCGCGTATTACAACGCAATCGCCATAGTCGACGCGGACGGCAGCATCGCCGGCCACTATCGCAAGAGCCACATCCCGGACTTCCCGGTTTACGAGGAAAAATTCTACTTCAGCCCGGGCGACACTGGCTTTAAAGCTATCGACACCGAATACGGATGTCTCGGTGTCGGCATCTGCTGGGACCAGTGGTTCCCGGAAGCGGCGCGCGCGATGGTGCTGAAAGGTGCCGACATGTTGTTTTACCCGACTGCGATCGGCAGCGAACTCAATCAACCCGACTTCGACAGCAAGGATCATTGGCAAACGGTGATGCGCGGCCACGCGGCGGCAAATGTGGCCCCCGTGATTGCTTCCAATCGCATCGGCAAGGAATCGAGCAACGGTAAGGAAATGGAGTTCTACGGTTCGTCGTTTATCTGCGATGAAACGGGCGCGATGTTGCAGGCAGCCGATCGAAAGAGTGAAGCGGTACTGACTGCCAGCTTCGACCTGGAGAAGATACGACGATACAGGCGCAACTGGGGCCTGTTTCGCGACCGGCGCCCGGACCTGTACCGCTCGTTGCTTACATTGGACGGCCAGCACTCGGCGCCACCGCTCTAGAATCTGTTTCGGAATTCCGCGTGCGCATCAGGAATCTCTCGCAGTTCTCCGCCTACTCGGTCATCGGCACGGTTACGCTGATGCCCTTGCTGGTACTGCCAGCCATGGTCGGCGTACTGGTCGACGAAGCCGGTATGAGCGAACCCTTTGCCGGCTGGGTAGCATCGTTCAACTTCTTCGGTGGCGCCCTGATCGCCTTGTTGATGGCTTTGCGCATACACCGGCTCGACCTGCGCAGGATTGCGATGATCGGGCTGTGCATCTCCATTCTCGCCGACACGCTATCGGCTTTCGTTGCGGCGCCAGACGGCTGGTTCCTGCTGCTGCGCTTTGTCACTGGTCTTGCGGCCGGCTCCGCGCACATCGCGGCGCTTGCAGCGTTCGCGAGGCACGAGGAGGTCGAGCGTGGTTACGGTCTGTTCGTGACCCTGCAGTTCATCGTCAGTGGCCTCGGCCTGTACGTGTTGCCGGTCTATGCCTCGGAACTCGGCGTGAAGGGCATGTACCTGATGTTCGCGCTGTTGGGTCTGCTGTCATTGACAATGATTCGTTCTCTGCCGGGAAAAGCGATCGATCAGCATGCCGGGGCACAGCACAAATCCGAACTGACGGTCCTGCTGGCTCTCGTCACTGTACTGTCAATTCTCGGGTATGGCCTGTTCGAAGCAGCCAACACCGCCCAGTTCACTTACGTCGAGAGATTCGGCATCTCGATCGACCTGTCGCACCGGCAGATAGGCACGGCGCTGATGATCGCATCGCTCATCGGTATCCCGGGCGCCTTCACGATCGTTATCATCGGCCACCGCTTCGGCCGTCTCGGGCCGCTGGCATTCGGGCTGGGCACGGCAATTGCCGGACTGCTGATGCTGATCGGCGGCAACAGTTTCGCCTGGTACTTCGCCGGCAGCTGCTGCCTCGGTTTTGCCTGGGCATTCTGCCTGCCGTATATACAAAGCCTGATGGCTGCTCTTGATCCGCACGGCAGCGCAATTGCTGCCGGCTCGTCCGCCGCCACGATCGGCGGAGCGGCCGGCCCGGGACTTGCTGCACTGATTGTCGGCAGCGGCAACTATCGATACGTATTCCTGCTGTCCATCGTTCTTTTCCTGATCGCGATCAGCTGTTTCCTCGTATCGGAGCGGCGGGCGCCGGCTGCGCAGACAGCGGTATGACGACGTCCGGCGGGGACCCGAGAGACTTCGGTTTTTACATGCCGGGGGAATGGGCAGAGCACAGCTGCTGCTGGATGGCATGGCCGTGCCGCAAAGGCATGTGGGGCGATTCGCAGGCAACGCAGCAGGCTTACGCTGACGTCGCGAATACCATCGCGAAATTCGAACCGCTGAAGATGCTCGTGCCGCCGCACAAACTGGAGTCCGCGCGTTCCCTGCTCGATGCCGGCATCGAAATCATCGAGTTGCCAATAGACGACTCCTGGGCGCGCGATTCGGGTCCGAATTTTCTCGTCAGCGATTCAGGCGAACTCGCCGGATCGACATGGGTATTCAATGCCTGGGGCAACAAGTACCAGCCCTTCGACCAGGATGCGCTGATGGGTACGCGAATCCTCGAGCGGGCCGGAGTGCGCGAGTTCACGTCAACGCTGGTCGCCGAAGGCGGCGGCGTCACGGTCGACGGTGAAGGAACCGTCATCACTACCGAGACCTGCTTTCTCAACAAGAACCGCAATCCTGGCTGGACCAGGAAGCAGGTTGAGGCGGAGTTGTGCCGTACGCTCGGCGCCACGAAAGTCATCTGGCTGCCAGGCGACCCGCAGGATCACGAAACCGACGGACACGTCGACGGCATTGCCGCATTTGTCGAGCCCGGACGTGTGCTGCTCGAAATAAATCCGGACAAGACCGATCCGCATTGTTCGATCGGCGAGATAAACCTCGCAGCACTGAAAAACCAGAAGGATGCCAAGGGCCGCACGCTGCAGATCGAGTTCATCCACGAAGGCATTTATCACGAGGGTATCTGGAACGGCGGTTGCAGCTCCTACGTCAACTCCTATCTCGCGAACGGCGCCGTGGTCGTGCCGGGCTACGGTTACGACCGCGACGATGCTGCAGTAGAAACCTATCGAAATCTGTATCCTGAAAGGATGGTCGTGCAAGTGCAGATCAACGACATTGCGGTTGGTGGCGGCGGCGTGCACTGCATCACGCAGCAGCAGCCTGCTGCTCTACGCTAACCGATGTCCACGCGCCAGAGAATCGGCAAACGAAAGCAACAGGATATTACGCGAAAACGCGGCGATGAACGTCGCGAGCAATTGCTGCAGGCAAGCTACGACCTGCTGTGCGAACGCCCTGTCGAAGACATCTCGTTTCGAGACATCGCGGAGAAAGCCGGTATACCGGAGGGCTCGGCCTACCACTTCTTTGCCAACCGCTTCGATATATTTTCGGCGCTGGCAAAGAAGCTGAGCGATCTGTTTATTGACGCACATCGTCGGCCCGTTCCGGTGGCGAGGCGTAGAGACTGGAAAGCGCTTGCAGAATATCTGGTCGATGTCGGCGTCAGGGTTTACAGGGAGAATCCGCCGGCGCGGCAACTTCTCATCGGAGGCAAGACGCCACCTGAGGTCAAGCAATCCGACCGACTGAACGATCGTTCGGTGGGTATCGTGATGTACGAGGTGTTTTCGCGACACTTCGAGTTGCCCGACACGGCAGAGATGCGGGATGCATTCTATTACTTCATAGAAATAACCGACCTGGTGCTGACCCTTTCGATGATCGAGCACGGCTCGATAACTGCGCCGATGATTCGCGAAGCCAAGCGGGCTGGAACGGGTTACCTGTCACACTACCTGGGATGCACTTCAGATTCGTCTTTGCGAGGAACGAAGTGACGACGCAAACTTTCGATTAGTGATCGGATTGCAGGAGATTGCTTCGCTGCGCTCGCAATGACGGGGGTGCGCTCGCAATGACGGGGGTACGCTCGCAATGACGGGGGTGCGCTCGCAATGACGGTCAGATGTAACGCGCGGTATTGCCGAGCGTCGGCGCCGGCGGCCGCAATTGTTTCTGCACGAGACTTCCGCAATCGGTGCAACGAAAGCGCGCACCGGTAACCGTGTAGTTACCGCGGCCGGTATCGATCAGGAGTTGCAGGTCGGCCATGCCCCAGCGATCGCAAGTTATGCAGTAAAGACCGAGTGAATGATCGTTGTGTTGCAACTCCTGGAATGTGGACATGCGTATCATCGCGGGAGCCTACGTGACATGTGCTGCGAAGCGCTATGCGCATTGCAGCAATCAATGACATAGCTGCGGGCACTGGAAGGCCGGCTTTGCAAGATACTGATTTTAGGGCACTCTGCGCGTGACTCCGTATCCCAGGATTTTTTCTTATGCGCATCGATGCCATTGCCATCGGCAATAACCCCCCGGACGACGTCAACGTCATCATCGAAGTACCGCTGGGCGGGCAACCGATCAAATATGAAATGGATAAAGATGCCGGCACGCTGGTCGTCGACCGATTCCTGTACACGCCGATGTCCTACCCCGGCAACTACGGATTCGTGCCACATACCTTGTCCGAGGACGGCGATCCTATCGATGTCCTCGTGTGCAACACGCGCCAGTTGATCCCCGGTTGCGTCATCAACGTCAGGCCGATCGGCGTGCTGATCATGGAAGACAACGCCGGCCAGGACGAAAAGATTCTGGCGGTACCGTCGCACAAGCTGACGAAGCGATACGACAACGTGCAGAACTACACCGACCTTCCGGAAATCACGCTGCGGCAGGTCGAACATTTCTTCGAGCATTACAAGGATCTGGAGCCCGGCAAGTGGGTTCGGATCGGCGACTGGCACGGCGTCACCGAAGCGCGCGAGCTTATCCAGCTGGCCATCGACCGCGCCGCGGCTCAGGCATCGGGCAACTGATCCGGGCGATTCAGCCGTCATTCAGCTGGCACATTCGATACTGTGGTGATCTCGTTACAGAAAGGAAATTCCGCGCGGCCGTACCCATCACATAAGCCACGTAGGGACTTTCCGTAACACGTAGGGACTTCCCGTAATTGGCTGTTATTTTTATGATTTTGGTGACGGGCGCTATTGCTAATTCACTTGCTCAGGGACATACTCCGCGCGTGTTGAGACCGGTGAAATTGTTGTTAGAGCGCAACACGAACGTCAGTTGCAATTCAGGTAGATGATTTTTGCAGTTGGTAGATATTTCGATTGGGTGTTTATTCAATCCGAGCTGTGTGACGCGGCTCGGGTAGCAACAGGAGGTTCGTCATGAAGAAAATTATTGTGGGTTCAGTATTGCTCGCGGTACTGGGCGCCAGCCCGGCATTTGCGGACAAGGGATTTTCGGCAGGTGCATCGCTCGGCTATTCGAATATTTCGATTGGGGACAGCGGCATCAACGTCGACTTTAATGACGTCGGCTACAAGATCTTTGGCGCTTACATGTTCACTGATAACTGGGGAGTAGAAGGCAGCTGGCTGGACTTCGGCAGTCTCTCAGAGAACATTGCTGGCTCCAATGCCGAATTAGACGCTGATGGTTTTGACCTGTATGCGGTCGGCGCCTTTCCGGTGAGCGACACATTCGACCTGTTCGGCAAGGCAGGGATTATAAGCTGGGACGCCTCAGCGAGCATCGACGGCATCGACCAGGGCTCGGACAGCGGTGAAGATCTGGCTTTGGGCTTCGGCGGCCGGTTTACTGGTGCGAGCGGATTTGGGCTGCGCGCCGAGTATGAATGGTTCGACATTCAGGATACGGATTCGGCCTGGATGTTCTCGGTCGGTTTCGAATACGCATTCAAGTAACAGGCGGCCCACAGGGCATCCGATATAGCCGCGCCCTCAGGGGCGCGGCTTTTTTTTGCGCGCAGCTCGGGCAGCGGTGGACACCTGCGACACCCGAACCTTTTGCCACAACAGCATTCAAGTTTTCCGCCGGCCGGCCGATTCAGGTAGTGCAGGGCTTTCTTACATAAGCCAGCCCCGTTTTACAAAGCCCTGATTGTCAACGCGATAGACGGAGAAACGGCATGCACCCGGTCAGCAACTCAACCCAAACTGGCTTCCAGTTTCCTGCAAACCGGGAAACCGCGAATTGGCTCCACAACCATTCCGTCGAACGCTCCGGGCGAGCCGAAAATGCGCAGCATGCCGATCATGCACATCGTTCTTATCGTTCCCGCCATACCAATCACGAACACCACGACAGCGGTTCCCGGGCGAAGCAGATCTTCCGCCAGGAGTTCGCACAGGCATTCAGAGTGGAGTTTCGAAGCGAGCTTCGGCTTTCCGCAGATTCGACCGGCGCTTACCGGGCGACGAGCGAAGTCGACGATGTCGCGGGCGAAGTCGTCACAGCGGCAAGAAACACGATTGAGAATGAACGCAGCGATCCCGCGCAAATGCTTTTCAGGGTTCGGCAGACAGTAAACGTCGCGGCCAGCGTCAGTCGTCAGGAAGTCGATGGCGAAGAAGGTCAGCGTTCGATCGATGCGATAGAGAGACAGGTAAGCCAGGGTCTCGATGAAATCGAGGCCGACGATGAGTTGATGGCGATGAGCGCGCTGTCTATCGACGCAAGATCGCGGCAGCGTTCGATCATCCGGATCCGCACGACGGAAGGAGATATCGTTAAACTGGATCTGCGCCAAATAGACAGGCTGTCGGTATCGGATGTCGCGACTCGTTCCGACGAAGGTTCGTCATCGGTCACCGAGGTGTCGGTTTCGAGTCGCTCCAGGCTGATCCTCAAGGTCAATGGCGATTTGAACGAGGCCGAACTCGAAGCAATACGCAACGTTTTCGCACAAGCAGAGGACCTTGCCGATCGCTTCTTTGGCGGCGATTTGAATGCGGCGCTCGAGGTCTCGGCTGGCCTGCAGTATGACAGCGGGCAACTTGCCCGGGTAAGCATGCGATTCCGTAGCAGTCAGCAACTGCACATATCGCAAAGCATCGTTAACAACGCTCCCATTGCCGCGCCAGCTGCCGACACTCCGGTTGTAGCGGCCCCGGGATCAGACTCACCTGAACCGGCTGCGCCGGTCGTCCCCGCCTCGGAGCTTACAGAGCCGGTTGTTGCGGGTGATGGCGATGTCGAGCAACTGCCGGAACCGGCTGTCGAGTCGCCGATAGCCGGCGGCGAAGAAGCTCCGGCCGGTGGTTTCTTTTCCGGCTTCGGCTCACTGATCAACTATCTCGGCATGGTTGCGGACTATCTCGACGAATCGCTCGCTAGATTCCGCGAATTGATTGGAGCTGAATCCGGCTCGGGGAGGCTGCGCCTTGATATTTCCACATCATTCCGACTCGACGTCCTTCGCGCAGTCATGGCACAGAAGATTCCGGACGAGACACTGGAACCCCAGCCCGGCCCCTCTTCGGCCATAGAGGTGCTCGACAATTCCTGATACACGTTGTTTCAGGCGTTGACACTTTGGCGGTAGTCATCTAAAAGGCACGTCGTGTGCTCGCTTGGAGCGCTCCAGCGAACAGGCGGCCTGTTTGTATTCGCCGACCCGGCAAAGCGATTCCTTTCAAATGACGACAGAATCCGGCCCGACCAGGTTCGGCACGCTTGGTGGCGTGTTTACGCCGTGCGTGCTGACCATCCTCGGCGTCATCATGTTCCTGCGTTTCGGCCAGGTTGTAGGCGAGGCAGGCCTGTGGCACGGCCTGGCAATCGTACTCGGCGCGAAGCTGATTACGGTCCTTACGACGTTCTCGCTGTCGGCGATTGCTACCAATACCCGGATCAAGGGCGGCGGCGCATACTTCCTGATCAGCCGAAGCCTCGGGGTCGAATTCGGCGGTGTCATCGGCATCGTGCTGTTTCTTGCGCAGGCCGTATCGGTATCGATGTACGTCATCGGTTTCACGGAAGCCTTCGTCGCGACGTTCCCGGAATCTGGCCTGTCGTTTCGTAGCGTGGCCACGATCGTCAACGTACTGACGTTCGTCTGTGTCTTTATCGGCGCCGGCTGGACGATAAAGATGCAGTACGGGATCCTGGCCGTCCTCGCATTGTCGCTGATCGCATTCTTCGCCGGGGCGGTACCACAAATTTCGCTGGACAATCTGCAGTTGAATAGCGGTCCTTTTTATTCAGATGGCCAGTCGATGTTCACGATGTTCGCACTGTTCTTCCCGGCAGTGACCGGTATCATGGCCGGCGCAAACATGTCGGGTGATCTCAAGGATCCCAGCCGCTCGATTCCGCTCGGTACGCTGGCCGCCGTCGGCGTGACGGCTCTGGTGTACGTAGCAATGGCGGTAGTGCTTTCGGCAGCTGCACCGCGCGATGCGCTCCTGAACGATTCCCTGATCGTCAAGACACTTTCAGTTTCTCCTGCACTGATTACCGCGGGCATCTTCGCTGCAACGCTGTCGTCTGCCCTGGGGAGCATGATGGGAGCGCCGCGCATTCTGCAGGCGTTCGGTCGCGACGACATTTTCCGGCCGGCCCGGTTTTTTGCAGCCGGCAGCGGGGCGTCGGGTGAACCGCGCCGCGCAACAGTGCTGACTTTTATCATCGCACAGTCGGGCATCATGCTCGGCGACCTGAACGCGATTGCGCCGATCATCACGATGTTCTTCATGGTTACCTACGGCACGCTGAATCTCGCCTGCTTCTACGAGGGCATATCGCGCAATCCGAGTTACCGCCCGCGCTTTCGCTTCAGTCACTGGTCTCTTGCGCTTCTCGGCGCGATCGGTTGCGGTGTCGTCATGCTGATGATGAATCCGCTTTGGGCGGTCATCTCCGTGTTTCTGATCGGATTGCTGTACTTCCTGATCAGCCGCGCCGAAATCATCGCGCGCTGGGGCGACATCGGCAGCGGCGTGGCGTTCGAGCGTGCGCGCAAAGCGCTGCTGCAGCTCGAAGAAGAGTACTTTCATCCGAAAAACTGGCGGCCCGCCATCATCGCGTTGTCCGGCGGTGCCTGGAGCCGGCTGCACCTTGCCGAGTACGCGCACTGGATGGCGGCTGGACACGGTATTGTGACGCTCGCGCAGCTGATGCCGGAAGTCGGTGAGAACCAGATCGAACGGCGACGGGAAGCCGAGAAACGACTTCGGAAATTCATTCACGAGGAAACCCTCAGTGCATTTCCTGTCGTCGTAACGGAGAGTCGCCTGTCGGCGGGACTCGAGTCCCTGTTGCAATCGCATGGCATCGGCGGCATGCGTCCGAATACCGTGCTTATGGGATTGCCGAACAGCCCCGAGAAGTGGGATGAGTTTTGCCTGGCGCTGCATTGCGCCGATCGCTATGAGCGCAGTGTTGTCCTGGTCGACTGCAACGAGGATACCGAACGCTGGCAGGCACCGGATGGCAGCATCGATATCCTCTGGCAGGGCGAGGAGCACGGCGAGTTGATGGTACTTCTCGGTCACTTGCTGAAGAAAAATCCGGAGTGGCGTACCAAGCCATTGCGCGTACTGGCTGCGCTGCCGCCGAAGGGCGATTTCGAGCGCTACAGGGCTTCGCTGGAGGAGCTGATCAACCTCGCCCGGATCGATGCCAGCGTGCACGTGTTCAGCGCCGAGGACCTGTACGTCACACTGGCAAAGCGCACGGGAAACTCGGCCGCATTGTTCGTCCAGTTCGACCCGCCGGCGCCCGAAGAGCAGGTTGATTTCTTCGAGTGGACCGCGAAAATGGCAAAACTCGTTCCCGACATCATCTACGTTCACAGCGCAAGGAGAGTTTCACTGCAGGCGTAATCGACGGCTGTCGGCCTGACGCAACAGAAACCGCAATGCCTCGGCGACCGGTTTGCCGGTTCGTACTCGTCTAAAAGCGAACAACGAACTGTTGATCCCGGTGCTGCATGCCCTATGAAACCCTTGCGCCTGCCATACGGTCACTGACGACCGGAATCCCCGCCCAGCAGGCGATTTTCCTGCTGCAGCGCAGCCGCTACTGCATCGCACTGCTTACTGCAATCTGCGCTGTCGTATTCTTCTACGGCCTGGGTGACCTGCGGCTTTGGGACATCGACGAGGGCATGCACGCCGTCATGGCACGCAACATGGTCATCACCGGTGATTGGGTCACTCCGCTGTTCAACGGCGAACCGTTCTTCGACAAGCCCGCGATGTACAACTGGCTGACGGCCTTGTCGTTCTCGATCCTGGGCTTCACTGAGTTTGCTGCGCGCCTGCCGTCGGCGCTGCTCGGCACGGGTTGCGTGGTATTGACCTACCTTGCGGGCAAGGCCGTGTACGGACGAGCTGCCGGTTTCCTGGCAGGTGTGATGCTTGCGACCTCACTGGAATTCATTATCGTCAGTCGCATGGTCATCTACGAGGTGCCGTTTACTTTTTTTACGACGCTTTCTTTGTACCTGTTCTGCCTGGCCGTACTGCACGTTCGCCTTCGACGCCTGCTGTTTCTCGGTTTTTATGCAGCCGTTGCACTTGCCGTGCTGACGAAGGGATTGCTGGGGGTCTTTCTGCCGGGGCTGGCCATAGTGAGCTGGTTGCTGATACGGCGCGACTGGTCGTTCCTGCGCGAGATGCAGATTCTCTCCGGAATGCTTGTTTTTGTCGCCATCGTTTCGCCGTGGTTTTTCATGATGGAGAAAGCGAATCCCGGCTACCTGGAATACTTCGTCATGAAACAGCATGTGGCGAACCTGATTGGGACAACGGCAGAGTACCGCGCACGCCATCCGGAACCGTTCTACTACTTCCTTCCGGTACTGTTTCTTGGTCTGTTCCCGTGGAGCGCTTTGCTTTTCGGCGCCCTGCGCGATGCGTTGCGAAAAATGTCTCATGAGTCATCACTGACACTTTTTCTGCTCGCCTGGCTCATCGGCAATTTCTTCTTCTTCTCCGCCGCGACTTCGAAGCTCAGTACCTACATCCTGCCGGTCTTTCCGGCCGCCGCATTACTGCTGGGACGCTACATCACCGCCGCCATCGCCGTTCCCGCCGACCGGCTCCCGAAGCTTATTGAACGAGGCCTCGCTGCCACACTTTTGATGTTGCTCGCCCTGGCTTCATGGGTCCTTTTATTCGACCCATGGACTCACTGGCGCCAGGAAGCGGGTCTCGACTGGCAGAAGTTCGAGCATTTCATACTTCTGTTGGTGACGATGAATGCCGCGCTGCTGTTCATGGCGCACAGGCGCTGGATCGCGTCCCTGTTCGCGACGAGTGCCCTGCTTTCGCCGGCGATTGTACTCGCCGTAGGCCTTTACCTTGCGCCGGATCTGCAACCGTTCAAGAGCTCGGCCAGCATCGGCGAAGTCTACAACCGTCTGTTGCCAGCGGGTGCGAGGATGGCCTTTTTTGATCGCATGATGGATTCCGCACTTTTCTATACCGGCCGCGATGCCGATGTACTGCATTCGACGGAAGCGCTCGAAGATTTCCTCTCGCAGGACGAAAGGGTGTATGTGTTGCTGCGCAATCGCGAACAGGGATCCAGTATCTGCCGGTCGAAGTGCTACGTCATCGCCGAGGAAGGCAACAAAGTTGTAGTAAGTAATCAGGCAAATGCGGCTGCCGCAGGCGCGCAACCCAAGACCGGACCATGACTGGCTCAGAACTCGAGCAAAAATCCGATGGCCGGCAGGATCGGCAACCAGTAATCTTCCTGACGTTCGACATACGGCACGTCGTTCTCGTCGTATAACAGGTCGAAATCGATGCAGCAGGTATTTCGGCTATCCATCGCATTGGTTACTTCGACAAACACATTGAGCACCTTGTGGTCGCCAAAACGAAATTTTCGGTTGACCCGAAGGTCGAGCGACGAAAATGTGGAAAAGCTCTCGGCATTTCTCGGCCCTGGCTGCGCAATATAGATCGGCGCGCCGTTTGCATCGACGGACTCGACGATCGACAGCGATGTGGTCGGCCAGCCGTCATGAATGTTCGCCGCAACGCCTACATCCCAGTTATCCGATGACCAGTTCAGTCCACCACGCAACGCCTGGCGCTGGTCCCAGCCGCGCGGCGTGTCGACACCGCCGATACGGTCCGTCGCCTCCGAGTGTGTGTAAGCGAGCCACCAGGACAACGGGCCGTCGGTTACGCGGTCGAACATTAACTCGAAACCCCTGGTCCGTCCGGAAGTCGGAGCAATAAGTTCGCGGTCCGGCACGATTTCCGGAATCAGCGTGAGCGGGTCGTACAGGCCTTCATAACGCGGTCGCAGGCGATCGTAGTCCTTCTGGTAGACCTCAAAGCGTACGGAATAGCTCTCGCCTATCGGCTGACGGATGCCGAGGACAATCTGATCGGCGCGCTGCGCCGGAAAAAATTTTGTGATGCCGTCTTCGATCTGCAGCTCCCGCAAGTCCTGCGATTGAGAGTAGCGCCCCCAGCCAATGCGAAACTCCGTGCCGCCCCGGGTCGCGTGAAACGCATTCAGCCGGGGACTGACTTGCTCGGGAAAACTTTGGGAATCATAGCTCTGCTGATCTACCCGAAAGCCGTACTCGACGAAAGTACGTTGCGCCAGCTGCCATTTGTCCGCGATGTACAGGGAATAGGAGCTGCCATCAGGCGCGGCAAAAAAACTACGAACTTCATTCGCCGGGGTTCCCGGGTACAGCAGGGACAGTCCGAAGTAACTCGTATCGCTGAAATAGTTGTAATCCGCCGTACCGTAGCCGATTTCGAAGCCCCATTGCAGAATATGCCGGTCCGAATAGCCCCATTCCCAATCCTGCCTCAGCTTGTACTTGCGGAATTCTCTCAGGTCGTTCACGGTCGAGACATATTTTTCCGAGTCGTCAATATTACCGTTTCTGGTATTGCCATAGGAGTCCACCGAAATGAAACTGGTACTCTGCAGGTCGTCGCGCCACTGGTTATGCAGCTGCATCCAGAACTGGAAGTTCCGGGTGTCGCTGCTCGCGATTTCCTGTTCATCGATCTTGTCCGCGAGGATGACGGTGATTTCGTCTTTGGCATACAGTGCATTTGCTGTGAACGTCGCATCCGGCGACAATTCGTAAGAAAACGAACCGAACGCATCGTAGTATCGCGGTGAGCCGAGTTCCGGCTTGAGTATCAGGTCCAGGTTGCCGCGCCTGGCTGACACCAGCCAGCCGCCCCGACCGCTTTCCAGTGAACCGGATACAAGTGCAGACGTGTTGTACACACTGAGTCCCAGCTCGTTTCGTTTGACAACCGACGGATCGATCGTGTTTATCAGTATGGCGCCGCTCATCTTGTCTCCGTAACGCAGCGGCAAACTTCCCGTGTAAGCCTCGACGCCGTCGATGATGCGAGAATCGACGGTGCTGAAGATATTCTGGAAATCGCGGGCATGGAAAGGGTCCAGCAGTTCGTTGCCGTTCAGATAGACAGCCGTCTCACGGTACTCTCCGCCGCGAAAATAGGTCCGGGCGGAGACACCGCTTGATGCCGTTCCGGGCAGTACCTGTACCGCCCTGAGTGGATCGTCGCCGATGTCGGGAAGATTCTGAATGGACAGCTGGGACACGAAATACGGAGAACTGCTGAGGTCGCTCCAGATGTTATAGCGGCTCGACGACACGGTAATCATTTCGATCGCTTCCCGTTCCGCATGCAGCTCGAATTCGACAACCGTCGGCTTCCCCGACCTAACCTTGACGGTTCTTACGCCGGGCTCAAAGCCCTCGGCATCAATCTGTATCCTGTAGTCCCGAGACTCGAGCAGGTGATACTGGTAGACCCCCGAACCCAGCACCGCAGCATCCGGCAGCTCCGGCACCGACGACACCTGTGCATGTTCGATCAGTCGCCAGTTGTCATCCTCCCGAATGATCAACAGCAGGCTGCCGAAACCCGCCTTCCCGATATCGTCCCGTACGATCAGGAGGAAGCCCTGCTCTTCTTTCACGGTCAGGTGGAAGGGCGCAAGGATCTCCCGAACGATTTCCAGTGGCTCGGATGATGCGGGCTCTGCCTCGACCGTGAATTCGGCGCGGACAAGGTTGGTACTGTAGGCAAAGGGGTAGCCGGCAGCGCGGAATTCATCGATTACGGATGCTACCGGTCGTCCGGCGAGCACGGCCTTCCCATCGGCAGCGACCCCGGCCGTTGGCAGCCAGGCGAAAATCGCCGCTGCAAACCATATAAACGCACTGTTGCGAAGACGCCCGACGGACATCAGCGGAATCCGCTTGTCAGGTAGCACCGGCACTCTCATCCAGGGCCTTTTCCTTGACGATGACAACGCCCTCCTCAATCGACCAATCCAGATCCGTGGTCATCAATACAACGCGCAATGCGATCGACGGTTCCAGATCCACCTGTCCATAGCCGATCAGTGATTCCGTTCTCGCCAGGTTCTCCGCGGACGAAGAGTCGAAACGAAATTCACGACCGGATTCGCGGCTGACCCAGCTGAGGAATTCATGGATTGTCTTGCCGTCCGTGTTCCACGCCGGCGTCGTCTTTTCGATCCAGCGCCACTCATCGCCGTAGGCGGAAACCGGAACGACGCTTGGCGCTTCCTGGCCGGCGACCAGGAGCCTCTGGCCCCCTAGTGCGGTCGCGGTGAAATTTGCGTTCTTCACCGAGACCTCGCCCTGCC
>Ga0224505_10000648_pt1 | contig 23526 bp, 18 predicted proteins | sample SF_Jan12_sed_USG_FD_169102 | JGI IMG/M metagenome (GOLD analysis project Ga0224505, IMG submission 169102) | Sediment microbial communities from San Francisco Bay, California, United States - SF_Jan12_sed_USGS_4_1 | ecosystem: Environmental > Aquatic > Marine > Sediment | place: USA: California... | reverse complement strand
ATAAGAGGAGGCAATAAATAGCAGGCAAGACAACGCGCGTTTGCTGGTTGAGCATTTTCCCTCTCCGTTAATTATGGTTGGTTTATTTGCGGCATGGCGCGGAGAGTAATCCTCCGAGAGTGCCGGCTGGATGCCGCATATGCAGTAGGCAGGATATATATAACGTCCCATCACGTCAATATGAATAATTTATTTACGCGGATACCTTTGTCCTCTTAACACTTTTACGAGTGATACTGCAGGATCGTGGATGCCCCGGCGAAACTGAAAACGATTAGTCAGTCTCTTCTTTCCCGAGATGACACCCCGGTTCATACCTCCCTGGAGCTATTATGCAGCCAGGGTCGAGAGCTTTTTTTATTCTCCGCACGGTATCCCAATAAGAGCCTTCTTGCTCCGTGGCCAGTTCCATGGAATGGACCCCCAGCCGGTACGGCAGAAAGCCTTCTCTCTGGCCGGCTTCAAACAGGTTTTTGAAGCACTCCTGCGCCTTTACCGCCTCATCGAGGTTGTTTTTGCTGAACAACAGCGGAACTGTGCTGTCAAAGCAGCGGTCCGATACGCTGGTTAATGTGATAAGCGGGTCCAGGCCATACGAAGGGCAGATGTTTTTTACCATTTCCACGTAGCAGCGGACCCGTTCCGGGACCATGGGCACAAGAGGGGCGTACCAGATCAGTCCGCAGCCGTCTCTCGCGGGGTCATGGTCCATGCCTTGGCGAGGTAAACTGCCTGATTTCCAGTAGGCCAGAGGTAGTGCAATTTCGCTGGGATGTCCTTCCATTATATTGAGGGTGGCGTCAAGCCTTTCAGCCATCATTGAGAGCTTGCCCGAAAGAGGGAGTTGCCGGGGGATTATCCCGAGAAGGCCCTTGCCTCGCCGCAATGATGCGGAGTCGAGAAAAACCAGCCGTTGTACGTAAGGCCTCAGTTTCCCTTTAATTACAGACCTGGCGGCACTGACGATCTTTTTCTCGCCGTAAAGGGCGCCCACACCTGTCCAGGCAGTTACCTGGTATTCGCGTGCCAGTCTTGTGACGGTTTCTGTAGGGATGGCGCCTGTCAGCCCCGTCTCACGGCTCGGGTGAGGTACAAGCATGGAAAGTACTCGCTGAGGGTTCATGAGGTTGATTGACCCGCTGATTCCCGTCGTCGCCCGCAATGCTTCACGAACAGCGCCTACCGCTGACTCAAGCCCGTTGTCGGCGACGACCGAAAAGAAGAAGGTCTGGATCGTTTCAGGTCTTCTGGCCAGAGCAATAGTCATTTTAGTGACTATGCCAAAGGAACCTTGAGAAAAGAGACCGTCAAGATAAGGCCCCAATCCCCATTTGTAGGCTTGGTCAACGGCTTCGCCTCCTAGCCCGGTAAGGGCTGGACGATAAATGCTCCCATCTGCCAGAACGGCCTCCAGGGAAGTTACGGCGGTAAAGTGATCCGTATAGGGGGTAATGCCGTAACCGCGTTCCAGCGCATTCCCCACCAGGCTGCAGTTGGGGCCGGCGCCGGTTACCGGTACCAGGAAATCCAGACCTCGTTCTTCAAGATAGTCGTTTAATATCCTCTGCGTAACCCCGGGTTCAAGGGTGACCAGACCAAGATTCTCGTCCATGTCCATGATTCTGTTCATGCGCGACAGATCAACGACGACACACCCGTCGACCACCGGATTGGCTGTGCCGTAACCCCAGTTGCGGCCCGTGCTTATGGGGTACAGCGGTACTTTGTATGTAGCGGCTATTTTTACCAGGGCAACAACCTGCTCTTGAGAGGTTGGAAGCAGCGCGGCGGGGATTGAGCGTTGAACCGGCGTGGTGCAGGCGCCGTACTGGATGGCGGCAGGTTCCCCCACCAGCATGCTATTGTCTCCGAGCAGACAATGCCACTCGTTCAGGGCGCTTGGCAGGTTTTTGCTCTTGCTTGTCATGGATTAAGCCTGTCTGGAAAAAGAGGAACTCGTGAGAACGGGCAGGGCAAGCCTCCTTAGTAATAGCCCGACGCCACCCCAAAGAGTAATAAACCAGAGTGGCACCCCTCCCCATGGATCGCCTGGATAATGCCATTCTCCGCTCAGCACGCCGGTATATTCAATGGTCGCACCGAGGAATACCATATACCCTGTGTAGGCAATGTCAAGACGTTCGTGGAAGAAGAAAAGCCCGAGTGCCAGTAGTATGGCCGTGACGAGAAGCAGAATATGCTGGTCTGATATTACGCTGAAGGCGACCACATAACCTAGGGCAACCAGCCCTGCCTTTGTTCGGGGTCCCGTGGGAAGTGGGCCGTCCACCATGCGCCATGTGTGAACCAGATAAAAGCCCCACATGGCCAGCTCGTACCAGGGCATGCCCAGGAAATCGGGATGGTTGAATATAAAAACGCCCTGTTTTAACGACAGGGCATTCATGATGGTGAAGAAGATGCAGGCGATGAAGAAAAGGATGGCCTCTTCCCTGGATATACGCTTGAAGGTCAAGGCCCACAATATTGGAAAAGCCAGGGCCTTGCCCAAGCTCGTGGGGACCCATGTTAAAATAACAAGCGTCCCGATGAGTTGTATTATCAGGAGTATTCGAAAGTTCATTCTAGTTGAAGAAGCTGTAGTGGTCGATGAGGTCTCCATGAACTGGAGGGTAGCATAGGCGGGGGGCTTGACGCAAAAAAAATGGCCCCGTAAAACGGGGCCATTGATTCAGTCTTTTATCCCTGTAGAGAGATCGATTACGCCTTGCGACGACGAGCCATCAGGCCGGCGCCAACCAGGCCCATGCCAAGCAGCAGCATGGTGGAAGGCTCGGGCACTACATAGGCCCTGGCAGGGTCGGTGCTGTCTGCGCCGAAGATCTGCCGGCCAAGATCGTCCCAAGAATGTGAGCCAGTGCTCTCATAGATGTTCCTGAACTTGAGGTCGGCATTAGCCAGGCCATTCTGCACAGGGAAGTAATTCCCGTCCAGTATGTCTGCCCATGCACCGTCAAGTTCATCGACAATGCCATCACCGTTTACGTCGACAACATTGCCGAACGAGTTGGCAAAGCCAGTGAAGCCGCCTGCTGTCGGTATTGCCGTTCCGGTAACGCTGGTTACAAGGTCGCCAGCGATAATGGCACCATTGTAGAACGCAATCCTGGCAAGCAGAACACCATCGGTGAAGTTGTTGAACGAGCTTACACCGGTTCTGTCAGCGGCAGACGCTGCTGCCATGTCGGCATCCGGGGTATCATCGTAGTACAGGTCGATAAAGCCGCCAGTGCTGTTGAAGGCAGTCGCGCTGGGGGTACCGGCGGTAAGTCCGTAGAACATAGCGGTTATTTCCGCATTGCCATCACCGTCCGTCCAGAGAGGATTGCCAGTGGGCGGAAAGTTGTAAGGGTCGGAGCCATTGTTGCCGGCAGATACGGTTGATATCAGGGCAACGCCCCAGTTTACCTCAGGGCCAGCCAGATTCAACTGCTCCTTGTTGTCGAACTTGATATAAAGCGGACCAAGCGGAGGCATCCATGTGGCTGCCTGTGCAACACTGGTACCACACATTGTTACTGCGGCAAGAGCTACCGCAATAGCACCTACTTTCTTCATGAAACCTTTTTTCATAATTTTCACCCCCTTTCCATTTTGTTTTTTATCAACAGTCATCTTCTTCATTGTGTACCTCCTTTGCAAATTCCCTGATCTTCTGTTTGGCTATCTGTGGTTCAATGTCTTGGCCATTAGGTAGCAATCGTTATGCCAATTTATATAGCATTGAAATACAAGGGTTAATCTCTGGGGTCGTGATGAGAGTGGTCAGGGTTTGTAAAGAATCCCGACACTTTCAGGCAGGAAAACTTTACACTTCTCAATCGCAGGCAGGCGATAATGGAACTGTCTCTATATAATGATGTCGTTACCGGGCAAGAGGTGTCAAAATGGATGGGATTTGGCGATCGTATAGCCGAAGGGTCAGGCTGCTCGCCGAAACATATTGTGTACTTGACATTCTGTGTCAGTAGTCTACATATATAGATACTATGCTCGAATTCAGAAAGATCACCAAAAAAGAAGAGCTGCAGGAAGTCTTCAAGCTGAGATACAAAGTCTACTGTGACGAGTGGGGCTTTGAGCGGCCGGAAGACCATCCTGCCGGCATTGAGCAGGATGAATTTGACGAGCACTCCCTGCATTTTGTCGCCACCAAGGAGCAGATAATCGGTACTGTAAGAATAATCCTCCCCTCGGATCGAGGATTCCCGATCCTTCAGCACAGCGAGATTAGTGCCGATCTTTCACATCTCGATTGGCAAAAGGTTGGAGAGATATCCCGGCTTGCCATCAGCAAGGATTTCCGGCGAAGGGCGGAGGACCGCTTTATTTATGAGGGGAATGGCGTTGAGCCGCCCCCAATTACCGAGGAGAATGAAAAGCGGCGACGGCATGAGATTGTCGTCGGCCTCTATAAGGCCCTATATATAGAAAGCAAAAAAATCGGGCTTACCCACTGGATAGGCGTCATGGCCAGGGGGCTCTGCCTTCTGCTCAGGCGTATGGGAATAGCCTTTGTGCCCATTGGGCCCGAGGTCGATTACCATGGCCCCAGAACGCCGTATCTTGCCTCAATCGATGAGATAGAGCGGGAAGTCGCCCGCGCCAACCCGGAGCTCTTCCGGGAAGCAATGGAAGAGCTCAAGATGGCGGGCGTGCCTCGCCCGTCCGCATAATTTCCAATTTCTTAATATATGTTGTTTGGTGTGCTGCGAATGCGGCTTCCTTTGTCAGGGCGCTGTGTCCCCTAAGGAGGCACCTCTGTGCTGTTGTGTCTTTGGAAAGAGTTGGTGAGACGAAAAGTATTTTCTTTAGGGGAATTGTGTGTCAAAATGGAGCAAATGAAGGGCGGCTGATTTGAAGTGCTAGCGTTAAATTATGTAAAATCAATAAGATGTGATGATGGTGTAAATGTTGCTTGGTTTTCGCAGCTTGTGCCGTATGCGACACCATGGCTAATATCCGTAAAAACAAGGCCGATACTGGAGCTATTGTCTAATTAAGGAGGGAATTCCATTGACCAGAAATCTCCCGGTATTTTTAGTGGCGCTGTGCGTTGTAGTGGCATTGGGGTGTTCAGGAAAGCCGAAAGAGGAGCTTGTCAAGGAAGGCGTTGCTCAAATGGAGGCCGATAACGCAAAAGGGGCGGTCGTCCTCTTCAAGAGCGCGTTGGAAAAAGACCAGAACTACGTGGAAGCCCGCCTGCAACTGGCCAAGGCATATATGGCGACCAACAAGTACGATCAGGCCGAGAAGGAGCTGCAGAAGGTCCTGAGGCAGAACCCGTCTGAGAAGGGGGTCCGTGAAGATCTGGCAAAGGCATACCTCTATCTTAACAAGCCGGAAGAGGCCATAAAAGAGGCTGAGGCAATTCTTGCTTCGGAACCGGGTAATGCCGAAGCGATAGAAACTATAGGCAAAAGTTACGCTGTCAAAGGACAGTTCAGAGAGGCCGAAAACTACCTTGTTCAGGCTTTGGGCAAGAATCCGGATATGGTATCCGCGCGGCTCGGGCTGGCGAGGGTTCATTTGGCCAGCGGCGACAAGAAGGGAGCAAAGGAGGCCCTCCAGGCTGTGCTGGCCAAAGATAGTAAGAATACCGAGGCCTATTTTGTTCTCGCCAGCGTAGCAGTTTCATCCGGCGATAAGGAGGAGGCCCTTGATGCCTATCAAAAGATAACCGAGATAGACCCGAACAATATTCAGGCCCGCTATCAGGCGGGACTCCTCCATATGGAAAAAGGGGAGATGAAAGAGGCCACGAGTATCGCGGATGAGCTGAAGAAGTACCAGAACCGACCGGAGGGGCCTCGCCTCAAAGGGCTGGTTTTCTATCATGAAAAAAACTACAAGGAGGCGATTATCCAGCTTCAGACCTCCATCAAGATGCAGCCGACCCTCGGGGCTTATTACTTTCTTGGGCTAAGCCATTACAGTCAGGGAGAACTTGAGCAGGCCCTCAGTCAGTTTCAGAAGGCGATAGATTTTAATCCGTCCTTTTTGCAGGGGAGGCTCATGAAGGCCACCGTGCTCCTCAAGCAACAGAGAGTGGACGAGGCTATCCAGGAAGCCAGGAATGTCATAAGCCAGGACCCCAAAAACGCGCTGGCGCACAATATTCTGGGAAGCGGCTACATGGCCAAGGGGATGTACGATGAAGGGATGGACGCGCTGGACGAGGCCATCGACCTTGATCCGAAGCTGGTTGACTCCCACCTGAAGAAAGGGCTTTTCGAGCTGAGAGCGGGGAAGGTCAAGGAGTCCGAAGCCGAGCTCAAGGCCGTGGTCCAGTTGGCGCCGGAAGTGCTGAATACAAGGATTCTTCTTGCCTCTTACTATGCGAAGCTCAAGGAGTATGACAAGGCGCTCAAAACCCTCAAGGAGGGTATTCGGGACAAGAAGGAAGACGCGATCCTCTACCATGCCATGGCGTCTGCTTACGGGGCAAAGGGGAAAACCGATGACGCGCTTCAGAACCTGAAGAAGGCAAAAGAGGTCGATCCTGCCTATCTGGCCAGTTATTTCACCATGGCTTCGTATTACACCGCGAAGGGTGACATGGACAAGGCCATGACGGAACTGAAGACGGTGCTGGAGAAAGACCCCAAGAATATCCGGGGGTTGCTTGGCGCGGCATCTCTCCTTGAGGTCAAAGGGAAGAGCGACGAAGCGCTGGGCTACTATATGAAGGCTCGTGAGACCAATCAGGCAGCCGGTTTTCTTGCCCTGGCCGGGTACCATGCCAGAAAGAAAGATGCTGCGAAGGCTATTGGAGTGCTTGACGAGGCATTGAAGGCTGACCCGAACAACCTGGGAGCGTTGGAGCTCAAGGGCAACCTGCTTGCCGCCGAGAAGAAATTTGCGGAGGCGGTCTCGGCTTTTGAGGCAATTAGGAAGGCCAGTCCGGAAAAGGGACTTCCTCTTGTCGTCAAGGCCTATCTGGCAATGAAGGATTACGACAAGGCCCTGGCGGTACTGCAGGAGACCCTGAGGGCGCAGCCTGAAGCCTTGGGGGTAATGGCGGAAATATCAAGGGTATATCTCTTTAAAGGGGATAGTAGCAAGGCTGTGGAAAATGCGGAGCAAATAATAAAGAAAAAACCTGGTTCTGCCGTAGGGTATATAGTGCTCGCATCAGTATACGAAACAGGGCGCGACCTCGACAAGGCCATGGACGCCGTTAAAAAAGGTATCGCGGCGGACAGTGCCAGCATCGATGCCAGGATGGCGCTGGCGAGGCTCTGGTCCATCAAGAAGGCATATCCTGAGGCGATAAAGGAATATAGCGAGATACTGAAAAAGCAGCCGGCCTATTTCCCGGCCTCTTTTTCTCTTGGGAACATTTATGAGGTTACCGGCAAAAAGAAGGAGGCGGTCGGAAAATATCAGGAGGTGCTGACCCGCTCGAAGAACCATGTCCCCTCCCTGAACAACCTTGCCTATCTCTATCTTGAGGGGCACGGGAGTGCTCAGGAAGCGCTGAAGCTGGCGTCGCAAGCATACTCGCTGGCTCCGTCGGAAGGAGGGATCGTGGATACCCTCGGCTATGCCCTTCTCAAGAACGGCAAGACCGACGATGCCGTAAGGGCTCTGGAGAAGGCGTCGTCTCTAATTCCCGACAACCCCACCATCGGGTATCACCTTGCCCTTGCCTACAAGCAGGCAGGGAAAACGGGGGAGGCGAAGGCCCAACTGGAGAAGGTTCTCACCAAATCGGATTTCCCTGAGGCGGTGGCTGCCCGGAAGCTTATGGATGAACTCAAGAAAAAGTAGGAGGAGCGGAATGGTCAGCCATCTAAAATCAGGTGGGTGGAAGAGTTTGTTTGGGGCATATGCGGCATTTATACTGCTTTTCACTGCGGCCTCGATTTGCGCAGCTGATGACGATTATAAGATCGGCGACGGCGATGGCCTGAAGATTTCCGTTTGGGGGGTAAATGAGCTGAGTGTTGATGCCAAGGTAAGGCCTGACGGCAAGATTACCCTCCCTGGCATAGGAGATGTCATTGCCTCAGGTTTCACTCCCATGGATCTGAGCTCAAAGCTCGCAGAGAAGTTGCAGAACTTTGTCCAGAAGCCCATCGTCACGGTCACTGTTGCCGACATCAAAAACAGCAAGGTCTATCTGTTCTTTGGGCAGGGGGTAACGACGGGGGGGCAGGAGCCGAGCCAGTCGGGCAATCTTGAAATCACCAAGGGAGTCAGCTCCGGAGCCCATGATCTTCCGCGGCGGACGACCCTGCTGAAATTCCTTTCGAACTTTGGGAGCCTCAAGGGGGCTGACTTGGCCAAGGCCTACCTGATGAGGGGCGGCAAGAAGCTCGACATCAATTTCTACGACCTCTTTGTAAAGTTTGACCTGTCGAAGGACATCATGCTGAAGCCCGAGGATATTATCTACATACCCGACAACCAGCTGAGCAAGATCTATATCATGGGGGCGGTCAACACCCCCAAGTATGTCAGCTATACCGAGGGGCTCAGGGTCCTCGACCTGATCATGGAGGCCGGCGGGTTCAACAAGTTTGCCAAGGAGAACAATGTTGTGCTGTTGAGGAAGAATACGGACGGTTCCATGAAAGAGATTACGGTCAAGGGAAAAGATCTCATGAGAGACGGTGATCTGAGCCAGAATATAGAGCTAAGGCCCGGCGACTATGTGATTGTGAAGGAAGGGATATTCTGAGGCTAATGGGTTGCATGGGGCGGGCGGCAAGCAGGTAAAAGGAGCAAAATGGAAGAGTCTACTGTCGAGTTTCAAAAATATCTGAAGATGATCATCAAGAGGCGACGGCTTTTTATTGTCCTCTCGCTCTGTATCATGACGGTCATCGTATGGGGGAGCTACCTCCTGCCCAAGAAGTACGAGGCATCCAGCACCATCTTTGTGGAAAGCAACGTCATCAAGGAGCTGGTCAAAGGGATCGCCATCACTCCGGAGATGGGGGACAGGGTAAAGATCGTCGGTTATACCTTGATGAGCAGGGGCCTTGTTGCCGAAACACTGAAGGCCCTTGATATCGATGCTCAGAAGAAGACGACAGCCGACTTCGAGAAAGCGATCACCGATTTCCAGAGCCGGACGAACATAGAATTAAAGCTTAAGGAAAATATCTTCATGGTGTCGCTTCAGGATGAAAACCCAAGGATAGCACGGGATTACATCAATACACTGGTGAGCAAATATGTCGAGATGAACGTAGCGGCAAAGAAAGAAGAGGCCTTCGGTGCCTCGACATTCCTTGACGAGCAGGTGGCCCAGGCAAAGGCGAACCTGGACAGGGTTGAGCAGGAGATTATTGAGTATCGCAAGCTAAAAGGGGTATACATTGCCAAGGACGAGACATCGATCCTTGGAGAAATCCGGACCTATAACGGCCAGATCGAGCAGATTCGCATGCGAAGGAACGAACTGGCTGCCCTGAAGGCCAGCCTCGGGAAGCAGCTCAAGGGCGAGGAACCAATGATTCCGGTGTTTACTTCCGGACGTACCGGCTCGGTGGAGGGGAGGGGCCCAATGACCGCGAAGGACCGGCAGATCGCGCAGCTTGAAGAAAGGTTGAAGCAGCTGCTGGTCAGATTTACCGACAACTATCCCGAGGTGGTCAAGCTGAAGACAGAGATAGAGGTCCTCAAGCGGCAGAAGAAGTCTGCGACGGACAGTGGCGACACCGATGATGCTTCCAGCGAAGAGAGCCTGTCGACGGTCAACCCGACCTATCAGCAACTTAAGGACAAATATCTTGCGGCGGAATCCGAATTGAGCGCGCTGGACGCGAACCAGAGCCATCTGGCGGGGTTGATACGCCAGCGGGAGGCGGATCTGCGCTCCCTGCCCACCGAGAAAAAACGCCTCATCGAGCTTGAAAACGACCGCAACGCGCAAAAGACGGTCTACGACCAGTTAAAGATAAGGCTTGAGCAATCGCAGATTTCCAAGCAGATGGAGGTCTCGGACAAATCGACGACGTTCAGGATTGTCGACCCGGCGGTTCTTTCCCAAAAGCCGGTGAGCCCCAACAGGATCATGCTGATCCTCATGGGGATTGTTGTAGGTCTGGGCGGTGGGTTCGGCATAATCTTTTTAATGGATTTCTTCAGGTCGTCGTTCAAGGATGTCCAGTCGGTCAAGGACCTTGGATTGCCTGTATTGGCCGTGATCCCCAGAATGGTCGATCAGGTTGTGCTGTTGCAGGAAGCGAAGAAAGACAAGGTGTTGTATGCTGCAGCCGCGGGATGTTTCCTTGTGCTGGTCTGCGTGCCACTGGTCCTGGAGCTTCTGGGAGTGACAATTATCGACTCTGTCTTTAATAGGTTGCTCAGGGGATAGCTGAATACTCAGGTAGTCAGGCTGAAGATCGACGTGAGATATGGGAAGGGAAAAGATAAATGAGCAGGATAGAAAAGGCCCTTGAAAAAGCGAACCAACTAAGGGAATCGGCGCCGGCTTCAACCGAACGGCCACAGGAACCGATTGAAAAGAGACTTGCGGAGCAGCAGCCTGTCGATGCGTCCATTTTCAAGGGAGATACGGCCATCAAAGGAGACAGCCCCTGCCTCGTGACCTTGAATGATACCTATTCTCCCGTGGCGGAGGAGTACCGAAAGCTCAAGTCGATGGTGGTAAAGATCACCAACAGCGGACAGTCCTGCAATACCCTCATGGTTGCAAGCGCTATCGGAGGTGAAGGGAAGAGTATTACCGCTCTCAACCTGGCTATCTCTCTTGCTCAGGAATACGACCATACGGTCATGCTGGTCGATGCCGACCTGAGGCGGCCGTCTCTTGATTCCTATCTTGGCATTACGGCGGGACCGGGCCTCTCTGAGTGCCTTGCGGGCAGTGTCGATATCAAAGACGTGCTGATAAAGACGGGCGTGGGCAAGCTGGTTTTTCTGTCCTCAGGCGCTCCTGTGTCCAATCCCGCCGAACTGCTCTCCTCCGGAAGGATGAGAGAATTCATCACAGAGATAAAGCACCGGTATCCCGACCGCTATATCATAATCGATACCCCTCCGGTACTCCTTTTTGCCGAGGCCCATTCTCTGGCGACAATGGTTGATGGTGTTCTTTTTGTGGTCAAGGAAGATTTGGCCTCTCAGAAGGATGTCAGGGAAGCCCTTGTTACTCTCAGGGACAGCAAGGTGTTGGGGCTGGTCTATAACGCCACGGAAGGAGCCAGTACAAGCAACCACTATCAAGGGTATGGATATGGCTATCCGAGAAAGGCGTAACTGATGAAATATTTCGGAAGAGTTGTTTCCGGGCTGGCATTGTTTGTGTTCGCGCTCTCTGTCTCATCCGTACAGGCCGAACTGAAACTGAAGCCGAGCGTCAGTGTCCGCGAGGAATACAACAACAACATCTACCTCACCTCTTCGAACAAGGAAGATGATTTTATTACCACGGTGAACCCGGCACTGAACCTGCGTTATGGCTCGAAAATACTGGACGTTTCCCTCGACTACGGCCTCAACTTTCGTCTCTATAGCGACCACTCGGAACAAAATGAGACAAGCCTGCGGGAGACCCAGCGGATAAAGCTGGGAGCGACGCTCTCTCCGTACCGGGATATCCTGTTTCTCAAAATTTCAGATGAATACAAGCGGGTTCCCATAGAGTCGAGAAGGCAGGTTGCGCTGGACAATTACATCTCCAATATGAGCGACCTGAACCATTTGATAATCAATCCTTATGCCGTCATTCCCCTGGGAAGTACCGTCAAGCTCAACGCCGGGTACCAGTATGAAGACCTTTCCTACCGGAAGAGAGAAGGTGATGACGCCCGAAACCATCTGTTTACCGCGGGTATTTCATATGAGCTGTCCCCCCGGGTTACTACGACGGCGACCTATAACTACCTGATCAGCAGGTTGCAGAATACCGAAGACTATGACCGGCAGAGTGCAGGCATCGGAATGACGTGGAAGATAACCCCACGGGTGACGCTCGGCGGCAACGTGGGTAAGACCTGGTTCGATTATGACAACCAGGGGGAGTTCAACTCAACGACGTGGGATATTAAGGCCGACTACCAGGTTTCCCCGCTCTTTTTGCTCAGCGCGGGCTATTCCAGGAACTTCTCGGTCTCGGCAAACGTAGGTGGCTACAAGGCGCAGACCACTAACGCCGGCATCACCTACACGGGAAAAGTGCCAATATCGTTGTCCGTCTACGAAACAACAAGGCGATACAACACCGAGAGCAGAAAGGACAAGGAAAAAGGCGTCACGCTGTCAACCAGCATGCCGATTACTCCGCGCCTACAGGGGAATGTGACGGGTAACTATTCGACCTCGGAGTCTGAAGATGCGACCTTGGCGGGCAACAAGGAGGATGTCGACAGATACAGTGTCACGGCCTCGTTATCCTACGAGTTCAAGATAACCACGGTGAGCCTTGGCTATACCTGGAACTGGAGCGACTCCAATATCGATGGCAATGGTTACCAAAACAGCATAGTCTGGTTGCAGGCGCGATTCAGTTTCTAATCGTTCTCAAGCGTTATCAGAGGTGCTTGCCTGGAGAATCCCTGCAAATTATATTGAGTGCCAGGATTGATCTTTTATGGCCATAGAAGAAGTTGTTATTACAATGATTCAGGTTGTCGGGATTCTGTTCCTTGTCCCGGCGATGCTGATCAGTGCGTATAATTGTTTTCTCCTCGTGACCGCATTTCCCCGTCCCCGGAAATCAAACACAAGCAATCAGCCAACCGACTGTCAATTTATCATTCTGATACCTGCTCATAATGAAGAAGGCAATATTTCAAAAACCCTTCTGTCATGTGCGAGACTTGATTATCCTGAGAGTCACTACAAGGTCTGTGTAGTGGCCGACAACTGCTCTGACCGTACTGCTGAGATAGTTAGACAGCATGGTGTTCTGTGTCTCGAACGATATGATGATATAAAACGAGGCAAGGGGTATGCGCTGGAATGGGCGATTGACCAGCTCAAGGACAATATTGACGCATTTGTGATCTTGGATGCGGACTGTATGCTTGAACAAAATGCCTTGAAGGTTTTTGCTGCGAGTTTTGCTAAAGGAGCAGGCGCAGTGCAGAGCAGATACGTTGTTGCGAATCCGGATGAAAGCCCGCTGAGTTATGCCCAAGCTGTCGGCAATACAATAGAAAATGACCTGTTTTATGCATCAAAATCACGGCTCGGCCTGGCAATTCTCCTGCGGGGAACAGGAATGGCGATAAAGAAGGCTGTGTTGTCTGAGCATCCTTGGGGGGCGCATTCAATTGTTGAAGATGTTGAGTATTCCATCGGATTAATCAGGCATGGCGTAAGAGTAGATTTTTCCAGCGAGACACAGGTATTGTCTGATTTCCCCGCAACGGTGGGACAACTTACTGTTCAAAGAAAACGCTGGGCAACGGGTAATCTGAATCTCGGCAAGACACAGGCGCTCGGTCTCATGCGAGATGGCCTCGTAAAAAAGAATCTTCAGCTCTTCGATGCAGGTTGGACCTTGCTGGTACTCAGTCGGCCGCTGCTTATTCTCTTTCTTGCGATTGCTGCTGTCGCGAGCATTACCTCTTTCTGCTTTGCTCCGACGCAGTTCTCCCTTATTCTACTGCTGGGAAGTCTGGGGTTTATCGCGCTTAACATCGTATATTTCTCAGTCGGCATAGCGGTGCTTGGGTTGTCGTTTAAAAGGCTGGGCCTTTTACTCAGGACCCCGTTTACCGTGGCGAGATTGATAGGAATTACACTGGCCGGCTTAATGGACATCAACAACAATGCATGGGCCAGAACCCCACGTAATTGAGGGTTATGGGACAGAAAAAAAATATTCTCCACCTTATCGCATCAAATTTCTTCGGCGGTCCCGAAAGGCAGATACTGGCGCATGCCCTTCGGCTTGATCCCGACCGATACCGGTTTCTTCTTGCCTCGTATAAAGAAGAAGGCCGGTCCAGCGAGATTATTGAAAAGGCAAGAGAACTCAAAATACCGACCCGTGAGATACTGGCCCAGGGGGCGTTCAACCCGCGGACCATCACCGAACTGGCATCAATGCTCAAGGATGAGAAGATAGACATCCTCTGCGTCCACGGTTTTAAATCCAATGTTGTCGGAAGGCTGGCGTCATGGATGGCGGGTATACCGATGATCGCGATATCGCGAGGATGGACATGGGAAACTCCACGGGTGCGCTTCTATGAAAAGCTCGATCGGGCATTCCTGAAGTTTGCCGACCATATCGTGGCGGTTTCGGAGGGGCAACAGAAGAAGATACTCGATCTGGCTATCCCGGTGGAAAAGGTTTCCGTTATTCATAATGGTATAGACCTCAATGGTGCAAGGCCACCGGAAAAGACTGGCAACCTGAAGCGTGAGCTCGGCCTCGGGGAGGCCGATATTCTGGTCATGTCGGCGGGCAGGTTGAGCCCCGAGAAGAACTACGGTGGGCTTATTGATGTAGCGAAACTGGTGACTCAAAAGAAGCATGACGTAGCCTTCACCGTATTCGGTGAGGGTTTTCTCAGGGGTGAGCTCGAAGCCAGGGTAAGGCAGGCCGGACTCGAAAAGAAGTTCTTTTTCCCGGGTTTCAGAAAAGATGTCAAATCGTCGATGGCCGAGGCGGATATATTTGTTCTGCCGTCTTTCACCGAAGGGCTGCCTAACGTGGTTCTCGAGGCCTATGCAGTAAAGAAGCCTGTGGTGGCAACGGCCGTGGGAGGGACCCCGGAAGTTGTGGAGGACGGAGTGAGCGGATTCCTGACTAGGCCCGAGGAGACGGAGAAGATGGCGGAGCATATCCTCAGGCTGGCAGGTGATCCCGATCTACGCCGCGAGATGGGCGAAAAGGGGCATGAGAGAGTCCGGGCCATTTTCGGTTTCGAGGATCAGACACGCAAGTATGAGGAGCTTTACACAAGAGTCGGTAAGGACGGTATCCGGCGGTGAAGGGTCCTGCTGGCCGATGTGTTCAGAATAATGATCAAGGTCGCCTTTGTTATAGATACAATTGAATCGCCGACGGCAGGGACGGAGAAGCAGCTTCTGCTTCTTATCGAAAATCTTGACCGCAGGGAATTCAGTCCTGTTTTATGCGTCCTGTACTCCTCCGACTGGCTGTCCAGTGAATTCCGATCGTGTCCTCTCTATGTAATTGGCGCACGTTCTTTCAAGACGCCCGGGATGTACGCCAGTATATTCAGGTTTCGCAATTTTCTGAAAAAAGAAGGAGTCTCAATAGTTCAAACCCATTTTAGGGACTCTAATATCGTAGGAATACTGGCGGCGCGGCTGGCGGGGATCAAGGCGGTAATATCCTCACGGCGGAATCAGGGGTACTGGTATACGCCAACCGAGATCCGGCTCCTCAAAATACTGAACAGATGGGTAAGTCTTTTCGTGGCAAATGCCGAAAGTACGAAAGAGTGGGCGGTCAGAACCGAGTCGATTCCGCGGGAAAAGATCGAAGTTATCTACAATGGGCTTGATCTGGACAAGTTCAGGTCGCTAATCAGCGACGCTAAAAAACGGAGCAGGGAGTGTCTCAACATCAATCCTGTTGCTCCGGTCGTCGGCATTGTGGCGAATCTGAGGCCGGTAAAGGGGGTAGATGTTTTTCTGCGTGCCGCCGCTCTGGTGAAAAAAGATCTGCCTGGAGCCATATTTGTCAGTATCGGCGATGGGGGTGAGCGCTCAAAACTGGAGGCATTGTCAGAGGAGCTCGGTATAGCCGATTCAGTACGATTCCTAGGGAAAAGACTGGATATCGCCTCGATACTACCCGCGTTCGATGTCGCGGTATTGTCGTCCCGGTCTGAGAGCTTCTCCAATGCGGTCGTTGAGTATATGGCTGCCGGCCTCCCTGTTGTGTGCACGGATGTGGGAGGATGCAGGGAGGCTGTGGGGGACGGCATAAACGGGTTTGTCGTACCTGTCGGAGATTATGCTGCGATGGGCGCCTCAATAGCGACGATTTTGAAGGACGGTTTGCAAGGCGAAATGGGGACCATATCGCGCAAGAGAGCCAACGACCTTTTCGGACTGGATAGCATGATTTCTAAATTCGAGAGAATGTTCGACAGGCTCGCGGGGGATACGCATAAGCCGGTTTCTGGGTAGGGAACACAGAGGGAATTTGCACGATGCATCCCGACAATGGGGGGAATCCGGTGCAAAGGGTTAAATGACGGAAGCACTTGTAATTACATTTCATGGTCTGGAACTGGCTGACCCGTCGAAAGCAGATGAGCCACACACGACTGAAAGCCGCTACACTCTTGATGTAGCCAATTTCAGGCAAATGATGGATATGGCGGCAAAGTCAGGTTGTTGTACCGTGTCGGATCTTCACACCATGCCCGCAGGCAACTATGTCGTTCTGACATTCGATGACGGGCTGGCGTCGGATTATGAGCTGGCCTTCCCGGTGCTTGCGGAAAGAAATATCAAGGGGACCTTCTATGTCACCTCGGGGAATGTCGGCAAGCCCGGTTACTCTACGTTTAGCCAGTTGTCCGAAATGAGCAGCAACGGAATGGAAATAGGAAGTCATGGCATGACGCATAGCTATCTGACCACCATGACCCGGGCGAATGCTGCCAGGGAAATCAGGGAGTCGAAGCAGGAAATCGAGCAAAGGCTTGGAAGGGCCGTTCGCTCTTATGCCGCGGTAGGGGGACATTATCACCGGTGGATGATTGAAGAAGCATGGGCTGCCGGTTATGAGTCTTTTGCGACCATGATCCCCGGCATAACCCGGGTTGGTCGACAATCCGTCCTGAGGCGCGTGCATATCCAGCATCAGCATAATGCAGCGTACTTCGACAACCTGCTTAGGCGGAACCGGCTGGATTTGTTCGGTGCTCGTATGCGGTACCAGCTGCTCTATCTCCCAAAGGTGGTGCTGGGCATGCAGCGATACGACGCGTTAAAAGAAGCGGTAACAAAGAGGTTGAAATCTTCCTGTAACTAGCTTTCAAGAGGTTGTCTCAGTGGTCTATATCAGTATCGTCGTGCCGATTCGCAACGAGGAGAAATTTATTGGCCAGACATTGACGGCACTGCTCAGTCAGGACTATCCGGCATCACGTTATGAGCTGATAGTGGTTGATGGCCGCTCAACCGACGGTACGCGCAGCGTGGTGGAACAGTTCATGAAAAATCATCCGGACAAGAAGATCAGTCTGCTTGATAATCCGGGAATTCTTTCCAGCAGTGCCAGAAATATCGGTGCAAGGGCCGCGCAGGGAAAGTTGATCGCCATTATCGACGGCCATGTGCATATCCCCGGCAATCAACTGCTGAAGGATATGGAGCGGTTAAAGGAAGAGACCGGCGCCCTGTGCCTTGCCCGTCCTGCCCCCCTTGATGTTCCGGAAATAAAAAACGGCACCCCGTTCTGGATTGCAATGGCACGAAAGAGCCGACTTGGCCACAGCAGATCGTCATTCATCTACAGTGATTATGAAGGTTTTGTCGACCCGGTGAGCAGCGGTTTTGCCTATGACCGCACTGTGTTTGAGAAAGTGGGCTATTTTGATGAGACGTTTGATGCCGCTGAGGACGTTGAGTTTCATTTCAGGGTAAAAAAAGCGGGCATCGAGGCGTACACATCGCCCAGATTCCTGATCTATTCGTACCCGCGAGAATCATTGTCCGCTCTTTTCAGGCAACAGGTCCGTTACGGCGAAGGGCGGGCGAGGTTTATACGGAAACATCCCGAAGGATTTTCAAAAGAAACCCTGATTCCCGTGGGTATCTTTCTTTATGTGGCGGCACTGCCGGCAGCTCTCGGTATTACACTGGTATCCCCTTTTCTCACGGCAGCCTATCTCGCCGGACTATTCGTTTATCTGGGCATGTTGATGATTGCCGGTCTGGAAATGGCGTTCAAGAACAAAGCCGTTGTCCCGGCGTTTATAGTCGCGGCAGCCCTTTGCACGGTTCATCTGGGGCTTGGGTGGGGATTCTTAAAGACCAGGGCGTGCGGGAGTGGCAGGAGAAACAGATGAAAGGGCATGGTACCATTTATAATGAAACACCAAGCGAATGTACTGGTAATATGTCACGCATACCGGCACCTTTTCTTTCCAAAGAGCTATTATGGGCGGGTTTCTATATCACGCTCTTTATAATCAGGCCTTGGGAACAGCTGCTCCCGGTCCTCGGTCCCCTGCATTTTGAGCGCTTTTACGCAATTATATTAATTGTCCTCACATTGCTTAGCCGACCCGGCAAAGTCAGATTTGCGACTTCACAGACTATGGCGGTTATCTTTTTTCTACTAGCGCTGGGTCTTTCGGGTTTGTTCGCATACAACAGCTCGCTGGCATGGGAACCTTTTTACGAATACACAACCCTTGTCATATTCTACTTCATTCTGTTGAAAGTAATTCGCACTCCCAGTGACCTTTTGTTTATTTCCATAGTCTATATTGGCTCCATGTGCATATACCTTGGCAAGGCGCAATGGGAATTCTTTGTTCATGGTCAACACCAATATGACATGGGCGTGGTGCGGCTGATAGGAATAGAGTCCACTTTCGGTGGTCCCAATTCATTGGCCATGTCTATAGCGGCATCACTTCCGTTTTTGGGTTTCTTATGGAGCAAGCGCCACGATCTCTCTTTGTGGTCGCCGCTTATGAAAAAATGGTTTAAACGCGGTCTGGTTGTCTATTTTGTTCTGGCCATTAGCTCGATAGTTTTGACCAACAGTCGCAGTGGTATGTTATCCGCAGTCTTGTATCTGGCGCTCGTTGCCCTGAGCGGCAAGAATTTCTTAAAAAAGATTGGCTACATATTTGCCGGGATTGCTTTTCTATCGATACTCTGGCTGGTGATACCGACTGAAAACAAAGACCGGTTCAGCACTATCTGGGACAAAGAAGCGGGCCCCGAATCGGCCACGGTCTCTGCGGAGGGCCGTATCGAGGGGATGAAGGCCGGGTTGACCATGTTCGAAAGATTTCCCGTTACCGGAGTAGGGATAGGAAGTTTCAAACAATATCGTATTAATCACGTTGATGGTAGTGGCCTGAGTGCTCACAGTTTGATAGGTCAGTTGCTTGGCGAAACAGGTCTTGTTGGAGGAATAAGTTTCTTTTTTGTCGTGGTAATAACATTGAAAAATGCAAGGAGAATAAGGCGGCTTGCTCGCATGCAGGATGACAAAATACTCGATGCCCTTGCAGGCTTGGCCTCGGCAATTATACTATCGGTCATGATTTTGCTCTTTGATGGTCTTTTCGGACATAATGTCAGAAGGTTCAACTGGCTGTGGCTGGCGGCATTCAGCTCATTGGCGGTTCAGTTTGCGGTGCAACGAGGTCGGGAGATAGGGCAGCAGGATGTTTACGGCACGGTGGTACCAACATTTAAGCAATAGAGACTCGGCAGAGATCGCAGGATTTCTCAGGGGCTCTCAATACTGGCCGCCCGAGCGATTACGGTGGTATCAGTTCGAGAAGATTCGAAGGTTGCTTGAGCATGCATACAGACATGTTCCATACTACCGTCGGGTATTTGAAGGGATAGGGGCTACCCCGGCCGATATCAGGACACTCGCCGAAATGGAGAAACTGCCGATCCTCACCAAGGAGATTATCAGGGAGAACTTTGAAGACCTCATAGCCACCAATATCCCCAAGGAGCACCTGATTGCCAATTCGACGGGCGGATCAACCGGGGAACCTCTTCGTCTTTACCAGGACAGACAATACGAGCAGTGGGCCAATGCCGCACGAAACAGGGGGTGGTATGAAATAGCGGGGTGCAGGCCTGGAGATAACTGCGCGGTCCTGTGGGGCGCCATGCATGAGATCGGAGAGGACTTCCCGCTTAAGGAACGGCTCCGTTCATTGCTTACCACAGGAGAAATACCACTGAATGCGTTCAATCTCAGCGAGGAAAGAAAGCGGTATTTCCTTAAATGGTGCCATATGCTCAGGCCAAGACTCCTCAGAGGCTACGTAACCGCCATCCACGACTTCGCCGGATTCCTTGACGCCAATAATCTCAGGTTTCCTCAGGTGCAAGGTGTCATTCTGTGCGCTGAGACGGTTGACCCTCATGTGCAGGCTTTTGTAGAAAAAGTATTCAAAGCCCCCTCGTACAACACCTATGGCGGCAGGGAGTTGAGTCTCATTGCAATGGAATGTGAGCACAAGAATGGACTGCATGAGATTTCCGAAAATAATTATGTAGAGTTTGAGCCCATTACGCTTACCGGCTATCAGGATGCGGGTAACCTTCTGATTACCAATCTGAACAATTACGCCATGCCGTTCATCCGGTACCGGATTGGTGATATAGGCATTCCGGGAAATGGCAAGCAGTGCGAATGCGGGCGCGGCCTGCCGCTTGTCAGCAAGGTCATCGGGCGTACTACCGAGGTGTTTGTTTTTGCGGATGGTACAAGGATTGCCGGTGAGATGTTTATCCATCTGATGAAGGATTTCAGCCTTAAAGAGTATCAGTTCGTGCAGGTTTCTGATTCAAGGGTAGTTTTGCGTATGAAGTCGGAAGAATTTAACGACCTTGATCGTCAGGCGGCCATCAGGGAGAAATATGCCAGATATCTGCCGGTTGATGCCCGGCTTGATTTTGAAAAAGTGGACGGATTTGAAAAGACCGCTACGGGTAAGTTCAGGTTTGTATTCAGGCAAATGAATGCGGTAAGGGAGTCCTGAGTAATGCAACGACAGGAAAGAGTTGCGATCGCGAATGCGGCTGAGCCATGGAGCTATCCTTGTACGCCGCCATTTCATCCTCACGAAGACTACCCGGAATTTGGGGGCAGAGTAGAGGTTGGGATGGAGCGGAATGTTATTTATGAGCTTGCCCGGCAGAATTTTATCCTTCTTGGCATGGACCGGGATAATTATTCATCCGCCCAGTGGAATCCGTTGGGAGAGCTGATTCAGCCGGGACAGCATGTCGTGATCAAACCGAATCTTGTACGGCATATACATATGGGGGGTGGGGACCTTCAGGCGGTGATAACCCACCCTTCGATGGTGCGCTGTATGATCGATTACGCGGCTTTGGCGCTTCGTGGCACCGGCCGGATTACCGTCGGCGATGCCCCTGTGCAGAGTGCCGATTTCGCCCAATTGGTCGCAAAATGCCATCTCCGTGAGATATGTGATGCCGCCTCGAATACCTGGAATATGCCTATAGAACTGGTGGATTTTCGTCTGTGGTCCTCCGAGGTAGAATCGGGTCATCGGATTGTGAAAGGGAAACAGTTGTCGGGTGATCCTCGAGGCTATATCCCGGTAAACCTCGGAGACAGGAGTCTGCTTGCGCCGTTGGGAGAGGGATATGCCCGCTTCAAGGTTACCAGCTATGACTGTAAAGAGATGCAGCTACATCACAATGAAACCACGCATGAGTATCTGATCCCCAGAACTGTTCTGGAGGCGGATGCTGTAATCAATCTCCCCAAGCTGAAGACGCATCGCAAGGTGGGTCTTACGGCGGCCCTCAAGAATCTGGTCGGTATTAATGGGCACAAGGACTGGCTTCCTCATCATCGCGAAGGTTCGTTAAAGGAGGGCGGGGATGAATATCCGAATCCGTCACGTTTGAAACGCCTTCAGAATGATCTGATAGCGAAATTGGACAGGGCTCCGTGCGGACATGGCGGAGCTGCTGTACAACTGGCCAACAGGGTTGTCGCTCGACTCATAAGGCAGTTTGCTGAAGATACCTATCTCGAAGGAAGTTGGTATGGAAACAATACCCTGTGGCGAACCGTGCTGGACCTTAACCGGGTGCTCATTTATGCCGACAAGGAGGGAAAGATCAAGGATACGCCCCAGCGGCGCTGCTTTACCATGGTAGATGCCATGGTGGCTGGAGAGGGAGAAGGGCCAATGGAGCCTGACTCTCGGAAATGCGGCTTTCTGGCTGCGGGTGTAAACCCGGTCGCAATTGATGCTGTACTCGCGACGGTAGTGGGATTCGACTACCGCAAAGTTCCAATAATTGCCAGGGCGTTTGATCTGAGTGAGTTACCGCTGACCAATTTCTTGGCAGCTGATATTGTTGTTGCCAGTAATGACAGGCAACTTGATCAGCTTAAGGTGGGCTACAAGTGCGATTTGTTCAGGTTTACTCCGTCATCCGGGTGGAAAGGGCACATTGAGCAATGACACCTACCGCGGAAACTGCCGGTTCAATAGATCTTATAATGCGAGCAGTCAAGTCACGTTTGAGTGATATGGGCAGTCATGAAGACTACCGGCTTGAGCACACTATAGAGCGTCCTTATTCCAGTATTGCCATTATAGGCCCGGTTGTGGGCAAGAATGCCGGAAAGTTGGTTGTGAAAACGATAAAGCATCATCCAATTAATGCTTCTATTACAAAGAAAGAGAACCAAGCGGTTGTAGAGTACGACATACTGATGAAGCTTTATCCTCAGTTCCTGAATGTTAATGGATGTGCCGTGCCGCGGCCTGTTATTGTCATTCCCGAAATAGAGACGTATGTAATGGAGTTTGTAGAGGGCGATCTTTTAATGGATGCTAATAAGTATCTTCGATATGCGTCCTCAAGAAGGAAGTCTCTGGAGTTGCAGGAGTTGTATTTTCTCTGCGGCAAATGGTTGCGGATATTTCATGAAGTGACCGGTATTGAAAAGCGAAGAGTTGATGTGTTCACTCATATAATGGAACGTTGCGACCAACGGTTAGAGCTTATCGAGCAGTCATCTCATTCGGCCATCCCTAAAGGGTTCAGGGAACAGGTGCTTGCCACTCTAACTGCCTATCTTGATCAGCTCTCGGGTTCCGATATTCTCGTTGCCGGTCGACATGGAGATTTTGGTCCCTGGAATATTCTATACAACGCACAAGGTATTACCGTCCTGGATTTTCTGGGTTTTCAAAAAGATCCTCTTCCCGTTGATATAATGAAGTTTCTGGTGTTTCTGGACAACGAGCGGATGTCCGTGACATGTAGCAAGAAACGAGTGAATAACCTCAAGGATAGATTTATCGAGGGATATGGCCCTGTCCCGTCTATTCAGGAAGCGGTCTTCCTTGTGTGTGAGATATTGCACCGAGTAGTCAGTATATGGGGGGATGTCTCTGCTCCCGGAAAGCATTTGCATCACAAAATGGAATCGGCAAAACGCATAGAGCGGAGCATTCAATGGTTAAGGAGCCCTTCTCGATCCTGTCTGTGGCCGTGCAACTGAGCTATCGTTTTGATGCAATGGTGGCTTGACTTATTGATGACCAGAGGCTTTAAGTGGAAGGTATTGGTAAAAAATAGTATCCGGAGTTGCATACAATACGATATCCCGCGTCCTAATCGTGGGTATTCAAGCCATTACAAGCATAGTGCTGGCTCGCCTGCTGATCTCCTCGGACTACGGTATTGTGGCATTTGCAACGGTGTTCATCAGTTTTGAGCCAATTCAGTGATTTTGGTTTTGGCAGGGCAATCATTCAACGAAAGGACATTTCACGCAGTGCGCTTAATACAGTATTTACTAGTTTCGATAGTTTGGAAGAGGTA
>Ga0224505_10000647_pt1 | contig 23534 bp, 27 predicted proteins | sample SF_Jan12_sed_USG_FD_169102 | JGI IMG/M metagenome (GOLD analysis project Ga0224505, IMG submission 169102) | Sediment microbial communities from San Francisco Bay, California, United States - SF_Jan12_sed_USGS_4_1 | ecosystem: Environmental > Aquatic > Marine > Sediment | place: USA: California... | reverse complement strand
CCCCGCAGGGTTTGCCGCACATGATCGTGCAGGCTTGTTGCTGCGGTCGAAGAACGGGGAGGAGTATTGAATCGCGCTTCCCGTGGGCGGCATTATACACAACCTGTGGCCGAGACTCTAGCGGTACCTTGCTGAGTTTTTAAGAGGCTTCTTGCTCTGTGCCAATACATCGTTATCACGCGTGTGACTCAACGTGAGATGACGGTGCGGGGAATTATGGGAGCCGTTGGCGTTGGATTGTGCAAGTTCGTATGCTGAGAAAGAAGGTATCGTTGCTCTCCGGCTGATGATGCTTCCAGTCATGTATGCCGATCGTGGGCGCCTTGGCCTGAACCTTTGCGAGGGTGGGTGTAATCAGCTGTCTCGCGAACGAGACCGGACGGATCATACAGATTCCGGCGATTCCAGGAGTCGTTGGCATGAAGGTCTGCAGGGACTTGGTCGGAGTCTCAACGATAGAACACCGTGACTCGATTGAGAAAATCTTCTAGTTCCACAATACAGTGTTCGATGGTGGGAAGGTCTTGCCGCTTTGCTGCGCTCTCTATCCTTGCGCCGATTTCTGAGATTGCGTCAAACCCATAGCCACCACCATCGCCCTTCATGCGATGGCCCAGTGTCTGGAGAGTCGCGAAGTCGTGGGCGCCCACTGCGCTGTGAAGTGTTTGCAGATCCTTCCTTTTGTTTTTCAGGAAAATCGGCGCAATTTCTTCAAGATCACAGCTGATCTCCACACGTATGGGGATGGGAGCGTGGGGGGATCGAGGAGGTGTCATGCGATGGTATGCTCCCTATAGGCTTGAATGACCTCTAATAATGTAGACTTCTTGACGGGCTTGGTGACATGGGTGTTACACCCGGCCTCAAGAATGCGAGCGCCTTCTTCTTTGAGGGCCAGTGCCGTGAGGGCAATGATCGGTGTTGCGGGGAGGTCGTGGCCTCGTTCCCATGATCGGATCGCCTTGGTTGCCGCATAGCCGTCCAATACAGGCATCTGGATGTCCATCAAGATGATGTCGTAATGGGTGGTTTTGAATTTCTCGACGGCAATTTCACCATGGTCTGCGACGTCGAGGAGATAGTCGGTCATCTTCAGATAGGACCGAATCAGTAGTTGGTTGTCAGGTGAATCCTCGACAAGCAGGATCTGAAAGGGTCTGGTTGAAACACTCGACGATACTTTTCTGGTTTCAGACGGTGTCGCCGGCGGAGGGATGCCTTTTTTTCGGCCAATCGCGATGCCGATTGTTTGGAGGAGGTCGGCACGTCGAATCGGTTTGATCAGGTAGCCGCCGAGGCCAAGGTCGTACGTGCGGGCAATATCGTCAGCCCAATGGTCTGAGGTCATCATGACCACCGTCAGGTCCTTTCGCTCGAATGACTTGTTGAGCTGTTCCACGACCTGAAACCCGTCCATCTCGGGCATTCGGCAATCAAGAAGCATAATGTCATAGTCCTGATGCTGCGCTCGTGCATCGCGGAGTACTTTTAAGGCAGTCTCCCCGCTTGGCGCCTCTGTGACCTGAGCGCCACAGGCGCTCAATGTTTCACGAAGAATCTGGCGGTTCATCGGATGGTCATCAGCGACCAAGACCTTCACGCCGGTCAGCTCGATCGGCGGAGGGGGTGTCTGAAGGAGGGAGTCCGATTGAACCTGAAGGACGAGAGAACAGTGGAACGTACTGCCTTTCCCCACGCTACTCTCCGCCCAAATCCGACCCTGCATCTGTTCCACAAGCCGTTTGGTAATCGCGAGACCAAGCCCTGTCCCGCCATATTGCCTGGTCGTTGAGGCATGGGCCTGTGTGAAGCTGTCAAAAATAGAGGCGAGTTTGTCGGTCGGGATTCCGATTCCTGTGTCACTGACGGAAATCCGAATCGCACCGGCGTTCTTCCGGTCAGGATCATTGATGACGCACACCTCAACGCTCCCGGTATCGGTAAATTTAATGGCATTGCCGATCAGATTGATCACGATTTGCGTCAATCGCGTTGGGTCGCCGATCAGGCGGCACGGCACGTGTCGGTCGATATGGGATGTGAGCTCGACCCCCTTCTCATTGGCCCGTAAGGCTAAGATGTCGATGGTTTTGTCCAGCACTTCGCTGAGGTCGAATTCAATGGTTTCCAATTCCAGACGTCCCGCCTCAACTTTCGAGAGATCGAGGATATCGTTGATGAGGTTCAGCAGCGTCCCTCCCGCACGTCTGAAAATCCTCAGATACTTTCGTTGATCAGGGGTCAGTGATGTTTCCCAGAGGAGGTCAGCCATTCCGATGATCGCATTCATCGGAGTTCGAATCTCATGGCTCATGCTGGCGAGAAATTCGCTTTTGGCGCGACTGGCCACCTCGGCAGCTTCTTTGGCGACACGAAGCGCCTGCTCTACGTGATGTCGTTCGACGGCTTCAAGTGCAAGCGTCGCGAGGGTTGCGAGCAGGCAACAGAGGTGGATGTCTTGTTGACTCCACCGTCGAGGTTTCCCTACAGACTCAGCGCAGAGTACCCCGACTAGTTTTCCTTTTCGCCTGATCGGTGCACTCAGTGTGGATGCAATCTTGAAGCGGGCGAAGTAGACGGGGCCCAGCGCGCTGGTTCGTGGATCTTGCGAGGTGTGTTCTACCGCCATGGCTCGACGTTCACGATCCAGTGACCGAAGATACACAGGATAGTCCTTGGATTTGAAGATGGTTCCGGGACTGGTGCGCTCGTGGCTTGATTCGGAAAGATCAAGGAGTATGAGTTCATCCTGGTTTTCAGAAAGTAGCCAGCTACTGGTTCGTTTGACTCGTAGGAGCTTGGAACAGGTTTCTGAAATTGCTCGGAACGCATGGACCAGGTCCCCACTGCTCAAGGCCTCACTTTGAGCCAGCTGATGGAGCGTGTTCTCGTACTGCTTTAGAACGGCAGTAGTGGTGCCTTTCGGTGACGGCCGACGCGAGGAGGGGACAGGGGACCGCTGTGTTGTGCTTGTCCGCTTGGGTGTGGATCGAGTGTGCTGGGTAGGCCTTAAACTCGGTGTGTGGGATTTTACCCGTAGATGTCGTGGCATGAGCCCATGACTACAGAAGGAATAGGTGACGCCTTGATAGGAGCCGTTTGGACTTCCTACAGACCGGGTCTGTCTGTTTCACCACCCTCACACGATCCAAACATTATGGGGCAACACATCATGCGTCAATTTTTAGCTACGTGTTCGGCGAATCTTGGACCAACGACAAAATGCTGGCGGATCTGGCTCTGTTACGCCCTTCCTGTTTGGCTTGATAGAGGGCTTGATCTGCAGCCTTCACAAGGTCCGTCGGAGAAGCGTGCCTGTTCGGGACCACACAGGCGTACCCAACGCTGATGGTCACGGGTTGCCCGTCGGCTTGTTGAATGCCCAGTGCCTCAACGCGGCGACGAAGACTCTCGGCGACTTGTGCGGTGCCGTCAAGCCCTGTGCCGGGTAGTACCGTGACGAACTCATCACCTCCATAGCGAGCAACGAGATCGCCGGGACGATTCACGGCACTCGAGATTGCTGAGCAGATCTGTTTCAGACATTCGTCGCCAGCGGTGTGTCCTTTGGTGTCGTTGTAGGCCTTAAATCGATCGATGTCGAACATGATCAGCGATAACGGCGTCGACTCGCGCAGAGACCGTCGCCATTCTTGATCGAGGAAATCATCGAATTGGCGTCGGTTGGTGATGCCGGTTAATCCATCCAGGCAGGAGAGTCGCAGCAACATTTGATTGGCTTCCTGCAGTTGACGCATCACCTCAAGGAGTTCGTGCTCCCGTGCTCGGCGGCGGTCGATCTCGTGAACAAGTCGGAGTACCGATCGGACTCGTGTGAGGAGCTCGATCTTATTGATCGGTTTGGCGACATAGTCCATGGCACCGGCGGCGAACGCCAGCTGAAGATCGACCGGGTCGGTCTTCATGGTCACCATGATAATGGGGGTGTCGCGGAAGCGTTCAACGGCCTTGATCTGGCGACAGGCTTCGATGCCGTTCATTTGCGGCATGAGCATATCCATCAGAATCAGATCAACACGTGCGAGGCCTTGTTTCCCTCCCTCCAGCCCGAGCTGTTTGAAGGCGGCGGCTGCGCAGTCTGTTGCAATGATATGTTCGTAGCCTGCCGCAGATAGAATGGTCTGGAGCAGGAGACGATCATCCGGCGAATCATCAATGAGGAGGATGCTCATAGGTGTACAGGTGTTGCAACAAGATGTGAACAGAAAGAATCCTAGCAGCTAGTCTTGGTAAACACCAGGATAAAGCTTTTTGAGGCAGGGTTGGCAGATGCCATGGCTGAACTCGGCTTCCGAATGTTCACCGATATATTCCTCGATCTGTTGCCAGAAGCCGCCATCGTTACGGATTTTTTTGCATGAAGCACAAATTGGAATCAAACCGCGGAGCACTTTGACTTCCCGTAGGGCCTGCTGTAATTCTTCGTTGCTTCGACTGAGTTCCATTTCACGCAGTTTGCGGCAGTCCATTTCCTTCTTTAGGGTGAGGGCAGAGGTGACTCGTGCGAGGAGCTCAACACTCTTGACGGGCTTGTTAATATAATCCATGGCTCCGGCGGAAAAGGCTTCATGCAAGTTCTCAAGGTCGTTCTTGGCTGTGACCATGATGATCGGAATGTCGCGAAGCTGGGGCCGTTGTTTGATGCTTCGGCAAGCCTGTACACCGTCGATCTCAGGCATGAGCACATCCATGAGGATCAAGTCGATGTCGGGTGCCGACTGCATCCCCTCCAGATTTAAAAGTGAAAAGGCCGCCTGGGCGGACTCTGCCCCAAGAATCTGATTGTGGCCTGCTTTGGTCAGAATGGATCGGAGGAGCGCATAGTGATCCGGGGAGTCGTCGACAATGAGAATGGCCATAGCTCTTACTCTACGGCTGAAATCGACTGAAACTGTAGCCAGGATTGGACCGGTTTCGTCTGGCGCGTAAGGTATGGGGAGGTTAGGAGAGCTTTTGCTTCACAAGCTCGCTGACTTGCTTGCCGTCGACCGTCTGTCCTCCGAGACGTGCCATGACGGCCTTCATTACGGCTCCCATATCCTTCATCGACCGGGATCCTGTATCTGTAATAACAGATGCGATCAGGAACTCAAGTTCTTCCGGTGAAAGCGGTTTAGGCAGATAGGACTCAATGATCTCAATTTCTTGACGCTCCTTGGCGGCTAATTCTTGCCGTTGCGCCTTCTCAAACTGTTCAACCGATTCGCGACGTTGTTTGACGAGCGTGGTCATGACTCGGCTCATTTCAGCGTCATCGAGATCGCGCTTCAGTTCCACTTCTTTGTTCAACACCGCAGCTTTGATCATTCTGATGACATCCATACGGAGCTGATTGCGCGATTTCATGGCGAGTTTGAGGTCTTCGGTTAGGCGGTCATAGAGCGACATGAGGAGCCTCTCGGTGGTGACAGAGTGTGTGGTGTGGAGCATACCCGCCTTGTTCGAGTGAGTCAACGAGGGGGATTCACAACGGTATTCAGCGGAACAGGTGGTATGATGCTCAGGATGAATCACCGTCAAGACTAAGGAGGATGAGGATGTTCAAGAATATGACGAAGCGGAGAGGAGTGAGGTATGGCGCGGCGGTTGTCGCCATGGGGGTAAATATCATCAGTGTGACCGGGTGTTCGACGGATTCGCCTAAACCGGCGTCAACCATGACGCAGGAACAGGTCAAGAGCAATGCCGACAAGTCGTTTGAAAGACTGAAACAGGAAGAGAAGAATCGTACTACGGGTTCAGGGCCAGCGCCTTACTAATTGCTGCTGGTCGGCCGCCGCGAGAATTGTCGTAACGATTTCAGCATCGGTAATTCCCAGAGCAACCGGCGGTGGGTACGTTGTTCAACTTGTCGAGGTTCGTGAAAGGTCCGGAGGAGTGTCGCTGACACGATCAGACGGAGTAGACCGGAGAGAAAGAAGATGAGCGGAAGATTGGAGACCGGTTCCAAGGTGAAGGTTCCCACTTGAAGTCTGTTCGGTATCGCCGTGATCAGGAGGCTCCCGGCTATGGTCCCTATGGTCCACCCGACGGCGTTGACGATGCTTGAGACGGCGACGGCCTTTGCACGATCCCTTGGCTGTACGGCATCAAAGACATAATTATTCAACCCAAGCCCTAGTCCCGCCCATACCACCCCTCCGAAGAAATTGACAGTGACAAGAAACAGCCAGGCACTGCTGAATAGATACAGCATCGGCAAGAACGCGACGAGGAGTCCGGTGAAGGTAAGCAACGCCTTGTTGCCAAAACGATCTCCGAACTGCCCCCAACTCGGAAGGGTGAGGAATTGTCCGAGAATTCCTGCTGCGACCCAGGTTCCATATTGCCAATGGGCGAGGTGGAGGTCCTGAATGAGGTAGAGGACGAAGAACGGACCAGCAATTAGCACCGCAGCATGCATGAGGCCTGAAAAGAGTAAGAAGTGGCGAAAGTTGTGGGAGACGCCGGTTCGAAGAAAGTCCAGAAATCCGGTTGGATTACAGCGGGGGGCCTGGTGGGGGGAAATGGTGATTGTTCTGAGCAGAAAAGCGGAGGCGCTTCGGCTGAGCCCTGCCGTCAGGAAGCAGATCGTAAAGCCTATCCATAACAGGTCTCGTGTTTCGCAGAGACTCAGTAAGGCCCCTGCCAGGCACAGCATCAGAAGACTCGTGATGGCCACCACTCGTGATCGCCTGGCGAAGTACGCGCCACGTTCATTGGGATCAAGTAATTCGGTGATGAAGCTGTTCCAGGCAGGGGAGGTGAAATGGCTGCAGGTGAAATAGATTGCGACACCCCCGATCAGAAGCCAGGGGCCATGTTCCGGCCAGAGTAAGGGCAAGACCAAGATTGGAATCCAGGAAACGGATTGACCGAGAATGCCCCAGTAGACTTGGGACGCCTGGCTAGGGAACCAGTGTGAGACTTTGACTGAAATGAGCTGAGCCCAGGTACCGAGAAGCTGGGGAATGGCCGAGAGGATACTTAATTGAAAAGGGGTCGCAGAGAGCAGAAGGGCAAAGGCTGAAAGGTAGTGCTCACCTCCGCCTTGAGCGACGGCTTGGAAGAGCCCATCACGAATGCCGAAGCGCCGACCGGATTCAAGAGGGCTTAACGCTGTAGGGCGGTCATCACACGTTTGTTCAGCAGAAGGCGAAGGGAGCGCGGGGTGATCAGTCATACAGCAAAGCTCCCATCACTCTACCACAGCCAGGACCTGGCACAAGGTTTCAGCAATGATTGTCTCATGGATTTGACCAGTAGGAGCCATGCCAGTACCATGCTCCCTATGATCTCTGCTGCTGCGGCAAGGCGATGGTCGGAACCCTGCATGGTTGCCGCTGTGCTGTCTATGGTCTGGTTCTGTCAGCAGGCAGCCGATGCGAAGGATCTCCTACCGCTCAAGGAGCAGGAATCGACTGAGGTTGGATCAACTCAGAGCCCGTCATTTGATGATCAGCAGCATGGTGTCCCGCAGTCGCTCTTTACCTGGATCAAGATGGCGAAGGGATTTGACGTGGAATGGGATACGTTTGGCCGAAAAGGATGGTATACCCAAGATCCGCGTCTCAAGCCAATCGAACCTCGGTCTGTATTCACACCGGAGACTCCAGCCATTTATATTGTATTTGAAGTGGCCCCACTGGAAGACCCGACCCAATTTGGAGTGCAATGGTATCGAGAGGAACCAAACAGTCAGATGCGTCAGGAACAGTTAGGCAAGGATGTCTTGGAACTGCCTGGCCATGAACGGTATGGCTATCTGGAGATGACACGATCAGGCGAGCGGTGGATCGTGGGTGATTACGTGGCCAAGGTTTATATCGCGCCGATTGGACAACAGCCGTTCCATGCCGTGAATCAGGTCGGTATGATGCGTTTTCGTGTCGTGCTCTCAGAATGAACCGCACATAGAGACATCCCTCATCACAGGAGATATATGGGAGAGCGTCTGAAGATTACCGATCCGGAAAAATTGGCATTGCTCTATGAGCGATTCCGGGATGTTTGTTTGGTTGAAAAAGAGGTCTGGAAAGAGATTTTTATGCCGCGTGATGTTTCGCAGGGTCCGGTGCGAACCAATATTCAAGAACGGTATGAGGTCGAGATCGACGATCCTGAGGTTGAGGATGCTCTTGAAGCGAATATCGTACGTGGTCCGAATGCGTTAGGAGCTGCCATCCAAGAGTATCGGACACATCTCATATTTTATCGGAATGTGTGACGCCCACGAGGTTGTGGGCGTCACGACCGGAGGCTGTCGTTAGGCCGTTATTCGCTGTAAGGCGTCGATTCGTGCCTCGATCGGCGGGTGTGTTGCAAAGAGATGCATCCATCCCGATGAGTTTCCGGCAATCTTCATCGTTGCCAGCGCATCTTGGCCAGCATATTCGAATTGAGCGCGGTTTACCCAGCGGTCAATACCCCGCAGGGCATTAATCATGGCCTCCTTGCCATAGACCTTGGCTGAGAAGGCATCAGCTTCAAATTCACGGCGGCGAGAATGCCAGCTCACGACCAGCATTGCGAGGAAAGACAAGACGATCTGTAGGAAGATATACACCACGAATGCCAGAATGGGATTGCCTGAGTTGCCTTCCTCCCGATCTCCTTGCGGTTGCCCAACGAGTTGCGAGAGGAAGTTACTGATGTAATAGACGAAGGTGTTCATCAAGCCGGAGAGGACTGTGGTGGTAAACATATCGCCGTTGTAGACATGGCCCATCTCGTGGGCAAGGACGGCCTTCACCTCATCCTCTTTGAGGTTCTGCAGAAGACCCGTGGAGACGGCGACCATTGAATTATTCTTACTTGGACCGGTTGCAAAGGCATTGGGATCAGGAGAGTCGTAGATCCACACTTCCGGCATCGTAATGTGGAGCCGTTGGGCAATCTCCTGAACTGACCCGTAGATGACCTGCTCGGCATGTGACCGAGGCTGGGTGATTTGCTCACAGCTCAGCATGGCTCGCGCCATCTGTTTGGAGAAGGCTAAGCTGATAAAGGCGCCGCCAAATCCGATCACCAATGCCCAGACCAGCAGTTGCTGGTTATAGATTCCCCGCACATCGATGCCAAAGGCGGGTAAGACCACGTTGACCAATAGAGTGGCTGTCAAAGACAGGGTGATATAAATGAGAAAGTTTGCAATCAGAAACAGCCCAATACCCTTCAGCCATTTCATCGAAATCCTCCTTCGCGATAAGCGTTCGCTTACGCACTCAACGTAAGACGGGACCGTTCCTATTATACACAAATCGCTTTTGAGAGTTGGAGCATTCGGACATCATTGCTTCCAACAAATAAGTACGCCTTCTTGAAAGTCAAGGTAGGCGAAGTGCCTGAAAGTACGAAGCAAAGTTGACCATTTCTTACCGTTCCTGTTAGAAAGTTCTCATGCAACTCCAATTGGAAGGCTTTCATCTGTCGGAGAGCGTCGAGCGGTTACTTGGTACCGGTCTGGGGAGACAGACAGGCTGCCGGCTGTCCAGATGTTGGCCTGAAATAGGTTGAGGTGCCCTGGAATAGCCCTTCCCGTGTAAAACTACATTAATGGAAGAGCTGTCGGTTGCCGTTCTGTCTGAGGAGCGGTCGTGGGTTGGGATGACTTCCAGAGAGACAAGAAGGTCCGCCCTGTGGGGACAGGCACGTGAGGCTCGTGTCCTGCCGTTGAGGGGGATGGCTGGAAAAGTGTAGAGGAAGATGCCTGATGCAGTCTGCTTCAGCCCATAGCTTGTCCAACAAAGCTACCTTGCTCCGAGACCTTCTGAAGCAGGTCTCACGTCTGTTTTATACGACGTTGGTTGTTGTGCCGGCGGATGTCCGAGAGCAAGTCGGCGTGGCCTATCTGTTTGCCAGAGCTGCCGATACGATTGCCGACACGGAACTGATCGATCGTCCTCGTCGTTTGGGATTTCTCCATCGCCTCAGAAACCAGTTTGCCGGTGATCGGATCGATTGGGAACAGGTCAGAACCATCCAACAGGCCGTTGGGCCGCTTCAACAAGATTCCGCTGAGCGAGTGCTGCTCGAACGGTTGGACGAATGCTTTGAGATATTTCTTGAATTGTTGCCGGATGACCGGCGGAAGATTCAGCAGGTCATGATGACTTTGACGCAGGGCATGGAGATGGATTTGAGCACGTTTTCCGGTGCTTCTACGGCGGATCTTGCCGCGCTCAAGACCCTTGATGACCTGGACCGCTATACCTACTCAGTGGCCGGTTGTGTCGGGGAATTCTGGACGGCATTAATGTGCGCCCATCGTAAGGCTCTTGCAAATTGGGACGTACAGCAGATGTCTGAGCGAGGGGTGCGATTTGGGAAGGGGCTGCAGTTGACGAACATCGTCAAAGATATTGCCCATGATCTTCAGAAAGGGCGATGCTACATTCCGGAAACGATGCTGAGCGAGGTCGGACTCACGCCGCAGGACTTGCTTGCTCAACGGTGTTTGTCTCAGTTACGGCCCGTGCTGAGCAAGTTGATTCGCATGGCGGTGGAGCATTTAGATCAAGGTTGGGCCTATACGATGGCGATACCGCGCCATGAAACCAGATTACGGCTGGCTTGTATGTGGCCGATCCTGTCCGCCGGAGAATCGCTCAAGCTGGTCATGCATTCTCCTGATCTTTTGAATCCCGCCGTGAAAGTCAAAATCCCTCGCAGTAAGGTCTATCAGATTATGGCAATGACCACAGGTACCGTTGCCTGCGGATATGCCGGGACTGCGTATTGGGGGCATCTTCGTAAACAGATTATATGAGTGCCGGAGTGCGGTCAGATCTTGGCTACACCTTAGTATGCGGCTGGTGCTGTCTGGGGACAGATCGACGGCTTCTTGAGAGCTGGGATGCCGCCGACTCCTTCCATTCCTCCGGTCGGGTTTGGAACGGCAGCTATTCGAGTCCAATCGTCGCCTGACTTACCCTGTCTTTTTTCGAGGCTCCAACAGTTTGTCGCCTTTTTTGAAGACGGCATAAATCGCCTGCGAGGGACAGGCATCCAGACAGAGCCGGCAGCTTTCCAGGCAGCGCGATGGATCGAACTTATAGGGGGGCGTTGAGAGCCAGGCGCTGGTTGGGCAGATCGGGACACAGATGGCCTGGTGGGTACAGCGGTCCGGATGACGGACGAGATGATCACGAATGACCAGCATGGGTTTCACTCCTTCAAAGAGACCTTGCGAGAAGATCTCAAACATATTCTTGTTGGGTAGACTGCTCACGTCCATTCCTTGACAAGTTCTTTAAGCCGATCTTTCAGTTCAGGAATCTGTTCGACATTATTGTGAATCGCGCCGATGATTTTTTCTAGCCGAGCCGCACGAAGTGTCTCCTTGTCTTTCTTCGCCAGACGGTCAAACTCGGCATACGCCTCCCGGTGTTTGGGTTCCAGGTGTGGTCTGGCATCGAGAAGCGCCTGTCCCAACTCCCATGGTTCCGGTGCCAATAGGGGAGTAACCGCAAATGAACCGTCCGTAAACACAATGACCGACGCACCCGGTTTCCCGGTCAACGGGACTACCGCTTCAATCGTTTTACATTCACAGACTTTCCAGTCCAGGGTGAGTCCTGGAAATTGTTTGGTGAAGGCCACTTTTTCCATGTTGGCCTTCCATTTGTCTTCAGTAGGCATAGTGGTGAAGGGGGTCGTGCTACGGCCGCTTGAGTGGGACGAGCTGTTCAGTAACTGGATGGTCCGGCATGAGCAAGCGCGAAACGATCTCCCCTCGTAGGACATGGCGTTCCATGATCTCCGTCACATCAGCTTCCGTTCCGATCCAGTACCACACGCCTTCAGGGTAGATCACCACACTCGGACCGAGTTCACAATGGTCCAGACAGCCGGCCTTGTTGGCTCGGACGATACCTTTCAGATTGAGTCGCTTGGCTTCGCTCTTGAAGTGGGCGTGAAGCTTTTCAGAGCCTGAATTCGCACAGCAGCCACGAGGATCATCCTTCGGGCGCTGGTTGGTGCAAACAAAAATATGTCGTTGAAATGGTGGCATGGATGTTCTCGTTAGACGGGCATCGTCAAGGTATTGAGTCGCTCCATCAGGACTGTGACGTCGCGGTTGTTGAGGAATGGAGAGGTCTGTTGGGGCACGTTCAGAATCATCATGATTTCATGTAATCGCAACGAGGCTCGTTGGAATTCGCCGGCCTTGGACAGCTCAGAGCTCAACCCACATCGCAACTTATCAAACTCAGAGAGGATATCGCGGAAATCTCGTTGGAAGTGTTTGTGGAGCGAACAGGAGGCACAGTACCACCTCGGGTTCTGATCCGACGAGGGCGATAGACGATCATAGGGGCGTCCAAAAAAATCTTTTCCCAGCGACAACTTTGTCAGTGGGCTGCTCGGGGCTCCACAGGCCTGACATGAGTGATTCCCACTGTCCATTGTTACCTCCTCCCTACGACAACAACTCATCTTACAACAGGAGTTTCTGGACTGTCCATGTTGGGCGGACTCCAAAAGCCGCGCGTGATCTCGGGCTGCGGTGTAGAAGTTTGTGGTATACCAGTAGAATGACGGTGACGGATGTCGCGGCGTGTAACCAAGGGGAGGGGAATTCAGGATGGTGATCGGTATTCCAAAGGAAATCAAAGACCACGAGTATCGTGTCAGCTTGACTCCAGATGGCGCTGCCAGCTTGGTGCAGAAAGGGCACAACGTCTGGGTCGAACCGGCAGCTGGTATGGGGAGTGGTTTTGGCGATGATGAATACCGTAAGGCTGGTGCCCTGATCGCCGGTTCGAAGGCTGACGTGTTTCAAAGGGCTGAGCTGATTCTGAAGGTGAAGGAGCCGATGCTTTCTGAATGTGCGCTCTTTCGTTCCGGTCACGTTCTATTTACCTACTTGCATCTTGCTGCCATTCCGGATGTCACAAAAGAACTGCTCGGCCGTCACGTGACAGCGATTGCTTATGAGACGACTGAGGCCAAGGATGGGAGCCTGCCCATGCTCAAGCCGATGAGTGAAATCGCAGGTCGGATGTCGGTCCAGATTGGTGCCCACTATCTTGAGAAAACCGACGGGGGACGTGGAGTCTTGTTGGGCGGAGTTCCGGGAGTGGAACCGGGTCGAGTTGTGGTGTTGGGAGCTGGCGCGGTCGGAGCATCCGCCGTTCGAATGGCTGTGGGGTTAGGAGCACAGGTCACAGTCATCAATCTGGATATTGAACGGTTGCGTGTGCTTGACGATCAGTACCACGGGCGTATCATCACCCGAGCCGCAAGTTCCACTGCCGTTGAAGAGGCCGTCTGTTCTGCAGATCTGGTAATTGGCGCCGTGCTGGTCCCTGGGGCCAAGGCGCCCAAGTTGGTGTCGCGTGGGGTGGTCTCCAAGATGCGGCCAGGTTCCGTGATCGTCGATGTGTCAGTTGATCAGGGCGGTTGTGTTGAGACAACCAGACCAACGACCCATTCCGATCCCGTGTATCTGGTGGATGGGGTGATCCATTATTGTGTGGCTAACATGCCTGGGATCGTTCCCCGCACATCCACCTATGCCTTGACCAATGCCACTTTGCCGTATTTGATGCAGATCGCGTCCGAGGGAGTCGAGCGAGCGATTCGTTCTGATCCTGGTTTGGCGAAGGGCGTCAACGTGAAAGAGGGGAACGTCACACATTCCGGTGTGGCGAAATCACATGGGTTGCCTTTTACCCCTCTCTTGTAAGACAATGCCATCCTCCATTCAGTGCTCGGTCTTGTCGGGGCGTAGCGCAGCCCGGTAGCGCACTGCGTTCGGGACGCAGGGGTCGGAGGTTCAAATCCTCTCGCCCCGACCATGCCGAGTATGCTTGATCAAGAATACTCTCCTCTGCGAGTAAGATGACCGGCAGCAGGGTAGGTTCTTCTCTCCTGTTGACTCACAACCAGTACGAGCCCACAGAATTCATGGCGGTTCGTCACGAAACCGCAAAGACGCCGTGTGAGACGAGCAGGTGGAGTCCTGAGAGGCCAAGGCTTACTTGAAATAGTATGTTGAGGCCGAGAGGGGCGAGCCTGCTCGCCTGGCCGTAAGAAAACCACGGCCAGGCTTGTCGCAATGGGGAATCGGCGGTTGCAGCAGAAGCGTTCGTGCGTATTGTGGGCTAGGACAGCTCGCATCAGTGGTTTGGATATGACTTCCATCTGATACCAGAGTTTGCTGGGTATCTCTTCCTCGAGTGTTCGGCTCTCGAGAGAACTCATGTGCGGAGGCATTGGTATGTGATGTCGGTTCGGCTCACGGATCGACAGGTCTTGTCACGTTGATGTTCCTGTCAAATCAAGGGGTTGCTCCTCTCTACGTCGTTTCGTGGTGTGTTGCCCATAGAGCAGGAAACTGTATCTGTTGATATCCTGCGATCCGGTTGTGTTGCCCATTCCGGTGTAGGTGCGGACATTAGAAACCTCAAGAAATCTTGGAATTATGACGACATAGTCAGGGCGGAGATTTGGTAAAACGCGTGACGCCTCTCAAGAGGTGTGCGAATATCCGAGAGCGGCGCCTTGCGGGATGGAAAGGTTTGGCCAGGGCACATGACTCACCCCGCCGATGAGTTGCGAGTGCGGGCCCGTATCCTTGTGCATGGTCATGTGCAAGGGGTGGGGTTTCGTGCCTTTACAGCACGAGTGGCCGCAGATCTTCGACTAGCCGGCGGTGTTCGTAATCTCCCTGATGGTCGGGTCGAGCTTGAGGTTGAAGGCGAGAGGTCTGTGATTGAAGCGCTTGAGCATCAAATCCGGATTGGTCCTTCTGCGGCGTGCGTGACGAAGATTGAGACGGAGTGGAGAACAGCAACTGGTCAGTATTCCATGTTTGAAGTTTGGTATTAGGTCTTGCTGAGGAACTATGAGTCGGCAACATAACGGGGAATCGGAAACGAGCGAGGCGCGCAGACATCTGGATGATGAGATGGGCGGCTCCGAGGCCGTGAGTATTCCCGAGGAGAGTGAGCGCGAAAGCGGTCGAGCCGAAGGTCTTGATACGCTCAAGAGCTATTTGCGCGAGGTCCGTCGATCCACGTTGCTGACGTTTAAGGAAGAACAGCAACTTGGTAAACGGGTCATGGCCGGCGACGAGCGGGCCCGTCAGCAGATGATCGAATCAAATCTGCGACTGGTGATCAGCATCGGGAAGCGGTATATGCACCGGGGATTTCCTTTTTCCGATATCGTGGAGGAAGGAAACCTGGGGTTGATTAAGGCGGTCGAAAAGTTCAACTACAAGCGAGGGTTTCGCTTCAGCACCTATGCGTCCTGGTGGATCAGGCAGTACATTGAACGGGCGATTATCAATCAAGGGAAACTGGTTCGACTGCCTGTGCATGTGGTGGAACGACTGAATCGCTATTTGAATCGCACTGAGCAATTGGTTCAGGCCCTCGGGCGTGAACCGAGAGCGGCAGAAGTTGCGATCAAGATGAAGACATCCGAAGAAGAAGTTTTGGACCTGAAGCAGTTGGTTCGTACGACCTGTTCACTCGATAGCCCGCTCAACGATCGCACGGATACGTTTCTTCGTGATGTGATTGAAGATCCGACGGGCCTGTCCCCCGACGAAACCGCTGACGGGGTTCGGCGCCGAGCGGAACTGATGGCCTGGGTGAGGGAGTTGCCAGAAAAAGAGCAAACTGTTATTGTGTCGCGGTTCGGGCTGGATGGAGGGGAAGCGAAGACGTTGGAAGAGATCGGGCGGACCATGGGGTTGACTCGAGAGCGTGTTCGTCAGATTGAAATGGCTGCGCTCGCCCGTCTTCGTCACACGATTCAGCGAAAAACCATGACACAGGCAGACCTGCTCTAGATCCCGTGACCACTGTTAACTATCAAGCGCTTATCCGCGAAGTACCGGACTTTCCTAAGCCTGGTATCCTCTTTTATGACATCACCACATTGTTGAAGCATCCTGGAGCTGTCCGAAGCCTGTCTGATCAATTGACGGCCCGATACCAAGATCGAGGGGTCCGGAAAGTTGTCGGCATCGAGTCTCGGGGGTTTATCTTTGGCGGCATTCTTGCGGCGAGGCTTGGAGCGGGATTCGTCCCTGTTCGTAAACCGGGAAAACTTCCAGCTGATTGCTATGAGGTCAAGTATAACCTTGAGTATGGCAACAGCAGCCTTGCGATACACCGCGATGCGATCGAGATCGGAGAGCATGTGTTGATCGTTGATGATCTCCTTGCAACGGGAGGGACGGCGGAAGCAACGGTGAATCTCGTCCGGCAGCTCGGGGGAACGATTGTAGGGCTGGATTTCTTGGTTGAGCTGAAGAGCCTGAATGGACGTGAAAAGCTTAGTGGATACGACGTTCATTCAACCATCATATATCCGTAAATACGCGTGGAAGATGTCTTCCAGTCGCCTCTTGTAACAGGGACGTGAGCCACGAGAGAGAAACCGGAGTTTCGCTCTCTCAACCACCTAATTTCGGAGCATACATCACTATGGTGACCAAGGGGCAGGTGAAAAAGAAGGGTGAACTGAAGACGAAGCCGGTTGAACCAACCACTAAGAAGATCCAGCCGGCGGCTAGCGCGGCAGCGACAGCGAAACCACCGGTCGAAGTCGATGAAGGTCCGGTGCGGCCGAAAGAAACCGCAAAAGAGCGAGAAGCACGGGAACAACGACAGGAAGTGCTTCACAAAATGCTCCTTGGTAAGCGCCAAGAAATTATTAAGGAGATCGAGGAGAGTCTTGGACAATCACTCACCGAAGATCAACAACGACGCCTGGAGTCAGCACGGGATGTTGGAGACCAGGCGCTCATGGATCTTGAGCGTGAACTGGGTATTTCTTTGATGGAGATGCGTAACCGCCGTCGGCAGTCCATCGATGAGGCCCTCACACGTCTGCACGAGGGAACCTATGGAATTTGTGCGGAGTGTGGAGTCGAGATCAGCGAGAGGCGGCTTCAAGCGGTGCCTTTTGCCAAGCTGTGCGTCGAGTGCCAATCACGTGCTGAGTTGCTTGAGAAAATTGAACGCGAAGAGGATCGCGACTAAGCACCCAACTCTGCTCCCCCCATCATTCCGCCGCGACGTGTTCTGCCTATGACTGGGCGGCTTCCCAAACGGGCTGTTGTGCTTGCCAGTGGTGGTTTAGACTCCACAGTCACCGCAGCTGTGGCGCGAGAAGCCGGCTACGAGTTGTATTTGTTGACCCTTGCCTACCAACAGCGGCATGCCGTGGAAATTGAGCGGGCGAAGCAGGTGGCCTGTGCTCTGGAGGCAACGCAGCATCTGGTAGTGGCTGTTGATTTACAGTCAATCGGCGGGTCCGCCCTTACCGGGGATCTTCCGGTTCCGAAAGATCAGCGTGTCTCCGACCGGGGCCGAGATGTCCCAGTAACCTATGTGCCTGGCCGAAATTTGATTTTTCTCTCCATCGCCGCTGCACAGGCGGAAGTGGTCGGTGCCTCAGTGATTTATTTCGGCGCCAATGTGGTGGACTACTCTGGTTACCCTGATTGCCGTCCGGAGTTCATCAAGGCCGTGGAAGCGACGCTACAACTCGGAACCAAGGTGGGCATGATGGGAGGGCGATTTGAAATTCGAGCACCGCTGTTGCAAATGACCAAGGCCGAGATCATACGACTTGGTCTGGCTCTGCGTGCTCCACTTCATCTCACGCACAGTTGCTATGATCCCACGGATGCCATGGCCTGCGGACGGTGCGACAGCTGTCTCATCCGACGACAAGGGTTTGCCGAGGCGGGAGTTGTAGATCCAATTCCCTATGCGGTATCTTAAGAATATAATTTTTCCAGACGAGGTGGAGAATCCCCATGAGGTTGTCACAAATCCTGTTGCTGAGTTCAGCGGTGTTGATACTCGGAGTGGCTCCGGCCTGCAGCCAGAGTGGCGTGGAGCCAAAAACAGCGGGCGGCGCCTCGGCTGCCCCCGTGGAGTTCCGTGAGGGGGAGCAGAAGTTCACGGCCCATTGTTCACGATGCCACGGAGTTGGCGGAGTCGGAACGAACCAAGGCCCCACGTTCCTGCACAAAGTCTATGAGCCGAACCATCACGGCGATGTGGCGTTCCAGCGGGCGGCGGCCAATGGAGTCAAGGCCCATCATTGGCAATTCGGCGATATGCCAAAGATTGAGGCCGTCAAACCTGAGGATGTAGACGATATTGTGAAGTATATTCGTTGGCTGCAGAAACAAGCGGGTATTTTCTAAGCCCGGTCCAATCATTTATTTAGCGCGGTCTCCTTGCGGCGACGAAATTATCGCCTGGTAGGAGTCCATTTCTTGGCCCTCGATTCAGCCTCAGCGATTTGCTCAGCCGTCATGTGTTTCGCTATGGCATTGCGGGATTCCGTAGCTCGTTTCTCGCCATAGGCCGCAGAGAGGTTGTACCACATGTGGGCTTCAACCAGGTTTTGCGAGACACCGCGTCCTCGTTCGTACATCATGCCGAGTTTTGCAAAGGCCAACGCGTTGCGTTGTTCCGCCGCTTTCTGAAACCAAAATAACGCCATCGGGTCGCTGAACGGAGCCCCCTGTCCTAACGAGTAGAGCGTGCCCAGGTTCACCTGTGCGCCGGCGTGGCCTTGGTCAGCGGCTTTTTTAAACCAATACTTGGCTTCCTGATAGTTTTGTGGAAGCCCTTGGCCTTCGCTATAGTGGATACCAAGCTGGTTTTGAGCGTCTGCTTCCCCCCCTTGCGCGCGTTTGAGCAGGTCACTCACTGCCGGTTCATTTGGGAGCAGTTGTGATGGAGGTTGGGGTGGAGAGGTACAACTTGACGCAACCGCGCCCATCACGAGCAGGCTGATCAGGAGGAGCAACCTGGTGATCGGTAAAGGGTGCATGCGATGATGGGACTGTGGCGACATTGTTGAGGCTGTGAGCGCTGCAGATTGTATCCTACTCAGCCCAAGGCTGGTAGTTCAAGGATGGAATCAGCGGCCAGTCCATTGCGGAAAAGATAACAGGGATTGTGCTGTTGAGGAACCAAAAGCTGGACTTACGGTACGCCTGGTCAGGGAGGGATGTGAGGCAGAGGGTTCGACTCATGGGTCGAGCGGGAACTGGATTGGATGGGGAGTCTGTTTCATTGGTCTTGGGGAGGTTCTTGGCCTTTTGGTTTCCAATTCCGTGTCAGAAATTGGGCTTGAGCAATCTGGGCAGGAGTCATGTCGCGCCCTAGTCGATTTCGCCATTTGGCGCCGGCCTCATGGCCGTTGGCTGCGGCAAGGTTATACCAGTGGTAGGCCTGGACGAGGTCCTTCGGTACACCCCGTGCCTGCTCATAGTGGGTGGCGATGAGAAACATCGCGGCCCCATGTCCCTGGTCCGCTGCAAGGCGGCACCACCGAAGCGCCTCCTGATAGTCTTGCGGCATGCCACGCCCGATGTCTGACAGCACACAGAGCCGATAGATCGCTCCTACATGTCGTTGAGTGGCCGCCATGCGATACCACCGCACGGCTTCTCGATGGTCTGCCGGACGTGCATTCTCATATCGTACGCCAAGATTGTATTGGTCTTCAGCGCTCCCTTGTTCTGCGGCCGACTGGGACTCATCGATTCGTGACGCGGTATCTCGCACGTCGACATACGGGGACTTGGGTGGATCGAGGCATCCCTGTAGAGTTCCAATGAGGGTGATGGCGATGATAGAGCGCAAGCCAGTGGTCATGAAGGTTCTCCTTAATATGTCATCGGACGAAGGGTAGCTTGTCGCGGCATGTCTTGCAAGGGGTCCAGCACCGAGACCTACTATGTAACACATGTCCTACCCGAGAGACGACCATGTGTACGATCGTCGCAATGCCCTCGGATTTCCTCCTATCGCCTGCGCTCTATCTCAGAGTGGGTACCATGACTAGGTAGATACGTTGATTATTCTTCTACCCAGGAGGCGACAATGAAGGCGTATGTTTCAGCAGCGCTTCTCTTGCTTTGCATGGTTGGGTACTCCGCGCCAGCGCGAGCACAAGAGGAGGTTCGGGTGAGGTCGGTTGATCTCTACGTCTCTGGTTTCGGCGGTTATTCGTTCCCGTTCAGCACAGACCTCAAGTTTGGTGGATTGACGGCGCCAGATGTCAAACTTGAAGACTCTCTATCCGTGGGAGGCAAGATAGGGATGTGGCTTACTGCGCCCCGGAAGACCTGGGGCATTGATGTGGGATTCGAGATTGATGTGACCCATTTTAATCCCGACATCTCGAACTCGACGCTTGAGCTGGATGCCACGTATTTTGGACTGAATGTCCTCGCCCGTCTCCCGATGGGGGTGACGCCAGATCTGCCAAACGGACGGTGGTTTCCCTATATCGGAATTGGGGGAGGAGGGCAACGTCTCGCGATGAAAGCGCCGGGGACGAATGAGGGCCGAAATACGGCACCGGCATTTCAGGGACTTGGAGGAATCAAAGTCTTTCTGAACAAGTACTTCGCGGTCTTCGCGGAAGGAAAATTTATTTACGCTTCTCACAACCAAAAACTGGAAGGTGCGAGTATCCCGCTTGAGCTTGATCTCAGTTCCGTTCATGGGGTCGGCGGGTTGTCCTTTCATTTCTGATGCACGCTCCGATGAGCGCATGGGATGTCATGACCCCATGCGCTCATCCATTTTCATGACCTTCCCTGTCACGTCCACTCACGGTTGACACACAGTATCGAGAGTCGTAGCCTTTTGGCGTGTGACGTCTGTATCGATGACGTGATCCGACGGTGTGCCGTTCTGTGAATGCCGTGAGTGTGGCGATGGCAAGACTTGCAAGCAGTGTACTGTTATTTTTGGTTATGGTTATTATGATGGTGTTGCCATCGCTCTCGGTCATGGCCCAGCAGGAACTTGCGCCCTCGACAATCCATAAAGGGGTGCTCTTGGTCGCCAGCCCCTCATTGAATGATCCCAACTTCACTCAAACGGTTCTGCTCATTGTCGAACATGGACGAGGGGGGACCGTCGGCCTGATTTTGAACCGCCCTACGGATGTGCTGCTGGCGGAGGTCTTACAGGATCTCCCCCTGTTGAAGCAGACCAGTCACCGATTGTTTGGGGGAGGACCGGTTGAGCGCACACAGTTGGTGCTCCTGTTCCGGCTCAGCCAACTCTGGCCCGATGCACGGCATATTGTGAATGGGATTTACCTGGGCACACCGAGGGTGTTAGAACGCATCATGGCTAACCCCAAGCCGAACGAAGCCTTCCGTGGTTTTGCCGGGTTTGCCGGCTGGGCGCCGGGGCAGCTCGAATACGAGATGCGTCAAGGCTCGTGGGGTGTCTTGTCATTCAACTCTTTTGATATCTTCAGTAAAGATCCTGAGACACTCTGGCCGGACAGCATCAGCATTCTCCAAGCTCCAAGAACGATTTCCATTGCGCGATAGTTAAATAGGCCGACCGTTCGTGAGCGAATGGAAACTCGGAAGGACCTACGGCCTGTTAGTACTACCGATCATGCTGATGTGATACGGCGCACCAGAAAACCACCGATGCTCAGTATTGCCACATTGGGCCGTGTTTGCCGACGTCACGCGGCCATGTGACGCTCGACACTCTGCAGAGACGCAAGGCCATCGTGTATGTTGCCGAGCAAGGAGGCAACTGGCATGTGCGACAAAGCCTCAGAAGTTACCAACCCTTCCAGTTTGTCACCATCGGCAGTTGTCCTTCCCCGTAGCGGCAACTGATCGGCAGCGATGATCGGTACGGTCCGTAACGGGGCGATCTGAGGTGCTCAACAGCCGTGCCGGATGATACCATCACCGGTCACGGTGCTCCTGTCCTCCGTGGTGAGAGGTGGAGCATGGGTATTCAGTAGGGAAGTCGACAGTGACTCGACGAAGACGATAAAGGCCAGACCATCTCGTCTCAGAAGGACACGTAAGAAATGGACGGAAGATCACGACGATTTTTTGCCCCCTGCCCACGAGGTTTGGAGGGGGTGCTGGAACAGGAACTTCACGATCTCGGTGTGCCGGCCACATCCAAGACCGACGGCGGCGTCGGGTTCACGGCCCCCTGGTCGACAATGTATTGGGTCAATCTCAAGAGTCACATCGCCAGTCGTGTGCTCTGGGAAGTCGGTTACAGTCCCTATCAAACGGAAGACGATGTCTATCGCGCGGCCTATGCGCTCCCCTGGCCGGACTGGTTTGCGCCCTCGCAGACGATCAAAGTCAAAGTGAGCGCGCGGCGCTGCCTGCTTCCGAGTCTCGATTTTCTCACTCTCCGGATCAAAGACGCCGTGTGCGACAAGTTCGTCGCCATGCACCAACGACGGCCCAGCGTCGACACGGAACGGCCGCACATCAAGCTGGATGCCTTTCTCGATCAGAGTACCATCACCTTCTACCTGGACACGTCCGGCGAGCCGCTCTTCAAGCGGGGCTACCGGATCGCGTCGGTCGAAGCGCCGCTGAAGGAAAATCTGGCGGCAGGTATCCTCCGGCTCGCCGGCTGGACGCCGAGCGACGTGCTGCTTGATCCCATGTGTGGGGGCGGGACCATCGCCCTCGAAGCCGCGCTGATGGCTCGCCGGATTCCGCCGGGGACGGCCCGCCATTTTGCTTTCGAGCGGCTGCTGATTCACGATGACAAACTATGGGGCCGTCTGCGCGAAGCGGCACTCGCCAAACGCCTGGCCGAAGTTCCCGCCGCCATCTATGCGTCGGATCATGATCCGGCCATGGTGAAGGTTGCTCAGCGGGCGTTTCAAGGGGCGGGGGTGGTGGTCGATGTGCGGGTCAAGCAGAGCGACATTCTGGATCTGGCGGCTCCGGCAGGGCAGGGCGTTCTGGTCATCAATCCGCCCTATGGCGTACGCTTGAGTCACCCCGAAGAATTGGCGTCGCTCTACCCAAAGTTGGGCGATTGGCTGAAGCAGCGCTTTGCCGGATGGCGGGCCTATGTGTTGACGGGCGACGCCCGTGTGCCGAAACTCATCGGTCTGGCTCCATCGAAACGTATTCCTCTTTTCAACGGTGATCTGGAATGCCGGCTCTACGAATTCGTCATTGTTCCAGGCGGTGCCAGACGACGGCCTGGGACGCTGCAATCCTGATCCACCGGACCGCGTGCTCCACCTACGCGATAGCTCCTCTGTTTGGATTCCTTGAGTTGGCAACAATCGACGGGCCTTCCGAGATATGCCGGCGAAGTGGAGCGGGCCGCAGTCAAGAGTGATGCATGCTCCCTTGTCCAAGAAGAACACGCATGCAACTCCCGCCGCTGCGTCAGCCAGCAAGCTGCGAAGACGATGGGCGTCAGCAGGAACGGCATCTCCAGCAGCCAACGGACCGGCATGGTCTCTATCCCAACGCTCGCCCCTTCTGAAATCCCGTATGGTATAAGTCATAGGGTTGTGATGACTCTCTGTCTGAAGAGCCCGCATGGATCTGGACGTGTGGGAGAACGCTGGCTTGTCCGAGTGCGAGGCGCATGATGACCGACGGCTCAAAGCTCGTTCGACATTTCCGACAGATTCTGCTGTGGCCGATGCAGCTCACACCTATTCGGGAGGATGCACCGATTCAAAAGCACTGGGAGCTCTTGCAGGCCACCGACTCGAGGAAT
>Ga0224505_10000643_pt1 | contig 23585 bp, 22 predicted proteins | sample SF_Jan12_sed_USG_FD_169102 | JGI IMG/M metagenome (GOLD analysis project Ga0224505, IMG submission 169102) | Sediment microbial communities from San Francisco Bay, California, United States - SF_Jan12_sed_USGS_4_1 | ecosystem: Environmental > Aquatic > Marine > Sediment | place: USA: California... | reverse complement strand
ACCCCCTGACCTATCGCCAGCGGTGCGCTCGTCGAGTCGACCACCTCGACCGTCGAGCCCGGATATGCGGCGCGGATCGAGGAGACGACGGGATCGACCTCACTATCCGTCGCGTAGTCGCCGACGATCACGGCGATCTCCTCGGCCGAGGTCGCTGCAGGGGCCTCGAGGTCGGGCCAGTCACCTCGCGCGGGCACGTGCTGTCCCGTTCCGGCCCGTCGATCGGGGTCGACGGCCTCGAGCGGGTCGACCATCACCGATCCGCACCCGATGCTGTGAGGTCCGTCAGCCGCCTCGACCACCAGCAGCGACCGTCCATGGGCGTAGTCGGGCACGTTCCACACGATGCGGCCCGCGGTCACGTCGGCGAGGTACCGCTCACCGGGCAGAGGCCGAACCAACGTCACTTCACCCTTCGCGAAGCGCCACAGCTCGAACCGGGGCTCGTGGGTCGCCGAGGCACGCCCGGTCACCTGGACGAAGAGCAGGCCTCCATCGTCGGATCTGATCGGGGTGCGGATGCTCACCCAACGGTCGACGCCGGCACCGAACGCACTCACCCGCCGCCAGCCGTGGCGGCCGATGCGGGTGGTCCACAGGTTCGCCAGCCGCTCGCCCTCGGGCACCCGATCGGTGGCAGGCGCCGTCGCGACGACCGCCAGACGCCTCGTCGTGAGGAACACGGGAGAGAACACGGTTCCGGACCCCCGCGGCCCGCGGATGCGATCGACCGTGCCTGTGGCGTGGTCGAGCACCGCGACACCGGAACCGGTCGCCCACGCGAGATCGCCGGCCGGCGACCATGCGGGATGTGTGGCCTCGGTACGCTCGGACACCGTGCGCGTGCCGTCGGGTGTCACCACGACGACCTCGTCTCCGCCGGGTCGGTCCACGACGTAGGCGGTGCCCACCCCCGGCTCCGTCGCGACGTGACGCACGGCGTCGCCGCTGCCGGCGCCGACCGCGGGCATGGAGCGGGCTCGATCGGTCGAGACGAGACGGCCACCGGCCACGGCCCACAGACCCCGGCCCGCCGCGAGCCGGTCGAATCCGCCCCCCGGGAACGACGGAACCGCCGGACAGCCCGACTGCCCGCCCGCACCTGCGACGACGGCGGGCGCCCCCGCCGCGGCACTCACCAGTCCCGCGGCGGCCGAGGCCGCGGCGATCACGCCGATCACGAGCTTCCTCATCATCGTTGCCTCCTTGGCGGATGCGCTCAGTAGTTGGTCACGTACTGGAAGTGCATGGGGTCGGGCGCGGTCGGCCAGCTGAGCCCCCAGAAGAACCGGTGCCCCGGGAACCCTCCACGCCACACGTCGGGGATGTACGTGCCGTAGTTCTGACCATCGAAGCCCCGGCCGTTCCAGTGATCCTGATAGCGGGGATTACGCTGCCAGTTCGTGTCGACCGCCGCCCCCCAGGAGTGAACCGACCACGACGTCGATCCGTCGATCAGCCGGCAGTTGTAGCCACCGATGCCCGGATACAGCGCACCGTCGCGATGGGCCGCGTTGATGTGGTTGCGGATGTTGAATCCGATGTTGCGGGCCAGATAGGTGTGGTACTCGACGTACTTGCCTGCACCGAACGGATCCCAATCGGCGTGGGGCCACCACGATCGAGCGTTGTTCGACCGGTCGCTGCAGCGCTGACCGAAGACGTCGTTCAGCTCCTTGAGGCCGCTCGGACGCGGTGGGATGCCGGCCTTCGAGTGATCGTGATTCCAGCCGGACATGTGTCCCGCGAGCGCCACGGAGCCCGAGTACGACGAGGCCGCCACCGCGGCCACGAGGGCGAGGAAGACGACCCGAGATCGGACCGAAGAGCCGAGCATGCGCACCACCTCCTGCACGGGGGAGGTGGGGGATCAACGACGATATCTGCGCCGGGGTGATCACACCGTGACGACGGTCACGCTCGAGCGTGACCCGCCGCCGGGTGCCGGGCTACGTCGACGCCACGACGGCCTCGCCCACCGCGGCCTGTCCCGCTGCGAGGCGCGCGGTCTCCACCCGGAAGGGCGAGCAGCTCACGTAGTCGAGACCGAGCTCGTGGCAGAAGACCACGCTCGCCGGGTCACCCCCGTGCTCGCCGCAGATGCCCAGGTGCAACGAGGGATTCGCAGCCTTCCCCGCTTCGACCGCCGTGTGCATCAAGGCGCCCACGCCGGGTCGGTCGATCGTGACGAACGGGTTCGCGGGGACGAGCTTGCGTTCCTCGTACATGCCGACGAACTTGCCGATGTCGTCACGACTGAAGCCGAAGGCGGTCTGGGTGAGGTCGTTCGTGCCGAACGAGAAGAACTCGGCCGCCTCGGCGATCTCGCCCGCCGTGACCGCGGCTCGAGGCAACTCGATCATCGTGCCCCACTCGACGTGTTCGATCGAGACGCCCTCGCGCTCGAGGATCTCGGTCGCCACCGGCTCGAGCTCGGCTCGCATCTGCGACAGCTCCGGAGCGGTGGAGACCAGGGGGATCATGATCTCGACCCTCGGATCGCCGCCAGCCCTCTTGACCTCGACCGCGGCCTCGAGGATCGCGCGCACCTGCATCGCGTACAGGCCCGGCTTGATGATGCCCAGGCGCACGCCTCGCAGTCCGAGCATCGGGTTCATCTCGGCGAGCTCGTTCACCTTCTGGAGCACTCGTCGCTGCTCGGAGACATCGTCGCCCCTGGCCTCGCCGAGCGCGACCTCCACCGCGAGCTCGACCTGGTTCGGCAGGAACTCGTGCAGCGGCGGGTCGAGCAGGCGCACCGTGACGGGCAGGCCACTCATGGCCGTGAAGATGCCGACGAAGTCGCCTCGCTGCAGCGGAAGCAGGGTGGCATAGGCCGCCTGTTCCTCGTCGGCCGACTCGGCGAAGATCATCTGGCGCACGGCCATGACGCGCTCCTCGCCCAGGAACATGTGCTCGGTGCGGCACAGCCCGATACCCTCGGCGCCGCGGCCCCGTGCGTTCGCCGATTGATCCGGTGTGTCGGCGTTGGCTCGCACCCTGAGCCGCCGCCGGTCGTCGGCGACGGCCATGAGGCGCTCGAACGACAGCCACAAGGTTTCCGCGCGTGCCTCGGCATCGCCCTGGCGAGCCCGCTCGAGGAGCGATTCCCGCAGCGGCAGCTCGCCGAGGAACACGTGCCCCGTGAAACCATCGATCGTGATCGTGTCGCCCTCGCGCACGGTGGTGCCGTCGGCGTTGAACTCCCCGTCGGCGACGCGCAGCTTGATCGCGTCGGCACCGCAGACCGCGGGGATGCCCTCGCCGCGCGCAACCACGGCAGCGTGAGAATTCGTCCCACCGGCACTCGTGAGGATGCCTTGGGCCGCGATCATGCCGTGGTAGTCGTCGGGGGTGGTCTCACGGCGCACGAGGATGACCCGCTCCCCCGCCTGGCCCCTCGCCTGCGCCTCGTCGGCCGTGAAGACGACCGACCCCGTGGCGGCTCCCGGAGACGCGTTGAGCCCGGTCGCGATCGGGGTCGCGCCCGTGTCGTCCACCCGGCGCTTGAACAGCTCCTCGAGCCGGTTCGCGTCGACGCGCAGGAGCGCCTCGTCCTCGTCGATCAATCCTTGTTCGAGCATGTCGTAGGCCATGACCCATTCGCCGAACGCGGTGCGCTTGCCGACGCGGGTTTGCAGGATCCACAGACGGCCCTTCTCGATCGTGAACTCGATGTCGCACATGTCGCGGTAGTGGTTCTCGAGGGTGCTCATGACGTCGCGGAGCCCCGCATAGGAGGCGGGATCGACCTGCTCGAGGTCGGTGAGTGGGAGCGTGTTGCGGATGCCGGCCACGACGTCCTCACCCTGGGCGTTGCCGAGGTAATCGCCGTAGGGCACCTGCTCGCCGGTCGAAGGGTCGCGCGTGAACGCCACGCCGGTCCCGGAGTCATCGCCCCGGTTGCCGAACACCATCGATTGCACGTTCACCGCGGTGCCGAGGTGGTCGGAGATCTTGTTCTGGCGCCGATAGTCGATCGCGCGCTTGCCGTTCCAGCTCTTGAACACGGCCTCGATCGCCAGGCGCATCTGCTCGCGTGGGTCGATCGGGAAGTCCTGCCCCGTGTGCTCGTGGTAGATGCCCAGGAACTCCCCGGTCAGCTGCTCGAGGTCGTCGGCGTCGAGGTCGGTGTCGGAAGCCCCCTCGCCCTTGCGTTCCTTGGCGTGGTCGAGCGCCTCCTCGAACGCGTCGCCCGGTACGTCCATGACGATCTTTCCGAACATCTGGATGAACCGTCGGTACGCGTCGCGCGCGAACCGCATGTCGCCGCCCGACTGCTCGGCGAGACCCTTCATCGACTCCTCGTTGAGCCCGAGGTTCAGGACCGTATCCATCATGCCGGGCATCGAGAACTTGGCGCCCGATCGCACGCTCACGAGCAGCGGATCGCTGGGGTCGCCCAGTCGCTTGCCCATCGACGACTCGAGAGCCTGCACGTGTCGCTGCACCTCTTCGATGAGCCCCTCCGGGAAGCCCCCTTCGGCCAGGTAGGTGAGGCAGGCCTCGGTCGTGATCGTGAACCCGTGGGGCACGGGCAGACCCATGTTCGTCATCTCGGCGAGGTTGGCGCCCTTGCCGCCGAGCAGGTCTTTCATCTCTTTGTTGCCTTCGGAAAAGTCATAGACGTACTTGGTCACGGCATGCCTCCGGCACGGTCGATGCGGTTCGGAGCCGCCAGTCTACGGCGGGGAGGCGACGGCTCCGCGCAAGCTCAGGCTCTCGACAACAGGGCGGCGTCGGTCGCGAAGGCGACCGTCACGTGCCGATCCGCCACTGAGGCAACCGAACCGATCGAGCCGGCGGCGTCGAGCCATTCCCGCATCGCCTGGGCGAACGCGTGGGCGTCGGCATCGCCGTCCCACGCCGTGTCGAACACGACGAGCGCGTCCTCTCCGTCGGTGAAGGCCCGGTAGATGCCGCCGTCCCACCCAGCCGCGGCGGCCTCGGCCGCCGAGGGGGCGAGGCGCAACGACAGCATCGCGGCCAGCCAGGCTTCCCCGACCTGCATCACGTCGAGATCGCCCCACCCCTGGCCGAGCTCGCTCGACAGGTCGGGCACGTCGACCCGCGACGGCGTGTCGCCCGGGTAGCGTTCCGGGTGGATGACCTGCTCCGTCGTCACGGGGAAGTCCCGCAGCGCACCGTCGATCTCGGACACGCCGCCGCGCGCCTCGAGATCGGTGACGAACGCCTGCCCCGCCGTGTACGGCCACAGCTGGAGGTCGGCCACGAACGGCGGCACGCCGTCGGGCAGGCCGCCGCCGCCGTCGAGCCCCGAGAAATCGCCGTCTTCGGGCGGGAACTCGAAGAGCACCTTGACAGAGAAGAACTGAGCACTGCCCTCCACCGCGCCGATCGCAGCCGCGAGCGCCTCGTCGCGACACCCGGCCGCGATGCCGTCGATGCGCCCGAGGTCGAAATGCTGGTCGTCGATCGCGTGGGTGAGCTCGTGGGCGAGCGTGATCCGTTCGAACGCCCCGAACTCGCCGTCGGCCCGGTAGACGAGCTCCCCGTCGACCGGGTTGTAGAAGCCGATCACCTGCCCGGTCTGGAACGCGAGCAGTGCATCTCGGATCGTCGTGTCGCGCGGGATCACCCCGACCGTCTGCCACGCTACGGAGCGACGATCGTAGAACTCCTCGGGATAGGTCTCGTCGAACACCCCTTCGAGCTTGCCGGCGATCTCGGCGGCGCTCACCGGCTGCACCGCGACCCGATGCAGGAAGTCGAGCTCGCGCACCTGTTCCACCTGCGACTCGACGGCTCGCACGTCGGGGGGCGTGTCGGCCGGCGCCCCGTCGTCGTCGGTCGACGTCGGTTCGGGACCCACGCACATCGCGCGCATCGCCGCCGATGCCGTGGGCTTGCCTGTGTCGACCGGCACGACGTCGAGCGCGAGACCCGGACTCCCGCCGTCGATCGCCCCGGCATCCGTCGACGGCGAGGGTGCGGGCGAGCCGAACTCGACACCGATGCCGTCGCCCGTGCACGACGCGGCCGTCAGGGCGATCGCCGCCACCGCTGCGGCCGAACGCCACCGGGTCACGGGCGCCTCGGCAGCACCAGGCTCAGGATCGCCAGCACCACGGCGGAGGTCGAGATCGCGATCGATGCCCACAGCAAGCCCGTCTCGCGCAGGAAGTCGCGCGCGGCGAGGCCGAGCAGGAGTCCGGCGGCGAGCAGCATCACGAAGGCGACCCCGTAGAGGGCCATCGAGCCTCGCGGGCGAGCCGGGGGTGCCGCGCCGTCGGTCACAGCCGGTCCCTCAGATAGGACACGAGGTTGTCGATCGGGACGCGGTCCTGCTGCATCGTGTCGCGCTCGCGCACCGTCACCTCGTGATCGTCGAGTGATTCGAAGTCGACCGTGACGCAGAAGGGCGTGCCGACCTCGTCCTGACGCCGATACCGCCGGCCGATCGCCCCCGCATCGTCGTACTGGCTGATCCACTCCGGCTTCACGACGTCATGCACACGGCGAGCCTCGGGCACGAGTTTCTCGTTCCGGGAGAGCGGCAGGACGGCGACCTTGATCGGCGCAAGGTCGCGATGGAGTCCCAGCACCGTCCGCTTGTCGGTGCCGCCCTTCGCGGTCGGCGCTTCCTCGACCCGATAGGCATCGAGCAGGAATGCCAGGAGCGCGCGGTCCACCCCGACGGCCGGCTCGACCACGTAGGGCAGGTAGCGCGCGTCCTTCTCCTGATCGAAGTACGTGAGGTCCTCTCCGCTCGCGGACTGATGGGCATCGAGATCGAAATCGGTGCGGTTCGCGATGCCCTCGAGCTCCTGCCATCCGAACGGGAACTCGTACTCCACATCGGTGGCCGCCTTTGCGTAATGGGCGAGCTCCTCGGGGTCGTGCGAACGGAGCCGAAGCTTGTCCTTCGAGACACCGAGGTCCAGGTACCACTGCAGGCGCTGGTCCACCCAGTACTCGAACCACTCGTCATCGGTGCCGGGCTCGACGAAGAACTCCATCTCCATCTGCTCGAACTCGCGCGTGCGGAAGATGAAGTTCCCCGGGGTGATCTCGTTGCGGAACGACTTGCCGATCTGGGCGATGCCAAACGGCAGCTTCTTGCGCGATACCGTCTGCACGGCAGGGAAGTTCACGAACATGCCCTGCGCGGTCTCCGGGCGCAGGTACGCCACCGCATCGTCGTCTTCGATGGGACCCAGGAACGTCTTCAGCATCAGGTTGAACTGCTTGGGCTCGGTGAACTCCGCGCCGCCGCAGTTCGGACAGAGCACGACGCCGTCGGCGTTGGCCTCGAGATCGTCCTGCCGGAACCGCTGGTGGCAGTTGGTGCACTCCACGAGCGGATCATGGAACGTCTCGAGGTGACCGCTCGCTTGCCAAACGCGTGGGCTCGTGACGATCGCGGCTTCGACGCCGACGATGTCGTCGCGCAGTTGCACGGTGGCTCGCCACCAGGCGTTGCGGATGTTTCGGCGCAGCTCGACCCCAAGCGGGCCGTAGTCCCATGACGAGCGCAGCCCACCGTAGATCTCCGCGGACTGGAACGCGATGCCCCGGCGTTTCGCGAGGCTGGTGACGGCCTCCATGAGGTCGGTCATCGGCGGGGGTCTCCTCTCCCGGCCGCTGGCAGCGACCGCTGGCGAACGCCCATCGTACCGGGAGCGCATGCGCGAGCTCGCGTCGCAACGGAACCGTCACGAGCGACCGAGCGAGGGCCCGGGGCTCAGTCTTCTTCGCGCAGGGCGCCGAAGCGACGTGTTCGCTTCTGGAAGTCGCGGATCGCCTCGAACATGGTCTCGCGTGTGAAGTCCGGCCAGAACACCGGCGTGAACCACAACTCGGAATAGGCGACCTCCCAAAGCAGGAAGTTCGACACACGCTCCTCGCCGCTCGTGCGAATAAGCAGGTCGGGCTCGGGCATGTCGGGGTGGTACAGGCGCTTCGCGATCTCGCGTTCGTTGACCTTTTCCGGCTTGAGGACGCCGGTGCGCACGTCGTGGGCGAGGTCCTTCACGGCGTCGACGATCTCGGCGCGCCCACCGTAGTTGAACGCGATCGTGAGGGTCATGCCGGTGTTGTCGCGGGTGAGATCCTCGCTCGTGCGCATCTCTCTCAGCACGCTGCGCGGCACTCGCCAGTCGCGGCGTCCGATCCATCGGATGCGCACGTTCATGTCGTTCAGTTCATCGCGGCGGCGACGCAGCAGCTCGCGGTTGAAGTTCATGAGGTAGAGCACCTCGGGCTGGGGACGCTTCCAGTTCTCGGTGCTGAACGCATAGACGGTGAGCCAACGCACACCCACTTCGTTCGCACCCTTCACGGTGTCCCAGAGGGCCTCCTCGCCGGCGCCGTGTCCTTCGGTCCGGGGAAGTCCCCTCTGCTGGGCCCAGCGACCGTTGCCGTCCATCACGATCGCGACATGTTCGGGCACGCGCGCGCGGTCGATGTCGGGGAGGAAGCTCACGTTGCCGTCCTGACCAGCATCGGGACCGACTTCATGCGTCGCTCGAGGTGGTACTCGGCGAAGCCGTACAGCAGCGACCGGGTCTCCTTGCGGACACGGGCATCGGGCTGCAGCGTCGCTCCGGCGTCGTCGAGATCGGCGAGCGCCAGCGTCGACAGGAACTCGAGCGCCGCGCGTGAGCACGGCCCGGCGCCCTGCTCGGCGCATCGGCCGCAGACGGCGCCGCCGAGTCCCGCGTCCCACAGCTGGGGGTCACGGTCGCCGCAGACGGCGCATGCGGTGATCGACGGATGGAAGCCGCTGAGCGAGAGCAGCTTCAGCATGAACGACTCGGCCACGGCGGCCGGGTCGGCCGGTGCGGCATCGAGCGCCCGGCAGCCCGCGAGCAGCAGCAGCGTGAGACGCACGTTCCGCTCGTGCTCCTCGGCGACCCGATCGATGGCCTCGAGCATCGTCTCGCCGGCGGCGAACCGCGCCAGGTCCTCACGGATGCTCATGTGCGGCGCGATGATCTCGGCCTGCGTCACGGTGTCGAGCGAGCCTCGGCCCCGGTAGAGCATGAGATCGACGTGCGTGAAGGGCTCCAGTCGAGCCCCGAAGCGGCTCTTCGTCTTGCGGATGCCTTTGGCCACCGCCCGCACCTTGCCCGACCCCTGGGTCATGACGGTGACGATCTTGTCGGCCTCGCCGAGCTTGTACGACCGCAGGACGATGCCCTGCTCCTTGTAGGGCGGCATCCGCGAATCGTAGCGTTCCCGCCCCGTCGAACCCCCTAGCGGAAGTGTGTTGTTTCCGTTGCAGGCCACCGGCGACACGGGTGCAGATACCCTCGACCGCCCGGTCCGGCCGTGGTCGGATGCATCCCTGGGAGAACCGATCGGGGCACTCGAGGCGACAGGAGAGGTGATGACGGTCCGCGCGGACGGCGACGAGGCGCTCCTGCGGGCGGTGGCCCAGGGAGACCGCGAGGCGCTCGAGGCGCTCTACCGCAGACACGCGCCCTGGCTCATGGTGCGCCTGTCGCGTCGGTGCTCGGACCCCGGCCTCGTGGAGGAAGTCGTGCAGGACACGTTCGTCGCCGTATGGCGAGGAGCCGGTCGCTACCGCGGAACCGGCGAGGTTCCCGCGTGGATCTGGGGCATCGGCATCAGGCGGCTGATCGACCGGCTGCGTCGCAGTCCCGCAGCCGTCATGCGTGAGGTCCCCCACGACGAGGTCTCGATCTCGGCCGAGGACCAGGTGCTGCTGGGCGTGGAGCACGGCGACCTCGGCACCGCACTCGGACGCCTATCCCCCGAACTCCGCGCCGTGGTGCAGGCAACGGTGCTCGACGGCCTCACCACGAAGGAAGCCGCCACCCTGCTCGGCATCCCCCAGGGAACCGTGAAGACGAGGGCCGCGAGAGCGCGGCGCGAGTTGCGGGAGGCCCTGGCATGACCGCCGCCTGGCACGCCGACCTCCAGATGCTGAGCGCCTACGCCGATGGCGGCCTCGACGATGTTCGGGCGTCGTCGATCGAAGCGCACCTGCTGTCGTGCGAGACGTGTCGCGATCTGCTCGCGCCGGCCGTTCCTGCCGCGACGATCGACCGGGTGTGGCAGGGGGTCGTGATCGCCACCGTCGCTCCACACGCGGGCATCGTCGAGCGTGTGCTGCTTCGCGCGGGGGTCCGCGACGACATCGCGCGGCTGCTGGCCGCGACGCCGTCGCTGCGCGTGTCGTGGTTCCTCGCCGAATCGCTCGCGCTGGGTTTCGCCGCGTTCGCCGCGAACGTCGCCCCGGGTGGCGGCGCCGACGCGGCGCTGTTCCTCTTCCTCGTGATCGCGGCACTCGCGCCGGTCGCCGGCGTCGCGGCGGCGTTCGGTCCCGGCCTCGACCCGACGTATGAGATCGGTATCGCGGCCCCGATGCGGAACGAACGGCTGCTGTTGATGCGGACCCTCGCGGTGCTCGCCACGTCGCTCGCGATCGCAGGGCTCGCGGCGATCGCGCTGCCCGGGTTCGATCGCGCCGCCATCGCCTGGTTGCTTCCCTCGCTCGGGCTCTGTCTCACCACGGTGACCCTGGCGACCTGGATCCGCCCGGTCGTCGCCGCGATCGTCGTCGCGATGACATGGCTCGCGGTGGCGGCGTCGGTCACGGCCGCGCGCAGCGACCCCGTCGCCGCGTTCCGGTCGGGCGGACAGGTCCTGGCACTCGCCCTGATCGTCATCTCCGCCCTGGTGCTGTCGCGCCGACGGGTCGTCTACGAAGGAGGAGTGGCCGCATGAGTCTGCCAACGGTCGAGATCGCCGATGTGCACAAGCGATTCGGTCGAACGACCGCGCTCGACGGCGTCGGTTTCGACGCCCCGACCGGCATCACCGGATTGCTGGGCCCCAACGGCGCAGGCAAGACCACCTTGCTCCGCATGCTCGCGACGGTGTTGGCGCCCGACTCCGGGTCGCTGCGGCTGCTGGGATGGAACCCAGCGGTCGCCGACGAACGGCTCGCGATCCGCCGGCGACTCGGTTACATGCCGCAGGAGCCCGGCTTCCACCAGACGTTCACGGCCTTCGAGTTCGTGGACTACGTCGCGATCCTGAAGGAGATGACCGACAGGAAGGCGCGCCACGACGAGGTCGCGCGGGTGCTCGCCCTCGTCGGCCTCGAAGGGGTCATGGAGCGCAAGATCAAAGCGCTCTCCGGCGGCATGCGGCGGCGGGTGGCCCTCGCCCAGTCGCTGCTCGGCGACCCCGACCTGCTCGTGCTCGACGAGCCCACGGCGGGACTCGATCCCGAGCAACGTCTCCGGTTCCGCGAGATCGTCTCGGAACGCGCGAGCGATCGAACCGTCGTGCTGTCGACGCACCAAACCGAGGACGTCGCGGCCCTCTGTCCGCGTGTCGTGGTGATGCTCGACGGAGTCGCGCTGTTCGACGGAACCCCGCGCGAGCTCACCGATGTGGCCTCCGGGCGGGTGTGGCTCGCTCCGGAGCGCTCGGCTGCGGCGCGCCTCTCGTGGCGCACCCCTGACGGCTCGCATCGCAACATCGGGGAGGCCCCCGCCGGGGCCGATCTCGTTGCCCCCACGCTCGAGGACGGCTACCTGCTGCTCGTCGGCGATCGCGCGTTCGCGGAGGAGGCCGCCTGATGGCCGTCGCGCTGCGCACCGCGATCGGCGACGCGAGATCCGGCGCGATCCCCTCGGCCGACGTTCGGCCACGCGCCGCCATCGTCGCGGGGCTCGGGCGCATCGAGGCTCGGCGCCTCGTTCGACATCCGACCTTCTGGCTCGGCACCGCCTTCGGGCTGACCCTGACACGAGGCGTCGTCGGGGCCGGCAGCGGTTCGAGCGGCAGCACGACCCTCGCGTGGCTCGCCGGCGGCCTGGCCCTCGGCATGTTGGTCGGCACCCTGCTCTCGGCCAACGTCGCTGCGCTCCGAAGTCGTCGCGATCGAACCGGCGAGCTCTACGGCTCGCTCCCGTCGCCTCCGGAAGCTCGCACGCTCGGCCTGCTGACCGGACTCGCGGTCGGTCCCGTGACGATCGCGATCGTCCTGGCAGCCGTGGCCTGGGCGGTGTTCTCCCGCACCGAGGGCCTGGCGGAGCACACCGACCTGTTCCTCGCGGTGCAGTATCCGCTGGCCGTCTTCGCACTCGGGGCCATCGGCGTCGGCGTCGCCCGGTGGATCCCGACGCTGCTCGGTGGTCCGATCATCGTCGTGCTCCACACGATGACACCGCTCATCTGGCTGGTGCCATGGATCCTTCCGACGACGTCGGAGGTGCACGCGACCTGGCACATGATCTACCTCGTTGCCGTCCCGGTGACCTGGGTGGCCCTGGCCCTCGCACGAGATCGGCGAACCCTCATCCGCTTCGCCGTGGCGGCCGCGGCGCTCGCGCTCGGCATCGTCGCCGCCGTGCAGCAGACGCCTCCCGGCGGGTACTGATGCCGCCGGGCCGCGCCGAGCGTTTGGGGCAGGTCCGGCACCTGCTGTGGCCCAGCATCCGCACGATGCGGTGGGGGGCCTTCCTCGCGGTCACAAGCGTCGGCGCGGCGGCCGTCGGGTCCGGCGCGAGGAACGACGCGGACCCCGCGACGATCGCTCTCCCGGTCGCGACCGTCCTGCTCGGTGCCTGGCTCTGCTTCCTGTTCGAGGATGCGGCAGCGACGATGACCGCCGCATCGCCGACCCCCCTCGCCCTCCGCCGGGCCGTTCGCGGTGCGATCGCGGTGGCGGCGGTCGGGGCCGTGTGGGTGGGTTACACGTGGCTCGGTCCGCTCGACGGACCGACCGGACCGATGACGTGGTCGTTCGGCGCGATCGTGCTCGTCGCGCTCGGCGCAGCCGCCGCCTGGACCCGCGTGGTCGGCGCGGCGCGCGCCGCCCTGCCGGCGACCGCCTCGCTCGTGACCGTCGTCATCGTGGCGCCCGTCGCGGTGTCGATCCTGCTCGAGCGGCGCGCTTCGATCGACCCCGCCACCCCACCCGTCGGGACCCCGGGCTCGTACTGGGCGACGGTGGCGGCCGTCGCGGTGGTCATCTTGCTGCTCGGACATCTCGACCTCGCGAGACCGCCGATCGTCCGCTTCGGACGGCGCCGGGTGTTCGTTCCCCGGCGCGGCGCACCAGCGGTTCTACGGAGCAGCCGTTGACCACCGTCGGCGCCGACGTCGCGTCCGAACGTCGGGGTCGCCTGTGGAACCTCGTCGGGGCCGACGGGGTCCGAGATCACATCACCAGGGTCGTGGCGGCGACACCGTCGCTGCGACCGTCGTGGTTCGCGGCGATCGCGGCCTGCGTGCTCGTCGCCTCGTGGAGCGCGAGAACGGAACCCCAGCTCGTTCCGGTCTTCCTCGTTATCGCCCCACTCGTTCCGGTCTGCGGCGTCGCGATCGCCTACGGGCCATGGGCCGATCCGATGTTCGAGGTCACCCAGGCAACACCGACCTCGGGGTTCCGGGTGGTGTTGTTGCGAACCGTCGCCGTGCTCGGGGCATCGGTCCTCGTGCTGGGGCTGGCGTCGATCATGCTTCCCTGGGCCGACGTGGTCGCGGTCGCTTGGGTGCTGCCGGCCCTTGCGCTCTCGCTCTGCAGCCTCGTGCTCGCGACGTTCATGCCGCTGATCCGCGCAGCCGTCGTCGTCGTGGCGAGCTGGCTCGTCGTGGTGGCGTGGACGAGCATCGACCGCGAGATCGCCGCGGTGTTCGGCGGCGCCGGGCAACTCGCCTTCTTCACCATCGCGGTTGTCGCCTCGGTCGGGCTCGCCCTGCGTCGACACCACCTCGAGATGGACGGCCTGAGATCGCGACGTGAGCTCGTCGATGCGGCCGACGCCGAACGGCGACGCATCGAACGCAACATCCACGACGGCGCCCAGCAGCACCTCGTCGCGATCGGCGTGAAAGCGGGCCTGGCGCGCAACTTCGTCGCGAAGGACCCCCTGCGCGCGATCGCGATCATCGACGAGGTGCGCGCCGACGCCCAGGAAGCCCTCGACGGCCTCAGGGACATGACCCGCGGCGCCTACCCGCCGATCCTCGCCGACGACGGTCTCGAGGCTGCGATCGCTCTGAAGGCGAAGAAGAGCCCGGTGGCCGTGACCCTCGAGGCCGACGGGGTCGGCCGGCTCCCGAAGCCCGTCGAGGTCGCCGTGTACTTCTGCTGCCTCGAGGCGATGCAGAACGCGGCGAAATACGCTCGGGCCAGCTCGGTCGTCATCACGATCAGGCGAAGCGCTCGCGACGTCGTGTTCTCGGTCCGCGACGACGGCGCCGGCTTCGACATGGCGACCGTTCGGCTCGGGGTCGGCATGCGGAGCATGACCGAGCGGATCGAGTCGCTCGGTGGCACGCTCGACGTGCGGACGAGCCTCGGCGTCGGAACCTCGATCACGGGCCGCATCGATCTCGACGTGGACCGGTCGGTCGGCGAGAGCTGAAACGGGCGCGTCGGCCTGCAGGAGCGCCCGCGGTTCGGGATCGATCCAAGCGAACGCGTCTGCTCGGCATCCGCTCGCGAGGTAGGCTGGAGCCCTCGGGACGCGCCCGAGGGTTCGCGCCGAGCGATCGAGACGGCCCGCAACAGCCGCCACCTCGCCCCCACGGATCCACACAGCTCCACGAAGGGGGAACCTCCGTGACGAAGGCACGAGGCACCGACCGCGTTCAGTACGGGCCTCCCGGCTCCGGGAAGGGCGCGGTGGCAAGAGCCTCCCAAGGCCGCCTCTGTCAGGAACCCGGATGTACGACGGTGCTGTCCACCTACAACGCGTCGACCACATGTTGGCTGCACACCGGAGCCTCTCCCAAGCATCCGCTCGCCAGGTCCTGACCTGGCGCACCGACTGCACGAGAGCACCTTTCACCGCAGGGTTCAGTCCCGGCACCGCCATGCCGAAACACATGGAGCGTGCTGGGATCCCCTAGCCGCCCCGAGTTCGAAGCGTGGGAGGCCGGTACGTGAGCGACACGATGACACAGACACAGAGCGGCACCGAAGCGGTCGGCTCCGGGCTGCTCCTCGACCAGGTGATCGCCCGGTTCCGCGAACAGAATCCCGGATTCCTGATCGGCGACGACGTGATCCGCCGGTACCACCTCGCGATGCAGTCCAGGGGCTTCGTGATCCTGTCGGGTGCGAGCGGCACGGGCAAGACGTGGCTGGCTCAGGCATACGCCGACGCGATCGGAGCCCGACCCAAGCTCGCCGCGGTCGACCCGAGCTGGTCGTCGAACGAGGACCTGCTCGGCTATCTGTCTCCGCTGGACGGCTTCTACCACCACACGCCGTTCAGCGAGTTCGTGCAGGAATCGGCTCGCGAGTGGACCTCGGCCGATCTCGCAGGGCGTACCGCCCGCGAGTTCCACGTGATCCTCGACGAGATGAACCTCGCCCGGGTGGAGCACTACTTCTCGAGGTTCCTCTCGGCGATGGAGGTCCGCTCGCGCGAGGGCATCGCGCGCCTCGACCTCGCGCCGGGACACACGGTCGAGCTCACGCCCAACCTGCGGTTCGCCGGCACGGTGAACATCGACGAGACGACGCACGGATTCGCCGACAAGGTCTACGACCGCGCTCAGCTGCTCGAGCTGCCGCTGCAGCGGACCTACGTCGAGGAGTACTTGCGGGGGGAGCCGTACGAAGAGGTGCTCTTGCGGGTCTGGGACGCCCTGCGGCCGATCGCGCCGTTCGGGTTCCGCGTGCTCGAGGAGATGCATCACTACGTGGTCGCTGCCGGCGAGGTCGGTGTCGACTGGCAGGTCGCGCTCGACGAGCAGTTCGTGCAGAAGGTGCTGCCGCGCGTGCGCGGCGCCGACGGACGGCTCGACGAGGGCCTGGAGAGCTTCCTCGTGGCGCTGGGCGAAGGGTTCCCGCTCGCTCGGGCGAAGGTCGAGCTGATGCGCGATGACTACGCCACCCATGGTTTCGCCAGCTACTTCTGATCGGGTCGGCCTCGACGGAGCGGCCGATCGGCCCGTGAGCTCGGTCGCGATCGAGGTGCTCCGCGGCATCGTTCGGGGCTTCGACGGGCGGCCGGGACTCGTCGACGTGCTCCCACGGTTGCAGGATCGACATCGCCTCGATCTCGTGCGCGTGGAACGCTGGACCTCGGGCGATCTCGCGCGGCACCCGGAACCGCGAGAGCTGATCCGCAGTCGCAGGCGCCCCGGGAACCTCGACGAACACGGGCGCCTCAGGCGCGTCTTCGACGCCCGGCGGGTGCTGACCCCCGACATCCATGAGAACCGAGTGGTGTTGCACGCCGTCCGCGACGTGAGACGCGCGCTCGAAACGATCGACTCGCCCGAGGCCGTCGATCTGCTCTTCGAGCTGGACGCTGCGCTCGCGCAGGCCTCGTACCTGGACGACGTGGGACGGCTGCGGGGGCTCCCGGGTGTGCCGACCGCGACGCTGGCGGGCGACCCGCTCTACCGGACGGTGTACCAGGCCTGGCTCACGCTGCGCCGGGCGCGCGACTGAACGAAGCTCGGTCAGATCGTCTTCGGGAAGGCGATAAGGAACCCACCGCCGACGAGGAGCACGACGATCGCGAGCCCGATCATCGCGACTTGGATCTGATAACTGCGCGACTTCGGCGCCAACCCCGCGAACAGCAGCACCGAAGCGAACAGCACCGCCAACAGCACGTAGTTGTCCGAACGCTGGTTGTTGTCCAGTGCGTCCTGGAACCTCGACTCCGCTTGACGCTGCAGATCCAGTGACTCGACCTCTGCTTCCCGTACGTACTCGGGCATCACGAACGGTGTCGAGGGGGCGGCTTCGATGTCGTCGCGGGCCTGGGCGATCCAGGCTTCGAGGGCGGGCCTGAACTCCTCGCGAGCCCGATCTCGGTAGAAGTTCTGCAGCGCTCGATCCCCGACAGCGTAGGCGTCGACGAACTGCTCGAACACGGAAACGTCGATGATCGTCTGCTGTCCCGCGAGGGTCGACTGTCGTACCGACTCCTGCCGGAGGCCGCTCGCTTCGGCGTAGGCGGTCGCCTGCTCGCCGCTCCACTTCGCCGACTGGAACGCCGACCAGGCCGCGAGCACGGTCGCGACCGAGAGCAAGAGCGCGCTCGCGACGTCGATCCGCCGCTCCTTGTGGGCGAGGTCGAGGGCGTCCAGCTCGTCGGTCACTGTGTCGGTCTCCGGTGATCGGTGCACGGCGACGAAGCCTACCGCGCAACGAGCCGGCGCGGGACCTCAGGCGCCCATCGGATGCCACACGGTCTTGAACTCCGTGAAGGCCGTGATCTCGTAGGGGCTTCGGGCGGCTTGGTCGAACGGGTCTGCGTCGGGCGCTCGGTGCACCCGCTTGATGTTGTCGGCCGCCGAACGCTCGGTGTCGGCGAGCAACTCCGCCGGCACGCCGGTGACGTCGAGGCCGTTCACATCCATATGACCCGCGAGCCACGGCACGAGTTCGGACGTGTGACCGGTCAGCACGTTCACGACGCCTCCGGGCACGTCGCTCGTCGCGAGCACCTCGGCCAGCGACACCGCGGGAAGTGGCGACCGCTCGCTCGCGACGACCACGGTCGTATTGCCACTCACGATCGCGGGGGCCAGACGCGAGACGAGGCCGAGCAGCGCCTGATCGCCGGGTGCGACGATGCCGACGACCCCTGTCGGCTCAGGCAGGGTGAAGTTGAAGAAGGGTCCGGCGACCGGATTCGTGGCGCCGACGACCTGCGCGAGCTTGTCGGCCCACCCCGCGTACCAGACCCATCGATCGATCGAGGCGCTCACGCCGCGCGCCGGATCGGCGGCGCCCGCATCGGCGAGCTCGGCCTCGAACTGCCCGCGGCGCCCTTCCATCATCTCGGCCACGCGGTAGAGGATCTGGCCCCGAAGCGAAGGGGCCGCACCCGACCACGTCGGGAACGCGGCACGGGCAGCCACCACGGCTTCCCGAAGGTCCTTGCGAGAGGCCCGCGACGCCTGGGCCAGCGGGCGTCCGTCGTGCGCGGTGACCTCGTAGGAGCGTCCGCTCTCGCTCCGGGGGAAGGCGCCGCCGATGTAGAGCTTGGCCGTGCGACGCACCTCCAGCCGCTCCGTCATCGTTGCGCTCCCCCGTCGAAGGACAGGTAGGGCTCGAGGCCGTGCAGACCGCCTTCCCGGCCGAAGCCGCTTTCCTTGTAGCCGCCGAACGGCGAGGTCGGGTCGAAGCGGTTGAACGTGTTGGCCCACACCACACCGGCGCGAAGCCGCTCGGCCATGTGCAGGATGCGGGAGCCCTTCTCGGTCCAGATGCCGGCGGAGAGCCCGTACGGCGTGTTGTTCGCCTTCTCGATCGCCTCCTCTGGCGTGCGGAACGTGAGGATGGAGAGCACGGGGCCGAAGATCTCCTCGCGCGCGATGCGGTGACTCTGCGAGACGCCCGTGAACAGCGTGGGCCGGAACCAGAAGCCTCGTTCGGGCAGCACGCACTCGGGTTGGTAGATCTCGGCTCCCTCGTCGACACCCGACTCGACGAGCTCGGAGATCTTGTCGAGCTGGGCCTTCGAATTGATCGCTCCGATGTCGGTGTTCTTGTCGAGCGGATCGCCCACGCGCAACGTCTGCAGGCGCTCCTTGAGCTTGTCGAGCACCACGTCGAAGACCGGCTCCTGCACGAGCAGCCGCGACCCGGCGCAGCACACATGCCCCTGGTTGAAGAAGATGCCGTTGACCACACCTTCGACGGCTTGGTCGAGAGGCGCGTCCTCGAAGACGATGTTCGCCGCCTTGCCACCGAGCTCGAGCGTGAGGCGCTTGCCGCTGCCCGCGGTCGCGCGCCGGATGGCCTTGCCCACCTCCGTCGAGCCCGTGAACGCGATCTTGTCCACCGCGGCTCCCACGAGCGCCGCCCCGGTCTCGCCCGCACCCGTCACGATGTTGACCACACCCGGGGGCAGTTCGGCTTCCTGCACCACGGACGCGAGCAGCAGAGCGGTCAGGGGCGTGGTTTCGGCGGGCTTCAACACCACCGTGTTCCCGGCAGCCAGTGCGGGCGCCACCTTCCAGGCCGCCATCAGCAGCGGGAAGTTCCAGGGGATGATCTGTCCCGCCACCCCCACCGGCGTCGGCGTCCCACGCCCCGGGAACGCGTATTCGAGCTTGTCGGCCCACCCCGCGTAGTAGAAGAAGTGCGCAGCAGCGAGCGGGATGTCGATGTCGCGGGCCTCCCTGATCGGCTTGCCGCCGTTCATCGTCTCGAGCACCGCGAACTCTCGTGCTCGCTCCTGCAGCTGGCGTGCGATGCGGAAGACGAACTTCGCCCGCTCGGCCGGCGCGAGGTGCTGCCATGCCGGCGCAGCGTCGCGGGCAGCGTCGACCGCGCGAGCGATGTCGGCGGCGTCGGCTTCCGCGACCTCGGCCAGCGTCTCCTCCGTCGAGGGGCTGATCGTCGGGAACCAGCGCCCGCTCTTCGGCTCCACGAACTCGCCGCCGATGAACAGCCCGTAGCGGTCGTCGAGCCGCACGATGTCGGTCGACTCCGGAGCGCTCGCGTACTCCCACGGCGGCGCGCCGCTCGCCGGTCGCTCGATCGCCTCGCTCACGCGCTCAGCCCCTCGTCTTCCGTCAGTCGATCGTGAAGTAGTCTGGGCCAGAGTAGCTGCCCGTTCGCTCCTTCTCGAGCTGCATCAACACGTCGTTCAACAGGCTCGAGGCCCCGATGCGGAACAGCTCGGGGGTCATCCAGTCGGGCCCGAGCGTCTCGTGCAGCAGCACGAGGTACTGGATCGCCTGCTTCGAGCGGCGCACGCCGCCGGCGACCTTGACGCCGACCCTGCGGCCGGTCTGCTGATGGAAATCGCGTGCGGCTTCCATCATGCAGAGCGCGTTCGGCAGGGTCGCGTTCACCCCGATCTTGCCGGTCGACGTCTTGATGAAGTCGGCGCCGGCGGCCATGGCCAGCATCGAGGCCTGCCGGATGCGGTCGTAGGACCCCAGCTCCCCCGCCTCGAGGATCACCTTGAGGTGGGTCGAACCGGCCGCCTCGCGCGCCGCGACGAGCTCCTCGAACGCATCCGCGTAGCGCCCTCCGAGGAAGAGCGAGCGGTTCAGCACGATATCGATCTCGTCGGCACCGTCCGAGGCGACGTCGCGGATCTCCTGCAGCCGCGCCTCGAGCGGCCCGAGCCCCGACGGGAAGCCGCCGGCAACGCTCGCGACCGCCACGCCCGTGCCGTCGAGCTGCCGGGCGGCCACCGGCACCAGCTGCGGGTAGATGCAGACGGCGGCGACGCTCGGCAGTTCGGGACGAACCGGGTCGGGCCGCACCGCCTTGGCGCACATCGCCACGATCTTGCCCGTGGTGTCGCTCCCCTCCAGCGTCGTCAGATCGATGCTGCGGATCGTGAGGTCGAGCGCCCAGAGCTTCGCGTCGCGCTTGATCGACCGGGTCGCGAGAGCCGCCGCTCGACCCTCGAGGCCGACCGCGTCGACCGCCGTCGTGCGCGCCACGATGCGGGGGGCCTCGCTCGCCCCGGCGATGGGCTCGGCCGGCGGACGCGGGGTGATCTCGGTCGTCTGGGACACGCCACCCATCGTAGCGAGCCGGGCGCGATGAGGGATCGCCGCCCCCTCAGGCGTCGAAGATCGCCGTGCCGTCATCGAGGTCGAAGAAGTGCATGTGCTCGACGTCGACCACCATCTCGAGTGGCCGCCCGCGCGTCGCCGACGTTCGCGGGTCGAGCCTCGCGACGAAGCGAGACGAGCCCCGCTGGGCGCGCTCCTCGAGGTCGTCGGTGCCGCCCAGGTCGCGGACGAGCTCCTTCGTGTCCTCCGTCACGACGGGTGGCGCCTCGACCGTGACATGCGCGAGCACCTCGGAGCCGAGCGCCTCGAGCAGATCCACGTCGGCACTCAGGCGGCGACCCGGGGGCGCCCCGGTCGCGACGCTCGCATCCTGGAGGTCCTCGGGCCGTATGCCGATCACGACCCGGCGACCCTCGTGGCGCCTGAGGGCCGGTCGGCGGTCAAGGACCGCCCCGTCGAGCTCCAGAGCGGTCGACCCGAACGTCGCGACCAGCCGGTCGCCGTCACGGTCGAGGGCGGCGTCGACGAGGTTCATCGCCGGGGAGCCGATGAACCCCGCCACGAAGATGTTGGCCGGACGGTCGTAGAGCACCTGCGGCGCGTCCACCTGCTGAAGGTGCCCCTGCTTCAACACCGCGACGCGATCGCCCATGGTCATCGCCTCGGTCTGGTCGTGCGTGACGTAGATCGTCGTGACCCCGAGGTGCTGCTGCAGCTTCGCGATCTCGGCCCGCATCTGCACGCGCAGCTTCGCGTCGAGATTCGACAACGGCTCGTCCATCAGGAAGGCCTGAGGCTCCCTGACGATCGCCCGGCCCATCGCAACCCGTTGGCGCTGCCCGCCCGAGAGGGCCTTCGGCTTGCGCTGCAGGTACTCTGTGAGGCCAAGGATCTCGGCCGCGGCGCGCACCCGGCGGGCGATCTCGTCCTTGCCCATCTTCCGCAGCTTCAAGGCGAACGCCATGTTCTCGTACACCGACATGTGTGGGTAGAGCGCGTAGTTCTGGAAGACCATGGCCACGTCGCGGTCCTTCGGCGGCAGGTCGTTCACGACGCGGTCGCCGATGCGGACCGTTCCGCTCGAGATCTCCTCGAGTCCCGCGACCATGCGCAGGCCGGTCGTCTTGCCGCACCCCGAGGGACCGACGAGCACGACGAACTCCCCGTCGTGGATCTCGAGATCGAGGTCGGAGACGGCTTCCGTGCCGTCGGGGTAGACCTTGGTCGCCTTCTCGATCGCGATGTCGGCCATGTCGATCCTCTCGAGTCGTCGGCTCGGGTTCGTTACCCGCTGATGCGCAGCGCCGCTTCCATCTGCGGGTGGTACGTGCACACGACGCGATAGGTCCCCGGCTCGATGTCGGGCACCGTGAGCGTCGCTCGGTCTCCCGCGGCCACGTCGGCGTCGGCCTCGATGCTCGCCTCGACGGTGAAGGTGTGCGGGGTGTTGCCCTCGTTCACGATCTCGAGATCCTCGCCCGCGGCAGCGTCGATGCACCCCGGCTCGTAGAAGAAATCGCCCATCGCGACGCTCGTGGCTGCGCGAGGGTTCTCACACGAAGGGGGCTCGGCGTTCCCCGAACACGCCGCGACGAACAGCCCGGCCGCCGCGACGCCCGCGACCGACGCTCTGCGGACGGAGCGGCGGATCCGACCTGCGAGTCTGGCACTCATGGGGTCAAGAACGACGGCAGGTCGGCGCGCTCCGCGGCAACCATCTCGTCGAACATCATCCGGATGTCGGCGGGAGGGCACACCGCCGAGGTGAGCGGATCGAGCATCAGCGCCTGCACCGCGAGCTCACGATCGCCCTCGAGCACGGCGGTCACGGCGAGGTCGTAGACCTCGAGGTGGCGGCGATCGAGCGCCGCCAGTTGCGGCGGCAGAGCCCCGAAGGGCTGCGGGTGGATGCCATCGCCGTCGACGATCGCCTCCACTTCGACCACGCCCCCCGGCGCGAGGTCGTCGATGAGGCCGTCGTTCGGGATGTTCACGTAGACGCTCACCGGCGCACCGGTCGTCATCGCCTCGACGATGCGCGAGGGGTACTCGCCGCCGCGCTCCAACGGGTACTCCTCGTCGCCGGCGAACACGCGAGCCAGCCGCTCGTCGCTCTCCGCGCGCCACGTGGGCCAGTTGTTCGCATAGAACCCCGATTCGCCGCGGTAACCGGAGCGGGCGTACCGGGCAAGGGTCTCGGGACGTGACCGGAAGTACGGCAGGTACTCGCTCACGTGGCCGCTCGATTCGGTCGGGAACCGGCCGAGATGGAACATCAGCTCGAACCGCACGGGGTCCTGTTCCCAAACCTCGGCCAGCCGGCCTCGTTCGCGAAGCATGGGGTACGCGTCGTCGCCATCGAGCCACAGGTCGGTGATCCATGCGAGGTGGTTCACACCTGCGGCGCGGAACGTCAGCCGAGCGAGGTCGACCTCGAGGTACTCCGCGATCTGCTCGATCGTGTAGTGCACCGAGTGGCACATGCCGTACACGGGTATCCGCGACGCGCGCGACGCCGCCAGCACCATCATCGACATCGGGTTGGTGTGGTTCAGCACGAGGGCTTCGGGGCACAGCCGGTCGATGTCGCCGAGCATCTCGAGCCATGCCGGGATCGTGCGGAAGGCCTTGAAGAGGCCCCCCGGCCCGATCGTGTCGCCGATGCACTGGTCCACCCCGTAGCGCATCGGGATGTCGTAGTCGTGACGCACGTTGCGCAGACCCGCGACCTCGATCGTGTTGATCACGACGTCGCTGCCACCGAGCGCCGCGGTGCGGTCGATGTCGGCTCGCACCGTCCAGCCCTTCCCGGTGCGCTCGATCAGGTGCTCGGCGAACCCACGCGCGAGCTCGAGCCGCACCGGGTCGATGTCGACGAGCCGGAACTCCCCTTCGGGCAACGCGTCGACAGCGAGGAAGTCCGTGACGAGCTCGGCGGTGAACTCGGCGCTTCCGGCTCCGACCAGGGTGATGGTCGTCATTTCGTGCCCGTCAGCGTCAGGCCCCGCACGATCCACCGTTGCGACAGCGCGAAGATGATCAGCACCGGGATCACCATGAGCACCGAGGCGGCCATCACCAGGTTCAGCTGCGACGTGTGCTGGGTCTCGAACCAGGTGAGG
>Ga0224505_10000641_pt1 | contig 23621 bp, 24 predicted proteins | sample SF_Jan12_sed_USG_FD_169102 | JGI IMG/M metagenome (GOLD analysis project Ga0224505, IMG submission 169102) | Sediment microbial communities from San Francisco Bay, California, United States - SF_Jan12_sed_USGS_4_1 | ecosystem: Environmental > Aquatic > Marine > Sediment | place: USA: California... | reverse complement strand
CTCGCATCGGGGGCGGTGGGCGTTGATCGCTCGCAGGCCGCGGTGGATCGCCATCGCCGCGACGGCCGTCGGGTGATCCGCGGTGACGCCCTCGACCGCGACTTCTGGGAGAGGGTCAGCTTCCACCCCGAGATCGAGCTGGTTTTCGCGGCAATGAACAATCACGAGGCGAACCTGGAGTGCGCCAAGAGGGTCAGGCAGTTCCTCCCACAGGTGACAATCGCCGCGATCGCCCAGCACCCTGATCAGATCGAAGAGCTGCGGCGAGCGGGTGTCGATGTGGCCCGCAACCTGTATGAGGAGGCGGGCCAGGGCCTCGCCGAGGATGCAATGAAGGTCGTCTACGGAGCGTGATCGATAGCCGGCAGCAGTCGTGATGCCAGCAGCTCCACCTTTCGGACCTCCGCCGTCACGGCCTCGTGGCTCTCGAATTGGAGCACGTGCACATACAAGGTGTGTCCCACGAGATCGACCGACAACGTGCCAGGCGTGAAGCTGACGGCGTTGGCCACCAACAGGGTCGCCGACCGGGAACTCGACTCCAGGGGGACCGCCACAACGGCCTCTCGAATTGCCTCGTTGCTCGGAGTGAGGACCTCCCATGCCACCCGGAGGTTCGATCTGAGAATGAGCCCGAAGTAGGCGACCAAGAAGGGGATGACACCTGCGGGACGGACCCGAAGGCGCCGCGATCGGACTGCGGTTTCCACAAGGGAGGCCACCAACACCCCGCCCACCCAGTTCCCGAATCCTGGATCACGCCACAGAACCACCCACACCACCACCAGGGCTGCGAACCGGGTCGGCGAGAACACATTCGACGCATCGGACCGATGAGGCTCTGTCATCGAAACGCCGGCGTAGTCGTCCCGGATCAACTTGGAAACGTCGCCGGCCAGATAGGCGGCACGGCCGAGGAGATGACCGGAAATCGGCGCGGTGACGAACATGAACACGGCCACCATCGACCCCACTCCGATGAGCGCTGGGGATCCGGCCGCCAGTCCGGCGCCGACAGCGATTGAGGCGACGCCGAGCGAAGCCGACTTCGTCGCCGCGTGCATCCGCGACAGCGGGGATGGGAAATCGATCACCCCCCACGCCGCCAGCAGGGACAGCACTACGCCCATCAAGGCGACACCGGATCCGACAAACTCGAACCAGGTCATCGCGTGTCTCTCCACTCGATGAATCGCGCCACGAACACCGTCCCGGTGAACGCCACCAGCGCCACCACGGTGACCAGCGGCCAGAGCAGCTGAGTTCCACCTCGAGCAGCCTCCATCGCAAACCCACCCGCAGTCAGCAACAGGATCAGGTCGACCGCGATGATTCGGTCGGCGAGGGACGGCCCCTTGATCGCCCTGACGAGTGCAACCAGAGCGCCCAATCCGAGAGCAATCTGGCTGATGGTCACTACCGCATTCATCCCAGCACCGCCCGGATGTACCGGCCCGGTTCGAGCAGATCTGCGGCGGCCCGGAGTGCCAGATCGGTGAGAGGCCCTGCGATCATCGAGACCCCCAGGCTGAGCGCGACCACCAAACCTGTTGCGATCACCATGCCTCGACCTGCCTCACCACCACCCTCCTTGGGCTCACCCCAGAACGTGGCACCCCAGATCTTGGTCATGGAGAACAAGGTCAGGAGGCTGACACCGAGACTCACCGCCACGATCGTGCCTCTACCCAGCGCCACACCCTCCTGGACGAGCGCCAGCTTCGCCACGAAACCGCTGAAAGGCGGGAGTCCGGCGAGCGAGAGCGCCAGCGGGAGGAACAACGCCGCCACCACCGGCCTCCGGTGGAGAAGACCTCCGGTCCGGTCGAGAGCACCGGTGCCGTACTCACTCTCCACCAACCCACCGACGAGGAACAGCCCCGTTTTCACGACGATGTGATGCGTGATGTACACGATGGCAGCCGCCAGCCCCGCGATCGAGAACATCGCCAACCCGAAGATCATGTATCCGATCTGGCTGATGATGTGGAAGCTGAGTATGCGCTTGACGTCGTTCTGGGCGATCGCTCCGAGAACCCCCACCACCATCGTCGCACCGGCCACGAACAGGAGGAACGTCGATGGTTCGTCGATCCCGAAGAACAGCGTCTGGGTGCGGATGATGACAAACACGCCGACCTTGGTGAGGAGCCCGGCAAAGACCGCAGTCACGGGAGTGGGGGCCGTCGGATAGGAATCGGGCAGCCACATGAAGAGCGGGAACAACCCGGACTTGATGCCGAACACCACCAACATGAGCATGCTCAGCGCAAGCCGGGTGTTCGGGTCCACGTCGGCGAGCCGCGTCGAGATGTCGGCCATGTTCACGGTTCCGGTGAGTCCGTAGACCAGGGCGATCACCACGAGAAACAGCGCCGATGCCACAAGGTTGATGACGACGTAGGTCATCGTGGACCGGATCTCGTCGACACCTGAGCGGACGGTGAGCAACACGTAGCTGGCAACCAGCATGACCTCGAAGCCCACGAACAGCGTGAAGAGGTCACCGGTGAGGAGCGACAGCGACACTCCGGCCGTCAACGCCAGGTACTTCGTGTGGAATCCCCAGTCGACCTCACCACGGCGAAGTTGGGCCGTGGCGAAGAGGAGGACGGCGAGCAGCATCGACGCCGATACCGACAAGACGATGGCCGCGAACCGATCGGCGATCAGGGTGATGCCGAGTGGCGCCGGCCAGTCTCCGATCTGGGCGACGACGGCCCCGTCTCGATCGACCGCGAAAAGCAGCCCCACGGCGGCGGCGAGAACCCCGCCCACACCGAGAAAGGTGACTACCCGCCGAATGGCGACCGAACGAACGAGAAGGGTGACGCCGGCTCCGAGCAGCGGAAATGCGACCACGAACGCCGGCAGCCAGCTCATGAGCGCTCACCCGCACCGGCGATCCGACGATCCTCCACATCATCCTCAACCGAGTCCGTTCCGGTGAGAATCGCTCCGCGAAGGGCGAGGGCGAGCAGGAATGCAGTCACCCCGAACGTGATGACAACGGCGGTCAGCACCATCGCCTGGGGCAGCGGATCGGCCATCGACTGCGGGTCACCGCCGGCCACGACCGGGGGAAGTCCGGTCCGAACCGAACTCGAGAGCAGCAAGAGGTTGGCTCCGTGAGACACGAGTCCGAGCCCGACCACGACCCGGGCGAGGGAACGCTGGAGGATGAGGTAGGTCCCCGCAGAAAAAAGCACGGCGGCCGCCGTCAGCGTCACCAGCGTCATCGCCGGGATTCCTGACCGAGTGATGTGAGCAACCCGACGACCATTCCCAACACAACCAGGTAGACGCCGATGTCGAAGCCGAGGGCAGACACGAGTTTGATGTCTCCGATCCAGGGGATCGCTACTTCCACATAGCCGGACTCGAGGAGTGATCCACCCAGAACCATGGGTACGAGGCCGGTTACGGCGGCGATGACGAGGCCACTCCCTGCGAGCACCGAAGCCGACACGGGCACAACCCGCCGCACCGAGTCGGGGCCCCCTGCCGCCCAGGCCAGGAGCACCACCACGGCGGCGACCAACCCCCCTGCGAATCCTCCACCGGGTTGGTTGTGCCCGGCCGCGAGGAGATAGATCGAGAAGACGAGGATCGGCCCGCTGGCAACCGCCACGCCCGACTCGAGGATGACTGATCGGCGCATCTTCACGGTTGCCCATCCTCGGACCGGAGCAGCGGTCGGATGAGTCCGGCCGCTCCCAATGCTGCGATGACGAGCACCGTGATCTCACCGAGCGTGTCGAGGGCCCTGAAGTCGACGAGAACGACGTTGACGACGTTGCGACCTGCTGCATCCGGCAGTGCCTGGGTGAGATATCCGTCGGCGACCTCCGTTGCAGGGTTGCCGCCGGTCATCACGAGGCCTACAGCGAATACGAAGAGACCCACGGCCACCGAGATGATCACCCGACTCGGCCTCCGAATCGGCTTGGGGAACGCGGCCGGCAGGCGACGGAAGACGAGGGCGAAGAAACCGATGACGAGGGTTTCGACCAGGAGTTGGGTGAGAGCGAGGTCGGGTCCACCGGCCAACGCAAACAGCCCCGCGACACCGTATCCGACCCCCCCGAGCAGGATCACGGCCGCAAACCGACCCCGGACCCAAATGAGACCCGCAGCGGACGCCACCACGAGCGCGCCGAGCAGTGCCTCGACGGGGCCCCCGAAGGCGGGCACACCCACGACCACTCCTCCACGCAACGCCACCACGGCCGGGACGGTGAGCACGGTGGCGAGAATCACCGTGACGTAGCTGGGCAGCGATCCGTTCTGAATGAGGCTCGTGCTTCGATCTGCGCTGGCAACCAGTCCGGAAACACCCGCGGCGAACACCCTGTCGGACTTGGGAATTCTCGAGGAATGCAGCCGTTCCTGGACGAAATCGACGATCTCTCCTCTTCGCAGCAACACGAGTCCGATCGCCAGAGAGGCGAGCGACCACCACAGCGGCTCCACGAACCCGGGCCAGAGGACCAACTTGCCCTTCTCGCCGGAGGCCGACTCCACGATGTCCGCCACCAATCCAGGAGCGAGCCCGATGACCAGCCCAAGCCCAGCGAGGATCCCGGGCGCGGCCAGGAGGGCACCGGTGACAGGGCGGCCGGTCACCGCTTCGGATTCGGGCGCCGCCGGCCCGAAACCTCCGATGAGAAACCGCCCCGTGTAAACGACGGTGAGGACGGAGGCCAAAGCCGCGACGGGGAGGGCAAAGGTGCCGGAGAGACCATCGAATGCCGCCTCCTTGGCGGCAAATCCGAAGCTGAGGGGAATGGCTGCCATAGAGGCCGATGCGAGCGCCGCCACCGTGAACAGGCCTGGCATCGACCGGGCGAGGCCCGAGAGTGCACGCAGGTCCCGGGTGCCGGTCGCGAGGTCGATGGAGCCCACGACCATGAAGAGCGTCGCCTTGAACGCGGCATGGGCGATGATGAGCGCCAATCCGCCATACAACGCCTTGGGGATACCCGACCCGAACAAGACGAAGAGAAACCCCAGTTGAGACACGGTGCCATGGGCGAGCAGAAGCTTGAGATCGGTCTGCCGTATGGCGGCCCACCCGCCGACGAGCATGGTCGAGAACCCGATCACCATGACGGTGGGTTGCCACCACGAAGTCTCGGTAGCGGCGGGGCCAAGCCGCCCGACGAGGAAGATCCCCGCCTTGACCATGGTGGCGGAATGCAGGAACGCGCTTGCGGGTGTCGGTGCTGCCATCGCCGCCGGCAGCCACCCGTGCAGAGGAAATTGGGCGGACTTCGACATGGCACCAACGAGGATGAGCACCCACGCAAGGGACGCGCTCGGCGGGTTGGTGATGATCTCACTGACCAGGAACGTTCCTGCCTCCCGGCCCAGAAGCACAAGCCCTCCGAGCATTGCCAGACCTCCGGCACCGGTGACCAGCGCAGCTTGGAGGGCGGCAACTCGGGCCTGTGCCTTCTCATCTGAGTAGCCGATGAGTAGGTACGAAGTGATGGTGGTGACCTCCCAGAACAGGAAGATCCCGAGTAGATGGTCCGACGTGACGAGTCCGGCCATGGCGCCGGCGAACAACACCATCGTTCCGGCAAACCGCGTCGCCTTCCGGCTCGGCGTGAAGTAGCGAGAGGCGTGCCAGAAGATGGCCAGCCCGGCTCCGCCGATGATCCCCAGGAACACCCGGGCATAGCCGTCGAGGCGAAACACCAGCTCGAGGTCCAGTTGAGGCACCCAATCGACACGGCCGTCGGAGGCGAACAGTGCGGCGCCGAGAATCGACAATGGTGACAGGAGGGCGAACACCCAGACCCGGCGCCGAGGCTGCCCGCCCGACCCTACGAGGGCCAGCCCCAGGGCAATGTGGAAGAGGAGCACGCCGGTCATGATCGGCCCCATTATATACGACGTAGAAAACGTGTTTTACATGACGTATATTGAGGAGGTCCGAGAAAGAGAAGTCGATGAGTTGGACCTTCTTCACCAACCACGCCCACGTCCTGTTCTGCATCTCGCAAAACCCGACTTCCACACTGCGAGACGTGGCGTCACAGGTCGGAATCACCGAGCGCGCCACGCAGCGCATCGTGGCCGACCTCGAAGCCGGCGGATATCTGGTCCGGGAGAGAGTCGGCCGCCGGAACCAGTACGAGGTGCGAGCCGACGTCCCGCTCCGGCACCCAATCGAAACACACGTCGCCATCGGCAAGGTGTTGGAGGTCCTCCGGCCGGCTCCCTAACCTGAAAGAACTCGGAACGCGCGTTGAATCGAGGCATCGGGTGGCGTCTCAACCATTGACGAAGGAGGAACGTCGATGGCCAGGACAACGACACGATTCATTGCTGCAACCCTCGCAATCGCGATCGCGCTGCCTGCAGGAGCGGCTCTCGCAGCCGACAGGAAGGCGACCTCGGATGCCTCCCCCTCTCAGGAACAAGAGCAGGCCCGTGATCAGGTTCGCATCGAGGAACCCACGGTGGTCCGCGAGCAGGATCGGGTCAGAGATCAAGACCAGGTCCGCGAGCAGGATCGGGTCAAAGACCAAGACCGAGTCAGAGATCGAGACATGGATCAGCAGAAGGACCGATCCGAACCCGCCAGGGACCGAGACCGGATCCGAGACGAGGGAGCGGCATGTCCGACGGATCGGCCCTCGGACCAATGCCCACACGACCCGGGCTACCGGCACCTGTTGTGGAGACTCATCGAGGCAGGTGAGTGGCACACAGTGCTCCGACTGCTCTACGCGCTCCTCGGCTGAGTGGGGTAACGCCGCAGCCAGGGAAGGCACATGATTGAGGCCACCGAGCTCGATCGTTGGACCGACGGCATTCGCAGGCGGTCCAACGATGCCTTCACAGCCGTCTACGACATGCTCGCCACCGATCTCGTTTCCTACGCCTTCGGGATGCTCCGCGATCGCCGAAGCGCAGAAGATGCGGTGCAACAGGCCTTCCTCGAGCTGACCCGATCCGCGCACCGCTTCCGCGGCGACGGTCGGTCGCTCAGGGCCTGGCTGTTCCGTGCGACGAGGTACTCGTGCCTCGACGAGATACGCCGCCGGAAGCGTCACCCGGAAATCCCCACCGACCAACTCCCCGAGAAGATGATTCACCCCGCCGACCCAGATGGAATCGACCCGAGACTCGAGTCGGCACTGCTGACGCTGAACAACCGGCAGCGCGAGCTCGTCATGCTTCGGCACGTGGTGGGCCTCTCCGGGGCCGAGATCGCCGCGATCTTCAAGCGCTCCAGGCCTGCTGTGTACGCCGCGCTCGACAGAGCGGAGACGCGCCTGCGATCCGAACTCGACCAAGGAACCCCGCGATGAGCGACTTCCCCGAACTGAACCAGTTGCGATTGGACATCCCGGAGGCCACACGTATGAGGCACCTCGCGGCAATCGAGGCCGCTCTCCGGAGGCGCCCCAGAAGGCGAATCGCCGTGGCCGCCTTCGTCGCCGCCGTGCTCGTACCGTCCACCGCCTTTGCCGCCGAAGCCGCCCTACCCGGCGACCTCCTGTACCCGGTCAAGCGGGCGCTGGAACCCGTGATCGGTCTCGTGGACGCCGACATCGCAGCGACCCACCGTATCGACGAGTTGGAGCGACTCATGGCCCGCGGTGCCGTCGCCGGCGGGGATGTGGACCGACTCATCTCGGAAGCCGAGGTCGAAGTCCAGCGTCACCCCCACCTCGAATCGCGGCTCGAAGCTGTCGTCTCCGACCTGGGTTCGATGGGCGATGTCCCGACATCCCCGGAACCGTCCACCATGACGATCGCGCCAACCGAATCGACCAGGCAGACCGAACAGGACCGTCCGACAGACCGCACGACGTCCACCATGGGCCCCACAGATCGGGCCACCAGCACCACCGTCGCCACAGCGCCCGAGTCCACCGGCGACGGCTCCGATCGCGGATCGGGCGGAGGGAACTCCGGAGGTCTGGGCGGCTCCGACACCACCCGGCCGTCGGATCGCGGAGAACGCCCCTGACTTGTCAGTCCTGCTTGGAGAGTCCCGACTTGCGCCGGCTCGATTTCCACGCCCTGACGCGCTCGAGTGCCTCCTCACCGTCGACGTCGGCCGCCGAGCGCGGCTCGGCGTCGGCGAAGGGGCCTGCGATCTCCTCCCACCCGTCGGGGCGGACACCGAAGCGCTTGGCGAGTATTGCCACGAAGATCATCGTCTTCTCCGGCCCGAAGCCGGGCAGCCCCGAAAGCCGCCGCTCCAACTCGACGGCGGAGTCGACGTCCTCCCACACCGCCGCACCGTCACCCCCGTAGTCGGCGGCGAGGATCCAGCACAGCGCGTGAATCCGTCTGCCCATCGCCGCCGGAAATCGATGAATCGCGGGCTTCTCACAACAGATGGCGACGAACTCGTCCTTGCCCATGGCCGCGATGCGGGTGGCCGACAACCCCCCCAGACGACCGGCCAAGGTGTGCGGACCGCGAAACGCCCACTCCATCGGGACCTGCTGGTCCAGCAGCATCCCGATGAGCAGCGCCGTGCCATCGGTGTTCAGCAACTCGTCGGCACCGGCATCACCCGTGATTCGGAACGCACCCACCTACGGGAACATAGCGAGCAGTCAACAAGTATCGGTGACGAGAGCTCCCACCGGACTCAAACCGGTGAGGTGAACGCGCACCCGAATCCGGTCGCGGCCACCGATGACGGGTTCAGCACATCGCGACCGGCCGGACGCGGTCCGCCCTTCGACCAGGCGATGAGCGACGAGGCCCATCGACGATCTCTGCCGGGCTGAAGTCGCGTGAAGGGCACCGCTGACCGCCCGCTGTACGAGGAGATCCGATGCACCGGCTGCGGCGGCGCGCGCCGTACGCGAAGCCTCGGCGTCGCTCAATACCGGATCGAGATCGAGTTGGTACACGGCGGCGGTGTTGTCAACGCCCACATCAGGACGCCCAGGAAGGGCGCCGTCGCTGACGCCGAAGTTGCACAGGAAATTCGCGGCCGGGTCCACCGCGGGGCTGTTCAGACCCCAGTGGGAAACACTGCCGCGTGCCCGCGGACTTGGGCCAAGACGGATGCGTGCCCCCGCCGTCGACGGGGGCACGCGTTCTGTCCGGAGGCCTCAGTGGATCAACCGCACAGTTCTCCATTGTTGTAGGCGTCGAGGATCGCCGCCAAGGCGTTGGCTTGAGCAGCCTTCTTGCCCTTCAGGTAGCTACCCGTGCCGTCGAAGTCGATGCTCGCGAGCAGCGTCTGCCCTGCGTTCACGGCATCCACGACCGCCTGGCACGTCTCGGCTCCGGCCGACAGGTTGAGCTGTGCTGCCAGCAGCTGAGACGCCAAGTTGTAGGCGCCGTCGCTCGCCCGCTTCGTCCCGTCGTCGATCGACCGCTTGTCGAGGATGCGGACTGCGTCTTGGCAGTCGGCTCCGTCGAGTTGCAAGTCCCCGATCGTGTAGCCGGGGTTGTTGAGCAGGTCATCGAGGATGAACCATCCGGCAGACGCCCCGCCGTTGTTGGCTGCGGTTTGCGTCTGGTTGCCGCCCGTGCAGGTGTTCCAGTTCTTCCAGAACCCGATCGTACGTGGCTCCCCGCCTGGGAACCGGTTGTCGATCTGGAACGCCAGTGTCTCGCCCACTCCGACCGTGAAGTTCACGCAACGGGTGTCGTTGGTGTACTGGCCGGGCGTTGCGACGTAGTTCGGGTCGTACACCCGGCTGTAGCCATCGGACCCGACGGGATCGTCGTCGACGCTCGCCACCATCGGGATGATCGTGTCGGGAACGCCGTCACCGTCGGTGTCGACCTGCCACTCCGACGTCCATCCGGCGGGGATACCGACCTCACAGAGCGTGTACTCCTCTCCCGGGATCAGGTAGACCCCGCCGAAGTCCACTGTCGTCGGAGGCGTCGAATCGCTCTTATCGACTCCCGGACCACTCAGCGTGAAGTTCCACACCATGGTCTCGTTCGGCAGGCCCTGAGTGAGCTTCGTGAGCGTGGTCATACCCATCGCCGTGTTGGTGATGGTGCAGGTGACGTCCTCACCGAGACCGATGGAGACGGTGTCCCCGTCGGTTTGGCTGCCGCCGACGCAGACCCAGTCTGAGGCCATGTAGCCCGCAGGCCCGGCCTCCGACAGGTCATACGAACCGGCGTCGAAGCTGGCTCCGTTGTCAACCGATGGCCCAGGACCGGAGAACCCGGTAGGACCGCTCGCGGTCAGCTCGAAGTCCTCTTCCGTCGCCGTACCACCGGGATTGGCGCCGTTGTTCACGACCTTGACGAGTGTGAGCGACGGCTCGATGTCGTCATTCGTGATCGTGCACGTCGCATCCTGTGCCAACGACAAGGTGATCGAACCATCAACGGCACAGTCGCCACCCCACGTCCCAGCCGAATAGCCGGCCAGGTTGGTCTCGGCCACCGTGTGCGCGCCAGCATCGAAGTCGTTGGTCACACCCGACGACACCGCACCACCATCGACTGTCAGTTTGAAGTCGTTGGGCAGTGCAGTACCACCGTTGTCATTGACCACCGTTTTGATGACTGTCAGCGTCGGTGAGATGTCGTCGTTTTCGAACGTGCACGTCACCGACTCACCCAGGCCAAGGGTGACCGACGTCACCTGACCCACCGCGTTGTCACACGTCAACGACGTCAACGTGTACCCGGCAGGACCCGACTCCGACAAGGCATAGGTACCCGCATCCGGCGACGCCGGGTCATACCCGGCCGCCGTCAACGTCCAATCACCCGGCTGAGCCGTCCCACCGTTGTCATTCGTCACTTCCTTGACCAGGGTCAACGACGGCGCATCATCATCATTGACGAACGTGCACGTCACCGACTCACCCAGGCCAAGGGTGACCGACGTCACCTGACCCACCGCGTTGTCACACGTCAACGACGTCAACGTGTACCCGGCAGGACCCGACTCCGACAAGGCATAGGTACCCGCATCCGGCGACGCCGGGTCATACCCGGCCGCCGTCAACGTCCAATCACCCGGCTGAGCCGTCCCACCGTTGTCATTCGTCACTTCCTTGACCAGGGTCAACGACGGCGCATCATCATCATTGGTGATCGTGCATGTCGCAGATTCACCCGCAGCCAGCGTCACGTCGTCGCCGGATTGGGTCCCCCCGACACACACCCATCCACTCGCGGTGTAGCCGATGGGTCCGCCCGACTCGGCGAGCGTGTAGGTGCCAGGAGCCACTTCTTGAGCAGTACCCGACACGAAGGTGGTGCTATCGGCGGTCAACGTCCACTCCGACAGGGCCGCAGTCCCACCATTGTCATTCACCACGGTCTTCACCAAGGTCAGCGTGGCTTGCTGGGTGTTCGTGAACGTGCAGGACGTCAGACGTCCGACCTGGATGTCGATGCCCGACACGGTGGGGCTGGTGAAGGTGCCGGTTGGATCTCCGTTGGAGAGGGAGCATGTCGCTCCGTCGAGCGTCCAACCGGCAGGCACCACCTCGGAAAGATCGATGTTGGCGCCGGCGTCGATGGCAATCAGCTCGACGCTGCCGCTGCCCTCGATCGAGAACGAGGTCCTGCCATCGTTCGCCTCCTGACCGGCACCAAGGTCGAACGTGAACGTCGTCGCCGGATCGTCCGGGTCGGCGACCTTGACAATCGTCAGGAAGCCACTGTTCGGCGAGATCACGCAGTCGGACGGATCCGAACCCGGAACCTGCGACGGGTAGCTGCAGACGTTGATGAGGAAGGCGTCGCCACCCCCGAAGTCGTCCAGCTCAATGTCGCAGGTCGCTTGCGTGTCGAAATCCGTGTCGGCTTGAGCGCCACCTCTCGTTCCGAAGGTATCGGCGACGGTCGATAGCGAGCAGGTCGAGTTGTACGGCCCCAAGACCAGTGCTTCACCGGCGTCCAAGAGATCGCCGTCCAAGTTCATGTCCTCGGCGAGCAGGTCGCGCGGCTGATCGCACTTGTCCGCTGCACCGTCACCGCAGAGGTACAAGCGGGTGGTTTGATATGACGACCCGTTGTCCCAGATGACACACAGTGAGTAGTTGGCGTTGCCGTCGTCGTCCGTGTCATAAAGCGAACAGGCGTCGCCGGTGTTTGCACCTGACACGGAGATCGCGTCCCAGTTCCAGGTCACCGAAAGATCGCCGTCGCCTGGATCGAAGTCGACCGTTAGCTGGTTGAGGTCTTTCTGACCCGGCTCATCATCCGGACCCGCATCATCGACGATCGTGATGGGAATCGCTACCGCCGGCAGCGCTCCTCCCAATAAGGTGGCGCCTGCAACTGCGATTGCGAGAACGACGCCGGTCGTCCGGCGATTCTTTCGCTTGCCCCTCATGGCGGTCCCTCCCAACATCCCCCGCCCTCAGATGTACCGTCGGTCTGGCGGCTCGCCATGTCGACGAGGAACGTCCGGAACGCGGCCACGTGGACTTCCCCCGATCTCAACCCCGGCCGGAAAGCTCCTACCGTCCAGAGTATCCGCGCGTCGCCCGCCCAGTCTGCGATCGGTCATCAACAACAGATCAACTCTGGGGGTCGACGAAGCGGTAGCCATGCGATCTCACGGTGAGGATCCAGCGAGGTTGGTGGGGGTCGTCCTCGAGTTTCGTGCGCAACCTGTGAACGTGTTCGGTGACGGTGGCCGGGTCCTGCCACTGCGGGCACGAACCCCACACCTCCCGCAACAGCTGCTCTCTCGACACCGGCCGTCCTTCTGCGGCAACCAGCGTCATCAGCAGCCGGAACTCCATCGGGGCCAACCCGAGGTCCCGGCCGTCGAGATGAGCGCCGCCGACTCCGGAGTCCAGCGACAGCCTGCCCCGTCGGATCGGTCCGGCGACGACCGGCGATCCTTTGACGCGCAACCGGGCTCGGGCAGTCAGCTCCCGTTTGGAGATCGGCCGGCGAACACCATCGGTCGCACCCCACTCCAACACGTCGGCAACCGACTCGTCATCGGTGACCACGATGAGAGGAACACCCAGCGCGGACAGGTCGCCGACCACGACACGAGAGTGGATATCGACCGGAACGAGCTCGGCGACGATCAGGGCAAACGGCTCTTCGTCGAGCGCCGCTGCAACGAGCCCGATGTCCTCGACTACCCGCGCTCGCCACCCGGCGCCTCGAAAACAGGACTGCAGCCCACCATCCCGGTGGGGGTCGCAGACCAACACGCTGATCGACTCGGCGCCCAACTCGCCCTCCAGATTGCACTCGTCCACCCCCGAGCACCCTGTCCGGCATTCCCCTCCCGACACCAAGCGCCGCATGTGAAACGGTAAACCCCCGGATGTCGAATGTCGACCAAGAGATCGCTGGGCAGGGCGTGTCTAGTCACTCCAGGCGAGGTGGGGATGTATCTCTCTGTCGATTGATCGTGGGCCGATCACATGAACATCGACATCACACGGAGACACGACATGACAACCGATTCGAACGCCCTCATCGCCCAACTCCTCGACCGATCGGCCCAGCAGTGGAGCGGGACCATTCGAGTGATCGGGGACACCTACTGCGGATCACTGCGGATGTCGCGAGGCGACCTGGCCGGAGGCGAGATCGAAGGACGCGCAGCCATCGGCGACTCCGTCGACGACGCCATCCTCGCCACGTCTCACTCGATTCGCGACACCATCGAAGCCCTCCTCGCCAACGACCATCTGGTCGTCGGCTGCGAGCCGGCTCCGCCACTCGGTCGTGCCCCCATCTTCGACCTCTGGCACTTTATGGCTCCCTATGTGATGGCGGACGCGGAACTCACGTTCGACTTGACGGTCGCGGCCGGCGCCGCGTAGTCAGCGGATCGTGAAGACGACGATCCCCACCGCCAGCAGGAGCGCCCCCGCCGCCACCAGCTTGGTGGGTGTGAGGTCCCATGGCAGTCGGAGCGCAAATCCGCTGTCGGCGTAGGCAAAACCACCGGCGAGAAGCGCCACTGTTCCTCCCACCAGGGTGATGATGGCGATCACCTGCGGGAGGAAGATCAGGAGCAACAGGAACACACCGGCTCCGACGAGGAGTGGCGTCCCGCGGGGGATCTTGTCGATGAGATCACGGGCCTCTTCGGTGATGGACGCCACCTCACGACTCACGTCCTCTTTGATCTCCTCGCCCAGCGTCTGGGTGGGTTCCTCGTCCTTCTTGCGGAACGCTGGGTGCGTCGGCCGGCGCCGTTCGTCACCGGACTTCTTGATATACCGGCCGACCTCGCTCCGGAAACGATCGAGCTCGTCTAGGAAGAGAATCAGTTCCTCGTCCTCGACGGCCATCAGGAAGCTCTTGTCGGTGTACTCCTCGAACCGGACGGTGTGCAGTGGCCACTCACCCAATTCGGCGGTGCCCGAAGCCAGACGAACGCGGCCGTTCTCGACGGTGACGACCGCCTTCATGCGACTCGTATCCGACTTGGTCTGCATCTCGCCGAAAAACACGGCCATGAGCACACATGATGGCCGGTTCCCGCCGATTTCCAAGGACTTCGGCGAGAACGTCTGATCAGAACAGCGGATCGGTGAGCATCGGGCCCATCTGATCGGCGAGAGCGAAGATGACGAGTGCGCCGCCGACCATCGACAGGTTCTTCATGAAGTTGGTCATCTCCAACTGCTGGAGCATGTCCGAGTCAGACCAGAAGTGATGGATCAGCACGTTCGTGATGAGCAGGTAGGCGATCGCTCCGAGGGCTGCGACATCGATCCACACACCCAATGCGATACCTATTGCGATCGCCACGAGACCGACACCGCTGATTCGAACCAGCGATTCGGCGTTCTTGAGACCACGGCTCTGTGCGTAGCCGGCGGTCCCGGCGGTCTGCATGAAGTGTCCACCGATCCCCGACCCCAAGAAGATGAGCGCATAGAGCACCCGGCCAATGATCAGGATCACATCCATTCCGCCTCTCTCCATCGATTACGCCCAATCCTAAGACCACCGGCATGTCACAACCGAGCCGGCCGCCTCGTCATGAGAGCAACAAACCGAAAGGAGCACAGATGCGGGTACTCGTGACGGGGGGACGGGGGACGCTCGGAAAGCTGGTCGTTGCCGCGCTCACCGGCGCCGGCCACGACGTCGGCGTTGGAACCCGGAAACCGAGGGACGAGTGTGACGTCCGTTACGACCTGGATGAACCGATCGACCTCGACGGGTTCGATGTCGTCGTCCACCTCGCCTCCGATCCCATGCGGCCCGAACGAGACGTGACCGGTGCCCGGCATCTGGTTGAGGCCGCCCTCGCCGCAGGCGTCGGGCACCTCGCGTACGTATCGATCGTGGGCGTGGATCACCACCCATACCCGTACTATCGGGCCAAGTATGCGGCCGAGAAGGTGATCGAGGAGTCGGGCGTGCCGCACACGATCCTCCGCGCCACCCAGTTCCACTCGCTGATCCCCCGCTTCGCCGATGCGATGGGGAGTTTCGGATTCGTGGCCTTCCCGACCGGAATCGAGATCCAATCGATCGATGAACGACTCGTCGCATCTCGGGTGGTGGATCTTGCCACCCGGCCACCAGCGGGCAGGGTCGACGACATGGGCGGCCCAGAGACCCTGGACCTGCTCGAGATGGCGCGAAACCATGTGCACGCCAACGGGCGCCGGACACCAGTGATCGGTGTGCCGATCGGGGGCAGGGTTGTTCGGGCGTTCCGGGACGGCATTCACCACACTTCGAACCGACAAGGCGGCACATACCGGGAGTACCTCGACGACCGGCCTCCCACGCTCCCCCGCATCGCCCGGGGCTTTCGCTGGGCGGGCATGGTCTTGGGTCTCACGGTGCTGGTGATGCTGGCGGCACCTGCGGTGTTCCACTCGGACTTCGCTGCCTATGGGGCCTTCAATCGACACTTCATCCGTGACACCGCCACGTTCGCAGCACCGATGGCCGCTGCGTTGTGGATGGCGGCCGCCCGCCCGCGATGGCGGCTCCCGGTCGCCGGCCTGGCAGTGTTCCAGAACGGGCTCCACGTGATCAATCACCTCATCGACGTGGGAGGGACGGAGCCGGGCTGGCATGGGCCGGTGAACCTGGCTTTGCTAGTGGCGTACGAGGCTTGGTTCGTCTTCCTCCTCCGTACGACGGTGAGGCCCGAGACACACCCGAGAGTGCCGGCGGTGACCGTGTGACAGAGATATTCGAGGTTCACAGGCCGAGGTTGCTCGCCATCGCCTACGGGATGGTCGGAAGCATCATGGACGCCGAGGACATCGTCCAAGAAGCGTGGTTCCGGTGGAACGGAACCGACCGAGCGGCAATACGAGAACCTGGTGCGTACCTGACGACGGTCGTCACCCGGCTGGCCATCGACCGCCTGCGGTCGGCTCGATACCGCCGGGAGACGTATGTCGGGCCATGGCTCCCGGAACCCCTGGTGCGGGAGGTCGACTCGGACCCGGCGGACGTCGTGGTGGAAGCCGAATCGCTGTCGTTGGCGCTGCTGGCGACGCTCGAACGTCTGAACCCGGTGGAGCGAGCGGTGTTCCTGCTTCGGGAGATCTTCGACTTCGACTACGCCGAGATCGCCGACGTCGTGGAGAAGTCGCCTTCAGCTTGTCGTCAGATCGCGGTCCGCGCCCGAGACCACGTCGGAGACCCAACGCGGAAGCCGCCGGCAACGCCCGACATGGATGTCCTCTCCGCGTTCACGGTGGCAATGGCCACGGGTGACATCGGCTCGCTCGTCGAGTTGCTGGCGGCGGACGCCATCCTGTGGTCTGACGGTGGCGCCGAGCGGCGGGCGGCCCGCCACCCGATCATCGGTCCCCGTAAGATCGCCGCGTTTCTCGTTGGCATCGCGCGCCGTGGACTGGACATGGGCGCCACCGGGCGCCCAGTTCTCGCCAATGGTGCTCCCGCGTTGTTGCTGGAGCTCGAAGGGACGGTGTACGGCGTCATGGCTCTCGAGATCGTCGACTCGGCGGTGCTCGGCGTCAGATCGGTGATCAATCCGGACAAGCTCGCACACATCGGCCGTTCTGCCTTGTGATGCCCTCCGACGATCCGCCCCGGTGTCGACGACTGTCGAATCTCGGACCTGTTCCTCGTCGTCGAGACGAAAGGAGACGGTATGGGATCTGAGAACGAAGACCACTTCTGGGACCTCGCCGAGGAGATGATCGCCACCAGTCGCGCCCAGGAGGGCACCATCATGGGACATCGCTGCATACGACGCGCCGACGGCGAGTTTCTCGCCATGTTCTCGCGAACCGAAGACGCCTGTGTGGTGAAGCTGACTCCGGCCCGGGTCTCCGAGTTGATCCAAGATGAGGCGGCAGCTCCTTTTGCCCCGGCGGGCAAAGTGTTCAAGGCGTGGGCCGCGGTGACAGCCCCCGGCTCGTTCCAGAAGCTTCTGGAGGAGGCGGCGGAGGCCTGAAGGGAGGCTAACTTGGCGGTGCAATGAGCAGTTCCAATGACGCCTATCTGGACGCGATCGCCGACGCATCGCCCTACCCCTACTGGCTCGAAGGCGTCGACATCCCGGACTCCAACCCGACCCTCGTCAGGAACACATCATCTGACCTCTGCGTCGTCGGGGGTGGCTACGCAGGGCTGTGGACCGCCATCCTCGCCAAGGAACGAGACCCGTCCCGCGATGTTGTCCTCATCGATGCCCGCGAGGTGGGGTCGGCCGCCTCGGGCCGAAACGGTGGCTTCATGGAGGCTTCGTTGACACACGGTGTGGCCAACGGACAGCAACGATTCCCTGAGGAACTCGCCAGCCTCGAACGACTCGGTTTGGCGAACCTCAACGCCATCGAAGCCGCCATCGGTCACTACGGCATCGACTGCGATTATGAACGCACGGGCGTGATCGACGTTGCGACGACGAGCCACGCGGCCTCCTATTTCGATGAGCTTCGCGAGGACCATGCCCAACTCCGGCACCTCGGACAGCGCGTCGAGTTGCTCGACCGGGGAGCCATGCAAGACCAGGTGCACTCTCCGACCTACACCGGGGGCTTGTGGCGAAAAGACCGGGCAGCCATCGTCGACCCCGCCAAGCTTGCGTGGGGCCTCAAGGCCGCCGCCGAATCGTTGGGCGTCCGCATCTACGAGGACACCAAAGCCACCGGAGTCGAGCGCGACGGAGTCGGGGTGATGGTGTCGACGCCGCTCGGCAATATCAGGGCGGGTCGAGTGGCCCTGGCCACCAACGCCTTCCCACCTCTTCTCAGACGTCTCGGGCATTACATCGCCCCCGTGTACGACTACTGCCTAGTCACCGAGCCACTCACGCCTGCACAGCTCGAGTCCATCGGATGGGAGCAGCGGCAGGGGCTGTCGGACATCGGAAACCAATTCCACTACTACCGGCTGACGGCTGACAACCGGATCCTGTGGGGGGGATACGACGCGATCTACTACTGGCGTGGCAAGGTGAACCCCGACCTCGAATCGCGCCCCGAGACATGGGCGCTGCTCTCTCAGCACTTCTTCGAGACGTTCCCCCAACTCGAGGGCGTTCGGTTCTCCAACGCGTGGGGCGGCGTGATCGACACCAGCACCCGATTCTGTGTGTTCTGGGGCACGGCGCTGCATGGACGGGTCGCCTACGCCCTCGGCTACACGGGGCTCGGTGTCGCGGCGACGCGGTTCGGCGCCGAGGTGACGCTCGACCTCCTCGACGGCAGGCGGTCGGAAGCCACCGAACTCGACTTCGTGAAGAAGAAGCCCCTTCCGTTTCCGCCGGAGCCATTCCGGTTCCTGGGGATCCAAGCAACCCGCTGGTCTCTGGACGCCGAGGATCGCACCGGCAAGCGCAACCTCTGGCTGCGCTTCCTCGATCGGCTGGGGCTCGGTTTCGACAGCTGATTCGTGGCACAATCGTTCCGTGACCACCGTCAGACCCGACACCAACCTCGGACCCGTCACCAGCGACGGAGACCACGAGCGTTTCGCCCACTACGTCAAAAAGGGCGACATCGTCCGATCGGCGGTCGAAGGGGTCGCCGTCGAAGCCTTGTGTGGGAAGCGATGGATCCCCGATCGGGATCCACAGAGGTTCCCCGTGTGCCCGACGTGCAAAGAGATCATGGCGCACATCCGGGGTCGGTGAGCTGCCGCCGGCACGCTACCGTCGCGGCGTGGGCAACCAGAAGAACGTGGGCGTTGCCATCGTCGCAGGGATCATCCTGCTCCTTCTCATCTTTGGCGACTTCTCCATCGGGGACCCCATCCCGACGGTCGATTGCGATTTCGACACGGCCGGGACGGCCGTCAACGTCTCCTGCTTCCGGGTGGAAACGGAAACGGACAGTCTCGCCGTCGCTGTCCTGCACCGAGACCGGCACCCTCTGGAGGAACCGCCCGTGCTCGTGCTTCCGGCCATACCGGGATCCACGCCACTGTCCCGACTCACGGACTACGACTCGCTCCCCATTCTGGGTGACCGCGATGTGGTTGTGGTCGATCCGCCAGGGACCGGGGCTTCTGGCGAGACACTGGCCTGTGCGATCGAGCCGACCGAGATCGACCTCCTCCGGAGATGCCGCGAAGACATGATCGACGCAGGGACAGCCCTCGAAGAGTATGGGACGGCCCGATTCGTCACGGCGCTCGAGGAGGTCCGGAGGGCGCTGGCCGAAGGCCGGACGTGGTCGCGCTGGCACGTTGTCGCCGCGGGATACGGCAACCGGGTTGCCACCAGACTGGCCGCGCTCGACCGCGTGCAGACGCTGACGCTCACCCAGGTCGTACCCGAGGACACACCGGTCATGATCGCCCGGGCGCGGGCGTACCCTGCCGCCCTCGACGCCGTGGCCTCCGCCTGCACGGGATGGTGCCCGGGAAAGGGTGAGGTCACCGCCCGCGTCAATCGCATCGCCGAGCGACTCGACCGTCACCCCGAGCCAATCGAACTCGTGCCACCAGACGGAGACGCCACGGTGGTCGGGTTCGACGCGGGCCTGTTTCGGAGTGCGGTCTCACACGCTCTCGAGGAGCCGTCCCTCGTCGCCGTCTTCCCGTGGGCCACCGAACGCATCGACCGGGCCGCCAGCGAGTTCGGGCTCCGTAGCGAGGGCCGCCTCGCCCTCGCCGGGCTGGGGTCGAACTTGCCGGTCGGCCCTGAGGTGTCACCTGCGTTGTTCTGGACGATCACATGTGGCGAGGAGGTCACCGATGCGAATCTGCCGATCATCGGCGACTGGTATTCGACCACTCCTGAACTCTTGGCGCCGCTCGACCCCTCCGAGGCGTGTGGGGCGTGGACAATGAACCGGATCGAGCGCGAACCCACCGTGACGCGCCTCGGTCGCCCCACACTCGTCGTGGAAGCCACCGTCGACGCCGCCAGCGTGGCGGATTGGGCCGAAGACTTTGCGTCGCGGATAGAAGACGCCACGCTCGTATCGGTACCCGTGGCCACCTCACCCCCCGGGCTCGAGTCGTGCACGGCTCGAATCCTCAGCAGATTCATGGACTCCGGAGAGCCGCCAACGGAGGCGTGTCCCAGCCTTCACTTCAACGCGTTCAGCGTCCCGGTCGCAGGGGTGAGATACCGACCGATCGGGGGAGAGCTCGGGGCGATCATCATGGCCATCTTCGGGACGACGCTGGCCGCAGTCTTCACGCTGTGGGCGTGGCGCTCGGCACCAAGTTCCTCGACACGGACTGCCTGGACGGTGACAGCGGGCACGCTCGCGATCTTCCTGCCCATGGCCGGAGCGATCCTGGTGACCGTCGACCGGCCGTCGACCTTGCTGGCCCAGCCCCCACCGACCTGGGCGGTCTTCATTCTCCCCTGGATCGCCATCGTGACGTTTGTCTTTGCGACTGCGCGCACCGTGATCGAAATCCGAGCCGGTCAAATCGATGAGTACTGGCCGGCCCGGTACACCGCCCTCGCCATCGGCGTGGTGCTCGGATTGTGCGGGGCCATCTTTGCCGGTCTGGTCCCCTCCCCTTTCTGACAACGTCGATCCCCTCGACGAGGCAGCAATTGGTGGTCTCGCGAGTTCGCGACACTCACCTAAACATGAGCGGGTACCGGGCCGATAAGACCACGTGACCGACCGTCAGAAAGTCCGTGTCTGAGAGCCCGAACTCACAGAACCTGATACGAGGCGCCCGCATGAACAAATCCGTCCGCCCGCTCATCGCCCGCCACGTGGGGGCTTTGATGCTGCTCGCCATGTTGACGACGTCGTGTCTCGCCGGTCCATCCGAAGCCTCGTCGGTGTCCACCATGCTCGACGCAGCGGAGAAGACTCATCTCGCTCTGGGTACGGCCCTGGGAGTGGCCGTCAACACAGGTCAGACCATGTCGGAGGAGTTCCGATCGGCTCAGGCGCAGGCGGCCGCAGAACTCACCGCGTTCAACGCCGCCACCGCGGATTTCAAGGGAGAACAGGCGATCAAGGACGCCGGTGAGTCATATGCCCAAGCGGCGAACCTCGTTCTCGGACTGCTCGAGGACGGGACGACCGATGTGGCATCGGAGGTCAAACGCACTCAGGCCGACGTGAAGTTCGACCTGGTCCATGACCTCCTGGCTGCCCGTCAGAATGACCTCGGAGGCCCCACCGATGGTCGGAGCGCCTCTCCGATCCTCAAGGTCGTGTTCGGGCTGATCGGCCTGGCAGCGGTGGTCGGTGTCGCCCTCCGGGTCCGGGCTGCGATGGAGCCGGACGCAGAGGAGGAACCGCCGAGCCAGCACGTATACGACCCGCGTCAGCCGGATGCGTTCTCGTCCTCTCTCCCCACCGAGCTCGAGGAGGCGGAAACCGATCCCGACGCACCGCCCCGAAATCCCGAGGCGCTCCACTCGGTGCGAGGAGGGCTCCGGACGGTCGAACTACCGGGCATCATCGAAGCGGCTCTCGCCACAGTCAACAACGCGGGCTGGGATGCCGCAGTCGACTGCCCTGACGTCCGGGTCATGGTGGATCCGCTCCGGATGCGACGACTGCTTACCAACCTCCTCCTGAGCGCAACAGCCCACGGTGCCGAGCACATCGGACTGGTCGCCACGATCGAGGGCGACAAGGTGGAGGTGAACGTCGGTCACGACGGAAGCCTCCTCGATGGATACACGGAAGCCGCGGCACGAGAGAATCCCCCCAAGGAGGTCGACCACCAACTCAACGTGGCTCGTCAACTCCTGAACGGAATGCACGCCGACGTGAGGTGGACGGCCTGGCGCGGAGTGTCCCTCTACACGGTCGAACTGGTGCGGGGACCCGAAGAGGGCGCCGACGAGCAGACCGCCGTGGCCCAGTTCGTCGACTGACGTCACCGAAGCTCGGTGATCACCAGCAACACCTGGAAAGCAGCGAACGCCAGCAGATAGACGGCCACCATCGCCCCGACGGATCCCAGCCTCGTGATGGAGGCGACGAGGGCCGTGACGAGAAACGCGGCCAGGTGGACACCGACGACCTGGCCGAGCGCGTACGGGTCGGGCATTCCGCCTTCGAGCAGCCACAACACCGCTATGTGAACCACCAATGCGATGGCTGCCACAGCAGCCACCCACCGCGTCGGGGTTACAGCCAGCTGGGTCGACCTCGCCTTTGCCATCATCTCCCTCGATCGGCTCGAATTACTATCTTCGCTTGTCTGCACCCGCCACCCAGTGATTTCCGGGACGGACGGTCGCAGATCAGGAGAGCGTCATCGACAATCAAGTGGGTCCCTCATGACATCGCCGGCGTACGGAGTCCGACGCGTACTGGCGTTGGTGCTGCTCCTCCTCATCGGCTCCGCGATAGGCGCAGGCGCTGTATACGTTGCTGAGTCGGTGATCGCGGCCAGGGTGGGGAGAGACGCTCGGACGTTGGATGCACTCGCAGGGTTGTCCGAGACCGCAGCATTCGTCGAAGCGGCGACCGGTCAGGCCCTCGTGTTGTCGGCTCAGGATGATCGGGCAGGGGAACTCGCCCAGTCGGAGGCCAGATCGGTCCTCGAGGTGTTCGTGCAGGCGATCGACGTCTACGGCGACGACGACCCGACTCTTGTCAGATCGGCAGAACGCTTCGCTTCCACCGCTACCGGGTTCTTGGACCGATTGGATGCGGGGGATCCTCCGTCGACGGTGGAAGCCGACGCAGGAACCCTCGAGCTGGCATATCGGAGTTTCGTGGATGTAGTCGCGAGCCGACGGGCCGAAGCCCGGACCTCGCTTGCTGCCAGCGGTGGCGACTCGGGCCGGCTCGCTCTGATCATCACCGCACTCATCGTGTTTGCCCTCCCCTTGCTCGTCCTGGCGTTGACGCTGAGGTGGGTCCGGTCGCGCTGGGAACAGCGCAGCATCCCCACCACCATTCGAGTCCCACCGGCCCAACCTCGACCCCGCACCGAACCACCAACGCCCGCAATCCCGACCGCGATCGCCGCAGACCTGGACGCCCGAACCAGGACCGACGAAGGACGTATGTCCGATGCCGGACTGGTGACTTCCATCCGCAACCTCGTGGTGGCGGACCAAATGCGGGGGACCGCCCACACCTCACAGGCCACGACGGTTGAGCTGAGCGCGCTCATGGACCAGGTCGCTTCCGGGTTCACCGGGCTGGCCAGCCTGCCCGAGCCGGTGCAAGTGATCGCGGATCCGGAGGATCTGGCCCTTGCCGTATCCAACCTGGTGATGCTCGCCGAGTCTGCGGGTGCAAGCCAGATCGCGCTCGTCGCAGGCCGCGAAG
>Ga0224505_10000639_pt1 | contig 23651 bp, 15 predicted proteins | sample SF_Jan12_sed_USG_FD_169102 | JGI IMG/M metagenome (GOLD analysis project Ga0224505, IMG submission 169102) | Sediment microbial communities from San Francisco Bay, California, United States - SF_Jan12_sed_USGS_4_1 | ecosystem: Environmental > Aquatic > Marine > Sediment | place: USA: California... | reverse complement strand
ATTACTTTCCCTTAGCGAAACTCAGATTATTGCGTTACTGGGCAAGCCTGACCAAAATGAATTGCTGAAGCGCAACCAGAAATTTTACTATTACTTTGTAGAGTCGTCCACGGCATGCGACTCGTCGTACGCTGAACATCAAATGAAACTGGCAATCCGGTTTAACGCAATGGGGCTGGCGAGGGAGATCAGTTTAGAGAAATGAATCCCCATTAATGGCCTGCTTCGATGGTAAGCCTCTTGCATGCAAAAATACAACTCGTTAGTTTAAGTAATCTATATTAGGATTTTTCCATATTTGCTTGCTAATCGATATATTTCAAATGTATCCCCTGGTCTATTCAGTCTTGGTTTTTATCATTGGATTCGATTGAACGATTCTTGGGCAAATGAAATTCTATTTGAAACATTTCCATTTCCTAAAGTAATGTTATTCACTTACTTACTGCTTCTTGTTGGATTCGCGATCCTTATTAAGGGAGCAGATTTCCTTGTCACTGGCGCATCCTCAACCGCTAAGAAATACGGGATATCCAATCTCACGATAGGATTGACGGTTGTCGCATTTGGCACTTCCATGCCTGAGCTGATCGTAAGCCTGCTGGCAGCCTTAAATGGTGAAACTGATGCCTCCTTTGGAAATGTAATTGGCAGTAATAATTTCAACCTGTTGTTCATCATTGGAATCGCTGGAATAATTTTTCCTTTAGTCGTTCAAAATAACACCGTCAAATACGAAATTCCGATTTCCATGTTGGCCGCTGCTATCCTATTTCTCCTGGTTAATGATCAGAACCTATGGGGTTCGGAAAGAAATGTGTTAAGTCGATTGGATAGTATTATACTCCTCTTGCTCTTTGCAGGCTTCATCGTCTACGTTTACAAGACCATGACCAGGACAAGCGACCTTGGGCAAGGAGAGAAAATTAAGATATACAGTATACCAGTTTCGCTGGGGCTGATAGGGTTAGGCCTGGCGATGTTAATCGGCGGCGGAAAACTGGTTGTCGATAACGCAATTTTAGTTGCGCACCATTTTGGGTTGAGTGAGAAATTAATAGGACTTACTATACTTGCAGCAGGTACTTCTCTTCCTGAGTTGGCTACTTCTGCGGTTGCCGCCTACCGGAAAAACGCTGATATCGCGATAGGCAACGTGGTTGGTTCAAACATCTTCAACATCTTCTTTATCCTTGGTATAACGGGCCTTGTTAGACCCATATCTTATAATGTCTTGCTGAACTTTGATATTTACGTACTGCTTGTATCAACTATTATACTGATCATTTTTATGGTCACATTAAACCGACAAAAAGTCGATCGATGGGAAGCCGCAATATTGCTGATTAGCTATATTGCCTACGTCATCTTGTTGATCCAGATGGATTAATGTGTGACTCCCCTGTAAGGGACTAATCAATCCATGCACCTATTCCATTCAGGCATACATTGTGAAAAAAACCGACGACGCATGGGCATAGCAACGGATACCAAAACATGCACGGTAGAAATCTTAATGGCCCTGAAAGTCGGGAACAACAGAACGAGAAGGAATATTTGAATTGTCTATATTGCTTTTTGCCACTTTACCCCGTACACGCTGGCATCAAAACAGGAATAGAAAACGGGACGAGATAAACGGAGAAAAATTATATTTACATATATATCCATGGAAAAAGTTGCTGTTATCGGTTCGGGAACAATGGGAAATGGCATTGCGCACATCTTTGCACAGTACGGTCATCAGGTTTCGCTCATTGATATATCAAAGGAAGCACTGCAAAAAGCTTTGGTTACCATTGAAAAAAATCTTGCAAGGCAGGTGGAAAAAGGGAGTATCACGGCCGAAACGAAAACCCGGGCAGTAGACAATATCACAACACAAACCGACATGCCATCGGGTGTTGCAGGCGCATCGCTCATCGTGGAAGCCGCCACAGAAAATGTTGATCTTAAACTTAAGATATTCCAGCAGCTTGATGCCTGTGCAGATCCTGAAAGTATCCTTGCCTCAAACACGTCTTCCATTTCCATCACAAAAATTGCGTCGGTTACAAAGCGCCCCGAAAAGGTTATTGGCATGCATTTCATGAACCCTGTGCCGCTCATGAAATTAGTGGAGGTAATCCGTGGCTATTCCACCAGCGATACGGTAACAAAAACGGTGATGGAAATTTCTCAAAGACTGGAAAAAATACCCGTTGCCGTAAACGATTACCCGGGATTTGTAGCCAATCGCATCCTTATGCCGATGATTAATGAAGCAATCTGTGCACTGCATGAAGGCGTGGCAGGGGTAGCAGAAATTGACACGGTAATGAAACTGGGCATGGCGCACCCAATGGGACCCTTGCAGCTTGCCGATTTTATTGGCCTGGACATCTGTCTGTCCATTCTCAATGTTCTCTATGAAGGTTTTGGTAACCCCAAGTATGCACCCAGCCCGTTGCTGGTGAATATGGTCCAGGCTGGCCACAATGGAATGAAGTCAGGAGTCGGATTCTATCAATACACGAAGGGTAGCAAAGAACTTGTAATCAGCCCGCGGTTTAGCGCGTAAGCTGTTAAAAAGGAATGCCACTTTCGTGGCTTTCCTTTCATTTCTTCAACAAGTCCCTGATCTCCGTTAGTAGCGCGATATCCGCAGGGGGTGGCGCGGGTGCCGCCGGAGCGGCTTCTTTCTTCTTTTGCGCAGCCGTTGCCGCTTTTACAATGATAAATAAAACAAAGGCAATGATGATGAAGTTGATCACCGCCGACAGAAAATTGCCATACTTTACGCTTCCGAAAATTGTCAGCTCCTCTAACTTCGTTAGGTTGGCAGCATCAAGCGCCGGCTTCAGCAGAAGCGGCGATATGACGTCATCTATAAGCGATCCAATAATTTTGCCGAAGGCTCCTCCTATGATTACAGCAACGGCAAGGTCGATGACATTACCACGCATGGCGAAAGCTTTGAATTCTTTAAGCATATTAGGTCTGGTTAGGTTAAAAGAAATAATCCTATTAAAGAAAGTAACAAACCTGCATTTAACCAAAACATTTCTCAGGCAATCAATTGAACCGCATAACTACTTACAGCCTGGCAATGAGCGATCCGGCACCGGGATGGCGCGTAAAAGACTTATTATACCGTCCGGGAAGTTGAACGGCGGTACTACTCCACCAGATTGAGTGGGTTTCGCAACCCTGAGTATCCAATTAACTCAACGCCGGCATTTCCGATAAACATAGCCGCATTTACTTTTACCGGAATACGATTCTTATCATCAGAAAACCATGCGGTGATGGAATTCTCACCCTCAAAAACTTTATTTTTTGGCATCACCGGCTTGAATACGATCGATCTTATTCTGCCCGCCTTTACACGAATACTTTCCTTCCCCGCGTAAACGATCTTAAAATTGTAAAATTGATCTTCAAAGAAACCCTTTACGGAAACAGTGTCTCCAATTTTGATACTGGAAAAATCCATATTCCGCAGCAGCAGAAAACCTGCGATCATATCACGGACCTGTGGCGGCGCATCATAATATTTTGGTTCCTTGAACTTACCGGTGTCATTGTCAAGGGTTTTAACTTCAATCTTTCTATTGACATGATCAAAGTTGGTCCACTCATCCCGCTTGTACCGCCCCTCACGGATAAAACGATAAAACTGGTGTGGCACGAGTGCTACCGTATCGACATACGCACCCCACCGGTCATCGACGTCAGCCACCCAATCCACCAAACCTACCGTCTTGCCGTAAACATCTACCTTAAAACAATCACGGTTATTGATTCTGAAATAGTCAGGGTGAATATTCACACTACCTTTCCCGACGGTAAACAGGCCATACGTCATTTTGAAAGTAATAACTTCTCCACGTTGAAAGCTTTCGTTTGCAACCGGGGGATAAGCATTATTACTGTCCGTGACGAACCCGGAAAGTACCGCAACAAGAAATAAACTAAATAGAAGTTGCTTCATAGTCTATTCTCAAATTTACATAAACCATATTAACCAGTGTTATCGTTTATGAAATTCAAAGGTTGTGCCAACCTTACGATAGCGGCTAAACTGAGACATTATTCTCCCGCAATGCCTCATTCAGGGATGTTTTTTTATCCGTACTTTCCTTGCGCTGACCAATTATTAACGCACACGGGACGTGAAAATTCCCGGCTGGAAATTTTTTCTCATAAGTGCCCGGAATGACCACCGACCGTTCCGGAACATATCCTTTAAACTCAACGGGCGCCCCGCCTGTTACATCAATTATTTTTGAGCTTCCCGTCAGCACAACGTTAGCACCCAGAACCGCCTCTTTACCAATGCGGATACCTTCAACAACGATGCAACGGGATCCAATAAATGCACCATCCTCTATTATAACCGGCGCGGCCTGTACCGGCTCTAACACGCCACCGATGCCAACACCACCACTCAAATGCACATTTTTGCCAATCTGCGCACAACTGCCAACGGTTGCCCAGGTATCAACCATCGTTCCTTCATCTACGTAAGCGCCAATGTTTACGTACGAAGGCATCATGATCACACCTTTGCTTAGAAAAGATCCGTAACGTGCAATGGCATGCGGGACAACACGAACACCGAGTTCCTTATAATTGCGCTTTAATGGAATCTTATCATGAAATTCAAAAGGTCCAACTTCAACAGTCTCCATCTGCTGAATTGGGAAATATAGTATAACCGCCTTCTTGATCCATTCATTAACCTGCCAGCCCGAAGCCACGGGCTCCGCTACCCGCAGCTCACCTTTGTCCAGTTTTTCGACTACGGTGCGAATGATCTCCTGATTCTCAGGGTGTTGAAGGAGTGAACGATCTTCCCAGATTTTTTCTACGCGTTGTTTCAATTCCATTATCTTAGATTTAAATCAGCATGCAAGAAATAAAAAAAAGAAGAATAGTCCTCGCCTCTGTCCTGAAACCCTTAAATGATCCCAGGATGCTTGAAAAGCTGGCGATGAGCCTTCACAATGCAGGTTATCGCGACATCCATATCATTGGTTTCCCCACCAAATTAACAAGGGAAATTCATAGTGGCATCACTTTCCATCCGCTGCGTGCGTTTACGCGATTGTCGGTTCAGCGAATGCTCGCCTCATGGAAGATCCTGCTTACAGTGATCAGCCTTAAGCCCGCGCTGTTCATCATCACCACCCACGAGCTGTTATTTGCAGCAATTGTGCTGAAAGTATTGACGCGCTGTCGTATCGTCTACGACATACAAGAGAATTATTATAAGAATATTCTGGGGACTAACGCATTTCCTCGCCTGCTGAGATATCCAATTGCATTTTATGTCAGGTTAAAAGAAAAAATGATGTCACCGTTTTTCGATGCATTGTTTCTGGCTGAAAAATGTTACCGTGAGGAGTTGCGTTTCGCAGGGAAGCATCACGTTTTGCTCGAGAATAAATGCGTTGTCCCAAAGGACTTTAAAAGAACACCCACTGCATCAGGCACCACGCTCCTCTTTACGGGTACGCTGGCTAAAAGCACGGGAATATTTGAAGCGATTGACCTGGCAGAAAAGCTCCATCAGGCAGACGCAAAAATAAGGTTACACATTGTCGGGTATTGCGCCATGCACGCGACCTGGGAGCAACTCAAGCTGCGGATAGCGGGGCATCCTTTTATACAACTCTCGGGAGGCCGCGAACTGCAACCACATGACGTTATCATGGAGGCTATTGGCCACGCAACCTTTGGTATCGTATATTACCCGCCCGCTCCGCACACACGCAATAGAATACCGACGAAACTATTCGAGTATCTGGCCTGCGGACTTCCGGTTTTACTGCAAAATGACAAGCATCTGACGGCAATTGCCGATTCGGTTGACGGCGCTATCGCTGTGGACTTCGATAATGTTAATGCGGCTGACTTAATTCACAAAATGTCGTCTGTACACTTCTATAGCAGTCCATCGACCGCTTTCATTTGGGAAACGGAAAAGACTCTCCTGATCAATCAGATACAGGAAATATTCCACGACCAGGCATAGCCGAAACCTGCAGAAATCGCACTTTTGGGTGTAGCGCCATCTTCATCATAATATGTGTCTGCGTGGACAGAAATAAATTATTCTAAATTTTTTTTTAGACTGATCTAAATTTTTATCTTTGAAGATCTGTTTGAAAAACAAATGTTGAGTTTTACTGAAGAAAACTATCTCAAGGCTATCTACCACCTGTCGGAAGACGGATCGAAATCCGTCCTTACCAACGCCATCGCCGAGGTAACCAAAACCAGGGCTGCATCGGTTACGGATATGATCAAAAAGCTTTCCGCAAAAGATTTCATATCGTATGAAAAGTATTATGGTGTGAAAATTACCAAACAAGGGAGAGTCGAAGCGTTGCAGGTCATCCGGAAACACCGGCTATGGGAGACATTTCTTGTTCAGAAATTACAATTCAACTGGGATGAAGTCCATGAAATCGCAGAACAACTTGAACACATTCAATCTTCCCTGCTTATCCGTAAGCTGGATGAATTTCTTGGCTACCCATCCACCGATCCGCATGGCGAGCCCATCCCGGATAAACATGGGAAGGTAAGCAAGCAGGCTCAGATAGAGCTCGACAGTTTAGCCCCGGGTTACAAAGGTGTAATTATAGCGGTCAAGGATTCCGATTCAAATCTTTTGAAATACCTCAACAGGATTGGTGCTAAACCAGGAAAGCGCATAAAGATTATCACCAAGGAAGAGTACGATGAAAGTCTTGAAATAGAAATCGGCAAAAAGAGAATGTCCATCTCAAAATCCGTCTCGCAAAACATTTACGTTACGGTATAACCAGCATAGTAATGGAATCAGACCACAAAGTCCAACGAAAATCCCTGAGCGAGGTCAACGCTTCAATTGATGCAGGTACCCGAAAAGGATGGCGCAAAGCTTTGGCCTTCATGGGTCCTGCCTATCTGGTGAGCGTTGGCTATATGGACCCTGGCAATTGGGCAACAGACATCGCCGGGGGAAGCAAGTTTGGCTACGCGCTTATATGGGTATTGCTGATGTCCAATCTGATGGCCCTTTTGCTGCAAAGCCTCAGTGCCCGGCTGGGTTTAGTGAGGCAGTTGGATCTGGCCCAGGCATCGCGCAGTACATACAGCAAACCTGTGAATTTCTCCCTTTGGATCCTGGCAGAAATAGCGATCGCCGCCTGCGATTTAGCCGAAGTCCTGGGTATGGCCATCGGATTGCAGCTACTATTTAATTTGCCGTTGATTTGGGGCGTCAGCCTTACCGTGCTCGACACACTCCTGTTGTTGTTGTTGCAAAGTTATGGCATGCGCAAAATTGAGGCCTTTATTATCGCACTGGTAGCCATCATCGGCGGCGCCTTTGTCATCGAAATGGTACTGGCAAAGCCTGATATGGGGGCATTGGTTACAGGATTTGTGCCCTCATTACCCGGTGAAGAAGCGCTTTACATTGCTATCGGCATCATCGGCGCAACGGTTATGCCACACAACCTCTATTTACACTCCTCATTGGTTCAAACGCGAAGGATTAACACAACAGAAAGAGGAGTCTGGTCCGCTATCAAATACAATTTTATCGATTCAGCCATTGCCCTCAATGCAGCGTTTTTTGTGAATGCTGCCATCCTGGTGCTTGCTGCTGCTACCTTTTTTAAAGCTGGGCTGCACGATGTGTCGGAAATACAGGATGCGCATAGATTCCTGGCCGATTTACTCGGAACACAATTGGCCCCCGTACTATTTGGTGTCGCGTTGGTCGCTGCGGGGCAAAGCTCCACTATCACAGGTACCTTGGCGGGTCAGATTGTCATGGAAGGCTACTTGAACCTGCGCATTACTCCCTGGTTGCGGCGAATTATCACCAGGCTTATCGCCATCATTCCCGCATTAATTGTAATATTGGTTTATGGTGAATCAGAAACCGGGGCCATGCTTATTTTCAGCCAGGTGCTGCTCAGCATGCAGTTGGGTTTCGCCATCATACCGCTCATTCACTTTACAAGCGACAAATCAAAAATGGGGGTATTCGCCATTAAGCCGTGGGTAAAAATTGCAGCATGGGGCATCGCAACGGTTATTATTGCACTCAACATTAAACTTGTGCAACAAGAGGTAAGTGGCTGGTTGGCTGATGCTGGTGAAAATGCGTGGATTATCTGGATCACCGTTGTGCCCGTTTGTTTGGCTGCCTTGTTGTTATTACTCTACATAACTTTTAAACCATTTATTGAAAGACGCGGTGCGGAAAGAGCCGCCAGAATACCTCATGGTACAGCGGTAGCGTTGGATGTTTCCAGCGGCCCGGTATACAATCGGATTGCCGTCACCCTTGACTTCACGTCTGTCGATACGCTGACCATTCAAAGTGCGATAGCACAGGGTGGCAAGCAGGCCCGTTATGTCTTGCTGCACGTGGTGGAGACTGCCGGCGCCATGGTCTATGGCAGTGATATTGCCGACCACGAGTCCAGTGAAGACAAGGTATCACTGGAAAACTACAGGAGCCAATTAGTAAACCTTGGGTACAACGTTGAAGTCATGATCGGATACGGCAACCCCCAGCGGAGAATACCAAAAATGGTGACGGATTTCCAGGCAGACCTGCTGGTAATGGGTGGTCATGGCCATAAATTCTTCAAAGACTTGATTTTTGGCACTACCGTGGACACGGTGAGGCACCGGGTGAATATTCCAGTGCTGATTGTGCGGGAATAACAAGATCGCAGGATTTTGATAGTTAGAAGATTGGTTACCTGGAAGATTGGAACACAATTTAGCTTCTTTGAAGCATATTTCTTGCAGTCCCTTGCGCAAGAAGTATCTTGCAGCTGATGGCTCCTTATCCGGAAGAAACAATCGTAGCACTCGCCACCGCGCAGGGTATTTCAGCCATTGCTGTGATCCGGCTGTCGGGCAACGATGCCATTGAGATCACGCAAAAGTGCTTCAGTGGCAAGAACCTGCTTTCGCAGCCATCGCATACCATACATTTTGGTACCATCCGGGATGGAGAAAAAATCATCGATGAAGTCCTGGTTTCCATATTTAAAGCACCCCATTCTTTCACCAGGGAAAACAGCGTCGAAATTTCCTGCCATGGCGCTGCCATAATTGTCAAGGAAATCATCAAAGTCCTCCTGAAAAACGGGGCACGACTGGCTGAGCCTGGCGAATTTACAAAAAGGGCTTTCCTCAGCGGGCGCTTTGACCTTGCCCAAGCGGAGGCTGTGGCTGATTTGATTAATGCTGAAACTGACAATGCCAGGCAGGCCGCGCTGAACCAGATGCGTGGCGGATTCTCGAAAGAGATTGATCACCTGCGGGATCAACTCATACACTTTGCTTCTTTGATCGAACTGGAGCTTGACTTCGGCGAGGAAGATGTAGAATTCGCCAGACGGGATGATTTAAAAAAACTGATTCATGAGATTCAATCATACCTGCAGTCACTTATCGATTCCTTCGACCAGGGCAATGTAATCAAGAACGGCATCCCTACTGTAATTGCAGGGAAACCCAATGCCGGGAAGTCCACCTTGCTCAATACACTCCTCAATGAAGACAGGGCTATTGTGTCGGAGATACCGGGTACAACGCGCGACTCCATTGAAGATGAGATGATATTGGGTGGCATCAATTTCAGATTTATCGACACCGCCGGGCTGCGCGACACGCAGGATGTAATTGAAGCCATCGGCGTTGAGCGAACACGTGAGCGTATGAAGAAGGCTTCACTTATTATTTACTTGTTCGACCTTTCAAATACGACCCTTGATGAAATCGCAACGGAAGAAGAATCGCTTAAGCAATTGGGTATTCCCTATATCAAAGCCGGAAACAAAGTTGATAAAGCGGACCCCAAACTCGTTGAGGTTTTAAAAGGCCATGATTTTATTTTCATCAGTGCTTCCAACAAAACCAACATTGCAGCATTAAAAGAGAAGGTCCTCTCCTACTTTCATGTCAAGACGGTAAAGGCAGGCGATGTTATGGTGACGAACTTGCGGCACTATCATAACTTATTGCAGACTAAAACATCATTGGACAATGTTCTTGCAGGGATGGAGAATGGGGTTACGGGAGATTTTCTGGCGATGGATATCCGGCAATCACTGCATTACCTGGGTGAGATCACCGGTGCAATTACAACGGACGACCTGTTAACAAACATTTTTTCCAGGTTTTGTATCGGAAAGTAACCAGCCTAAACAAACAAGCAAGAAACCTGCAAGAAACCGCCTGAATTCCTCTATTTTGTGGTTCTTGTTCCAAAAGCATTTGGATAAATCTGAATACAAATACAAGGGTGTATCAACCTATTACTTGATCATAATCTCAAAACTTCCATCCCATTTTTTGGGCACACCTTTACTAATCAGATCGCTAGTGTATTCGGCCATATACTTATATCCTTTAGATCGTGACTGTTTCATGGTCTGATTATACAATTTGTGGAAAATCGCATGCGCTTTTTCAAATTTTTTTCCTGAATAATTTGCTAATGCATTTTTTAATTCCCCTATTTCCTCCTTCATCTGAATAACTTCTGTGGAATTATCATCGGTACACACTAATTCCGCTAAAGCAACAGGCTTTGACTTCCCCATCAATTTATATTTTCCAAGTGGCCTTAAAATAAAATTGTGATTTTCGGGAAGAAGACTATATAGGGATTCGCTTACAATTATTGCGGCTCCCAACACTTTTGTAAGACCTTCTATTCGCGAGGCTATGTTCACCGAGTCTCCGATCACACTCAACGATCTTTTTTGCGGTGAGCCAATCATACCTGAGATGCAATTCCCATAGTTAATACCAATACCCGCTTGTATTTTATTTTTATTTTCAGGCTGTTGTCTGTTAAAACGAATGAGTTCTTGCTTCATCATCAGCGCTGAAATGCAGGCATTTTCGGCCAATGACAGTTTAGTGGAACTGTTTGGGAAATATAACGCCATAATTGCATCGCCAATGTATTTGTCAATGATGCCTCCCTGGATGTGAATATACTTCGACATGGTGGAGAGGTAATGATTTAATAATTCAATGAGGCTATTCGCATCACTGTTTTCTGATAGTTTGGTGAAATCCCGGATATCCGAAAAAAGGATAGCGATATTGGATGACTTGCCTTGAAACCCTTCCCTACCTGTTTCATTCAGAATAATTTCAATCTGCTCCTGTCCGATAAATCGACCAGCTGCATGTAATAACCACCCATCCTTGTGGCGCTCTTTTAACGTACTTTCAAACTCCTTTCTTAACGCGGTGTTTTCAGTTTGATCCAATAGTGAAATTGCCTTTCTCAGTTGAAGGGACGACTCGTTATAATATCCTGATTTATCGAGGGCTTGTGATTGATAATAATAGAAGTGTGCTTTCTCTGTAATTGAATTGGTGAAGTCATTCATATAGGCTTCCTCCGTCTTATGGAAATACTTCCTGGCCACAAAGGGCTTGCCATTGAAGAGTGCCATTAGTGCAAGTAGATAGTCAATGCGAGACTGGAGTATCTTTTGGTTATCACGATTGTTTTCTTTGCCGGATATTTTGCGAAGCCTTGAAATGATCTGCCTGGACTTGACTACCTCATGAGTTTGTAAGTAGTAATAGGCCAATGTGTATAACGCATAAAACTCAATCTCGCTTCCGGCTTTTTTTGCGTTTTCGATGCTACGATCGATATATTTTATAGCGCCTTGAAAATCCTCTAATTCAACCAGACAGCTAGCGATCTGATTCATCATTTTTGATTTCAAACTTTCTTCTCCTGCTGATTTTTCAAGAATCTTCAGGTCCAGCTCAAGGTGTTTGATTGCTTGTTTAAAATTTCCTATCCCGAAATACAGACGACCAAGGTTCCCATGCGTTAGGGCAACGGACGGCTCATCGTTGAACTCCTTCTTGATTTTCAACGATTCCTGAAACAATAGCAACGCATCTTTATAAAACCCGATAGTTTGGAGTACCTGCGCATAGGTGTCTGAAACTCTTGATCTATAATACCGGGCTGCTTTAATATTTGCGATGTTTAGGTAATCAATGCTTCGGTTGAGAGATTCAAATGCGATGTGATAATGGTTCGGTCCTTTCTTAATGAACAGGAACCCCCGGACGTGGTAATAAATGCCCAGTTCAAAATGAGATAAATGATGTTGAACTTGCGATAAATAGTGTTCGGTAATTTCAATTTCACGCCTGAACATTACAGGGCTGTAGGCAATGCCGATGAAAAATAATATGACTTCGAAAAAAGTACTTTGCCGCGAGTCGGCATCACCGATAATGAAAAGGGACTCCTTGCTGTATTGTAAAGCCAGTACCTTCCTAAAAACGTTTTGACTTATTCCCGGTATTGGTGAATCGTGTTTCATCCGAATGGATCGCTCGATTGCATATTTGTTTCAGGCTATCTGTTTACCAACTCCAGATTTTCATCCAACTCAATAAAAAGTAAATCTCGGGTATCCTTGGTTGGTCGTACCCAGGCTACAATAGCCACGCCTCCGGAATTGGTGGGCGTCATTCTGTATTTCTCCAGTTTGAAAGGAATGAATTCATCGAGGTATTTTTCGCTCTTTATAGAATTGTCTTTGATAACGGTAAGCAGTAAAGAACCTTTAAAGGCATTCTCAGTGTTGACGGCTGGGTTGCTGGTCATGCGGGCGTAGAACACCTTGTCCTTCTCCCTGCTGTATTCCAGTTGGTGTTCCTTATCGGCAGAACTTGCAACCATATTCAATACCGCTGTTTGATTAAAGTCTCCATCAAGGATGGCCAGCTGCGTTTTTGGATTCACCACATTAAGTGGGGCAAAGACAGCATTAGTAAATGCCACATTGATGAGTACTGCTGAACCATCCTGATAGGGAACGGCTTTATACATGTTTTGCAACGGCAACGTCCCAAGTACAAAGTTATCTTTCAACACCGCACTGCCGTTGGCATTCACTTCAAGTATCTGCGTACCCGGAATTGGTTCATCAATCTTCATTGAAACGTATGATGATGGTAAAGCAGCTGGATTCCACGTGGCACCATCTGTCAGGTAGCCCATCATTACGAAACCAGGCGCAATAAGTGGGCCTTGAGCAATGATGTTCTCATCTGGTATTGGCGAATAAGGTATTGTATTGCCTACAATCCATTCCTGACTCTGATTCGGATCGTCATTGAATGGACCAGGAAAAATCGGGAAACCACCCCAATCAATATTCCATGGAACTAGATCAAACGCACCATCTTCCCCCTGATCGCGAAAGGAAGCCATAAGCTGTTGATTGTGGGTAACATCCCAGACTTCGAAGGGTACATCTACATAATCCTGGTATTCCCAACCAGGTCCAGGCTGAAAATTGAAGTGTCTGTTGAAACGGTGTGCCTTTTGTCCTTTGCCAGGTCCAAACCTCATTTCAATATTTATAATCGGCGGTAAAAAAAATTCTGTATATCGTATATAATAAAATGATTTTGCGGTATTTTCATAAGTCCAAGCATAATGTGGTGGACCATTGTACGTTGTAATGAAATAGTTGTTTCCGTTCCTATCACTCAAATAAACAAAAGCGGGCCGCTTCTCCCAATACTTCATGGGCTGCTTAAATTCCAGTGTTCCATTCTCGGTAAACTTGTGAAAATCCGGTGCTGCCACTCCGCCAATTGTGATAAAACCTTCGTCTAAAGTCCGGAAAGTTTGAGAGAGCGGACGTTCACCACCATTAGCAGAAAAATATTCGGCCTGACCCGTTTCCGGATGAAGATTGAAAAACAAGTTTCGACACAAACAATTTTGGTCTGGTGTGAAATAGAGTATTCCATTATCATCTGATACGTAATTAGGGCCCACAGCAGATGTAAGAAAAAAGCCGCTAGTAGAGGCTAACGGAGAATCATCAGGAGGTATGCCGGCGTCAAAGACATGGGCAAAATTACCAATGAAGCCATCTTTAACCGGAAACTTCACGGTCTTGGTTTTTTGAACAATTCCGCTGGCATCAGCATTTACCACTACATAGTCTGTTTGCCAGTTGGTTTCAAATCCCCCATAGTTTGCATCATAAGACAGCGTAAATACATAACTGCCGTCCTCTTTCTGTCTGAAATAATAGATGTCAGGCGCAGTTCCCTCAAGAGAGCCACCGTTTAATGGTGCGTTGAAATCGTGAAGTTGGATCTGCTCAAGACCCGTTTTGGGCAGATTGGTCATAACCTCTTCGCTAAGACATCCGGTAAAAAGGAAAAAGACGTAAACAATGTTTGGCATCCATCTTTTATTGAATGATTGTTTCACTTTTTCCCAACTAAATAATTCGTTCGAGTTCATGTATTCTATTTCGGGGCCGTTACCACATCCAGATTTTCGTCAAACTCCATAAATATCAGGTCGCGTGTGTTGTCGGTGGGGCGCACCCAGGCTACGAATGCAACTCCTCCTTCACGGGTGGGCGTAATCCTGTACTTTTCCACATCAAAATCCAGGTACTTTTCAATCAGATTGTTATTGATGACCGTGGAAAGCAGAAGTGAAGTTCTGCTTGTTGTACTATTTGGGTTGGTGGTAATACGCCCATAGAAGACCTGCTCACTATTGCTTTCCATTTGATGACCGTAATCGTAAGGTGTTGATTGAACCGGAATGACATTTGTTTGGTTAAAATTCGCATCCAGAAAAACCAATTGTGTGGGTTGATATCCAAAGTCACCCAAATGAGGGTCTGACGGGTCGACAGTTACTTGTGGGGCATTGATCAGCACAACAAAACCATCCAGCACGGGAACCGACTTGTATAGTGTTTTGAAACTCACCCCGTTTCCCCCCAACTCAAAATTCTCTTGCACCACCGATGCGCCATTGGCATTTACTTTAATAATCTGCGGTCCGGGTCTTGTGTGCGAATTTGACCAAGTGAAAGAAGCAGCCGGCAATGCGCTGGGATTCCAGGTAGTCCCTTCAGCCAGATAAGGCCATACAAAGTTATTGATCTCGTCAGACAAAAATCTCCTGTTCTTAATAAACGGATCTGGCGTTTCAGCATATTCTTCAAGATTAATCCAAATAATTTCACGACTCATTGTGGGGTCAGCCCAATTCTGATCATCGTAATTGAATGATACAAGATCAAAATAGCCATCGCCACGCTGATCGCGGAATGAAACCATTACCTGCCGATTGTCTTCCCATACTTCGAAAGGCACTTCAACATAATCCTGGTAATAATCAAACTTGTCGAATCGGTGTGCCATCTGCTTTTTTCCAGGTCCAAACCTGATTTCGATAGGTCTATACCATGTTTTACTTAATAAAACATAGAAAAAAGATTTCGCGTTATTTACACTAAACGATTCAAAGATTTCATCGTTTATTTTTTCTGGACCATAAGGAGAAAACTTAGGATATGCGTTGAAAGAATAGCCGCTATTGTATAGCGCAACAAAATAGAAGTCTCCATCGCGCTCTGTCAGATAAGCATAGGAGGGTCTTGCCTCCCAGTATAACATAGGTTGTCTGAATTGAAGACTACCAGATGCGGAATATTTTGCAAAATCTGGTGAACCCTCAAATCCTACTGTTATAAAGCCTCCGTCCGAAGTTCTGAACGAGCGGGAAAAAGAAGGTGCTGTGCCCACTGAAATAAAATTCGTATTACCGGTTTCGGGATTCAGATTGAAGAATTGATCCCTGCAAAAACAATTATTATCAAGCTGGTAGTAAAGCAATCCAAGTTCATCGGCAATGTAACTGGGACCGGAAGTCGTGCGATTAATAGGCATCGGATAAAAACTGTTTGGACTATAATATGTGGTGGCAGGCGGGGCATCCCAGACATACTCAAACGTTCCCGTGATACCATCTTTTGAAGGAAGCTTTTTCAGTTCTGTTTTCTGAACGATGCCTGTCTTATCTGCGGTCACAAGCACATAATCTGTCTGCCAATTCGTTTCAAAGTTTCCGTAATTCGTAGAAGTCAGCATAAACACATAACTTCCATCTTCCTTTTGCTTAAAGTAATAGATATCGGGTGCGGTGTTATCCAATGTTACTCCGCTTAATGGAACATTAAAATTTCTCATTTGAATCTTAACCGGCCCGAGATTTGGGTCTGCTACCTGCACCTCTTCATTCAGGCAACCTGCTAACATTAAAAAAGAGGTTATGATTACAGGCCAACCTCTGAAAGTCCTCTGTCGCTTCACTATCTGCATTAATTTTCGCATGACACTCACGGCAATTTAACATTGTAGAAAAGTTTTGATATACCAAAGGATATCAGTAGTGTGCTGCTTTTAAAATCATCCTCAATCCACTCAAAAGTTGCAGCACGCCCGGGATCGGAAAAGCGGTTATCAGCGTCCGTCATATTCTGGATACCGAATTCGTATCGCACACTCAGACTAAACATCCACTTGTCCTTTTGTGGCAAATTTACTTTCAACTCCAATAAAGGGCGCCATTGATTCTTTGCACGCTGCGGCAGGGTGGAGTAACTAAAATCAATTTCGTCACTGGAGCTATTTCGGTTTAAGACCAGGTAGCCATCTGCTGTCTGCAATGTGGCATAAGCCACACCCGCATATGCCTGCAAACTGAATTTTTTCAGATTATAAGAATACCCCAAGGCCAATTGCCATTGTGAGCGGCTTTCTTTTTCGGTCAATAAGCCTGTATTGAGGCTGTCTTCATTCTGAATGGTAAAAGAATAATGCTGCCACTCATAACCTACCCGTGCGGAAATATTTTTGGTGAAATAGTAATTCGCTGAAAGCCCTATGTGAACTCCCGTATTTCCTTCATACGAAACTGCAGCAGGGAGTAGCCGGGTGTTATAAACTTGATTAACCTTAAAGAACGGCTGCACCACGCCAAGGTTAGCGGTCACTTCAACCAATGGATGCACCTTGAAATGCTCTACACGTTTTTTAAACTCCGGCGGGTCTTGCGGCGTGAATTCGTATTGGGGATTGTTCTTCAGCATGTGCAACAACGAGGTATCGGCCCGCTCAAAATTTCTGGAGAAGATAGCACTCAACGCTATCAGCCGGTACGCTTCTGTTTTTTGATCTTTATCAAAGCCACTGGCAAGGCAGGTAGCCAGTAAGGTACGTACTTCGCCAAATCGTCCGGTGTAGTAAGCCCGCTCCGCCTGGATCAACGTTTGGCCGCAATCATCCTGGGCTTGAAGGGCCTGATTATACCCTATCAAGGCAAGGCATAAAAGCCATGTACAATTATTTTTCATTTGTCACAGGTTTTCTGGTAGGGAATATCGCTGCCCACAAAATTGCTCCATTCTTTTTCCGTCATATTGCGCTTTATCTTATTGCAGATATCCGTGGAATAGAATTCCATCTTAAGCGGAAAATAGCGCAGGCTCCCGAGCGCATCTCCCGTAGTAAGATCTCGACCATTGGGATTGAAGGTTGCCTGCAACACCCAACCGCCATGATCGGCAAAAACCACCTGGCGCTCATTGATCGATTTCATATTCCATAACATGGAAGTGCCATCGTAGCTTGCCGATAAAAGAAATAAATCATCCGCGCTGAATTGCAGATCGCTTACCATCGCCTGGTGGCCGGTAAGTGACTGGCTGATTTCTGAGCTTGCTACATCCCACAACACAATGGAACCATCTTCTTTTCCAATGGCCAGCATCGTCCCTGCTGTATTAAATTTTACTTTGGTTACGGGCTTTGCCCCACTCACTTTTCCGATTTGGGTGGTTCCGTTATCAGACATTTTCAGCAACAGCACTTCACCGTTGGAAAGTCCTGCAGCCATGATGCCGTCCTTGTTATTAATAGAAAGAGAATTCACAACACCACCGGTAATCATGATGGGGGTGGATTCATACGTGCCAACATCCCATCTCAAAATAGTTTTGTCATTGCTTACGGTATATAAGTATTTATGGGCATCAAATGCCAATGCCCATAAGGCGGATTGATAGACATCCAGCTCCCTCACCTTTTTCAAAGTCATAGCATCATAAATCAGTAGTTTCCCTTCCTCGGATCCGATGGCGATTAATTTTTTATCAGCACTAAGGGCTATACATTGAAATACATAAGGATATGAATCAACCGGGGTCACGGTAGGCGGATTCGTACTCAAATCCGCCTTAATTATTTTTCCATCGGCACCTGCGGTAATAAAGATGTTAGGGGCCAATGCAATAAGTCCTTTCACAGCTCCCTGGTGCAAGGATGTAGTATTAAACTTATCGCTATTGACGGCTTCATATGCAGCATACAGTCCGTTATAAATATCAGGCTGGAATGCATACCCATTATATTGATGGTTGAAAATGTAGGCTTGCTGGGCAACCAATACTTTCTGATCCGCGTCTTGCAACTGTGAAGCTTTTGCACCCATCGCCTGGGCAATTGCAAGCATGCGGAAGCGCGTAGCATTCTCTTTTTCCTGATTGGCTAATTGAGAATTTTTTTCTGCCAATTGTGAGTATTTCTCTGCTTCCAGCTTTGCCGCATCGGCTTTCTCCTTTTCTTCCACCGCGGCTTTTCGGCCCTCTTCTGCATTTACACGCAGCGCGTTGGCCAACTGCCGCTGACGTTCAGCCTCCTGTTTTTGTGTAAGAGCGATGGCGGATTGCTCCTGTGCAATCTTTGCCTGCCTGTCGGCCTCCCGTTGCTTTTGTTCGGCCAGTACTCTTTGCTGCTCTGCAAGTTCTTTTTGTTTTAATGCCTCCGCTGATTGTTCCCGGGCAAGGGTTGCGTTTTTATCAGACTCCGATTTTTGTCGTTGAGAATATACCAGGCCAAAAATGGAGGTAAGCAGGAGGAATGAGATAACACCCAGCACCGCATAAAACTGCTTGCGGCTCCTGTTCTTCTTCCGCACCGCTGCTTTGCTCTTCTCGATGAACTCCCTCACGGGACCCGAAAGGTTCAACTTCGTTTCATACGGGGCAATGTATGCCAAATCACTTTCATTGAGCAAGAAGTTTCTCTTATCATGTTCGCCAAAGGCATAGGTGATAAAATGATTCACTTCAATGAGGTCACGTTCATAGGTGGTAATCTTCTCAAAGATTTTTGCCGCAATGCTGTCGTGGCGAAGTTCGTAACGGCCCGCTTCGTCTTTATCTTTTAATATTCTCCGGTTCACCAGTTCCTGGATCAGGATGTCCACTTGTTTTTCACCCAGATCCTGCCCGATGGTTTTCACAAATTCAGCCGCTTGCTGCATTGAAATCTGTTTCTTCGTAGCGTCCGTGGAAACAAAAGCTTTTAACAAGGCCAGGGCCTTTTCACTCTCGGGAATCAGTTCAATCTGCTCATCCAGAAATTGGGACAGCACGTCTCCCACATTACCCAACTCTTCCAGCAATGCATTGGAGAAAATAATTTTACCTTCTTTCGTTTTTTCGCTTACCTTTTTAAAGATGCGATCAAGAAATACCTGCAGGTAGGTTAACTCTACTTCAGTTTTGTTAGGACTTAATTTGGTAAGCAGGTTGTCGGGAAAATGTTCTTCCACTTCGATCCCGGCTGACCGGCATGGGCCGGTAATACAATGGATGGCGTTAGTCCGCGTCATCTTCTCAATGCGAATGCGGTTTCCGAAAATTTCCGGAAGTACCTGTTCGAAATCCGTGAGGTACTCCAGGTATTCTCCGCGGACGATAAAAATAAACCGTACCTGCAAATCAGAGTCAATCACTTCGCGTACGGTGTTAATGAATTTCTCCCATTCTTCACGATCGCCAAAAATGAAGAGTTCTTCAAATTGGTCGAATACCAGGAAGATGGGTTTGAAGTGATCCAGATAAATGGACTTCAATAGTTTGGGAACGGTGATGTTTTTTGAAGAGGCTACCGGTGTAAGCAATACTTTTTCAAGTTGCTGCCACACGGAATCATTGATGTTTGTACCCCTGCGTATTTCAACCGGCAGCCAATCGCTATCCTGAAATTTATTGGCAAGACCACACGATATCAAACTTGATTTACCGGTGCCTGAAGCACCATACACCAACAGGATCTTCCCTTGAAACACTTTGGTGTACACATCTTCCACCTCTGCTTCTCGCCCAAAAAAGATATCCTTGTCTTCTTTGGTGTAGCTATCCAGAAACTTGAAGGGAGACTGGTTCATATCAGGCAGGGTTAACGGTTGACAAAGACCCCAGTTTCTCTATCAGTCTTTCAAAATCCGTCACCAGCAAATCGTAATCACTCAGGTTGGTGAGATCACATTTCTCCGTGACTTCAGTGCCCACGTACATCAGCTTCCGGTCACGAAACTTGGTGTACATGAAAATATCTTTCTTAATGTTGAATTTCTCCTTGCTGTCAATCACCTCCGTGCGCGTGTCAATAATCAGTGGCGACATGTTTAAAAATTCGTTAGGCTCTTTTGTAGATTTCATCAGTAATACGGAATTGGAATCCGCAAAAGAATCATGCACTTCTTCCGTTGACTTGAAATCAGAATCAGAGCTGTTCAGGATATCGATCCAATGCAGATAGCGCGCCTCACGATGGTGTTGCTTTTTTACTTTGATTTCGCGAATGGTGACCAACTTATATTTGGTAATAAAACCAATTTGCTTAAGAATAAAGGTGAGTTTGTCGGCATACTCTACGCAGCGTTTTTCAATTTCTTCCTGGGTGAGATTGATCTGATAATGGCCGATTTCGTTCCGTTCCGGCACCCAGAAATCAAGTCCTTTATAAAAATTTTCATGCAGAATACCTCTCATCTCCGGCATAAATTGCTGTACATCATTTTTTTCAAACAAGGTACCGATCGTTCGTATGATCCAGGTGAAATTTCCAAGACTTAACAGATTAAAACGCTGGTTAAACTGGGCTGCAAATTTTTCATCAATGCCCATCTTCTTTTTCACAACCTCTTCGTACAGTTCAATAACCATCACGAAACTCAGGAACTGCATCGTGCGCTCAATGGTCTTGAACAATTGATCCAGCCGGCCGCGGTCCAGCGAGCGCATACTGCCAGAAAACAATCTTCGAAGTTCCACACCAATCGGCCAGGGATAGCTTTTGATAATCTGATCGGCCAATATCCGGATATCTACTTCGGATTCATCTTCATCGGCAATCAGGTATTTGGCTAATGCAGGCCGGTATTTGACTATTTCGTCAAACACCCCGTGAATTAAGGCATCGTTAACTTGAGACAAGGTTATGGCTATTTGGTGTCTGTAATTTATAGATTAAATTTTTGAAATACCACAGCCCATTTAAAACTGGGCAATAATCTTAGATGTGTCCAAACATGATTGAGCCAACGAGTATACAGTCATTATATCGTCGTACCGATACATTAAGTTGCCATCTCAATTCACCCTTAGTAAGTCCCTGCGATCCCGACTTTTAAGGAAGAAGACGGCTTGCATAAGGCAGATACATTAATCAGTTTGTAACCCGTTAAAGCCTTGAATGATTATTGGATAATTGATCGAATTTCATTTCTCTTGCACTCTAAAACCTCCTACCGCCTTACCGGATTTACACTTGCCATGAAAACACTGCTGATTACCCCCGAAGGACTGGAGAAGATAAAAGCAGAACTCGATCACCTCTGGCGCGTGGAGTGCCCGACTATTAATTACCTAACATGATTCTCATAGGATAATCCTACCTGGTATCTACGCTTTTCACTATCTTCGGAAACTATGGACCAACAATCCCATCAGCTTGCCGCCATCATGTTTACCGATATCGTCGGGTACACGGCCATGATGGGATCCGATGAAGATCGCGCCTTTGAGGTCTTGAGAAAAAATCGGGCAATTCACACTTTATTTATTGATAAGTATAATGGCACACTCATCAAAGAAATGGGTGATGGTATCCTTGCTCAGTTTAGAAGTTCAATAGATGCTGTTCAATGTGCTATTGATATTCAGCGGAAAGTAAGGGAAGAATTGAAAGGGCAACTGCGCATTGGCATACATCTTGGCGATGTCACCTTTGAGCGTGGTGATGTCTTTGGCGATGGGGTGAATATTGCCTCCCGAATACAATCCATCACGGATCCAGGCGGAATCTATATCTCTGAATCGCTTCAGAAGTCAATTCGTGCTAAGAGCGATATTCAAACTAAATATCTTGGTGAATTTATCCTCAAGAATGTAGGCTACCCTGTTAAGACCTATTCCGTACAAGGAGAAGGTCTACCGGTTCCGTCATCAGCAAAAATCAAAAAACTCGTTGGAAGAAGCTGGAAAGAAAGGATTGTTGGTTCAGCCTATACCTATATTGTGCTCTTGATACTGGTTCTTTCTTTTAGCTGGTGGATCCAAAATTCATATGTCAAGAATTCATCACAAGTTCCTTCTCTGCTGATTTTCCCCTTCGATAACTTTACTGGCAGCGATACGCTTGCATATTACTTAGCAGGTATGCATTCATCACTCATTGGCGATATTGGAAGAATCAGTGCCTTGAGGGTACCTTCAGGAACAACATCCAATGTCTACAAAAACGCCGGAAAGTCAATTCCGGAAATTGCTTCTGAATCGAATATCAAATACTTCCTGGAGCCTTCAGTCCTTTGCTTAGGAGATACAATATGCCTCAAATTAAAACTAATCAGTGCTTTTCCTGAAGAGAAACAAATCTGGATGCACGATTACAAAGTGGCGAGGAGTCAGATCTTGAATATGAATAACCTGGTATCCAGAGAAATTATTGATGCAATAAATGTCATCTTGACTCCAAAGGAAGAAAATTTACTGGCTGAATCAAGAACGGTAAATCCTGGCGCACAAGAAGCCTTTTTCAGGGGAATGAGTTATTGGGAATTGGGGACTCAAGCGGACCTGGATAGAGCATTGGATTATTTCGAGATGGCTAGAAAAATCGATCCTGATTATGCACTGGCCTATCTTGGTATATCCAAAGTATGGGGAGCATATTCAATGCATGGTTTTAAGTCTAGTAAAGAAGTGAAGTTAAAACGTGAAGAAGCCAGAAAGAAAGCCCTGGCGTTGGATAGTTCGCTTGTTGAGATTCGTGCCTCAATTGCGAACGGTTATACCTGGGGTACATGGGAATGGGAACGTGCAGGCGAAGCGTACCGAAAAGCAATTGAGATAAATCCTAACTACGCCTTTGTCCAAGCCTATTATTCACATTACCTGGCGATTATGGGCAATCCTGAAGAAGGGTTACCACATGGCAAATTGGCCATAACGCTGGAACCTTTCAACACATTATATCAGTCTGTTCACGGACAAGCACTAAAAAACGCACGTAAATATGATGAAGCACTTGAACTCCTTCATAAATTAATTGACGCAGAGCCGGATCAAGGCATTGGACTCCCCGCGCTATTAGGGGTCTATCATGAGTTGGGCAAATATGACGAAGCGCTGGAAATCGCTAAGAAGATATATGCTTTGAAAGGAATCGATGCCGCCGTACAATCCCTCGATCAAGGCTATAAAGAAGGAGGTTACAAAATGGCCTGGAGGAGAACTGCTGAAATGATGATTGCTTATCGTGATTCCACCTATTTTCCTCCCTGGCAAATCTTTACACAATACTGTAGAGCAGAAATGAAAGAAGAAGCATTGCATTGGCTGGAGAAAGCATATGAAGAGCGCGACAACAATATGCCCTATATCAGTGTTGATCCACTTTTTGATTTTTTACGG
>Ga0224505_10000637_pt1 | contig 23663 bp, 26 predicted proteins | sample SF_Jan12_sed_USG_FD_169102 | JGI IMG/M metagenome (GOLD analysis project Ga0224505, IMG submission 169102) | Sediment microbial communities from San Francisco Bay, California, United States - SF_Jan12_sed_USGS_4_1 | ecosystem: Environmental > Aquatic > Marine > Sediment | place: USA: California... | reverse complement strand
GATGCCGACCGCCTGCGGGCCATACTCACCCGCGCGTTCGCCACATTTCTGCTCCCGACAGCGGGCCCTCCGGCCTTGCCGACCTCAGAAACTGCGGCGACCTAACACGTGGACTGCCGTTTTTAGGTTCATAGAAATTCCCCCTCCGGATCCATCGGCTCCGGGGATTTTCAGACTGGCGAAATCGGGTGAGCTGGCCGGCATGTTACAACAAGCTGGGTTCGCGGATATTTCCGACGATGAATTTCTCGGCGATGTCAGGTTCCCGTCTGCTGACACCTACTTCTCCAGCCTCATGGACATTGCTGCACCGATTCAAAATCTATGGACCAAATTGAGTCCGGCTCAACAGAAGGACGCCAGGCAACGGATTCTTGATGCGACCGAGCAATACAGGAAAGGGTCGATCGTCGCCTTACCGATCGCCGTGCGCATAATCACGGCGCGCAAGCCCACTTGAACCTTCATGCCGACCGCGCACGACGGCTTCAAGGACTTCGTGCTGGACCAACTCGCCGATCTGAGAGGCCTGACTTGCCGCACGATGTTCGGCGGTCACGGGCTCTACCAGCGCACGACCCTTTTCGGCATCATCCATAAAGGCCGGCTCTATTTCAAAGTAACGCCTGAGACGATCAGGCGTTACACAGACCAGGGCATGAAACCGTTCCGTCCAAACGCCAAACAGACTCTCAAATCCTTCTATGAAGTCCCTATTGATGTTCTGGAGGATACCGAGCAATTAGCTTCTTGGGCGGTAGAATCGGCAAACCGATGAACTTCTCCCATCAAGTCATTCCTTAGGGAGACCGGATATCATCACACGCTCTTGAACCTTGTGAGCTTGGCAAACAGGATGGCAGAGAAGGGAAGGGTCAAGCCGATCACCACTTGCGTGATGAGGAGATCGCCAAGCTGGCTGTAGTCGGCAGGGGTTTGAATGGACCCCGTCGCTTGGTCATGCACCTCCCGCGTCACGACGAATAGTTCGTTGAGATACTTCGTCCCGAGCTGGCTGCAGGAAAGCGCCAGATTGGTGAACGAGGCCATCACGGCAAAGAAAGTGGCCTTCAGATTGGGCGGTGCCGAGTTCGCAATCCAGGCCAACATCGGAATCATGGAGATCTGCCCAAGCGGCGATTCCAACGCTGTGTCTATCAAGGCAATGAAGCGCGCATCGACCACTCCGCCGGTCACTTTGGCCGTCCATTCGTGCACTCCATAGTACATCCCTACGATAGGAAGAGCGAGGATCGTGCCGACCACGGTCAAAACTCCAACGATGTAGCTGATGGAGCGTTCGGCCATGAAGCGTCGAAGGACAAACATGCCCACCAAGGCCAACGTGCCACCGATCAATGAAAGAACTGAAAGAAACTGCTGATCGAACTTCAGCTGGTCGATCATCCACCAGGTCGCGCCAGGACCGGATTGTGGGATTGCGCGCAACATGAAGATCACCGCCGCGGTACCGACCAGCGTGAAGCGCTTGTCGGGCTCCAGCTCCCGGATGAGTCTCGACATCAGAAACAGCACGATGGTCATGGAACCCGTGAACACAATTTCTTCTCGGTATGGGAATCCCCCAAGTCCGACCGTCAACGTGAACAGGGCAAAGGCGGAGCTTCCGCCGAGGATCCACCAATTGGGTTTCGTAGGTTCGCTCTCTGCAGCACGCACATTCACCAACTCCCGTGCCTGCTCAAGCGAAAATCCTTCCTGAACCAGCCGTTGTCTCTGTCGACGTTTCAACCACCAGGCCAGGCCGAGTCCTGTCACCGACACAACTGGAATCACCATGGCCAGCAGATAGATTTGTTTGTAGAGCAGAACGAGGTCAGCTTGCGGCAGCCCCTCGGTTCCGCTGAAGACATACACATTAACCAAAGCAACAAGGATGCCGCCGCCGACGATCGCGACACGTCCGAGGGTCTGCATCGTGGTGTGCATCAGCTTGCGCGTGTGCTCATCAAATGGATGGCCCTGCTTGTCCACACGAGGGACTGCTTCAACCGTCATGGCGTCCGCGACTGCGTCTTGAATGACATACCCGATGGGGGCCAACAGAGCGCTGAGGACATACCAGACTTCAGCCGGCAAGATGGCCGTCATCGCCTCGCGATCGCCGATCAACAGGACCATGATCCCGAGGCTGATGGTCAGCAGCCCTGCGCCGAGGCCGACGAGCCAACTCTTCCATCGCCACAAGAGATCAACCGCATGACCGATCGGCATCTTGAGGGCCCAGGGAATTCCGGCCCAGAAACCGAGCGCGGCCAGGAATGCAGCCGAGAGACCGAGGTAGTCCTTGACAAAGAACGTCCCGACGATGCCGGTAAGTCCCGAGATTCCATAGGCCACATAGACCATGAGCGGCGGCAAGTAGGACAACCGCATCTCACGGCCAAGGGAGAGAATGTTGCGATCAACCCACTGGGCAACGGCTGTGAACATGCCTATCGAAACCCACCGTTCTTCTCACGACGCTCAACCAGCGCCAACAGATATCGCTGCATGTCAGCCGAGGGGAGGCACACGCGATCACCGTGACCAGCCAGCACCCATTCAAATCTGTAATCAAGGAGCTTGCGAAGAGACTCTATCAACGTCCACTTTTTCCAAACCAGTCGGGTGGGAGCGTCCAATCGCTTCGCATGCGGGTCCCACCAGAGATGATCCCCCGTGAAGAGAAACCGGTCCTTGTAGAGCAGGACCATGCTCCCGGCTGTATGGCCCGGCACGGGAATGATTTGGAACTCCGATCCGATCCGTACCATCTCTTCACCGTGGATGACGTGTTCCGCAGACGGCGCAGCCTCCCGATCCGCTTGGTGGATGATCTGCTCTGCGCCAAAATGCGAGGCGTACTTGTCCGCATCGGCAACGTCATCTTTGTGCGTCAGGAAAATATGCGTAATACCGCCCCGCCGTTCAAACATATCGATCAGGTGTTTGACATAGCGAGGAGAGTCGATCAACCAATTCCCGTCCCCATGTTCAATGAAGAAACTGTTTGCTCCGAACGACTTTTCTGAATTGAACCCACAATAACTGACTCCATCATCAAGATGGAGCGGGAAACTACCCATCGCCGCTTTCAATCCTACCCCATCGTTCTGTTCCGTCCCAATCGATCCAACCGGGCAGGCCAGCAATGCTTGGTAGGCATGGTGCACTCCGTCGGGATCTTCAGGTTGTGAGCTGACGGCAGAATACCCCCCGATCTCCTCGAAATTCGACGGCGCGAGTTGTCGACAGGTGTCGCAGTTGATGCAGGTTGCATCGACAAAAAAATTGCCCGGCGCATTGGAATCAAGTCGCTTCGTCGGATCCGCCATTAGAATACCTTCATCGCTCGCTTCTCCCGATCCACTACCCGCCAGAGATACCATGCGGCCGCCGTGCGAAACGGTCTCCATCGCTCGCCGTGCTGCCAGACCTGTCGAGGCGTCGGCATCGTCGCTCGGCGATACCCGATACGAAATCCATTGCGCACGCCGAAGTCGTGAACCGGGAGCACGTCGGGCCTCCCAAGTTGAAAGATCAGCAGCATCTCGACCGTCCACCGACCGATTCCGCGCACATCGATCAGGCGCTGGACAATCGCTTCGTCGTCCAACTGTTGCATCATCCGGTTTGTCGGTACAGTTCCATCGATGGTCTTTTGAGCCAGGTCTCGAAGTGCCATGACTTTCGACCGCGAAAATCCAGCCTGCCGAAGGGCCTGCATGTCCATCGCAAGAAGATCATCGGGGCGAGGAAATCTTCGCCTAGGGAACAGCGCGACGAACCGCCTGAGGATACTCTCGGCAGCTTTGTCATGTAGCTGCTGATAGGCGATCGCGCGGACAAGAGACTCAAATGGCGAGCGACGCATCTTCGGCTTCAGAGAGAAGGGGCCGATCTGCTCGATCAACCGACGCATGACCGGATCCGCGGTCGCCAGATGATCCATCGGATCAGAACATGCGTCCTGCATCGGTTGAGAGTGGGTAGCTCGCTCTCCCGATTGAGCTACATGACGATACCGCCTCCGACTTGGATGGTCTGTCCCGTCAGCCACCGTGCCTCCTCGCTCACGACGAACGCCACGACATCGGCTATATCTTTGGGAACTCCGAGCCGCTTCATCGGCGACAGTTGGATGCCGATCTGCCGATACTCATCCATCATCATCCCCGTTTCGGTGAAACCCGGCGAAATGGTATTCACCGTGATCCCCTTGGGCGCCAATTCCTGCGCCAACCCCTTCGTATACTGTTCAAGCGCCGCCTTGCTCCCAAGATAAGCGGTAGCGCCCGGAAAGTTGAGATGTGTCCCACCCGTCGAAATATTCACGATTCGTCCGCCCTCTTTCAATACCCTTGCCGCCTCTTGCATGGCAAAGTATGGCCCCTTGGCATTCAAGGCGATCACACCATCAAAGTCCTCTTCCGTGGTCTCCTCAAGCGGTTTTGGCATGAACTTGCCTGCATTGTTGATCAGGATGTCCAGCCGGTTGAATTGCTTGACCGTATCGAGCACAAGACGACGCGCATCCGCCACACGGCTCAAGTCGGCTTGTACCGCCAAGGCCTTGCCACCTCTCGCTTGGATTCCCACGACCACCTGCTGCGCCTCCTCAACGCTTTTTGAATGATTCACGACAACGATCGCGCCTTCATCCGCGATTCGTTCCGCAATAGCTCGACCGATTCCACTGGATGCCCCGGTCACGATCGCGACCTTTCCACTCAACGATTTCATCCGCTTAGCTCCTCTTTCTTGGAACTCAATCCCTCTGCACAATCGAACGGCCCCACTGGCCCAAGAAGGCCCATTCACCGATGGGCCGGCGAATTCTTGGCCGAAGTTCTCGCTCCCGCAACCGGTCTGGAAGCAGGGCGTGGTCCCCTGGATAGCCGACTGCGATCATCGCAACAGGTTCGTACCCTGCTGGAATCCTCAGATCAGCTTTCGCCTTCTCCACATCGAAGCCCGCCATTTGGTGGCCGACTAATCCCTGTGCCGTCGCCTGCAAGACAAGATTCTCCGTAGCTAACCCAGTATCATGAAAGGCATGCCGGTTTGGCCTGCCGTCATCCTCGAAATGCATCCTCGCAATAGACAGCATCAGAACCGGCGCCCGAAAGGCCCAGCGGCGGTTGCCCTCCGCTAAACACTCGAACAAACGATTCCAGTCCGTCTGGTGCTCCTTGCTCGCCACGATAAACTGCCACGGCTGCTCGTTGTTTGATGAGGGAGCCCATCGAGCTGCCTCAAGTAGCGACTGGAGCAACGGCGCCTCGACAAGCCGTTCATCAAACGCTCGAGGACTCCACCGCCTGGCTAATAAATCATGAATAGGGAATTGAAGCTGCGCCGGTTGGTCCACCAATGCTACCCCTTCTGCTCCTCAGCAGTTGCCATATCGGGAGACCATCCCCCTCCGAGCGCCTTGTAGAGTTGGACGACCGATGCCAACAGCAACCGCCTCGTACTCGTCAACGCGAGTTCGGATTCAAACAAACTTCTCCTCGCCACCAATACATCAAGGTAATTGGCCAGTCCCCCTTTATACCGAAGCTCCGCCAGTTTCATGGCCGACTGCAGCGCCGTGACCTGTTGTTGTTGTGCTTCGCTCTGCGTGCGGGCCGTCTGAATGGCGACGAGCGCGTCCTCAACTTCGCGAAAGGCTGTCAGAACGGCTTGTTGGTACTGAGCCAATGCCTCTTTGGTTTGGGCTTCCACCGCTTCCTGCTGGAAGCCCAACACTTGAGCATTCAACAGAGGGGCAGCCAAGGCAGCGCTTGCGACTCCAAAGGAGGAGGCATCTGTGAAGAGCAAGGATAATTCAGGATGGGCCACGCCAAGCAGGCCGGTCAGGGTAATTTTAGGGAATCGTTCAGCTTTGGCCGCGCCGATGCGGGCTGTAGCGGCCGCCAATTGTTGCTCCGCGACCAACAGATCGGGACGCCGCTGCAACAATTCCGACGGCAATCCAGCGGGAACCTCCGGAGGCATAACTTGCTCATCCAGCGAGTGGCCGCGAGTAATCGAGAAGGGCCTCCGCCCAAGCAGCACACTCAAGTGGTTCTCGGCTTGCATCATCTGCCGCTGGAGTTCCACCGTGCGAGCCGCGGCATTCGCGCGCTCCGCTTCAAACTGATCCGCATCCAGTTTCGAAGTCATCCCTTGGCGCAGCCGTGCTTGGGCAATCCGCACCGACTCTTCCCACGATTGCAGTGTCCGCTTTGCAATATCGAGCTGTAGGTCAAACTGAAGGAGGTTGAAGTAGGCTTCGGCGACCGCGCTGACTAATTGGATGGTGACCGCTCGTCGGTTCTCTTCCTTGGACAACAGATCGGCGCGGGCCGCTTCGTTTAATCGCCTGACACGCCCCCACAGATCGATTTCCCATGCCAGGTTGCCCAACAAGTAATAGTTAAACGGGCTGGCAAAGCCGGGAAAGAGGAAGTTCGCCTTACGGCCGGCCGGCATGCTTGACGAGACCGTGATTCCCGGTAGATAATCAGACCGCGCAATTAAGGCCCGCGCCCGAAATTCTTCGACGGTCGCGACAGCACGTTGGAGATCTCTATTTTCCGCGAGTGCGATTCGAATCAGCTGCTGCAGCTGTTCATCACGCAAGAGATCCCACCATGCCAGATTGGCCAATGACGGCATGTCCGATTGGCCGTCCGCCATGCGAAACCGATCTTCCACATCAGTCTGTGGCCGCTTGTAGTCCGGGCCCACGGCACAGGACAGGAGAAGAAGAGACAGCACTGCCATGACAAGACTGCGCATCATGATTGCCCTTCCTTGTGCGCCGCTACACTCAACTCTGTCGGCCTGCGCCCACCATCCGTTGTGAGAGTTTGCGGACTAGGGTAAAAAAGAGCGGGACAAAGAGGATGGCCAGGAACGTGGCAGCCAACATGCCACCGAACACGCCGGTGCCGATGGATTTACGGCTGGCCGCGCCCGCTCCGCTGGCGAGGACTAATGGCACCACGCCCATAATAAATGCCATAGAGGTCATTATGATTGGTCGGAACCGAATCTTGGCGGCTTCCATCGAGGCATCAACCAGGGAATGTCCAGCTTCGTATCGTTTGTTAGCGAACTCGACGATCAGAATCGCGTTTTTGGCAGACAGTCCGATCAGCGTGACCAAGCCGATTTGGAAATAGATGTCGTTTGACATCCCCATCACCCACACGGCGAGCAAGGCTCCGAACACACCAAATGGCACAGCGAGGAGCACGGCAAACGGCACCGCCCAACTCTCATACTGCGCCGCCAACACAAGAAACACCATCAGCAAGCCGAAGCCAAAGACAAAAAGTGATTGCTGCCCGACCATCCGTTCCTGATAGGAGATCCCGCTCCAATCGATCCCATATCCTTGGGGTACCAACACATCCTGAGCCACCTGTTCCAGGGCATCGAGTACCTCCCCAGAGCTGTGCCCCGGAGCCGCTGCCCCCAAGACCAGGGCCGTGTTATATCCGTTGAAGTGAGTGACCGGATCCGGTCCACTCGTGAATTCCGTCGTCACCACTGTATCGAGCGGGATCATGGTGGATTTCTGTCCATTCATGGCACGCACATAGATCTTGGCGATGTCCTCAGGCGTAGATCGATAGTGCACATCGGCCTCCGTTTGCACCCGATAGACACGGCCGAATTTGAGGAAGTCATTGATGTAGAAATTACCAAAATACGCCTGCAGCGTGTCGAACACTTCAGAAATCGGCACGCCCAACGATTTGGCTCGTTCTCGGTCCACTTTGACAAAGATTCGCGGCGCACTCACGCGAAAGCTGGAGCCGATCGCTCCGATCGCAGGATGCTGCCTGGCTTCGGCTAGAAATTCTTGGGCCACGCCGGAGAATTTATTGAAATCCCCGCTGCTAGGATCCTGAAGCTGAAGAGAAAACCCCCCCGTGGCGCCGAGTCCTCGAATAGACGGGGCATTAAAAGCCAAAATCAGCGCCTCGGGAATTTTTGCGAACTCTCCATACGCGGCGCCGATCAGGGCCTTCACCTGGTTCTGCGGTCCCTGCCGTTCATCCCAGTCATGCAGGGGCAAGAACATCGTCGCCGCGTTCGGTCCTCTGGTGCCGAAAACGAAGTTCTGGCCGGCCAATGCATCGGTTGAATGGATCGCGGGAACTGAGAGAAAGTAGTTTTCAATTTTAGTCAACACCGCATCGGTCCGTTGCTTAGACGCACCGTCTGGCAGCTGGACAATAGTGATGAAGTAACCCTGATCTTCCTCCGGTAAGAAACTGGAAGGAATCGTCTTGAATAATCCGACGGCGAAGAGGCCGATGATCCCAAAAATCAACAGGGATAGGACTGAGCGGTTGAGCATCGTCCCCACGATGGCCGTATAGCGAGTCTGCGTCCAACCAAAGAATCGGTTGAAGAGACCAAAAAAACCTCTGCGATGACTATCGCCTGGCTTCAGCACCAAGGAACAGAGGGCTGGACTCAGCGTGAGGGCAGTGATTCCGGAAATGATGACGGAGATGGCGATGGTGATAGCAAATTGTTTGTACAACTCACCCGTGATACCACCCAAGAATCCCACCGGCACGAACACGGCGCAGAGAACAAGCACAATCGCGATTACCGGTCCGGTCACTTCTTCCATTGCCTTCTTGGCGGCATCTTTCGGCGAGAGCCCCTCTCCGATATGGCGTTCGACGTTCTCCACTACCACGATAGCGTCGTCGACCACCATTCCGATGGCCAAGACCATTCCAAAGAGGGTGAGCGTGTTGATCGAGAAGCCGAGTGCCTGCATGCCGGCAAGGGTACCAATGAGGGAGACCGGCACGGCGACGCCTGGGATCACCGTCGCGCGCCAACTTTGGAGAAACAGATATACGACGAGGATCACCAGCACCATTGCTTCCGCTAGGGTCTTGAGCACTTCTTTAATGGACACGTCGATAAATTTGGTCGTGTCGTACGGAATATCGTAAGAGACCCCTTGTGGAAAGCTCTTTGATACAATGTCCATTTCTTTCCGAACTCGCTTTACCGTGTCGAGGGCGTTGGCGCCTGGCGACAGGAAAGTCAAGAGAAACACATTCGGTTTACCATTCCACCGGCCATCAAGACCATAAGATTGAGCACCCAGTTCGATCCTGGCTACATCTTTGAGGCGAATCATCGATCCGTCTGGAAGCGCCCGGACAATCATCTCCTCAAAGTCTTTCACCTCCGTGAAACGGCCTTGTGTGATCACCGGGATCGTCAGCTCGGTACCTTTGAGCGCCGGCTCTCGTCCGATCGTGCCGGCTGGAAAGTCCCGATTCTGTTCACGGACGACATTGGCGATGTCGCTTGGCATGAGGTTAAGTTGCGCCATCCTAGACGGGTCCAGGATCAGGCGCATCGAATAGTTCTGTCCGCCAAACACCACCGCGTCTCCGACACCGCGCAACCGTTTAAGATTATCGATCACGCGCAGGGTGGCGTAGTTGGAAATAAAGACGGGGTCTTTCGTGGGATCGCTGGAACTGAGGGCAACGACCGCTAACAAGTCCGGGGACACCTTCTTGACCGAAATGCCTTGGCGGACGACTTCTGGAGGCAACTGAGGCTCCGCCAGCTTCTGGCGATTTTGGGTCTGTACCTGAGCGATGTCCACGTCCGTCCCAATTTCGAACGTGAGCTTGATGGTCATATGTCCGTCGTTGGTGCTGGTCGAATCGTAGTACAGGAGGTTGTCGATACCGGGCAGTTGCACTTCGATCGGACGGGCAACTGAATCCGCGATCACCTCGGCGCTCGCACCGGGATAGTCGGCCTCGATCTGCACGACAGGAGGGGTGATTTCAGGAAATTGGGCGATAGGCAAGGTCTGCAAAGAGACAAGGCCCAGCACGACGATGACGATAGAGAGGACCGAAGCGAAAATCGGACGGTCGATGAAAAAATGCGAGATCATTCTGCCTGCTCTGGCTTCGCAGCTGCTGTCGAACCGGGAGCGGCCGAGTCGGGTTTTTTATAGGGAACGGTTGTCACAGGCGCGCCTGGCGCGATCATGTGGAACCCCTCCACGACGACCTGTTCTCCCTCATGCAGGCCATCCTCGATAGACCACTGACCGCCTCGCCATGACGTGGCCTGAACAGGGCGGATCTCCACCTTATTGTCCGCCCCCACAACAAATACGATGGGTCCCTTGGGTCCTTGCTGGACGGCCCCTTGGGGCACCAGGATAACACCAGTTCGCACGGCGCCCAAAATGCGGAGTTTCACGAACTGCCCTGGGAACAGGACTCTGTCCGGGTTGGGAAACGTCACGCGAAAGTCTCTGGTGCCGGTGGCCGAACGCACACCGACTTCGAGCACATCAAACTTGCCTTCATGGGAATAGATGCTATTGTCCATCAAGGTGATGGCACCGCGCAGTTCATAGAGTGTCGCACCTTGGATTCGCTTCGTTGCACGATCCCGGAAGCGTTTGAGGACAAACGTTTCCGGGGCACTTGCATTTACGTACATGGGATCCACCTGATGGATCGTGGTCAGCAGGTCGGTCTGAGCCGAGACCAACCGTCCCTCATAGTAGCCGCTGCGCTCGATAATCCCGCTGATGGGGGCTGTGATGAGCGTGTTATCCATATCAAATTGGGCTTTAATGAGATCGGCTTGCGCGCCTTCCAGTGCGGCGTTTGCCGATAGTTCCTCGGCAATAGCGTCGTCGACGTCCTTTTGGCTCACCGCCTGTTCGGCAAGCAACGGTTTCACCCGCGCTAGATCCTGCTTGGCTTGAACCACACGAGCCTTGGCCTGCGACACCTTAGCATTGGCACTACCCAGAGCTGCTTTGAACGGGATTGGATCGATTTGATAGAGCCGGTCGCCTTGCTTGACGTTGCGTCCCTCCACAAAGAACCGCTTCTTGAGAAGGCCCGTCACCTGCGAACGGATTTCGACCAATCGAGACGCTTCGGTCTGACCGATGAACTCCGGTTCGTCCGGCATCGTGTCAGGCGACACCGTAATCACCGACACCTCCGGGATGGGAGGAGGCTTGGAAGCTGCCTCCTGTTTGCAGCCGGCCCATCCCATAGCAACCAATACAAGCAACGCGGCGATATATCCCATCAACTCATGACTCCTCACGAGACGATCTACCCGACTCATTGACCCTCATCAATTTCCTGCTGCAAGACAAAGATCTTATTCTAACGGGGCAGATGAGACGGCCGCAAGCCCAAGACGGTCGAGACGTTCCAACCTCCTCATCTGGTAGAACGATGCACGGCCCACATTCAATCGCATCCTGTATCACCTTCTAGGCGGGCTCGTCGCAATTCCTGCTTGGTGAATCAAGTCTGCCTACCCCGGTGATCTCCTCGACCACACATAGATTCAAACATCCTGATGCTCGCAACTCAGCCCCTTCTTCCCAGAGGCGAGTCAACAAGACTGTCCCATCCGCATCGATGAACGTCACACCACCCAAATCAATCTTCGTACAACGACATTGATTCACCGACAGCTCATGGCAATAGGCCTTGAGCTCCTCTACCCAGGGACCGGCAAGACGTCCTTCCAGAACAAGCCAAACAGCATGGGGTGCAGCACCCCGCTGTCGAGTGATTTTTAACAACTCCTACCCCCCTGTTCGCCCCTTGCCGTCTACCGAACAATATCCGTCCCCCAGGGATTGTCCAGCAGAAAGAGCCACCGGCCATCGGCCTGACGACGAAGAATACTGGAAGATCGACCCTTGAGTTGTACCGGTTTCCCTTGCGGGTCAGATCCTTGGATAGTCCAACGGGCACAATACTGCGCGACATCACCTGCCTCTATGAGCTGTTGCGCTTCGATGGTAATCGTTGGCTTCAAGGCCATGAACCCTTCGAGAGCATGGCGGATCCCGGATGTCCCGGACACCACAACACCAGGTTTCACCACGAACGATGCATCTGGCTCAAACAGGGCCAATGCCGAGTCAAGCGCACAGGTGTTCATAGCCCTAACAAGTTGATTGATCACCTCTAATGGGTTAGTCGTTCCCATGTTTGCTCTTCTTCCTCCTCTGCTGTATCAGAATTCCTTCCGCAAGAAGCCGTTCACGGCGCTCATTGCCCACACCGCCGAAAGATGGCATAGAAAGCCGGGACCTTTACGACCTCACCAGTGGGAAGACTGTGCACAGTGCGGACATGACTCGACCCGGTCTTGAGAAGTGTAAAGCGATCCGCGGGGAACAACGTCGTCAGATTATCCTCATGGAGCAACCCCGGCGTGATCTGGTGCTCAAACACTCGAGCCAGGCCTGGAGGTGTTCCATATTGCTGAATCAGTTGCGCGAAAAAGGGCTCGGCCGCTGAGGATAACTCGAGCAAATACAATGTCCCTGTGACTCCGAGAAGTCGCTCGATCGCTTGAATCGCCGTCGATTGGTCTGTGGGCGAGAGTTGATGCAGCACCGCCCGCATGTAGATATTGGCATCACCGAGTTCCTTGTGAAGCGCTTCCGCATCATCAGGACGGAGCACATCAAGCACACGGTACGAGATATTCGGGGCGGCATTGGTCTTTCCGGCCAATTCAACGGCAGCGGGTGCGACTTCTGTTCCAATGACCTTCGTAAAGTGCTTCCCGAGGAACGACGTTTGGGTACCGTTGCCACAGCCTAAGTCTATCAATGGAAGCTTTGGATCGAGGTGGTCTCGGAACAGCCTCAAGTCCTCCTGCGCCGCATGAGCGGGATCAGCATCCCAGAAGATTTCGCCGGGTGTTCCTGTCGTGGTGCTCCAAAATTTTTCCCACGAAGTTAAATACCGATTGGGTGATGTCATTCCGCTCCTCCTAAGGTTTGATGAAATCAAACGTGGTAGCTTCCCTCTGGATACACAACCTCAGCAACCTCTGTTCCAAGAGCGATTTCCTGGGGTCAGCATCACCGAAGTCATTGAGCTACCAGGAGAAGAGGCTTTTGCGGATGAAGGGTATTCGACCGGAAAAATCTTGAGGATCTGCCGACCATCCGGCATGCCGCCGAACGATCGGCGCAGGCTGATGCGAAAATGGTAGAAAAGAAAGTCAATCTGCAGGGCGAGTAATGCCGAGCTTCTGCATCTTTGATTGAAGAGTCGTTCGCTTGAGTCCTAATCGAGCCGCAGCCCCACCTGGTCCGCCGATGACCCACTTTGTCTCGTGCAGAACCCGGAGAATTTGCTCACGCTCCGCTTCTTCAAGCGTGACCGCTGAGGTGACAGCAAGGCGGCTTTCTGCTTGTAGTTCACTGATCGGCACCTGCAAGTCTGTCCCCTGCGTCAAGATGACGGATCTCTCGACAAGATTCTCCAGTTCACGAATATTGCCTGGCCAGGCATATCGCGTCAGCACCTCCAGGGTACTGGCCGGAACGGTTTTGATATTCTTCTTCATTCGCACCGCATAGTGCTGCGTGAAATAGCGAACTAAAGTGGGAATATCTTCCCGGCGCTCGCGTAGCGGCGGTAGTGTGATGGGAAAGACATTTAACCGGTAGTACAAGTCACTTCGAAACTGTTTAGTCTCCACCAACCCCTTGAGATCCCGGTTGGTCGCGGCGATCAGCCGCACGTTGACGCGAATGGTCTTGGTACTGCCCAGCCGCTCAAATTCTTGTTCCTGTAACACACGGAGCAGCTTGGACTGTAACTCCAGTGGGATTTCACCCACTTCGTCGAGAAAAATTGTGCCCTTATCAGCTAACTCGAATCGTCCGGCTTTCTGCGAAATCGCCCCGGTGAATGCTCCTCGTTCATGCCCAAAGAGCTCGCTTTCCAACAATCCGGTCGGAATGGCCGCGCAGTTCAGTTTGATGAACGTTCGCTCTGCTCTACCACTCAACCGATGGATCGCGCGGGCAATGAGTTCCTTTCCGGTTCCCGTCTCTCCTTGAATCAACACAGTGGAATCGGTCGGAGCGACCACTTCGACCTGCTTCAGCATGTTCTTCAAGGCCTGGCTGTCGCCCAGGATATCGTCAAACCCATGCTCGAGACGTAGTTCTTCTTCGAGATAGAGCTTCTCTTTGGCCAACTTATCCTTGAGCTCGGCAATCTCCTGAAAGGCCAAGGCATTTTCGACTGCAACAGCCACCTGTTGAGCCACTTGCTGCAGAAACTCGATATCCGCATCGCGATAGGCTTCCTGTTGGAGGCTCATGAATCCCATGGCCCCCAGTCGTCCCCGCGCGGTCGTCAGAGGAACAAAACAAAACGACTCCGTCCCATCTTGTTTCATGCGGTCGATGACCCAGGTCCATCGACGCTCCTCCGCCACTTTCGGCACGATCAGGGGTTGTTGTTGCTGCCATACCAAACCGGCAGGACAATCTTCGATCCCGACTTCATGTCCCCCCACGAGGTCCGCCGGAACATTGGCCTGAATGGTATGCAACCGTATCAGTTTCTTGGCAGGGTCATAGAGCGAAAGGTCGACATAATTGACCCTGACGACCCGAGGAAGCCGATAGGCAAGATCACGAAACAGTTGATCAAGGTCTCGCTGTGCAGAGATCGCCTGTGCCACTTCGAGGAGCGCGTGATAACGCTCCGCAAGGTCCTCACAGGGGGAGACAGCCTGCCTGTTCATAGGCAGGCAGTATGGACCATCCACCAGGAACGGCTCAAGGGGTCATGGTAGACGAGCGGACGACCTGTGAGGGAATCGCGCCGTCAGAGTGCCTGATGCGTTCCGTCGCAGAAGGGCGGCGTCTTGGTACGCTTGCACTGACACAGCGCCACTTCTTTGGTTTCCGTGACGGTAAATTCCACCGGCTCGATTCCGGTTCCTTCATGCGCCCCATCACAGAACGGTTGGTCCCTTGAGCGCCCACAGGAACACCAGTAGTACGTTCCGGCCTCCAATGAAATTGCCGATGGTTCCTTGGCCGCAATGCGTGGTTGTCCCATGACAAGTCCTCCGTTGGGATTATAAATGCAGCGGCTTAATCGGTGATACGACCGCCGCCGGGTCACGCTTCCAGGTGGATTCATCTGCATCGACATACAGCTCAACTTCGTTTCCGTCAGGATCTTTCAGATAGAGACTCTGACTCACTGTATGATCGCTCATCCCTTCGATCTGGATACCGGCGTCTTCCAACTCTCGCTTGGCCTGGCGTAGCTCGTCAAGACTGTCGCCGACCTTAATCCCGATGTGATAGAGCCCGCGCCGTCTCCCAACCGGAGGCCCCGGCACATCACCGACTTGGATTAACAGCAATTCGTGATGGGTCCGACCCGATGTCAGGGCAGCGGCGGCCCCATTGAAGATCCGGCCAACTTCCTTAAACCCCACTAAGTCGCGATAGAACCCCAGCGACCGCTCAAGGTCCTTCACATAAAACACGACGTGACCAAGGTAATGGGCTTTCATCTAACTCACCCCTTGTTGGGAAAAACCTACCTCAGCAAAGCTCTGACCGCCGCGTGCTCCAGCACGACATCAGGACTTCGTTGCAGCGCGTCGTGATAGTGCCTGCCGAATCCCTCCCCCTCTTCCGTCGACATCAAGAGCTTCTGCGCAGAGGCAAGCAGAGCTGAGATGTCCTCTACAGTTGAGGGGTCCTCCTCTTCGTTGAGTTCGTCGAGCTTGGTCATCAGTTGGGACAGCGGACGCAACCAGGCGAACCAGGAATCGTTCAACACCAGCTGCAAAAACGCTCCATTGGACGGAATACGTCCATTCACGCGCTCATAGGACACCCGTTCGTTATCCAGCAAGGCTTTGTGCAGACGAAGCAGCGCGTGAAAAACATTGTCTGGAGAGCCGTCTCTATTTCTTTGTTCCGGCACGATAATGATTCCTCGTAAAAACCATTCTCGTTATCCGGTTGGTTCACTGTCGAGTTGATGAGCCTTGCGCCCACCCCGGGCAAGCGGGTGCCCAGGGAGCTGACCGCCGACCATCAGCTTCGCCATATCCGCAGCACGCGCAACAAGCGCCTGCGCGCCTTCCCGCAATTCCCGGCTGTTCTGGACCTCGATGACATTCCGTTCCATGTCCTCGGCACTCCAGCCTCTCGAATGGGCGATGAACGGAAACTGCGGGAACTGGCAGCCGACCTCTGAGAAAAATGTCATGAGCTGGCCCGCCACCCCCTGCACATTGTCTTGCCCGCCCATAATGATAAACGCCGCCACCTTGTTCTTCAGCAAATGTTTGTTTGCGATGGTCTCCTGGTTCTGAATGCAGTTCATCCGTTCGACCATCTTGTAATACAAGCTGCTGGCGTTGCCCCAGCGGATTGGGGTGGATATCAGAATGACATCGGCCCAATGAACGATCGCCTCATACACGCGATCAAGCTGATCCGTGGGGTCCATCTGCGTAATCGAACAGGGCCAGGTGCAGGCTTGCGCCGATTTGGAGTAATACCCCTCGCAGGGGCGGAAGTTCAGTTCCCGTAGCTTGATGCAGTGAGTCTCAAGTTGCAACTTGCTCTTCGCATGTTCCAACGCCGCTTCAAGCAGTGCATCCGATCCGCTGAAGCGCGGATGGTCAAGCGTCATCGCGGTGGTGGAGATCCCCACTACCCGGATCGGCCCGGGCTGGCGGCTCACGGCACGAGCTAAGGGGTGCGGTTTGTGGGCCTGCTTCCTTCGTTTTGTGGCCGACAAGAGATCGACATATACCCGGCCGTTTTCCACTTTTGTCGGATAGGCCGGAACCTGATCCTGCTCATAGCCGGCTTCTCCGTGGCCGGTTCGATGATGGAACTTCCAGTAGTGCCACGGGCAGACGACATAATCCCCATCGAACGTACCGGCACCCAATGGACCGCCGACGTGATTGCAGACACCGGAAATGGCGGTGAACATCCCATCTTTATACGTCAGGGCAATCGACGTCTTACCGCACATCACCTGGCGCAGGGGTTTGCCCTTCAGTTCTTCGGCACTTCCAATATCCGTCCATTGCGTAGGCGGCATGAGCAGCTCCTTGGAAAATGGCGTGCGTCGGGCTTACTGTTTTGCACCGGTATCATAGTAAAAGTGCTCGTGGACGATCTTCCCGTCTTTCCATCGCGTCACCACTACCTGTTCCATGTGAACCGCCTGGCCGCTGGTCGCGATGAAGTCGAGGCTGCATTCATAGAACGTAACATCGTCGCCCACAGCCGACGCGGCCACGTTGAACCCCTTCCACTCCTTCACGCCGCTCAAAAACTGTTTTTCTCGTTCGATGTTGGCCGCCTGTCCGATGGTCGGCGGATTCGCATTTTCCTGCATCTTTGCATCTTTGTCATAAAACTCGGTCATTGCCTCAACGATCTTGCCCTGTTTAATATAGCCAAAGAGATCGTTTAACCGTTGCTGCAAATTCTGAGTGCTCATCGTGATTCTCCTTTCATATGTTGCTTGACGTGAACCTAATCCCTGCCTTCTGCACCTCTTGATAGGGGAGCAGCCACACGAGCGATTCATCGCTCAGATCACCGACTTGAATGCGGTTCCCCCACGGATCGCGAAAATCACAGCGAAAGTCGGGATGAAGCTTCAGCTTATACTTCTTCGTCAGCTTCCGACGGACTTCCTTGATCTGTGCCGCGTCACGGACCATCAGTCCAAAATGCTTCGTGCGGTCTGGCTGAAGTTTGTCGACCTCGAAGATGGCCATGAATTGATGTTCGCCGAGCTTGCACCATACGGCTCCTTCCCCACCACGCAACATTTTCAATCCAAACACGTCTTGATAAAACTTGGCCGCCTTCTTAGCATCGGTCACCTCAATCACCACATGATTGCAGCCATAGACCTGAACGGCCATGGGTCACCTCCCTGTTATGACGAGCCAGCGGTGGAAGATCGGTGGGGCCGAACTTTCTCGATGGCAGCGACGAAGACTTCAACAGGCTGCGCCCCGGAGATTCCGTACGCGTTATCCAACACAAAGTAGGGCACAGCTCGAATGCCGAGCTTGTGACCGACCACTTCTTCGGCCTTCACCTCAGCACACCCATCGTCACTTTCCAGAAATGTGGCAGCCTTCAGCCCTGCCCGATCGGCTAATTCCGTTAAGACTGACGCCGAACCAATATCGAAACCCTCCTCGAAATAGCCCTTAAACAACTCATTCACTATTGCATCCTGGTGCCCCTGCTGACCGGCGTACCAGATCAACCGATGGGCCTGAAAGGTGTTCGGCGTCCGGACAATCTTTCCAAACGCAAAAGGGATCTGCTCCGTCTTTCCAGCCTCCAGCAAATGCTGCTCCATCTCCTCGAACACTCTCAGACTACCGAACTTGGTCTCCAGATAGACCCTGCGATCCATGCCCTGCTGCGGCATCGTTGGATTCAATTGAAACGGCCGCCAGTGAATCTCGGCCTTGAGGCCACCGTCCAATTGCTGCAGGGCCCGTTCAAGCCGTCGCTTACCGACATAACACCAAGGACAGATGACATCGGAGTAGACCTCGATCTGGAGCGTTCGCCCATTCATGACAAGTGACCCATCTTCCCCGCCTGATAATCGTTCACAGCCTGAACCAACTCGGTCTTGGTATTCATGACGAACGGACCATAGCGGGCAACTGGTTCATCGATCGGTTCGCCGCTGAGCACGAGCAGAACTGTGTCATCAGTTGCCTTCAGCGTCATGCGCTCACCGGAATTGTCGAGCTGTACCAGCTCCGCCTCTCCAACTCGCCCGGATCCGTTGACAGATACACCACCCTGCAACACAAAAACAGCCGTGTTGAACACAGTCGGGACGGCGATTTCGGTTGCATGTCCTGCTTTCAAACGCACATCGTACAGATGGACAGGCGTGAATGTCTTCGCCGGCCCCTTGATGCCGCGAGGCATCGTTTCGGATATCCCACGAAACTCCCCTGCAATCACACGCAGCTGTCCTGCCCCACCGGCCAGTTCGACCACGGGAATGTCCCTCTTCAACAGGGTCTGGTAGCCCGGGCTCGACATCTTGTGGGCGCGCGGCAAATTCACCCAGAGTTGAATGGCATGGAAGACACCGCCCTTGCTCGCCCATTCTTTCTCATGCATCTCTTCGTGCACGACGCCGGAGGCAGCGGTCATCCATTGCACATCGCCCGGCCCGATCACGCCGCCACTCCCAGTGGAGTCACGATGCGCCACAACACCGTCGTACACGATGGTGACCGTTTCAAATCCCCGATGCGGATGTTCGCCCACTCCACGCGGCTGGTCGGTCGGAGAAAAGTTCTCCGGGCCCGCATAGTCCAGCAGGAGAAACGGGGAGAGCGTCTCCCCAACCGAGTTGCCAGGGATCAGATTACGCACCGGGAAGCCGTCGCCCACCCAATGGCGCGACCCGTACCGATGAATCTGGACGACCTTCTTATCGCTCATCACAGCGTTGCTCATGGCAGTGTCCTCCTTAGCCCGCATGATTTATGACGGTTCGTTTCGAAATTGCGTAGTCGCGTTGCGAGACGGGCACGCGGAGCCCCGGGGGACCGAGGCGTACTTGAAACAGTACGTTGAGGTCGCGCGGGGCGAACCTGTCCGCCGCAGGCTTGTCGCAGCAGCGAATCCGCAATTGCAGTAGAAACGTTCATGAATCATGCGGGCTACACCATCGCACGCAAGGCTTCGGTTATGGCCACGTGGCCTCGCACCAGTGACGAGGGGTGTTCATACTCAATAGCGTTCCGAGAAATTGCCGTATACATCTCCTCAAACAACCGCGCCGCTTCATCGGAAAGTCCAAACGACTTAAACGTTGGAACGACGGCGCTCAACGGTGCCTGTTGGGCCGTGACCGTCTTCCCGAGGATCTGACCAAGCGCTGCAGCGACGTCATCCGGGCTATACTCTTCCGGCCCGGCCATTTCCACGATGCGGTGACCCTTTCCACCGGCCAGCAATTGTTCGGCACCGACCCGGCCGATGTCCTTCGTGGAAATCATAGGAATCTTGGCTGAAGGCGCGATGAACGTCGGCAGAACTCCCTGCGCTTTGGCCGCCCCGATCACTGGGGCCCAATTCTCCATAAAATAGGGTGGCCGCAGGATCGTGAAATGCTGGACCGAGGCTCGTACTTTCCCCTCAGCATAATGCACGGCTCGAATGGGACCCGTGCCATCGGGCAACTGGCCACCGATTGAGGAAAGAAACACTACATGGCTGACCCCACTCTTCTTGATCGCCTCAGTTGCTCGATCCGTGCGGGCCTGTTGATCCGACAGCCAGGCTCTTGCTCCATAGTTCGGTGGGATCATGAGATAGATCCCCGTTGCGCCTTCGAAGGCCGTAGCTACAGCGGCCACATCATCGAGCGACGCAACAACGACCTCTGCACCCTTGGTTTTCCACACTGCTCCCTTATCAGCAGAACGGACTACGATCCGCACCGGCTGTTTCTTCCTGAGTAACGTCTCCGCGACCGCCGATCCTGTATTCCCCGTCGCTCCAACAACGACAAACATGAGAGGCCTCCCTTCCTTACCGATCCTTATAAACCAGCAAGCCCACAAACAGTTCAACTACCGTTGCCGAATCTCACACTGGCAACTTGTATTCCAGGCAAGCCTAGCCCAGCCAGTGCGCCGGATCCATCCGTAAAGCATGAAGATTTCTTGGATTCAACCTACTGAGTCGTGGAGCGGAAGAGCGTTCCCTGCCGTCGAACCAACGGCACCGTGCCGAATTGTCGGCTCCAAACCATCAAGCCTCTGATAGACTTGAGGCGAGGTGCTCATGACCGAATCTCGGGTTTACTCAGCACTACTGATGGTCGTACTCATCGCCACTGGAATGATTTGGTTTGATTCTGTGATGGCATCGGACGAGCTCCCACGTTCGTATTTGAAAATCCCCCTCGTCTCTCGAGAACGGATTCCGATCAGCCGGATCTTAGCTTATCCAGATCAATATCAGATGCGAGAAATCCGGTTGACCGGTACAGTTACGGCAATTCAAGTCGAGACCGTCACAAACAGGTTCGTCTGTGGCCGAGCCCACGAACGGACAATGCTGACCGTGGAAGATGATACCGGCAAGATCGAGGTGATCGATCAAGGCGCCTGCGGGAAGAATGTGGGGGCGTTAAAGGCGCTGATGGTGAAGGCAGGCCAACAAATCGATCTGTTGGTGCAGATTATGATCCCAACCGGCTTGGGTACTCCCAGCTCATCAATAGAAGCGACCATCCGTTATATCGATTTGGCGCGGGAGTAGCGTTGCCTCTCATACAGCTCAGCGTAAACCCGTTCATCTTGCCCAAGTGGTGAAGTCTTGCAATCTCACGATCCGACCGATTCTTTGAGCCTGTCGATAATACCGTTCATCCGCGGTGACCAATATCGCTTCGGATTCGTGCAATGCCACAGCATGATACAGCGTATCGAAAACATGCTGCCTGAGTGACGCAGATAGATCGCATGCCTTCTGATAGACTTCGACATCCGCTCTGATTGGCAATTCAAGCGCGTGCAGCAGGGAAACAGCTCGGCGCACCCGAACAGCATCCAAACGTGTAATGACCGCAGCTACCTCAGCCAGCCAGTGTGGCGGTTGTACGATGGCCAACCTCGACTCTTCGATCAAGTGGAGAATCTGGAGGGCCTGAACCGAATGGGACTCTTCTGCACGATCGGCAAAGACCCACTTGATGATTACACTGGCATCAAGGACGACCGTCATCACGGTCGTCCTTGTCTCCTCGCAGTCCGGATTGCCGTATCAGTCACGTGCCTCGTCCGCTTTCGTAGGGCCAATAACTGCTCAACCACCTTGGCTCGGCGTTGACGTCTCCGGCGCTCTTCGACAGCTTGACGCATGAGGTCGGTCAACACCGCACTCTTGTTCTCCCACCGAAAGGCCTTATCAAACGCCTCTTTCACATCTGATGGGACGCTAAAATTCACTGTGGCCATCGTGGAACTCCGTTGTTGAAAAATTCAACAATAGGATGGCAGCCATCGATCATACTGTCAAGCTTGGCGCTAACTCGCGCCTGCGTTTTATGCTTCACATGCGGTACTTCATCCCTGACACCCAATCCGTGACGCCAGATCAGCGCCGCGCTTCGTCGCGTACTACACGGAATCATTGCATGACTTTGTACTGGCTTGTCGCCCGCAAATACTGTTTGGGAGTTATCACCTATCCCTGATGGTTTTCCAACGAGTTTACGGAAAGTGCATGGTCGAGCAATGGCCCCATAATTATACTTTCGAAGCTGGGGTAACTTTGAGCTGTACTAAACATAGATCCGCTGGTCCCCGTTACGGATCTGATACGCTTCATAACCTTCCCGATCAAATACGGTCACGACATCCCCATTTGAAAAGGTAAGCGTGAGTGTCCCATCCGGATCTCCATGTACTGAGACAACTGATCTACCTACGAGTCCCAATAAACTGGCAGCAGAGAGGGGATTATTTTCATCTCCTTCCCACTCACTCACACTCCCCTTAGCGGAATGCTCAATCCGACTTTGCACAATAAGAGAAAGCAGGTCTTGCACACCTAGGGCTAAGACTGGGCCATCAAAGTTAAAGTCGACGTTGTACGATCCCACAGCCACTTGATTAAGTTCTCTTCCGGCAAAGAAGCTCAGGTCAGTATCAGGTTTGAGACCGTACATCGCGCACTCCGCCTATGAGTGGGGTGTGATTGCTCAACACTGCATAATATAGAATTCTATGCAGATGATGTGGGACTAGCTCGACCCGGCCCTTTTTATCGTTTCATGAATCAGCTCCGGCACCAGATGTCGGGATACCTACTCCCACCCACTGACTTCATAGCCCTTCTCCTTCAGACAACTCTCCACGGCCTCGGCATAAGGCGGTTCGGGTTCGAGCGGTTTGAAGGTACCTCCGAGTAGGCCAATCGTGAGTCCTAATGCGCTGCCGACCGCAGCACCGATTGTGACCCCAGGCAAGCCTCCGATGATCCCTGCCGACGCACCGACCGCACCGCCAAGGGTCAACCCAAGGACCGCGCCGGATGCTGCGTTGGCACTCTGATACACGCCAGGACGCAACCCGTTTTTTTCAATGCGTTTTTGACACAATTCGATCGCTTGGTGAGCCACCTGCCTGCCGTGCAAGTGGAGTTGCTTATTTGACCGTAAGATTGGCTGTGGGCCAGTACAGGCCGTGACGGTGAGAAGCAGCATGCCCGCAACCAGCCGCTGCCAGGATGGATTGACCACAGAAGTCTCCGAGGGTGTTTTCCTTGTATTTCTTCACTTCTCACCCTTTGGAGTAAATGTCGAGGGTTTTTCAATTGTACACATCTTCTCGTCCCTTCTCTCTCACGGAGGGGATGGGTGGGTACTCAACTGCGCGCATTGTTCGAGCACTTCTTCTCCCCTCATTACGGCTGGATATTGAGGTCGTTTCCTTTGCGCGCATCCAACGAGGGCTTTTTGTTTCGCTTCCTTCCACATCTCCCTCTGGCTACATGCGGGAAGGGTTCCCACTGCGCGCATGCATCGAGCGCCGCCCCTCGGATCAATTCAAATAGTACCCCGTGTGCGCGATGCGCGAGCACAGGAACCCTTCCCGTATGTAGCCCTTCCCTCCCTTCACTGCCACCCTGTCACTTCATATCCTTTCTCTTGCAAACAGAGATTGACATAATTCGTGTAGGCCTGGCTGGGATGCTGGGACGGGCCGGTCACAGCCGAAAATAGTCCCATCAGGAGACC
>Ga0224505_10000636_pt1 | contig 23729 bp, 10 predicted proteins | sample SF_Jan12_sed_USG_FD_169102 | JGI IMG/M metagenome (GOLD analysis project Ga0224505, IMG submission 169102) | Sediment microbial communities from San Francisco Bay, California, United States - SF_Jan12_sed_USGS_4_1 | ecosystem: Environmental > Aquatic > Marine > Sediment | place: USA: California... | reverse complement strand
GTCCCTATGCCGCTTTCGGCCGCGACGGCGAATCGCAATCGGCTGATACCTTGCTGCCGAAGAACGCACCGGGGCATCCGCTGAAACACGAATTCACTCGCGCCATTCCCACCAGTCAGTGCATGGTGTGCCACATGCACCAGCCGAACATGTTCATGAATTCCTATCTCGGCTACACGATGTGGGACTACGAATCGGATGCGCCGTTCATGTGGCCCGAGCAGCAACAGGAGTTGTCGATTGACGAGCAACGCGAAGCTCTCGATCGCAACCCGGAAGGCGCCGTTGTCCGCGGCAAGTGGGCCGACCTCGACTTCCTGAGGAATGTGACCGACCTGAACCCGCAGCTGAAGGACACTCAGTTTGCCGACTATCACGGGCACGGCTGGAATTTCCGCGCCGTGCAAAAGCGCGATCTGGAAGGCAATCTGCTGGATGCCGAAGGCGAAATCGTCGCCAATAACGACCCGCAGAAATTCCAGAAAGCAGTGCATCTCTCGTCGATACACGCCGATGCGGGCATGCACTGCGTCGATTGCCACTTCACCCAGGACAACCACGGCAACGGGCATCTTTATGGCGAGGTTGCGAGCGCGATCGAGGTGGAGTGCAAGGATTGCCATGGCACTGTCAGTGCATACCCGACGCTGCGCACTTCGGGCCCGGCCGCACCGCCCGGCGGAACGGACATGCGGCTTTATCGCAACGAGGACGGCCGGCGTCGCTTCGAATGGCTCGGCAAGCAGCTTGTGCAGCGGTCGGTGCTCGATCCGCAGAAAGAATGGAGTTTGAGCCTGGTCAGGGACAGCGTGAATCCGCAGCACAGCGGGTACAACGAGAAAGCGGCGCGCGCGAAGCTGATGAGCAACAACACGTCGACGCAGGCCTGGGGCGTTTCAATTCCCTCCGAAGACCTTGCCCACCAGGACGATGCAATCGAGTGCTACACCTGCCATACCTCGTGGATCACGAGTTGTGCGGGTTGTCATTTGCCGATCGAGGCGAACTGGAAGACCGAGCGGCATCACTACGAGGGCGGCACGACTCGCAATTATGCGACCTACAATCCGCAGGTCGCGCGCGACGACATGTTCATGATCGGCAAGCGTGGATCGGTCAACGATGGCAAGATAGCGCCGGTCCGTTCTTCATCGGCACTCGTGTTGTCTTCAACGAATGCCAACCGCGAGCGAATTTACGTCCAGCAGCCGCCGGTATCGGCAAGCGGCTACAGTTCGCAGGCGATGAATCCGCATTTCCCGCACACGGTGCGCAAGACAGAAACCAAGACCTGCAGCAATTGCCACCTGACGGAAAAGGGCAGCAACAATGCGACGATGGCGCAGCTGCTTTTGCTCGGCACCAATTTTGTCAATTTCATCGGCTTCAATGCCTGGGCGGGACTGGAAGATGCGGTGCTGGCAACGCAGGTGACCGAATGGGACGAGCCGCAGGCGGTGATCGGCAGTTACCTGCATCGCTACGCCTATCCTGACAATTACCGTCGGCATCTCGACAGGAACCGTGAGCTCGAGTCTGCCCAGTTTCATCGTTCGGGGCCGGCTTACTGCGTACAGCTTCGCGGCGAGTATCTGTACGCGGCCGAGGGCGAGAGGGGGCTGCGCGTATACGACGTTGCCAACGTCGCCAACAAGGGTTTCAGCCAGCGCATTGTCGATGCACCGTTTTCAAAGCTGGGCCACGATCCGGGCCTCGAATCCGCAAACGCGAGCTGCGTAGCCCTGCCGACCAATCAGCCGATCTATCCGCCCCGCAACGAGGGCGAACTGATGCGCGTGGACAATCAGGAGCAGCCGTTTCACCCGATTTACAACTATGCCTTGCTCACGGATCGCACTGAAGGACTGATCCTGACCGACGTCAACACTTTTGCCGATGGTGATCTCAACAACAATTTTCTCAAGCGCGCGGTCACCTGGAACCCGGGTGGTGTGCTGCAAGGGGCAAGACATATTACGATCGGCGGACACTATGCTTACGTCGCCGCCGATCTTGGAATCGTGGTGGTCGATCTCGATGACCCGTTGCGACCGGGGCTTGCTGCTGTCGTGGAACTGGACGATGCGCGCGCTTCGGCTTTGCAGTTTCGCTTCCTGTTTGTTACCGATGCCGACGGCTTGAAAGTCATCGACGTTACCCATCCGGAAAAGCCGCAAACTGTCGATGCAGCGCTTGTGCCAATGCACGATGCGCAACGAATCTACGTCGCACGAACCTATGCCTATGTCGCCGCGGGAGAGCAGGGCCTGGCGATAGTCGATGTGCGACAGGCGGCGAAGCCGAAGCTCGTGGAATTTTATGATGCCGACGGCGCCATTCGTGATGCGCGGGACGTCGTGGTTGGCTCGACCAATGCTTCGTTGTTCGCGTACGTGGCAGATGGCGAGGGCGGAATCAAGGTACTGCAACTGACCTCTCCCGAGTCGCAGCCGAACTTCTATGGCTTCAGCCCGGCACCGCGACCTGAATTGATCGCGAGTTATCCGACGCAAAGCGCAGCACTGTCGCTGTCCAAGGGCCTCGATCGCGATCGCGGTGTCGATGAAACCGGCGGACAGATTGCGGTATTCGGTCGCAAGGGTGCGCGCCCACTGAATCGCGAAGAGATGCAAAAGCTGTATCTCGATGCAGAAGGAAACCCCTGGTATGTGCAAGATGAATAGATATCTGGCGGGCATTCTCATGATGCCCGGCCTCGGCATGGCGCAGGCGCTTCCGCAGAATGACAGATTGGTGCACGAGGGCGTCGCTACCTGCGCGGCTTCGCAATGTCATGGTTCCGCGGTACCGCGCGACGGCTCGAACGTGTTCCAGAACGAATATGTGACCTGGACACAGAACGATCCGCACTCGGGCGCATACCAGGCTTTGAACGGCGAACTGTCACTGGCCATCGCGCGCAGGCTGGGCATCGGCGACCCGCGTGAAGCCGATATCTGCCTCGATTGTCACGCTGACAACGTGGCGGCCGGTCGCCGCGGAGAACGCTTCCAGATTTCCGATGGTGTCTCCTGCGAAGCCTGCCACGGCGGTGCGCAGAAGTGGCTGTCGACACATTACAACGCACCGGCCGTTTCGCATGCCGACAACGTCGCCGCCGGCCTCTACCCCGGGGACCAGGTCAAGGCGCGCGCCGATCTGTGCCTGTCCTGCCATCTTGGCACGCGCGACAAGTTTGCAACTCACCGGATCATGGCGGCCGGACATCCCAGGCTCGCATTTGAACTCGATACCTTTACCGAGCTCTGGCGAACCGCCGGACGCCAGCCTCATTACCGGGTCGATGCTGATTACCGACAACGCAAGGCGGTGAACGGCCACGGCTACACATGGGGAGCCGGCCTGGTCGCCGACGGCCGCCAGCGTCTGGCACTGATAATGAGTCCCGGTTTTGCCGGGGGCGCCATGTTCCCGGAACTGGGCCTCTACGACTGTCATGCCTGTCATCGCTCGATGAAGTCGGTGCAATGGCGGCGCCTGCCGCGGCAGGGCGGGGCCGGTCCCGGTGTTCCGTTCATCAACGACAGCAGCTTCGTCATGATCGTGGCGCTGGCGCGCGCGCTGGATCCGGATAATGCGGGTGCGATCGAATCGTCACTGACCGAGCTGCACCTCGCCGGGAGCAATAGCGTAACGGCGATTCAGTCGGCCGCGAAGGATCTGGATGCCGGACTGCGCAAGCTTCAGTCCGGACTGACAGAGGGCAGCTTCCGCAACCGCGAAAAAGACATACTCGCGGAGATACTGAAATCGGGTGCGCGGCGCGAGTTTCTCGACTACGAGAGCGCCGAGCAGGCCTTCATGGCCGTGCAAATGCTGGTGTTTGAATTACGAAACGACCAAATGCAGGCAGAAATCGACATGCTCGGTGACGCGCTGCAGGACGACGAACGTTACCGGCCGGCGCAGTTCGCCCGATTGCTGGAGAGATTTTCAGCCCTCGATTAGTCGCCCAAAAAAGGGGCCGGATACATTTTTCTGTTATGAAAAATGTATCCGGCCCCTTTTTCCAAAAATGTATCCGGCCCCTTTTTCAGAGAAATTTTCCGGTCTGTAGGCGCGGCTTTAGTTGCTCATGCGCCAGATCTCGCCTTTATCGACCGTCCGGTCGCGGTGCATCAGTATCCATTCGGCATGTTCATCCAGCGCGGAACCGCCCAGCGCCCTCAAGATCAGGCGCTGCTCCGCCGGATCGTCCGAATTATCCAGTCGGCGGCGTGCATTCTGGAACAGGCGAAACATGAATTCGTATTGTTTGATGAGTTCCTTCTCGGCGGTCGCGTAGGCATATCCCTGGCGTATGCCGAACAGGAGAAGCATCGTGCCCATGAAAACCATCAGCGGCGGTGTCCAGGCATCCGGCATCCGCGAACCGACGGTTACGAAAAGAAGAACCACTGCGACGCTAGATAGCAGGCTCAGCTGGCCCAGGCGTTCCGTAAAGCGATTCTTGCGGATCCGTTCACGGGCTTTCTTGCCAAAATAGCCGAGCTGGCCGCTGTTCTCATCGCCGATCCACTCGTGCATGACGAAATCCAGGCCCGCTGCAGTCTTGCTTCTTGCGACGTCGCATTCCGTTCCGGCTACTCGCATGACATTACGAATCCAGCCGAGTTCCGGATCCTGGGTCTGCAGGAAATTGTCGTGAGTGAACTTTGATTCGTTGTCATTGCCGACGCCGGCAACGGCCCAGTAGAACTGCACGCGCAGGCCTTCTGCCAGGGTCCGGTAGTCGAGATATTTGCGATGCCATCCGCGACGCCTGGCCGTTGATTGAACGGCGGCAGATACGACGAAAAACAGCAGGAACGCAAACATGAAATAGGACCAGGTTTGCAGATCCATGTACAAAATGAACATGAGGCCCATGAGAAATGCGAGCAGGTGGGTGACTCGCAAAGTGAGCATTATTTTTTTCTGGAAGTGAATCGCCAGCCAGTCGGCCGTGCAGAACAGGCGGTTAATGTCGTCCACACCCCGCGGAAGCCTGGCGACCTGCTCTTCGCTGTACAGCGGATACTTTTCCGCATCTATTTCCTTCGCGTGTTGCATTGCGTCGCGGCTGAACTCGTCGCTCCTCGCAAAGATCAGCTTGTGCTGATCGGGAATCTCAAGGTTGCGCGGATTCTCCCTGTCCTGGGTAAACCAGCACCAGTCCAGTGGCTTCAGTCCCTCGCGCGGTGCACCGTCGGGCCGGTCGCGCGAACAGACGATGTGATAAACGAGATCGCTTTCATCGTCGACCAGCATCTGCTGCGTTGCGACACTTCTTGTCGTGTAGCCCGGCATGATGTCGTCGTGATGAAATTTGACGACCTGGCCTGTGCCGCCGAGCTCGGTGCCAGGCTTGCCGTCCCATAGCGCCAGCAGGATGTGGCAGTGTGCGCACAGAAAAACGCCGACCTGCGCATATTCCCTGCTTCTCGCCGGTCCGGGCTGCGAAATCTTCTCGACCGTATTGCCTTTCGCGAGCGGTAATTCGAAAACTTCGAGCGCCCGTTCGCAGAGTGACTCGAAACGTGCGCGCGCTTCGATCGTTTCGAAATCCTGCAGGTAGAGGTCCTTCGGCATCGGCAGTGGGACCTGCAGGTCGATGCCCAGCTCGAGAGCGACCTCTGCCACGAGCTGGTCGGCGCCTTCGGCGAGCGACGACATCACCGTCAGGCGGCGGTCCGGGAAACGTTCGGCAAGTCCGCTCAAAAAGTCCTGCACACGCTGCCGCAGCCCGGGAAGTTCCGACGCGAGCAGGTCGCGGTGGCCGGTTACGGCAACGACCAACGGAATAGCAAAGGAGTACCCGTGCGAATTGTTCAATGGTTTGATCAGGCTCGGACTTTGATTCGGATAGGTTTGGCCAGCAGGCAGATTAAACCAAAAAAAGGGCCCTTGCGGGCCCCTTGATTGATTTGCCATCTGGCTAATCCGGTGCGTTCCGTCCTACGGTGCGAACGGAATGACCTTGTCGACATACATGAAAATGCCATTGCTGTTTCGCATATCCGTCGCGCCCTGGAAGTTCTCGCCCGGAATCTGCGTGTAGGTGAGATTCTGCACGGTCAGATCGATGAGCTTCAGCGACAGCAGCGCCGCATGGTAGCGACCGCGATCGTGCAGCTTGATGGCTGTTGCGATGAGGCCCTTGAGGGCTTTGAATCCGACTTTCTGCCAGAAATTGCTGTTCAGCGCGACCTGCGAATCCAGGATCACTTTCTGCAGCACGAGCAGCTTGTATTTTGTCAGCGCGACGAACTGCATGTGGTTGCCTGCTGCATTCACCGAATACTCATTGCCGGGCCCGAAGTCGATGTGCAGGCCGACGAAATAGTACGAGGCACTGTTGGCCTTGCCGCGGGAGCTGCCGCATTCGAACGTGTATTCGCCGACGGAGCCTGCGAAGCCGTTCGCTCCACCGAGATCGTTTTCCGGCATCTTCGTCAGATCGGTGGCTGACCACGCCATAACGTCGCGGTTCTGCGGGTCCGCCGGGTGCAGTTCCGGAACGCTCATATTGGGCGCAAGTGGTCCGAGGCAGTCGTACAGATTGTCCGGGAACACGTCACCGGTCTCGTTCTCGACCAGGATCGTGCCGTCCGCGATGTTGACGCCAGTGGTCTCCGCTGCGATCACCAGGAAATTTGGCGAGCCGCAAAGATACGCTGGAAGAATGGCATCCGGGATCAGGTTGTCCGGGTCGCTGGCCGGTCCGAACAGGACACGCGCCGTCGTGCCGCAAAATGCGGGGTCATCCGTGAACTCAAAGGTCCGGACATTGATCTGTGCATTCGGCTCCAGTTCGACGGTCGCCGGTAACGTCAGCGTTACGGTCTCGCCGGGCCCCAGGGTGCAGCCGGTGGTGCAGCCCGCCGCCGGGATCGGTATATCGAACTCGATAACGTAGCCGCCGATGTTGCCGAGATTGCCCTCGTCGTTCCAGCCGACACTCGTCGTTCCGCCGAGACCGATGCCGAGATGTTTTTCTCCGGCGCCCAGGTTATTGGGCTCATTCGTCAGCCAGTTTCCGTAAACCGACGGCAACGGGACCTGAGGAGTCGATATCGCACCCTCGCCATTGACCCAAGTCCAGCCACAGCCGGGAATCGGCATGCAGGCGGAATTGGTAAATCCGCCTACCCACGCTTCCCTGGGCGCGCTGTCAGGCAGTGCCGCTGCCCGCAGCGTTTCGATAAAAGCGTCTTCGCCCGCATTGGTAATCGTCGCCAGGTGTCCGTTGACACCCATGAAGGTGGCCGCTTCTGCGGCAGCCTTGGCGCTAACCCAGGTCTTGTCCGGACTTCCCGTCGTCGGGTAGGTGATGACTTCGTAGTAATGGCCGTTATATTCCGATGGCGCCGCCTGTAATGCCATCGGCAACAAACCGCAGGCCAGAAACGTCGAGACAAATTTCATTGTTCTGATTTTCATTTTCTATCCCCAGATAAAACATGCAATTCATGCGGCTGAAATCGGCCCATGTGATTTCAAAACGCTATTGGAAACGGCTGCTTTTGCTTCGCCTGGTTTCAATCGGATATGTGGTTGACATTTTTCTTTGCGCGGTTCTTGTTTTAGTGCCGAAAGTTTCGCGCTCCGCCGCCACAATACTCTTGTGGAGACGCAGCATCAATTTTTACCGTTTTGAAAAATGACATTATGTCAACCGCTGCGGCGCCTGCGGTAGTTATGGAACAGGGGCGAACCCGATTGGACGGGGCAATCCTACTTGTCAGTGCGAATCGCGCGAGCCTTGGCCGCCTGATCCGGCCGGCCGGTCTTGTCATAGAGATTCACAAGCCAGCGCCGGGCGCCGGCAACGAAATACGGTAACGCGCTGGTTTCCGCGCGCAACACGTTGAAACTTTCGACCAGCAATGGCTCAGCTTCCTCGTATTGCTTCAGGCCTGCGAGCGCAGCGCCTTCCGCGCTGGCGGCACTGGCGGTACGCCAGTGATCAGCGGAAAACGTTTTCAGGTAAATGGTTTTTGCGTCCCTGGCGAGCAGCAACGCCTCGTCGAATCGATTGGTCTCGATCAGCAGATCCGCAAGCAGAGTCAAGCTTCCTGCAACGTCCGTGTGCTCCGGCCCAAGTAACTTCTTCCTCAAGTCGAGTGCTTCCCGAAGCAGAGGTTCGGCTGCCACGTAGTTATCTTCTTCCATTTGCCACATCGCGAGATTGTTCATTCCACGTGCCGCAGACGGGTGCTCGTTGCCGACCGTGCGCCGGTACATGTCAAGCGACTCTTTGGACAGCGAAATAGCTTTGTCCAGGTCGCCCTTTTCATAGGCGACGAATGCGAGGTTGTTCAACGCCATGGCAATATCCGGATGATTATCGCCGAGCAGCTTTTGCTGCATTTCGAGCGCGGCCTGGTACATTTGCCCTGCCTCGTCGTATTTGCCCTCGCTTTGCAATACAAAGGCCACGTTGTTCAGCCCCATGGCGATTTCAGGATGGGCTTCACCTGGATACAGGATGCGTTTCATCGCAAGCGATTCGCGAAACAGCTGCTCTGCCTCGCTATTGTCGTTGGTAACGAATCCCAGGTTGTTTATGGCTTCCGCAAGATCGGGGTGTGGCCCGCTGTGCAATTTCCTTTGGATCGCCACAGCGTCTCGCAACAACTGGACTGCATCATCGTAGCTTCCCTGGTCGAAGCGGTTCAAACCAAGACCTTCCAGACTCTTGGCAACCTCGAGGCTCTGCTCGCCGATCAGCTTTCGTTGCAGTTCCAGCGCTTCCCGATACAAGGGTTCCGCTTCGGCAAAACTACCCATGCGACCGAGCAGATCGGCAAGCTCGTATATGGTATGCGCCGTGTCCTTGTGTTCGTTGCCGAGCAACTTGCGCCGGACCGCCAGCGCATCCTCGTACATTTTCAGCGCCGGTTCGTATTCGGCCTTGAGCGTCAGCACCTCTGCGAGCCTATCCACGGAGCGAGCGACTTCGAGGTGCTCGGTGCCATACAACGCAGCTCGCTTATCCAGTGCGCCCTGCAACAGGGGAACCGCCTGGTCGTATAGCCCGAGACTGGTGTAGACCGAACCCATCGTCTCCATCAATGTCGCCTGGATCGCGGGCTGGGCCGTCAGCTCTGTTTCGATTCGATCCGCGCCCTTGTCCATGATTTCGCGCGCGGTGATCGTATTACCGAGCGCTTCGCTGGGATCTGACACTTCAAAAAGCCCGACCATGAAATCGGTGGTTTGTTTTGCGGTCTCGGCCTCAACTTCCGCGCGGGCACGAGCCTGGTTTGCCAGGTCGCGCTGCTCAGTGGCCAGCCAGGCGGACCACGCAGCGACGATGCCAAGTACCGCGAGCGCCGCAACGACGCCGGCCTTCAGTCGTTGCAGGCGCTTTGCCTTGGCAATCGACGCATTAATGTAGCTCGCCTCGTCTTCGCTGAGCTCTATGTCCTGCTCGAGCAATGACTCCGCTTCGACCAGGGGCTTGCCCGACGGCAGTAATAAATCGATCGGCCGGTTGTCGGCTTTCCAGCGCTCGGCGGCGGCGGCAATGCGGCCGCGCATCCTGAGGTTTTCGCGATTCTGTGCGACCCAGTCCTTGACCCGTGGCCAGTGCCATAGCAGCGCCTCATGGGCAACGGTTACGACAGCGCTTCCGTCGTCTGCGAGCTCCGTGACGAACAGCCGGTTCTTGACGAAGGTTTCGATCAGTTCGCGACTTTTGCCGGTCGAGGCATCGGTCCAGGGCGCGCGCTTGCGGCCAATGGTTTCATGGCCATCGTGTTCGATACTGACCAGTGCATTCAGCACTTTGGGAAGCTCGGCCTCGACATCGTCCGGAAGATCCTTGAATACTTTCTCCGCGCGTTGTGCGAGCGAGCCCTCTACACCGCCGAGGTCACGATAGGCCTGCAATGTCAGCATGCCGTCTTCGGTGCGTCGCTGATACAGTTCTTCCAGTGTGAATTGCAACAAAGGCAGCACTTCCGGATGTTCCGCCGCAGCGTCCCGCAGCATGTCGTCGAGACGCTCGCTGCTTTTGGCGTCTTCCTCGAAGCGCAATCCGGCAGCGCGCGTCGGCAGGCGTATCATCTGGCCGATTTCGCTGGCAGTGGGCGGCATCAGGTCGTATTGCCCGTCGCCTTCCTTCAATGCAACGAGTTTGGGCAAATCGGCGAGACGCGGGTAGAAATCACTGCGCAGCGTCCCGATGACCCAGACACGTCCGCAGCGTGCCAGCGCGTCAAGAACATCTCCGAAGGCCCGCCGGTGTTTCGGCAGGATTTCTTCCTGCGTGTACATTTCCTCCATCTGGTCGATGACGAGCGCCAGCCTCGCATTCGCTTTACCGCCGCTCGCGTTTTGTTCGCGCGACAGTGCGTTCTTGATCAAAGATGTGGCCGCTTGCGGTGATTCCTGAAGAATCTGCGCAAGTTCCTCGGGTCCGGTGCCGTCCGAATCGAGCGAGGGCAGGGCATGTTCACGCAGCAGCGCTTTCGCCAATCCGGAAAACAGGTCGCCACGCACGTCGGTGGGCCTGTATACAGCGCGACGCCAGATATCGACGCCCTCGATCACACCGGGCCGGGTCAACATCGGCAACACACCGGCGCGCACCACCGAGGACTTGCCGCCACCGCTCATGCCGAGTACGAGAACAAACGACCTGCCGTCGGCTGCCTGGTCACGCAGCGCCTGCAGGATGTCGGACACGGCCCTTGTGCGGCCGAAGAACACCGGCGCATGCTCGAACTCGAAAGCGGCCAGACCTCTAAACGGCGAGCCCTTCTTCCACACGGCGCGCGCTTCGGACGTCGACGAAACGCTGCCGGGTATCTGCCGGTCGATCAGCCGGTGAAGGTGATTCTCCAGCGAATTCTCGAAATCGCTGGGTGCTTCGAAAAGGTGAAAGGCGGCGACAATTGTCCCTTCCGCCTGGTCGTGAAACCATTTCCCGATGAACTCATCGAGTTTCTTTTTCTGTGACAGGCGATCCAGGAGCTCCTTTTCGTCATCGAGACGGACAGACGGCGGTGCGGTCTTGCGGTAGACCAGCAGGTCGGGTTTGCCGTTCTTGCGAAAGCCCTCGATCGCTTCTTCGAATTCGTACTCGGTCCCGGATTCGTAGCGCGTGCCGTCCGGACGCGCAAATTCCTTGGGGAGCCTGGTGCCGAGCCGTGACCAGAGGATAGCGATTACGACGTCGGTATCGGACGGTTTCACGATCTGGTGCTGGAACGTTGAAGTCGCGACGAGCGGTTCGTGCTCCCACAGTACGGGCTCAAGCACGACCTTGCCGATGTATTCGCTTTGCAGCCGCTCGATGACCCGGTTCGCTATGGCGCGCTCTTCAAACACGTCGCCGGGTGAAGAAATGAAGAGTCGCAGTGTCTTCACTGTTCTACCTTGTTATATGTACCTAATTTTAAATCAAAAAACGGCCAATTGATATCGCGCCTGGTTCGCTGTGAATTGAACGAAGCGTGTTTGACGGCATGCTAGAATCGCGCCGTTGCTCAAATCCGAAAAAATAGAAAAATGAATAAGTTCATCAGGGAATTGCGTCGCCGCGAGGTATTTCGCACGGCCGGACTTTACGTCGGAATCTCCTGGATTCTGATTGAAGTTGCGAGCGTTATCCTGCCGACGTTCGATGCTCCCGAATGGATGATGCGTGCCATCGTCATGGTGGCGTTTGTCGGCTTCCCGGTCATGCTGGTGCTGGCCTGGGTGTACAACATTACCGATCATGGTATCGAGGTACAGGCCGACCCGACCGATACAATAGTCGCGCCGATCGGTGGCCGAAAAATGGACTTCATCGTCATAGGCGTACTGTCGGTCGCCCTTATAGTTTCGGTCTACCTCAATGTCATCAGTGGCCCTGCCGTCGTCGTGGAGCAGGAACCCATATCGGTGCTTATTGCGGATTTCGACAACACAACTGGTGATGCGCTGTTCACCGGCACGCTCGAGGAAGCGCTGCAAATCGGTGTGGAAGGTGCGTCGTTCATTACGACATTTCAGCGGGCGACGGCACGGCAAGTGGCAAACGAAATCAATCCCGGCAGTTTGCTCGACGAGGCTGCAGCACGGCTTGTTGCTGTGCGCGAGGATATTCGCTACGTGCTGGCTGGCCGGATAGAGGAAAGCAGCGGCCGCTACGAATTCGCGGTCCGCGCTGTCGATCCGCGAAACGGCGAAGTAATCGCCGACGCGAAAGCGCGAGCAAAGAGCAAGCTCGAAGTCCTGACCGCGGTGGGCGAACTTGCCGGCGATCTGCGTGAAGAGCTCGGCGACGACGCTATTGATCGCGAGCGCATGGCCGCAAAAGAAACTTTCACGGCCGCATCGCTCGAAGCGGCAAAGAGCTACACCACGGCGCAGGACCTGCAGGACCTGGGACAGGATAGCGAAGCTGTCACCCACTATGCGAAGGCGGTCGAACTTGATCCGCGCTTTGGTCGTGCGTACTCGGGCTGGGCCCTGAGCGCATTCAATCTCGGCCGAACGGATGAAGCGAACGAGCTGTGGGACAAAGCGCTGATGTACATGGACACGATGACCGAGCGAGAGCGCATGCGAACCCTCGGCCTTTATTACTCGGTCGTGACGCGGAACTATCCCAAGGCCGTCGAGAGTTACCAGGCACTCGTCGAAAAGTATCCTGCAGACGATTCCGCACACAACAACCTCGCGGTGCTGCATTTCTTCATGCTCGATTTTCAGGCCGCGCTCGCCGAGGGCAGGCGAGTTCTGGACGTGTATCCGAAAGTTGCGATTTACCGCGGAAACTACGCCCTTTACGCGATGTACGCTGGCGACATGGAGACGGCGGTTACGGAAGCTCGCAAGCTGGTGGACACGGACCCCGGGTACTTCAAGGCTTGGTTACCCATCGCGATAAGCGCGCTTTCGGCCGGTGATATAGCAGCAGCCAGACAGGCCTACCAGAGCATGGCCGCCATTGGCCAGCAGGGCGCTTCTACGGCAACCCTCGGTCTTGCGGGTACCGCCTCGTATTCCGGCGACTTCGAACTCGCGCGCAGCATTCTTACTGAGGGTATCGAGGACGATGTGGCCAGCGGTAACCAGTACATCGCCGCGGCCAAGTACATCGCAATTGCAGATGCCTACGCTGGTGAGGGCAAGTTCGCAGAGGCAGCGGAAGCCGCCGACAAAGCGCTCGGCGTGTCGGATGAAGAACCTTGGATCATCGCTGCAGCCATGACCTATCTTGCTGCCGATCGGCCGGAGCGGGCCCAGGCAATTGCAGACAGACTTGGCACGGAATTGCAGCCGCAGAGTCGCGCATACGGCCTGATGATCAAGGGATTGATGGCTTCGCAGCAGGGTCGGCATGTCGAGGCGATCGAAACCATGACGCAAGGCATCGCATTGGCGGATTTGTGGTTATTGCGCTTCGGCCTCGGCAGGGTTTACGTCGCTGCCGGTTATTACGCCGAGGCGCTGGACGAATTCATGATTTGCCAGAATCGGCATGGCGAGGCAGCATCGCTTTTCCTCGATGACCTGCCAACCTACCGCTACATGGTGCCTCTTAAATACTGGCTGGGCGTTGCTCAGGATGGCCTCGGCATGAAAACGGCGGCCACCGAAAGCTTCCGCTCCTATCTGGCGCTCAGGCCGAATGGTGGTGCTTTCGTAGAGGATGCGACGCGACGCCTTCCTTGAACGTTTGCCAGATGCGGGGTCTCCGCCGGCTGCTCACGCCGGCGGAGATCGTGATTGCTTCTTCGTCTAGAGTTTCAGCAATACCATCCCGTACTGAATCTGATTCGTCGTCGTCAGAGTGACGGCTACGCAGTACGGCGTTCCCTGTTGCGTCGCCGGCAGGTTGTTACCACTGGAATCGACCGCCTGCCAGTTGTACTGCCAGCTGAAATCGGACTTCATGCGGAAGCCGCTGCTGCCGGGGTCCTGCGCGACGATCGTGCCACCGGGGCACGATCCCGTCTTGACCGTGATGCTTTGCTTTCCGTCGCCGACATTTTGCGGCACGCCGTTACTGTTCGTCCAGGCCCAGTACAGCGGAATCGAGGTGCCGGTCTTGGCATTCGACTTGGTAGTCGTTACCCCGGTCATGCCGTAGACGAATGTAACGGTTACCTTGAACGATTTGCTCGCGGAATTGCCCGACGTGTCGGTTGCGGTACAGGCTACGGTGGTGTCCCCGACGGCGAAGTTGTCGCCCGATTGAACCGGCGTACCGCTGCCCTGTTTGATGCAGGCGATGGTGACGGGGAACTTGTCGGTTGCGGTCACGCTGAAAGACACGGCCGTGCCCGACGTGTTGCCAGTGGTCTTGGTAATGTCCGCAGGGACCGTAATGACCGGCTTGGTCGTGTCAACAACGTTGACGCTCTGCGCTGCCGTCGCCTGATTGCCGCTGAAGTCGGTCGCCGTCCAGGTAACGACCGTCGTCCCGAGCGGGAAGCCCGCGGCCGGCGCATCGTTCGTTACTACCGGCGCACCGGTCGTGTCGCTGGCAGTGGCATCGCCAAGCGGAACGGTGGTCAGCAGGCCCGGCCCGGTCGCTTCGAAACCGACGATATCGGCCGGTGCGGTAATGAGCGGCGGCGTGCTGTCGACAATCCTGATCGTGAACGATCCTTGTGCAACGTTTACGTCACCCGAGCTGTTCGGTCCGTGATCGCTCGCTGTGCAACTGACCAGCGTATCGCCGATAGCGAACAGGCTGCCGCTTGCGGGACTGCAAATCAGTTGCACATCCGGATCGATGGCATCGGTCGCCGTAATCGATAGTCCGGGCCCAAACGCGTCGGTCGCGAGGTAGTCGACGATAACCCCTGTTGGCGAAGTCGGCTCACGTGCAATCGTTGCGGCTGGAATCGTCAGTACCGGTAGTGTGTTGTCCTCGACGCGAATGCCGCCGGTCCAGGTGCCAATATTGCCAATGTCGTCCTGGGTCGTGCAGTTTGCGCCGGTCGTGCCGACCGGTACCCAGCCCGGCAGGGATGGGTTGTTTGCGAGGTCGAGGCTGCAGCTGACGGCTGCCGGTGAACCATTGTCATCCGCGCTGATCGAGTCGCCGCCGTTAGTCCCCATACCCGAAACGAGGTCGACGTAAGCGCCGTTCTGACCCTGCGCTTCGGCAACAAAGATGTATCCGTTCGCTACGTTGAAGGCCGGCGGAATGACATCCTTGATGACCTGCTCATTCTGGGTATTGATCTCCGTCTTGCCGGTGTTCGCTTTCTGCGCCCAGACGTTATAGCCGAGCAACTCCGAAAGTTTCGTCTTGCCGTTTTCGTCTGCCGCGGTCAGCGCGCTGCATTCGCCAGCCGACTCGGAGCAAAAAATCCTGACGGTCACGTGAACCTCGCCCCTGGGTGGCAGCGGGAACGAGACGAAACCCTGAAACGGATTTGCTATGTCCGCCGGCGCGAGGTTTTTCAGGTTCGGATTCGACTTGGCCGAAATCACCTTGCTTTCGGTAATCAATCCGGTCTCGCAGTCCTGCAGGGAGTCGAGCTCATCGGCTTGCCAGGCAATAACTTCGACATCGAGATCGTCGAGTTCCGTGCCGCCGTATGCGAAGTCTGCGTTGATTGCCGTGGTCGTGTTGTTTTTCGATACGACCGTAAACGTCGCGTCGACAAACGAATCGACAACCGCCTCGTTCTTGAGGTTCGGGTTCTTCAGATTCGGATTCTGCAGGTTGGTTGCTTCTTCCGTCGTATTCTTGAAATTCGGGTTTTTCAGGTTCGGGTTCTTGAGGTTCGGATCCATGTAATCCGTGTTCTTCCAGTTCGGGTTCTTGAGATTCGGGTTCTTCAGGTTCGGGTTCTTGTAGTTTGGATTGAGTACGCTGATCTCGAGTTCCGACCAGATCGGTTCGACGAGATCGGGGTCGTGAATCTCGAACAACAAGACGTTTTCGGTAGTAGTGCCCGGATCGATCAGCGTGCCAGCCTCGGAATCGCCGTTTACGGTAATCTGCGAAACAAGGGTCGAGCCATCGAAGGCATATACAGTCACCGGCGCTTTGAGGTTCTGCGACACGACGAACAGCGTTACGTACTCGGTAGACAGCGGTTGGATGGTCACCGTCTCCTCGATGACCGGCAACGGATCGGTCGCGACGAAGGTCGGCCCGAACGGGAGCTGCCGCCACGACGCCCGGGCGGTCGTCAATACCACCGGCACCGGGTTGGTGACCGGGGTCTGGCCGGGCTGGTTGCCGATTACCAGGCGCAGCGTTTTCGGGTTGAGCGGATCGATGTTCTGCGAGCCGATGACAAATCCGCGCTGGATCTGGCCGAAGTTCTTCGCGACAACCGGGGCGACCAGGCGCACCCGATCCTCGATCGTTGCACCGTAGATTTCGGAATCCTTGATCCGCGTCTGGTACTCACCGGTCGGGTGGGTGGGCAATACGTTGGGGTTGCAGGTCAGTGCACCGGGGTTCGGGTCGTCCGGACCTTCGGCGCGCAAGGCGTAAGCGGAGAGGAAGCGGTCCTGCCGCCCGGTTGATGCAATCTTCGCCTCGACATACGGTGCGCCGGGCTCGGTGATTTTCGGCCGGGCAGCGTCTGCGGGGGCAGCGGCAAGCCTTGCGTCGCCATTCCCATCGGCCGTGTCGTCCGCATTGCTGACAACGCCATTCTGGTCGACGACTTCGTACGGCAGCGGTGCCGTCGAGTCACCGTCGAAAAAATCATCGTCGAACAGGAAACCGCGGACCCGGCGATTGTCCGTCCAGGCGGCGAAATAACTGACCTTGTTTATGGCATCAGCGATGTTGCCGATCGGCGAAGCGTTAGATTCCCATCGTGCGCTGGTCTGATTGAAGCGCCATTCCTGGGCGACCAGCGCATTGTAGTCGCCGGCGAACGCCACGGTGTTTCCACCGTAGTTACGAATATTGAGCGGATTCGATTCTCTTTCGAACGCGTTACCTTCTTCGTCGTAATCGATCTGGTACTGCGAAACCAGCTCCGGCGTCGATGGCGTCGGTGTCCCATTGCTGGCAATAGAGATCTTGCTCGAGAAAACATCGACATTACGCCGGTAGCGCAGCAGCCCGAGCCCGCTCGCTCCATCGTTGATATTGAAGTCTTCGATAAACGGATTGTTTTCCCAGTGCCGCGTGTTCGCGCCCTGCAGCAATTCCTCATAAGCGAGGCTTTCGCGTAGCGTACTGTAGTAAATGGCGTTACATGCGCCGCGCGCGCATGCCAGCGTCGGCATGAACTGGAAGTGTACCGGCTGCCCGGCGAACGGAACGATCGGTGTTGGCGCACTCCAGTTTGTGCCATTGCTCGAAGTTCGTATCATGACGCGCGTTCCGGCGACGTTGCTGTAGTCGCTCAGGCAATTGCCCTGCGCATCGCGCGGCCGCTCGACATAAGCCAGTACGAAATGCGAGCCGGTGGCCGACACCCACGGGAACATATTGCTGCGAGCCGAGGCGCGGTCAGGATTGGCGGCATTAGGTGCGGTTGCCTGGTCGAACTCGCACACATCGGTAATTGTGAAAACCTTGCCAATCCTGTCGCCACGGTCTTTGGACAGTGCACCGACGATAGCGTCGGAACCCTCGCCGGAATCGAAGCGGCGCATCGCATACAGGACATCATCGCCCTTGTTGGCGATCGACAGACCCTGGTCGAGACCGGAACTGTTGCTGATCTGGCGGGGGTTGCTCCACGAGCCGGGTGAGCCGAAGTCATCCGAGTACGTCGACCAGGTGCGGATGTTCTGATTGCTGGAGTTGAAATCCGCATAGCTCACGATAATGCGAAAATTGGGGATTTCCCGGGTGACGACGAGCGGGTCACCGTTTTCGTCGGTTTCCTCGAGCGTCATCGTGACACTGCGTGTCCCTCCATTCGGGTCGATAACGACATGGGCATCGGGCTTATCGATAAAGTGACTGCCCTGGATGCTCGAAATCACGATCTGTCCTGCCTCGGACACGTAACGGAAGCCGGTTTCCCGATTCAGCTCCAGCATACGCTGAATGACCATCGAGCTGTTGCCGTTGCGGTCGCCAACGATGCTCGTTACAGCAGCCCAGCCCGGCCCGGAGAGAACGGTAGGATCGGCAGCAAATTCCTTGCCCAGCGAGAAATTCTGTTTCGTGCCCGTCAGCGGGCGGCGAATGAAATGTCGTCCGTCCGTCGTCTCGGAAAACGCAATCCAGGTCTCGCCCTGCAGGTCCGGCAGGTCGGAATAGCCATACCAGTTAAAGGCGCAGGCGATATGCAATTCATTGAGCGGATCGACGGCGCAGGACGGTTCGTTCTCCTGTCGTCCGAGTTGTCCGTTTTCGTAGCCATCGGCCGGAGCTCCGGTGACGTTGACGTTTCCGTCGACGACCTGGGCGTTTGCCGCTGAGAAGGCCAGCATGACAGTAAGGAAAATTCCGGCAACAAGTCCTGGCGCTGATGCATTACGGTGCGTGACGTTCATTTATGTAGCTCGCTCGGGGCAAGGCCCCTGTTTTGTAATTTGTTTGAATTGCGGCAGCAGCTGCTGTGCCGCTTTTATTGACTATTGGCAGATTTGGAAAAGCCAGCGAGTCTTTTGTAATGGCAGGATTATAGGACAGGCCCGGGTCGCTTGATAGAAGGCCGAAAAGTACCGTGAAATCGTCCGTTATTGGTCGCAAAGGACGACTTATGTCGCATTATCTTTGCCCGCGAGCCATTCCGGCGCTTTGCTTTGCAACGCCGGGGATGCAGAATGTCCGCCTTCCACACAGACGGCAGACTCCGTTTGAGCATTCTTCGCTACACCATCCCGAACAGCTTTACGGCAGCGAGCCTGTTGCTCGGACTCGCGTCCATCGTGACCGGGCAGCTGGGCAATATCGAATTGGCGGGCTGGATGATCATCTGGTGTGCGTTGCTCGATGTCATGGACGGAATGGCCGCGAGATTGCTGAAGGCCACCTCGAGTTTCGGCGCCGAGTTCGATTCGATGGCAGACCTGGTGTCTTTCGGCGTTGCGCCGGCCATGCTGGTTTTTCAAACCGGCATCACGCTCGGCGGCGTGCAGATCGAATCGGGCGCGTACTGGGTGTTGCTGCTGTCGGTGGGCATATTCGTCCTGGCCGGCGCCATGCGGCTGGCGAGGTTCAACCTGTCGACCGGGGAGCCCCGCACCGGCTGGTTCGCGGGGATTCCGACGACCGCGGCAGGTGGCGGGCTTGTTTCGACAGCGATTATCGTGCTGGCAACCTATCCGGACGTTGCCGGAATACTGCCGCTACACCTGTACCTGCCGATAATGATGTTCGTGCTGGCGCTTGGAATGGTGTCGAGAATCCGTTACCCGAAAGTCGCCAAGCGCGATAGCCACATCGTCAATGCGTTCCAGGTTTTCGTCGTGCTGTCGACATACTATTGCGGCATTACCCGCAGCTATCCCGAATTCCTGTTCGGCATGGCGCTGTTTCTGTTGGTCACCGGTATCATCGCCGGCAGGATTACCAAGGACTAGGTCTTTCGACCTGCGCAGGCAACCGACGAGGCGAACATTGGCTACCGACACATCTGCGATGCTGGAGCGGCGGGAGAAGCTGCTCGGTCCTGCGTACAGGCTCTTCTACCAGAATCCACTGCACCTCGTGCGAGGCGAGGGCGTCTGGCTGTATGACGCCGATGGCAGGAAGTACCTCGACATGTACAACAATGTGCCGCATGTCGGGCACTGTCACCCGCATGTTGTTGACTCCATTTGCAAGCAGATGAAGCTGCTGAATACGCACACCCGTTACCTGCACGAAAACGTCTTGAACTATGCCGAGCGGCTGACTGGAAAGTTTCCGCGGGAACTCGATACTGCGATGTTCTGTTGCACAGGCAGCGAAGCAAACGAACTGGCGCTGCGGATTGCACGTACACATACGGGCGGCACCGGAATCATCGTCACGGATTCGGCGTATCATGGCAATACCAAAGCGATTTATGAGATATCCACCGAGGATATTCCGAAGGAGCTGGTGCCGGACTACGTCGTAACGGTTCCGTCGCCGGATTGCTATCGCGGCATGCACCGCGGTGACGATGCCGCTGAAAAATACGCTGCTCACGTGCATGAGGCGCTGGCGCTGTTGAAATCCCGCGGCATCCGCCCTGCCGCATTTATCATAGATACGATCGTTTCAAGCGGCGGTGTGGTGGCGCCGCCTCCCGGATACCTGGCGCAATGTGCCGCAATTATCCGCGCTGCCGGCGGCCTCTTCGTCGCTGATGAAGTACAGCCCGGATTCGGTCGAACCGGCAAGCATTTCTGGGGCTACGAGGCGGACGATTTAGTGCCCGACATCGTTACGATGGGCAAGCCGATGGGCAATGGCCATCCGCTATCGGCAATCGTCACGCGCCGCGATCTTGCGCAGGATTTCAGCAAGCACGACCACTACTTCAATACTTTCGGCGGCAACCCGGTTTCCTGTGCTGCCGGACTTGCGGTTCTCGACGTGCTCGAGAGCGAGAACCTGCAGCAGAACGCGTTACAAACCGGACAACGCATTATTGATGGGTTGAGGGCACTGGCGATGCGCCACGAATGCATCGGCGACGTTCGTGGCACGGGTTTCTTCCTCGCGGTCGAGCTCGTAGCAGACCGCGAAGCACGCAAGCCGGCCACGAAGCTTGCGAAACGGCTCGTCAACGACTTGCGCGACCGCGGCGTACTGACCGGATCGATCGGTCCCGATGACAATATTCTCAAACTGCGACCGCCGATGGTGTTGTCAGCGAGTGACGCGGAATTCATGCTGGGCATATTCGACGAATCGCTGGCGACTGTGGCCGCGCAGTGAGAGATTGACGCCGCGCTCGCGAGACGCCATTGCTTTCCCGGTGCGGGGAAAATAGTCTGTAGCAAGCAAAATAATAAGAAGGAAGTCGCATGTCGACTGCGGTCACGGTACTGGTCGTCTACCTGCTTTTCCTCGCTGGCCTGGCAATCTGGAGCCGCCGCGAAACCAAAACGCTGAGCGGGTTTTTTCTGGCCGGCAAGAAGCTGCCGTTCTGGGTCGTAGCTTTCAGCACCAACGCCACCGGCGAGAGCGGCTGGCTGTTGCTGGGTCTTACCGGCATGGGCTACGCCGTCGGCGCGCAGGCTTACTGGGTCATGGTAGGCGAGGTCATCGGCATCGCACTTTCGTGGACGCTGATATCACGAAAGCTAAAGCGCCTCAGCGATGAAACGGACTCGATAACGCTGCCGGATGTCTTCGCGGCGCGCTTCGACGACCGCCGGCACATTCTGCGAAGCATCGCCGTCGTCATTATTCTGACCATGGTCTGCGCGTACGTAACCGCGCAAATGGTTGCATCGGGCAAAGCACTGGGCGCGTTCGTCGGGCTGGAATACCCGACGGCAGTGATTGTCGGTGCCATCATTATCATCGCGTACACATTCGTGGGCGGGTACAAAGCGGTTGCCTACACGGATGTGCTGCAGGGCGTGCTGATGTTGCTCGGCTTGCTGGCCGTGCCAGTGGTCGCCATTCAAGCCGGCGGCGGCTGGCAAAGCGTCAGCGAAAATCTCATTGCACAGGATCCGTCACTGCTCAGCATGGGCAGCATTGTCGACAGCGGAACGGCAGGCTGGATCGCTCTTTTCAGTTTCATGGCGATCGGCTTGCCGTTTCTCGGCGTGCCGCAACTGATGGTGCGTTTCATGTCGGCGCGCGATGAAAACGAACTGAAGAAAGCCCGCATCATGTCGGTCATCGTCATCCTGCTGTTCGATGCCGGTGCGGTGACTGCCGGCATGGCCGGCCGCGCGCTGTTTCCGGAATTGGCTGACGCCGAGACGATTTTCCCGGTTCTTGCCACGGAGCTGTTTCCGCCGATACTCACCGGTGTGCTGATGATCGTTGTGTTGTCGGCAATCATGTCGACTGTGGATTCGCTGCTGCTGCTGGCATCGTCTGCCGTGGTTCGGGACACGATGCAGAAGATTTTCGGCAACGCCCGAAGTGATGCCGCGCTTGCCGGCTATGGCAAAGTCGTGACCATCCTGGTTGGCGTTATCGCGATTGCATTCGCGCTGGAAGAAGTGAAGTTTATTTTCTGGTTCATACTTTTCGCCTGGTCCGGTCTCGGTGCCGCTTTTGGTCCGGTGATCCTGTGCATGCTGTATGACAAGAAAGTCAATCTCGCTGGCGTCGCCGCAGGAATGCTTGGCGGATTCCTGACCAGCGTGATCTGGGTGCTGGCATTCAAATCGCATACCTATGACCTCTACGAAATGATCCCGGGATTTCTGGTCGGGCTGGCGATGACCACCGGCGTAAGCCGCTTGAGCAACAGGAGTAATACATGACTCGCAAAACACTCCTGCTGCTCGTCAGCTTGCTGGCCGCCTGCGGAGGCTCCGGAACGGGCGAAACGCCGCGGGTCGATACGGTTCTTTTCAACGGCAAGGTCGTAACGCTGGACGAAGCCTCAACGATTGCCTCGGTCGTGGTTATTGACAAGGGACGAATCCAGGCGGTCGGTGGTGACGATCTGAGAAGCCGTTACAGCGCGACAAACTCGACGGACCTGCAGGGCAGGATGGTGATGCCCGGCTTCGTCGATTCGCATACACACATTCGCGGCCAGCCGAAACGCTATATCGCACTGAATGACACACGCTCGATCCGCGAACTGAAGCAGCTGGTGCGCGACAAGTCGGCCGAACTCGGTCCGGGCGAGTGGATAACCGGCTACGGCTGGTCCGAAGATGTCATGGAGGAATCGCGACGGCCACTGCGCGGCGATCTCGATGAAGCGGCACCGCATAATCCGGTGTACCTGCAAAGGGCTGGAGGGCACAGCGCCGTCGTTAACAGCCTGGGCCTCGAAATCGCTGGCATCGACAAAGCGACGGCCGACCCGGACGGCGGGGTGATCGAGCGCGACGAAACCGGTGAGCTCAATGGCCTCATTCGCGAGCCGCGCCAACTGGTCAGCCAGTTCATTCCGGAAGCAAGCGATGAAGACGTTCGCGACAGTCTCGTTGGCATGTTGAAAGCGCAACTGAGCCTCGGCATCACCAGCCTCGTGCAAGCGGAGGATACGATTGGCCATTACCCGGAATGGGAACGCATTTACGCCAGCCATAGCGGCGACTTACCGCGGGCGGCAGTGCAGGTTGCCTGGGAAGGCAGTGACGTGATGGCGCAGTTCGGCCGAAAGAGCGGCGATGGAGACGAATTCCTGAAAGTCGGGGCAGTCAAGATCTTTGTTGACGGCGGATTTACCGGTCCGGCGGCTTTCACGAAAGAACCGTACAGTGGCGAGAGCGAGTACCGCGGCATGTTGAATATGAGTATCGAGGCGCTGCGCCGGATTATTCGCGAGGCACACAGCGCCGGCTGGCAGCTCGGCATTCATGCCATTGGCGACGCTGCGATCGAACTGACGGTCGATGAGCTGGTAGATGCACTGCAGGCATTGCCGCGGCCCGACCATCGTCATTACCTGAATCACTTCACGGTCATGCCTTCCGCTGACACGATGGATGCCATGGCAGCCAGCGGAATAGCCATCACACAGCAGCCCAATTTCACTTACACGCTCGAGGGCCGCTACGTCGAGTATCTCGACGGTGATCGCCTGCAGCACAATAATCCGCTGCGCACACCGATGCAGCACGGTATCCATGTCGCGATCTCCAGCGATATCCTGCCGATCGGCCCGATGACCGGTATCTATGCGGCAGTGACGCGCAAGGGAATGTCCGGCAAAGTGTTC